>OLNX01000282.1_pt1 | contig 53706 bp, 52 predicted proteins | sample 1672611 | NCBI WGS metagenome assembly OLNX01 (sample SAMEA3136705, study PRJEB25190) | human gut metagenome | reverse complement strand
ATGTTAAAAGCATATAAATACAGAATATATCCCAATAATGAGCAGAAAGTACAGATAGAAAAAACATTTGGCTGTTGCCGTTTTGTGTATAATCAGACACTTGCATATCGGAAAGAAAGATACGAAAAAGAGAAAAAATCTGTCAGCAAAACAGATTGTAATAATTACTGCAACAGGGAATTAAAGAAAGAGTATGAATGGCTGAAAGAAGTGGATAAGTTTGCTTTAACAAATGCGATTTATAACATGGACAGTTCATATCAGAAATTTTTTAGGGAGCATGCAGGTTATCCAAAGTTTAAGAGTAAACATGATAATCATAAATCATATACAACAAATTTTACGAATGGCAACATAACAGTAGATTTCGATGGAAACAAAGTAAAATTGCCTAAATTAAAAGGCGTAAAAGTAAAACTGCATAGAAAGTTTAGCGGGCAGATAAAATCAGCAACGATATCACAAGTGCCGAGTGGGAAATATTATGTATCGGTTTTAGTGGAAACAGAACATGTGGAACTGCCACATACAACCCAAAATACAGGAATCGATTTAGGTATTAAGGATTTATGTATTACTTCTGGTGGAAAGAAATACGAAAATCCCAAAATTATCAGAAAAAACGAGAAGAAACTGGAAAAACTGCAAAGGCAGTTAGCCCATAAAGAGAAAAAAAGTCAAAATTACTACAAAACAAAGAAAAAGATAGCATTATGCCATGAGAAAATAACAAATACCAGAAAAGATTATCTTCACAAGATATCCCATGAGATTATCAGCGAAAACCAAGTGATAGTCTCGGAGAATTTGCAGATAAAGAATATGGTAAAAAATCATCATCTGGCAAAGTCAATAAGTGATGTATCATGGTATGAGCTGACAAGGCAGTTGGAATACAAGGCAAAATGGAATGGAAGGGAATATGTCAAAATAGATACCTTCTATGCCAGTAGTCAGTTGTGTTCAGTCTGTGGATACCAAAATACAGAGACGAAAAATCTGACAGTAAGGGAATGGATATGTCCCGTCTGTGGAACGAATCATGACAGGGATATCAATGCGGCGAAGAATATACTGGAAGAAGGATTAAGACAAATAGCATAAAAGGAATAACAACATAGGGCAGGAACTGCCCGAATTAACGCCTGTGGAGATAGTAGGTTACGAGGTCAGGGAAGCAGGAAGCCCATTGGCTTTAGACAATGGGTAGTTCACCCATGTGGTGAATTCGGTGATTTGCAGACAGGCTATATGAATGTAGAATCAATTAAAAAAATTCGTAATACGATAAATACGATAGAATGAGGAGTTAGAAAGAATGAGTCGTAAATTCTTATGGGTATCGGTTTGTGGTTGTGTGTTGCTTGGTACATATTTATTAGGTGTTATTATTTTTTCTGGTCATTGTGGTTTTCGAACATATGTAAATGGCAAATCTGTTTTCATGATGTCTGCTGATGAGATTGTATTGGATATCAATAAATCCGTTCAATGTCAGATGTTGACGCTTAAACGTCGTGACGGAACATTAGAAAAAATTTCATATGAGAATTTGGGGGTTTTATTAAAACATCAACCTTTGGTTGCTGATTTTAGTCAGAATAGTTTTTTATGGTTTACACATTTGTTTCATCGTACAGATTATCATTTAGATATGTCTTTAGAGCTGTCAGAAGATGTTGTATTTGCAAATGTGGACAAGCTCGAATGTTTGTCTGATAATTATGTAAAAAAGTCTGTACAGGGCTATGTAAAGGTGTTAGAGGACGGTTCTTATGAAGTCGTTTCTGATTCATCTGGAAATGAGATTGATAAAGGGAAATTAGTATTTGCAATTTGTAATTCAATATTGCAGGGAGAACATGTGTTAGATTTAGATTCAGCAGGTGTTTACAAAGAAGATTTAATTCCGATGCGTGATTTAGATGTGGAAACATCATTGTCAAAATCTGCGATTGAAAAATTGTCGGTGAATATCAATGTTGGTGGGAATGTAAGTGAGCAAATTCCTGAGGAAGTGTTGAAAAACTGCGTCTATGAATTGAAGGGGAAAACTTATATTCGTTATCCAAGTGTTTATCAGTATGTGGAACACTTATCACGATTATATGATACTGTTGGAACGACACGTACGTTTCATACTTCATTAGGTTCTGATATTCAGTTGTCACCTTCTGATGGTGATACATTTTCTGGTTGGGAGTTGAACTCACTTGATACGACAGCAGCAATTTGTGATGCTTTGGCAAATCAGTCAACAAATGTGTCTGCAGTATGGGTATCTAAAGGTAAATCTCATGATGTAGCAAATGATTTTGGTAATACGTATATAGAACTTAGTATCAAAGACCAGCATATGTGGTGTTATGTGGATGGTAATTTATTATTTGATACGGATGTCACAACAGGAACGTATTCTGTTCCAAATCGAAGAACACCGACAGGTATGTTTATGACAATGGATTGGAATACAGAATACACGATGCGAGGTTCTTATGGTACTGCGTTTTCACATTATTTTATTCGATTGACACCAACTGGTATTGGAATTCATGATTCATCATGGCGTTCAAAATATGGCGGTGAGGAATATATTAATCATGGTTCACACGGTTGTATTAATACGCCATACGATAAAGTAAAGTTGTTGTATGATACTTTGCATTCTAGTGAAAAGTCAGGTGTTCCTGTGATTATATATTGATGTGATATTGCACTGATATATGGTAAATATTTCCATATATCAGTGTATTTTTTTCTGTTGTTGATTGCTATCATGTGTATATTGTGTTATAATGTAGATAAATCAATAAGAAAGGTAGGTTACATATATGATATTATTTCGTACTATGATTCCGGTAGCATCTGATTTTACAAAAGAAGATTTTTTTGAGTTGTTAAAGATAGATGTTATCTCACGTTCTAATGTGGACAAGCTATGTTTAGCTACAACTGATTTTACAGAGGATAGTTTAGATTTGTCTGTTGAGAATGAAAGTCTATCTGTATATCAAATGGATGGACATGTTGCAGCTTGTTATCAAAGGCATGAAAATGACATGTTGACGGTTGTTCAATATGTTTATGGTCAATATAATGGAAAATTTGCGATATTTTTACAGGTTAATCAAGCCATGATGACGCTTCAGAGTGATGTTGAGTTTGAATTTCAAATGCCACGTTTTCTACAGGAATTTTTTGCTTGTGAGTTTGGTGGTGATGATGAAGGCTTGACAGTTGATAATCAACCGATTGTTTTACACCGTAATGATACCGAACTGTTTACAAATTTGTTTACAGCAAAATCAAAACATATGCTACCTGTAGTATATGTGCCTGTTTTTTCAGATGATGATGAAAAGGCATTTGATGTAAACGCTTTGGCAAAAGAATTGTTCGGAACAGCACATGTTGTGACAGTTCGTAGTGACTATATGTTGAAAATTATGACAGATAAACTTCCTGTCAAACTTCGCAATGTGTCAAGTCATTTGAATATGGTGTTACCAAATCATGATATCAAATTTTTTGATTATGATTCAGATTCTATTGAAACCATTTCTGATTGGGTTCATGAGTTGGTATGTAATACAGTTGTTCCTTCTGAATTTCAATTTGAGCATATTAGATGTGAATTCTTGAAGAATTGTTTGTTGGAAGAACAGCGTAAAGTAGCTGATATGGCAGATGCGAAAAAGGATGCTGAAAAATCAGATGCTGATTTAGAGTCTTTGTATGAAGATGAAATAAAAGAAAAAGATGATAAGATTGCGAATTTGACAGCAATGTTAGAAGATGCCCAGCAGCAGGTATTTACGTTAAAGCATAAATCAGATGCTTTATTATCTAATTTGAATAAGAGTAAGGCAAATTCGAATGGTTTAAATGATGTTGATATGTCAGTATCTGAAAATGCATTGTATGAACATGAAATCGAAGATGTAATTCTTCGTGTATTGGAAAAAGAGTACAATGCTATGACAGGTGACGGAAACTTAATGCAGAGTCGTAAATATCATGTTCTGTCATCTATTTTAGAGCATAATACCATGTCTGATTTTCCATCGAAAATTCAGTCTGTATTTGATAAAGTGGCTCAGGATGGTACATTAGATTCAGATGGTATACATGCTTTGGAACGATTGGATTTTGAAGTGATAAAGGCTGGTAGTGGTCATTTTAAAGTAAGATATCATGGCGATAATCGTTATCAGATGTCTATTAGTACAAGTTCTTCAGACAGTCGTGCAGGTGAAAATTTGATTTCGATTTATATGAATCAGTTATTTGGATATTAAAAATATACTGATATATGAGTTGATTTTTGCATATGTCTATGGTAATATATTTATTGTGATTTCTATAGGAAATTGCGATAAATACATAAAGAAAATCATAAGAAAGGAGATACGGTTGTGGTTACAATCGTAAGGAAATCATGCAGAAAAAACAGTTATTTAATGTTTTAGCAGTGTTACTTATTATCGCAGGTGTTGTATTGACTGTCATTGGTGTTATGAGATATTGTGATGAAACACGTGTACAGCAGTCTGTACTTGAAGAATATCGTTGGGATGATAATGGTAAGAAACAGTCAAAGACTGTTGATGTATCAGGTTACACGACGGAAACAACAGAAGATACATCAAAATCTGAGAATACTAAAGAGTCGGAGTCTGAGTCAGATGCCAAAGCAGATACTACGGAGTCTGCGGAAACGACAGAGAACGCAGAAACACCATCGGCAGAACAACCTGCTGAGAATGCGGAAGCAGCACAGTAACAATGATTTAGAAAGGTTTGGTAAATAAAATGAATGATTCAAAATTTTTAAAAATATTGTATGGTGTCATCTGTCTAATGTTGGTTGCATTTTTCGGATTTGGTGGTTACTTTTTGTATCATGGTGTACATGGTGCTGGATTGTTAGCCATTGGAATTGGTCTGATGGGTCTTGGTTGTACAATATTTCTTGGTAATGGTTTGATTTTTGCAAAGGATGATGTGAATACAACATATCGTAAAGAATATCCGGCGGGTAAAGCTGTTATGTCTGGTGCAGCACTGATTAAGGATATTGTTTACAATTTAACTTGTGATGTTGATTGCGAATATGCAAAGCATGTGAAGGGTGTTGATGTTGGTGTTGCTGATAACGGTTTTGTTGTAAATGTTGACAAGCGTACGCATGTTTATATTGTATTTTCTCGTATCAAGAATGTGTATAGAGAAGACTTATCTTATAAATTTGTTGGTGATGTTGAGTGTAATATGGACTTAAAGGTTGGTGTATTAACGTTGACGTTGCCGAATAAAATGAAAGCAAAAGTGTTTGAAAAGAGTTTACAGCAGGCAGGCATTGATTTAAGTGATGATGTTCTTAATATGCCTATTGATACAGTATTATCTGTAAAGAGTGTTGGTGTGTCTGATGTTGACACACATGCTCGTCGTAGATTATCAGAAAGGAAGAAGGTGGAGTAACGTGAAAAAGATATCTCAAAAACGAAGTATTATCATAGCTGTTGTTATGATAGTTGTTTTGGCAATTATGTTTCTTATTGTCGGACATATTAGTACTATACCAAAAGCAAAAAATGCTGTGGACTTATTTGGTACTTATGTTTATAAAGAACAACATACAGATGGGTCTCTTATGACTGTAACTGTATCAAGAGATAAGTCAAATCATTATTATGCTGTGCAGTCATATTCAGATGGCAAAGGTAAATATATGTATGATACTTCAATGCTTACGGATAAGCAATCAAAATCGTTTGAAAAGTCATTGAAAAATTTTTCTGTAGATGAGGATGCCATTGATATTATGGGTGCATATAAGCGTGGTACTTTAACGTTTAGGGCTAATGGAAAAACATCAACATATGATGTTGATTTGATTGATGTTTCTGATATGCTATTACATGACCCTTGGTCAGATAATAATATGACAATGTATGCAGGTATCAATCAGGATGTAAACACTTTGTTTATCGATTTTATTTTACAGATTAAATCATTGGCAAATTTGAATTCACAGGCTCAGATTGGTGCATATTTATCAAATGTTTTACAGCAAATTTCTGATGTAGAGACGTTGAAATCAGATAAAAATACATTTGACGGCAAGTATGATGAATTTAATGTTGATACTAAAAATGCGAAGAAAAATGGTTATTTCACTATATCTGTAAAAACTGCAAATGGTTTAGCAACCTATCAGGTTGCATTTGATGGACATTTGATTGTAGACGGTGATACACATGCAGCTTTGAATAAGATACAGACAAGTCGTGTATCAGCAAATTCAAAATCAGATGAAAATAAAGAAAATAAGAAAAAGTAAGAGGATTTAAGACATGAGTAAAAGTAAGCAGATGTCGTTTAAAAAACGACTTATATTTACAGTAGCGTTACTGTTATTGTATCGTTTATGTTCCCACATCCCGTTGCCGTTTGTCGATAGTGATTATGTCAAAGCACTTATCGGCATGAATGGTTCGTTGGGATTATTAAACACATTGACTGGTGGCAACCTTGCAAATATGTCCATTGTTGCTTTGGGTATCACACCGTACATTACGGCATCCATTGTATTACAGTTGATGGGTGTATTGATACCGAGTCTTGCTGAAATGCAGCGTGACGGTTCTACCGGACAGGAGAAATTTAAAAGAATTAATATTGTGTTAGCTGTTATTCTTGGTTTGTTGCAGTCAGGTGCTATGATTTATGGTTATGGTAAGTCTGGTATTTTGAAACCATATACATGGTATTCTGTATTAATTCCTACTGTTATTATGACAGTGAGTGTATTTGCTTTATCTTTTATCGGACAGTATATTACAGACCATTTATTTGGTAACGGTGTATCGTTGTTATTGGTAACAGGTATTCTTTGTAGTTATTTGTCAGATGGTCAGGTGTTATATTCTGTACTTACACATAATCATAAACTTCCGTATCAGATTATTGCTTGTACGATTGCTGTTCTTATTATTATTGTGCTGTTTGCATTTACAGTATGGCTTAATACGTGTGAGAAAAAGATTCGTGTGAATAATTCAGCAAAAGTTAGCATGGGTTGTGCAAAATCAGTAAGTGTGATTCCGTTGAAACTGATTGGTGGAAGTGTTGTTCCGGTTATTTTTGCATCAACAATTTTGACAGTTCCGTCTTATATTCAGTTGTTTGGAAAGGTAAATGCAAAATGGTTTGATATTTTCAATACAAGTTGTTGGTTAAAGCCTGATGAATGGTGGGCTAGTGCTGGTGTTGGTATCTATTTCTTAATGATTATTGGATTTAGTTATTATTATCAGAGTCTGAATTTGAACGAACGTGAGATTGCTGATAATTTGAAACGTTCAGGAAGTTCTATTATCGGTGTACGTCCGGGTCATGATACAGAAGCATATTTACATAAAAACATGAAGTGTATGACGTTTTTAGGTGGTATTGGATTATGTATCGTTGCTTTTATTCCGATTGTTCTTTCTGTGACAGTTGGTGTAACGAACTTGAGTTTCGCTGGAACATCTATCATCATTGTGGTAGCTGTTGTAGAAGAAACTTATCGTAAATATCAGACTGAAAAGTATGGACATGTGTATCGTACAGGTAAATTTGGACGTAAAAATAGAAGAAAGAGGGTGTCACAGTTATGATGAAGCGTGTACAGAAACATATCGATTCTAATGTGACTGCGGCAGATGAAGTGTTACAGCAGTCTGAGGAAGTCGTAACAAAGATTGAAACGAAAGAACCTGAAGTTGAGCAGGCAATAGAAGCAAAATCAGCAAATAAAGCAGACGAGAAATCGAAGAAAAAGAAGAGAAAACATAAAAAGAATAAGAAAGCAAAGCAGTCTTTTTTCAAAATGCTACGTATGGAGTGGAAATCCATTTCCAAACCGAAACCGAAAGAGCTTGCTGTTGCAACCGTTCGTACGGTTGTCATATCTGTGATTTCTGCAGGTGTGATTAGCGGATTTGATTTTGGTGTTACTCAGATTATGGTGCAGTTGGCAAAGTTGATTGGTTAAAATATACATCCCGTTCTTGTATGGAACGGGATGTTTTATGTTGAAAAATGTATTGATATATGAATGTAAATTTGTTATAATTTGGTTAGATGTTATCTAAGAAATTTGAAAGAAAGTGAGGTTGTATTGTGTGAAAATTCGATTGCGACGAGAAGCTGATGTAAAAGCTTTTGGTAAATATATAACGGATGATGACCTTATTATTTTGCCGAATTATAGAGTTTGTAAACGACATTGTGTTTATAAAGTAATTGGTCTGTTTTTTATGTTAATTTTGTTTGGTTGTGGTTTATATTTCTTTCCGAAGTTACCAAATACAATACGGATTGAACCGATAGAGCGTGTGTATGCAATCGGAGATAATAGTGCAAAGCATTATGCTGTATATGTAAAGCCTATTTTCGGGAAAGAATATCAAACATCGTTATCACGTGTGGATGTTGCTTTTGGTTTGAATGACCAACTTGATGTAAGAGCATCTTTGTTTGGTTTGTATCATGATGTGATACGTGTGGTTCCGATTGCACAGGATTGTATTTCTGCGGAATATACAAAGAAAGTATATGAAGGTGATACATTAGATAAATCAAATGTACGCACATTTATTCGGTTTAAAGATGGCTATGAAATGGATAAAGATTATGATTTTACATTGCCGGAAGGTAAAATTACACATGAGGTACAAATGTGTATTAATGTAGAGCAATTTAATCGTGTATATGTTTCTATCAAGCCAATTATGAGTACAGGTTTATCAGCAAAATATAATGCAAAATTGTATCAGTATGACCTATTTGATGCCAGCTATTTGGAATGGTATCTTGTTTTTGAAGATGGTTATATGCGTAAATTGTCAGATGATGAGGTTACATGTGATACATCAAATGTTCATGTAAATTCTAATAAGGTTGTCTTGCATGGTGTGTCTGAATATCAAACTACAGATGTTACGTTAAAACCAATTTTAGTAGATGATGTATCAGCTGAATATGCAGATACAGACGAGATTTATGTTGGTGATTCTATTGATGCATCGAAAATTACAGTTACATGTAAATGGGTAGATGGACGTACAAAGCAGATAAATGATTTTAAGATTGCAAATCCTTATTTTGGTAAGTCAGGTGCTGTTATTGAAACTGATTATGGTACTGCTGTATTAAATCCTGATTTAATTAGTGTAAAATCAGTTGTATCAAATGATGCAATATCATATAAAGCTGGTGATATTCCGAAAGCATCTGAGTTTACGTTTTCGTTTAGAGATGGTAATACAAGGACTGTATCAGCTGCAGATGTATCTTTGACAGATGCGTGGTATCAGCCTTTATACGTTGGTGAAAATCGATTGGCTATTGTTTATAGGGGCACAACGTATTATTGCGTTATTTCGGCGTTTGATGCGTCAGATGGCACATCTGATGATTCGGATGATATTGTTATGGACCAAACACAGAATGATTCATCGGATACGATGGATAATACAAATCAGAATCAGTCAGATAAAAATGATAATAATGATGCTGATGATGATATTGTTATTGAATAAATATGAGGTGTAAGTGATGAATAGATTAAAGGTATTAAATCGTAATCAGTTGAAATATATTGCGATGTTGTTAATGCTTTGTGACCATATTGGTTTGGCTTTTTTTGAGCAGGGAACGATTGTGTGGTATGTTTTACGTTATGTTTTGGGTCGTTCTGCGTTTCCGATTTTTTGTGTATTGTTTATTGAGGGCATTTATTATACGAAACGACCACTCGTTCATTTACGTGATTGTTTGATTTTTGCATTTTTGTCAGAAGTACCATTTGATATGGTATGTTCCGGTAAATATTTTGATTTACATAATCAAAACGTAATGTTTACGTGGTTCTTGGGGTTATTGGTATGTTTGATTTCAAGAAAATTTTTGGATATAAGTATTGACGATTCTGATACCAGTGAAACTGTTTGTTGTTTAGCATCTTTTGCTGTCTGTTTGGTTTTTTGTATTGTTGCATATGTATGTCGTGTGGATTATATATCGATTGGTATTTTTTCGATGTTTTTAATCTTTTTAGTCGGATATCGAACAAAGTTTAAGTGTTCTTATGCATTATTAGGTGTTGTTGTTGCATTTATTGATGGGTTATGCAGTGTGACAATTTGGACGTTTCCTGCTGTTTTGTTATTGTGTTTGTATGATAATAAACGTTATGTAAAGACTACGGCTTTACAGAAATATAGTTTTTATTTGTTTTATCCTGTACATTTGTTTGTTATTGGTTTGTTGGCTATGTATGTATTTTAATGTGTGTAAAAAAAATTTGTAAATCTACTTCCATTCTGAAAAATGTGTGATAGTATTTTATTAGAATAACAAAGAAATGAAAGGAGAATGATTATGATTAAATCTGATGAAAAAGATATTCGGAAATATGTCTCTGGTCCACTTGTTGATAAAGAAAAAGATGTTCCAACGTCTGAAGACGTAATTAAGTTAAAAAGAAAATTAATGGAGTCTACTTATGCAACAAATATGCAGGCTGTTCAGGATGGTATTAATTCAAAGGTAATGGAGACAGGTTCTTTAGATGACCGTAGGGAGTTCATGGCGAATGTAGCATCTGCAAATCTTTATGGAAAGCAGTTGGCTACGAAAGACCATCCATACGTTGTGCCGGATATCGAAGTGGATGATAAGACCGGTTTAATTAAACTGAATATGCAGGAGTATACACCACCAGAAAAGACAAAGTCTACCGTTCTTGGTTTTAATACACCGAAAAATAAGGAACTTATGGATGATATGGAATCAAAGCATGAGAAAGATGCAAAAGATTCTTTACATACATTGAATGAGTATGCTGATGAAAAAGCTGTATCTGGTGTACATAGAGCAAAAGGCATGATTTCTCGTGAGAATATTACGGAAGATGTCAAAGGTGCTGTAGCAAATGACAGAAATCTTTTTGGTGTTCTTGGTGGTGCAGGCGGAGCATTAGCTGCAGGTGCAGCAGGTGCTGCTGTTGGTAGTGCCGTTGCTCCGGGCGTTGGTACTGTTGTGGGTGCTGGTGTTGGTGTACTCAAAGGTAGTGTGCTTGGTCATACGGTTGGAAAAGCTGTTGGTCATGTTGGTGGTACGCTTGCAAATGGTATTGTAGGTGCTGTACGTAAAGTTCCAACAAATCTTGGAACAAATGTTGTTGAGTCCAGAACAGCAACAGCATCTGATAAAGCTGTTACAAAAGCAATCAGGGCTGATGTAAAAGACTCAGTTTCTAAGACAAAGCAGGATGACCGTATTGCTAGAGCTGAAGCAATGGCAAGTAATGTTAAGACATCTGAGAAGTCAAGTGAAGCTGAATTCGTATAAGTATAAAAAAATATAGACACCTATTGATATTATCAATAGGTGTTTTTTCTTGTCTTTTTTACTATGAAATTTGTTGATATATGAGCAGATTTGTGGTATTATGATTGTAGACTAAAAGTAAGGAAGTGATGTGTTATGGCAAAGAAAAAGACGAAGAGAACATTGACACCTGAGCAGATTGCAAAGATGCAGGAAGGTCGTTTACGTGCAAAACGTAATAAAGAACGTCAGGCTGGAGTTGATGAGTTGGATGCTCGTTTGAAAAAGGCAGCAAGGGAAGCCAATCGTCCGGTATATTTACCAAAGCGTCATCATCACCGTGCAAAATAGAAGAAAGGAAATACATAGGAAATGTCAAAAAGAAATATGAATTATGTGGCAGATAAGGCATGGGAGATTTTTCCTGTACCGTTGCTCATGACTGATATGGAAGTAAGAGTTCAGTTTTATGTGAAACGTAAAGATGATGAGAAACTACGTCATGTTGCAAATGGTGTGAAAAATCGTTTGGATGATAAATATACGGTAATGCTTGCAAAAGGTGAACGCAAGCGTTTATCTGATGATTATGATATGACATCTAGTGAGATTTATCGATATCTTGATATGGAATTACGTCGTATTGTAGAGATGATGGAAGCTCATCCTGAAAAGTATATGCAGGTCGTATAAAAAGAAGCACTTATCAATAAGATAAGTGCTTCTTTTAGTGTTATGCGATTGCTGAAACTTTTTTGTTCATCGCATCTATAACTTTTTGACCTAGTTCATTAGGATATATGAATGCTGTCTTATATTTATAATCTACGTAGTTATTAACATTAACAAATCCGGCATCTTCAAGGATTTTGTTTTCTCTTTCTAACACGTCATTGACCGGAATAAGCTTTTTATTGATATCTTTTTCATCTTCAAAGATGTAATATTCACTTTCAGGAAATTCTTCGTATGAAATATAAGCCGTAGTAATATATAATTCGTCTTTTGGCTTATTTTGCATGTAATTTTTGAGTACATCTGTTTTGTCCTTGTCTAAATAATCAGCGATTCTAAGCATATGGATTTTTGTCTTATCGATATCCATGATATCTCTGATATCCTGTGTAAAAAAGCTATTTTCAAAGCCATTATCAAGTATTTTATTCATAAATTTACCTTTCTATATTGTAAAATTTTTTATCGCATTTATAAAAAATAAGCGTAAAACCCATTACCTTTAGGTGATGGGTAGTTCACGTGCAACAATGTCATCTACGAAACCTTTGACTTTTAGATATATTGTGTTTGGTTTGTCTGGTACTACACCAACAACTTCGTAATCCACACTGGTAAGTAAATCACTATTGCACATTTTGATAGCAATGTTTTTTAAGAATTCATCTGAATCTTTAGATTTAATTATTAGACTGATAGGACATTCAATGACAGCTGCGATACGTTTTGGTGCTTTTAGATTCATTTCATTATATGCCAGCAATGTTTCTATTTGGTTCATTGACAATGGTCCACGTAAATATACTTCATCGTTAATAACCAGTGCTGGATTATTATCAATTGTTGTATTTTCGTCTTTGTTAGTATCTGTAATCTGTTTCATAAATTATTCCTTTCGATGTCAAATTGTAAGATTCTTTATCGCATTTATGTTTGCTATTTGTTCAGGTGTCAAATTATCAAGTATTAATTCATTTGTATCTTTCTGTATGATAGGTAATATGTCTTTGATAGTTGTTAAGACCAACTCGTTGTACTGTTCTATTGATTCGGCTTCAGTATCAGCATAATATCTAGCTGTTAAATGTACCGCTTTTGACCATGCTAGATTTTCTAGTGTCAAATCCTTTGCATTTTTACGGAATGGTACAAAGTATGTTGGATAATTCAGTTTGTAGTGAGTGAGATTGTATCTTTCACTTTCAACGTCATATGATGTTGTAGTAAGCATACCTTTTATCGGTTTACAATAAAAGTGTTTCTCATTTTTGGAACTTGTATGTTCATAAGCACAAGCCCATACGATTTTGTGCAAATTTGTTTCGTCTCGAATGTTTTTGGAATCGTATTTCATAAATAAATCCTTTCGTTTGCCATAGGTGAGAATTTATTATCTTATGATGGCTGGCAGTTGATGTTAAGTGTTAAGAGAATATTTTAATGTTTTCACAGCATGTATGATTTTCATTTGTTCAGGTGTCAAGTTATCAAGTATTATTTCATCTGTATCTTTGATGATGATAGGTAATACTTCTTTGATAGATGCCAATACTAATTCATTATATTGTTCTATCGATTCAGCTTCTGTATCAGCGTAACATCTGGCTGTTAAATGCACTGCTTTTGACCATGCTAGATTTTCTAGTGTCAAATCCTTTGCATTTTTGCGGAATGGTACAAAGTATAATGGATAGGAATTAGTACTGTGTGCTTCGCTTTCGAAGTTGAAAGATAGTGCGGTGAGCATACCTTTTGTTGGTTTGCAGTATAGATATTTTTCATTTTTTGAGCTTGTATGCTCATAAGCACAAGCCCATACAATTTTGTGCAAATTGTCTTTTTTTCGAATGTTTCTGTAATCATATTTCATATGTCATATCCTCTTTGTCTATATATTTTTAGTTGTGATGTATTGTAATACATCGGTTTTTGTATTGTCCGGCTGAAAATCATAGTTTGCTGAAATGCATTGTGTTTTGCCATGCATTACAATGTTATCCGGCTTGGTACATGTTAAGATTCTAATTTCAAAGTATGGATAGCGTTCAAGGAAGCTGCGAATTGTTTCTAACATTTTTGGATGCCATTTTTCAAAACCATATTGTGTGAACCATGCTTTGGATGGTACTGTCTGATTGTTGTCATACCATTTTGGAACAGTAAGACAGTACCATTTACGTCGCATGTCAGGGTCGAAACATTGGAAAATTCCTGTCCAGTTTCTGAATTCTAGTTTCTTTCGGGATGAACATTCAGTGGCGTTTGTGATGCGTGCTTCGTAACGATAATACATGTGAGTCACCCTTTGTCTTTTACTGATGTGCTAACAGCATATATCAAATCGCTTATTAGTTCATCTTTATCACTATCTGAAAGAGTATCTGTAACCTCTTTATATTCTTTTCCAGTATTGATAAATACTTTGGTGGTGTAATCTTCACATGATACTAAAAAGCGACTAGCCTGTAAAGAAATCATAGTATTTTCTTCCTTTTGTATTATTCTTTGTTTGCTATAATGTTTGATATGATGTTTGAAAAATCAACGGTCTGTAAGATTTTGATAAGTTTTTCTACTTCAGGACTTCGCCAAGCTGTCATGGCATAGGTGTGAGCCGTGTCATCATAATGGTAATAATTTTCCTTAAGATGATTAGCTGCTGATTTTTCTGTTAAGAACATTGTATCAGGATAAACCTTTGGTTTACAACTGTAATAATGAAATATATAGTTTTTGTAATTGTGTTTATACAACCATGTTTCAAGTTCTTCAATGTCGCATAAATATTCGTCATAGTCATCATCTTTATTCGATTTGATGGTATAACTGCTGTATTGTTTTGTAATGGTCCACGGTTTACCGTCATCTTTGAATTTTTCGTTGAGGAATTTAATGATGTTATCAATGCCGTCTGCAAGTTCTTCTGCAGTGTCATTGTCATATAATATGATATCGTCTTCATAACCACTTGGTACGACCTGTTTTTCCTGCCCCATGATAACCCAAAATCTTGGGTCTGCCTGACTTACGTGGTCTTGGGTATTAAGTTCATGTTGTAAATCACTTAGAAAGTTCAGTTCGTCTTTTGTGATATCATGTTTTTCTGTTGTATCCTCATGATAGTGTAAATTTTTATGGAATTCAGCCATAAGTCAGTCTCCTTTCGTTTACAGGCAATATCCGATATCGTATTTTTCACTGAGTTTCTTGATGATATCGATGTCAATATCATCTGCTTTGCAAATGTTCGGTATAATGGCAAATGAATTGTTGTCGGAATGATATATAATACCAATGTTTCCTGTTGCTTCGTCTTTTGCGATATCAATGTTATATTTACTGTATTCGTTTAAAGCATCCTCAATGTGTTTGGATAAAGCTGCTTCGTATTTAGCGTTTCTACGAATGGTTTTTGTCAGCTGTTTAAGGAATTTACAGTGTTCACAGTCTAACAAAACATCGTTGTCGCATTTGTATTTTGGACAATCTGCCATAATCTTACCAGCATGTAAACATGTGGTGTCTTTGCAATCTACACATAAGATGTTTTTGGTACAAGTATCTAATTGAATTTCGTTCATGTTATGTGATTTCCCTTTCTTATATTTTGATTTTAGAATGTAATTTTCTGAGCATTGTTGTATCGAATGATACCTTCTTTGACATATTTTGGTGTCATTTTGTAATGACGACCATCTTCACCGATGCATTGGCATTTGAATTTGGTGTTCCTTGGCAAAAATCCAATCAGTGTACATGTTTCCTGATGTACGCCATTGGTTAAGAGTTTTGCCTTATAATCATTCTCATCAAAGCCGTACTGCTTTGCGTATTTGTCAAATTCTGATTTTTGAATCGCATCTGATAAATTTAGGTCAGAATTGAGTTCAAATACGTATGTCGGTGTAATGCCGGGGTGTTTTTCTGAAAATTTCTGTTCAGATTCAAATGTTTCAAAGTGCTGTTGGCAGTCATTAATGTCGTAAAAACAAAATACATACATAAGTATTTGCCCCTTTCTATTTGTATTTTTTATATGCACTCGTATGTGTATATCTGTATAAAAAGAGATAGGCTTATAAATAAGCCTATCTCAGTGTTTTCGTCTTTATATCACAGTGTTGTTTTGAATGTGGTTGGTAGTTTATATTTTCGGATGTAGTTTTCCCATTTACGGAAAATACCCTGTGGATTGCATCCACGGTTTATACCTAGACCGAATAAAATGCCTGCATCTACATCTTGCATTTCTTCGTCAGTTACATGTCCGAAATAATCGGTAAGTCTTGATTTATCTACTGTGTGTACTTGTTCGCAAAGTGCGATTGCTTTTTTATTACCTGATGTCACTCTAATGTGTGATGGTGAGAGCCTTTTGTGTTGTGATGTTGATACGTACACAATTTCGAGTGCGTCACTTGATTTGCAAATGGCATCGTTAGAAACGATGAGTCCTGCTCGGTCAGACCAGATTTCTGCACCAATCGGTGGATTTTCAGGGTCACCAATAATATAGAAAATGTCACCACGTTTAATACTTTTTTCGTTCAAATGTGATGTCTCCTTTATTTTTGAATTTTTGAGTAAGCATTATCCAAACGAAGCAACGCTCATGCATTGCTCCGTTGGAATGATAGCTTGATTAAATTTTAATACGACGATTTTTAGGTCGTGTATTTAACGGACTGTTTGCAGCTGGTGCTGTCTTATGCAGTCCCTCCAGAACAGTGATGTAATCTGCCTGTACCTGAGGTGAAGCAACTGTATCATATGCAAGAATGTATTCGGACTTCATAGCACGTGTAAATGCAACATAGTACATACGTTTCTTGTCTTCAGCCAAAGCGTTCTCATTTCTGTATAAGACAACAACGTTGTCAAATTCCAGACCTTTTGCAGAATGGATAGTAGAAATTAAGAAGTTTGAGCCTTTGATAGCGGCTTCTTTCTTAGCCTGCTGATTCTTATTGGAGAGTAATGCCTGCTTCATAGCATTGCTCTTGATTTCATGCTGAAGCATATTTTCTTTTAACAGTTCCATGAATGCATCAGATGTCAACTGACCGTTGTTTACCTGTGCAAGCCATGTTGAGATAATGGCACCTTGTTCATTTTTCCAGTTGGAAAGAATCTTAGCAACTTTTGGCTGTGCTGCAACAGGGTCATATACCAATTTATCAAGTCTATACATGATTTCACTGCAAATGGTGTTCATGATGCTTGCTTTTGGTACGAACTTGATATCGCCCCAGTAGTTCTTGATGAAGTTCGACATAATGGTTGAATTGAACATCTTGTCCGGTACCAAACTTGTTGTTGTAAGATTTGGGTACTGATTTGTCAAGATATTCTGAATCTGGTATACATCCCTACGTGTAAATGCAAGGACAGCAACCTGTTCTCCACGAGCGATACAATCATCAATATATGGTTTGATTTCATTTGCAAAGATGCTTGGTAAAGCGTCTTTCCACTGTGTAATCTTATTCAACTGATGATAGTTGAAATGAACTTTGTCCAAGAAAGACTGTTCTGTAACCTGTGCAAGTGAATTAGCCTGCAATTGAATATTTGCATACTGGTTGGCTTCGATATTGCGCAAAATGATATTTGCGAAATCTAAGATTTCCTGATTGGAACGATAGTTTACATGTAACTGATACGTTGTAAATGTGCCGGAACCCTCAAGGATGTTTAATGCTCTTGGGTTTGATGCACGGAACTCGTACAGCGTCTGTGAACAATCACCAACGATGAACAGAGACTCTTTATGTTTGTCGATATACTTTAATGTGTATACAAACTCGAAGATGGAGTTATCCTGTACTTCATCCATGATGAGGAACTTACTTGTAACCGAAGGTGGTTCGATTAAGGTATCGATTTTCTGATAACAAATAATGATTTCTAATTCAAGGGAAGTCTGATGAATGGTATCAAGGATTGCAATAACGTCGTCGTAATTCTCTTCGATAAAGTTGTTCATATCGGTGAATGCATTGGCATCGTTTCTGATGATGCGTGAACATCTTCTTTTGAATGTCTCAGCGACTTTCTGCTGAGGTGACTGTGTACCAACTGTTGTCGGATAATAAATATCCAGTGAGTTGATAATCGTGTCAAGGGATGACAATTCATGACCTGAGAAATTTGCGGAGTAAATTTCATGAATCATGCTTGCAATTGTCATGCTGTGTACATTCGGATTTTTCTCCTTGATGTTGTCAGCAGCTGCGTTGGTGAATGACAGTACCATGATGTCATTTGGATTAACACCACATGTCATAAGATAATCGATTCGTCCAAGAATCAGTGTTGACTTACCTGTACCAGCACCAGCCTGTACAAGAATTAATGGCTCTGTTGACATAACTGCGTTTGTCTGTTCTGCAGATAATTTCACTATACTCTGTGGCAACTGTACAGTTGGCTGTGGTGGTGTGAATGACTGAATTAAACTCTTGTTGTTTTGTAAGTTATTCATGGTATCAGAGAGCAGCAGATTCAGATTCTGTTTACAGAGGTCATTTGCTTCCTGTGGTGTGAAGTATTTTGCAACGGATTTGTAGATGTTTCTGTACAAATCAAGTGGAATGTTATATGTCATCAGATATTTCAACTGATATTTCAACATGATTTCTCTTGATGAATTTGCAAATGCCTGCTTCTGCGAAGACATATTGCTTAAGAGTTCATCCATGACTTTATCGATTGTTGTCTGCCATACTTCACACGCTCTTACAACCATATCGTAAATGTCGATATTTGCTACGTAGTCTAAGATGGCTTTTGTGTCGATGTCAAACCTGCTGGATAATGCCTGTGTAATGATGTTTGGCAATTCTACGAGAGGATTTGATGTCATGACGTAAGCATATAAATTTTCGTATGCGTTGAAGCTTGGCATATCTGTTAATACGGCTTTCTTGTCATTTGCATCCTTTACAACAAATACACGTGTGTAGTAGCATTGAATGAGTTCTCTCTTTGTGGTTGTTGGTCCAAAACCGTTCTGTGTTGTAATCTTGCTGTCATTGATTGTGATACATGCAATTTGCATATCCATGTACAGTTTGCTGTTGTTGGTAGCTGTGGTACGACTTTGACCAATACACAATAATTCCGAAATGTCAGGTCTTGTAATTTCGGTCATGTAGTTAAGACAATACTGTGCAATTGGCAGCATTGGAATGATTGATGTCTGTGTTGTTCCATTGTGATAATCTCTTTTTGACGAAGAGTAATGAGAACTTGATGTTACAACATTCTGGTCAATTGTATTTGGATTATTCCTTGCTGATAACAGACCAGCAGTTGTGCCACCACGACCTGTCAGTTTATCGTGGAAGAATAACTTTGGATTGAATGTTTGTACTGCGCCAGTGTTCTGCTGAACGTCGTCTAAAATAATTGGCATGAATTTTTTTCCTTTCTATTAGGATAATAAATTTATTGTTATTCAGGTTCTCTAATTAGAGAACCTGATTTAACACGTATTTCTTTACGGCTTTTGCCGCAGGTCTTGCACCGAAATTCTTTTCATACGTACTCTCGACGATTTCATCAAGGTCGTCATCAGGAATTTCAGGTAAGATGGTTGTTCTCGGATAATCTGTGAGGATTCGAGTAACGTCACGTTTGTATGTTTCCTGTATAATCTCTCGATACGTTTCTTTGCTGATTGGATTGAACGTAAGGATATGATTAAATCTGTTTAACAGAGCAACGTCGAAGAATTTCGATAAATCAGCAACTGATGCATCTGTACCGTCAATAGCATTGAAACCTAACGATTTCTTGAAATCTTGATTTCCTGCATTTGTAGTTGCAATAATGATTGCTCTACTGAAATCAACGATTGTTCCTTTGCTTGTTGTGATAAATCCCTCATCGAATGCCTGCATAAACAAGGTTTTCACAGCTGCGTCACATTTTTCGAACTCATCAAGAAGTATAATCTGATATGGATTTGTTGACAAGATGTCGAATGGTAATTCGGTATTGCTTGAGTAGCCAACATATCCCGGCGGTGCGCCGATGATTCTGTTGATGGATGCTGGACTGTTGTACTCTGTCATATTAAGTACAATTGGGTCGGTACCTGTAATGTATTTTGAGATAATCTTAGTGACTTCAGTTTTACCGACACCTGATGGTCCGACAAACAGGAAGGTTTCCGGTTTGTTTTTCTCATCATTTGCAGCAGTGTATTTGTAAAATGGACTGTTATGCTCTTTTAATGCACGTACAAGTCTGGTGATAGCTTCGTCCTGACCTTTGATACGGGATAATGCATCGTTGATGGCATCTTCCTCGAAGTCTGTTGGTTTGCTGTTACCTGTTGCTAAGTTGATAGCCGTCTTTTTAATCTGACGTTCTGTGAGTGGAATAATCGGCATAGCTTTGAATGCCTGAATTAAGTTCTGGTCACCAGATGCCTGAGCTTGTAACTCTTTTACCTTTCGGTCGATAATGGCATCACTGATACTTCTGTCGAGAAGTGTCAACGCATTATCTGGACGGTGATTACCTGCTTTCTTGTATTCATTTGCAAATGTTACAACTGTCTTTAATGTATCATCATCAATTGTAACTTTGTTGTTGTAGTGCTTGAAAAATCCAGCTTTTGAATTGATAAGGATTTCAAGTGTCTGTTCTGATGTTAATTCATCGACAGTCAATTGTGAAAATCTTCGATTGAAAGCTGGGTCAGATAAGAGCGATTTTGCTTCCTGTGTAGTTGTTGCACCGATACATTTCATATTGCCACGAGCCAGTGCTGGCTTTAAAAACTGAGCAATTTTCTTATATGTTGTTGTGGATGATTCTTCTGTCAACTGATGAATTTCATCAATGAACAAAATTGCTTTTTCTTTTGGATTAGAAATAAAATCCACAACAGCTTTTACGTTTTCCTCGAACTCACCGAGCAAAGATGCACCAGCTACGACATTCTGTAAAGGAAGTTCGTAAATGGTATAACCTTTTAATGCATTTGGAATTAAAGGGTCGTCATTCTTTAAACGATATGCGATATCTTCTACGATTTTTGTTTTACCAACACCTGCTGGACCAACAAGTAATGCATTTGGCTTATTCTTGCCAATCAGTACGCTAAGTGTCTGCTGAATCACTTCATCACGATACAGTATGGTACCTGACTGGGCAAACTGTTCGTTGTAATTGATAAGCATGTCCGTTGGGTCGTTGCCTTGTGCGGGTGGTGCTGGTGGCATGGATGGCATACCACCTAATATACCGTTATTGCCACCTGTTGGGGCATTACCACCGCCTGTGGGTTTACCTGTAAAATTATTAAGTCCCATGTTTACATGTCCTTTCTTGGATTTGAATTTTTTATTTTAGGAATTTCTGTCAAACCTTACGGAGACAGAATTGCCCCCGTAAGTTTGTATGTTATTTAAAACAGAATGTGTTTACGAATCTGTGGGTCGTTGTGAACCATGGATTTTGCAAACTGTTCAGCCCAGTATTTGATGTTGTCATAATTGATTGTTGTACATGGAATGTAATACAGGTTCTTTGGATGTTTGATATACTCACGCGGAGCTGTAAATTCAAAGTCTGAAATGATAATACTCAATTCACGTGTACGTTTTTTGTTGGAGTTGATGAACTTCCAAATCTGAGCATAGTCGGTTCCTCCCTCAACTTTATCCACTTTCTGAAATTCGCGGTAAATCTGTGCTTTTGATTTGTTCTGCAAATGTAAACGTGTTGTCTGTGACAGCACATGACTGAAACTGTTAAAGTACAGATTAATGTTCATTTTCTGAGCCATTGTGATGCAGGCTTTTACAGCATCTTCATAGTCACGTTCTGAAATAGAACCTGAGGTATCGATGTACAAGTGGATATCAGGTCTGTACTTTGTGCTGACCATTTTGCCCGGTTTATTGTAATCATCAGGGTCACGTCTATTTGGTCTTGCATAAGATACTTTAGACTGTTTGTAAACGTTCATAGACTTGTTTACAAAGGACATTTTGTTCATGACCTTTTTGATAAGTTTTACAACGTCTACTGTTGTTGGTCTTGTTTCTTTGAAACGGAAGACTGCAGCTTTACATGTGGCTGAATTTGTGTTGTTTGCAGCTGTAACTGCAGCGGATGCAATTTTCTTCAGGTTACGAGATGCGGCTGTCAGACGACTTAGCTTTTTCATGGAAATGACATTCGGTTTGGTTGAAATGGAATTTTTGATTAATTTCCATTCTTCTGCGATTTCACGGGCTGTTGCTTTTGCATGACGTTCCACGTTGACAAAGACAATGGTTTTTGGACATAACAGTTCTGTAACTGAAAATGGTAAGATACCAAATTCAGCGTTTGACACCGTATTTGTATAAATCATCAGCTGAGAAACGATGGTTCTTGCAAAGGAATATGGGTCATTGTTGTCATCGTCTTTGGCACGTAACTGTAAAGACTCTGTAAGGTCAGACAGTTTTAATGTCTGAAAGTCTGTCATCAGTTTGGTTGTATCAGGTGGTAGTGCATTGCCGAGCATGGTCATCTGCTGTGCAAGCCATGTTTTGAAATCGTCAAATGCAATTTCATTGCAGAAATAAAATCCGAGTGTATCAGGTCTTGCATAAAACGCAAGTGATGCAAAGAACGTATCATAGCTACACTGACCACCAATGAACTTTCTTGCAGATGGAATAATATCTGCAGATGGTGTGTAGATAATCTTGTCTGTAGGTTCCGGCATCTTTTCTGCGGCAGCTGACTGAATTACAAAGATTTCGTTTGCACCGATAGTTGTGTTATTGTTGTATGAGATTAATGTCTGCTGAAACAAATCTTTCATAAAGGCTTCTTCTGTTGGATTCGCAGCGTCCTGACAACAAGCCAGCATATGATTTGTAATATCAGCAGATGACAACGTCTGACCGTTTGCTTTAATAGAAACTGAATTACCTGCAACCAATGGTGTAAACATAGGTTTTGCAATAATGTTTTCCATGAAATTGATTGGGTCAAACGTATTTGAGATAGTATCATTGTAAATAGGTGATAATACTATCGGTTTCTGGTTTGTTACTTTCATAGGATTTTTTGTCCTTTCTTGAATTTTTGTATAACATAAATTTTTTAAAAGATACCCACCACCAAATGGCGGTGGGTAATAACTCACTTGATTGTTAGCTTAAGATGCTTGACAATGTAACAGCAAGTGGTGCATTGTTGCTGATGAATGTAGCAACATTTGCGTCGTCCAGCTGGTCTGAACCGAACAGAGACATTAGACTCTTCATGTCGTTAGACTCTAATGTTGTAATGCCGGATGCTAAGATTGCATTGATGTATGCTTTATTATCAGTTTTCTCATATAATGCATATACAAGACAACCTGACTTATCGTGGTCAGACATTGTAGAAATGAACTGGTTCAATGCTGTGATGTCAGGGCACTGTTTCATCTTATCATAGCACTGTGGCTTCGGTACAGATGTTACGTTAGACTGATTATTTACAGTCATAAGGTTTGTGGCGATTTCTGCCATCAGGAATTTTGTGAAGTTTGTTCTACCTGTGAATCCCTCTATGATTTCCTGTAACAGTGATACTTCTTCACCGTCACGATTACGGGTTTCCTGTAATAATGTCATCAGAGCTGCGTTATCATAGCAGTTTAACCAGTTACTTACACCTGTGATAGTTCTTGGTGTTGTAATCTGATTCATATCCTCACCGTCATCCAGAATTTCATCGATGCTTGTCATTCCGTCATCATCATCGTCGTCATCATCACTCTGTGATGTGACAGCCTGCACCATCTTGCAGAACAAAGACTCAGGATGCTGCATAAGAACAGTCTTTACGAATGGATTTAACTGTGTATTCACCTGAATGAATGTTTCAACATCCGGCTCAACAGGGAAGAGAACGAAACGAGAAATAGATGCTTCATCAAGTGTTGTAATGTTACCCTTGTCGTTTCCTGCAGTAATAACACGTAAGTTCTCTGGAAGGTCTGTGTTACCGATGGCACGAAGTGTAGGAATAGATAACAGCTCAGAAGTTACATCCGGCGTAGTTCTGTTCAACTCATCAAGGAACAGGATTGGTGTCTCATGTGGATTTTCGATTGCATAAGCAATGGCACGTCTGATAACGGCATGAGGGTAGAATACCTGCTCATAGGTTGTCTCACCTGTGGATGTCTCTACTGGTACAAGTCTTGCACCTGTTAAATCTGCTTTATCTGCTAACTGGTTACATGCTAATGTAAATACTTTTGTATGGAGTTTTCTGCCTAAGTCCTCAACCCATGAAGACTTACCAATTCCCGGCTCACCTAAGAGCATTGGAACCTGCTTTGAGTTATTGATAATTTTTTCTACTGTGTCCTGAAATACGTCATTAAATTTCATTTAAGTATTCTCCTTTAAAATTTTTTGGTTTATGAATTTATTATGTTAGATATCAAACTAATATTTTGTTCGATAACTGCATCGTACGTTGTGGTCTGTGCAAAGTTTTGTTTCTTTGTCATAACGTGGGCAATCGTCAGGGTCTGGATAATTGCATGTATAAGATTTGCCTGATATGATTGAAATGATAAGATGTGTTTTTGCACTAAGACGTTGCGTAAAGACTGTAATCTTTTTCAGCTTTCTATGTTTTTTTGTGTCTTCCATGATACGATATGTCTCCTTTCTGAATAGTATTTTTCGTCTTATACCACACATCAAAACACTCGAAATCCGATTTTATCAAATCGGATTTTGTGTATTTTTGTAATAAGATTTGGTGATTTACATTTGTGATGTGAAAATTGTCAATGGTTTTATTGTAACATTTATGTATGTCCTTTGTGAATATGCAAGAGATTGCCAATTTTAGTCAGTTATCACACCGAATATACCGAATCAGTTACATCAATACTTTCACAGAATAATGTCAGATTCGGTATTACGGCTCCCGTGGATTATTGTATGATTTGTATTGATGTTATTTGAAACATTATTATCTGATACAACAATATTGTTATTATCTAAATAAAGCATTTGTGGCGAAAAACTATAAGTGTAAACTGTATCAGGCTGGTGCAAAGTCTGAAATCGTGTTCATGTGGCTGATTGTACTGATTTGTTGTTGGATTATAATAAAGACTGGCATAGATTGGTCGTCAGTAGGTGTATCTGAGTCATATTGGCGTTAGAATTGTATTTGCGATAACTTCTTAGTGTGAATTATAAAATGTCTTAAATCGTCAAATACGGCGTTTTAAGGCTGTACCTTTTTTGGGTATAGCAAAAAAGAACCCACTTGAATACACATATATTCAAGTGGGATTTTCTTATGCATACATGTTCATGATGTAATCATACATGTACATACGTGAGTCTTCAAAATTGTCATAATAGACCTTAGATGGAACATCTAAGAAGTTTGGTGAATGTTTGTAATCGGCTGCACGTTTACTGTGATATTTCAAAATACGACCAATAATTGCTGTTGGCTGTAATATTTCACTGGATATTACTTTATGCGTATTATCTTTGACAGAACAAACGATGTCAGCACCGTTATTAACATTTACAAGGTTGGCATTGGTATTTGGAATATAAAATACCTGTTCCGGTTTGACCATGATGCTGCCCCATTGTGAGTTATAATCATGAATATCTTCCGGCGGAATAAAAATTTCGATGAATTTTAAATTCTGTTTGGATTTATATTCGGCGCAATGTTTCTGCATCACTACGATTCTGATTTCAGGGTCTCGTTTTCCTCTATACATAAGCACCTTCTCCTTTCGGATTATATTAAAGATTTAGATATCAGAATTACCCTCGTCATCCTCTGCGTATTCTGGTTCATCGTCGTCATAAGATGGTTCATCATCATAGGATTCGTCATCATCTGTATAAAAACCGTCATCTGTATTATCTGTATAAAATTCATTATCATCTTCAGGTGTATCTTCGTTTTTTGATGCAACTGTGAGTGCTATTGCATAGTCTATCAGCATAGAATCGTCTGTTTCACCTTTGATACTTGCTAAAATACTGGCTTTTGTTGATGTTTTTGCTTCATCGTTGAAATCTGTATTTTTGTTTAATTCGGATTCAAAATATTCTGTCGGTGTGATATTTGAGTCGAATGCAAATTCTGTATCAGCGATGGTTGTCAAAAATTCATTATCTGACATATCTTGTAAGGCACTTAATGTTTTTCCCATTAAAGTTTCATCTGACATGTTTTGGATTGACTGAATATCTGTTGATACTCGTTCTCTCATGTGGTCTTCAATCATTGGAATGTCATTCTCGATTGATGTATCGTCTGTATCAGTATCAGATTGTGCATTGTCAGATGATATAGCTGTTTCTTCATTTGTGGTTGGTTCTGTTGTAGATTCCGTTGTAACTTCTGTTGCGTTATCTGTGTTGTCATTTGTGACATCTGATGTTGTTTCAGGTGTAGGTTCAGTTGCAGAATCGTTTTCATCAACAGGTTTTTCTACAGGTTCTGATGTAGGTTTTGTAGGTTCTTCTTTTGGTTCTGGTTTTTCACTTGATTTTTTTGAAACAATAGATTCATCCGGTTCTGCAAATGGTAATTCTTCATCGATATTTGCAGGCATATCTATATATGTTGTTGTAGGTTCTTGTGGTGTTTTTGGTATTGACATCATCGCACCTGCATTTGCACTGATGTTCGTTGCATTTGTTGCAATAATATTTGCAGTCTGTTTTGCATTGTTAATGATAATCTCAGCTGTTTCTTTTGCCTGTGCAATAATGAAATTAGCCTGCTTTTTTGCTGCGTCAAGAATTGCGGATGTATCAATGGAAGTTGGTGCAAATTTTGGTGCAGATGAAGCGTTTGATTCATTTGCAAGTTCATCAAGATTGACTGTGTTTGTCAATTCTTCGATTTTTTTACGGCAAAAATCTGTTGGGTCTGCATTTTTTAAATATAAAAATTCGCCAGCTAATTTCCAGAACATCTGTGTATCTTTGCATAATGTGTTCAAACTTGTCAGTCTAGTTGATTGTGCATCTGTCAATTCTGATTTTGATGCTAATGCACCCTGTTCGTAACCGAATAAGCGTGCAAAATAAGTTGCTGTTTCTTCTAAGATAGATGGTTCATCAGCAATGACTCTGGTTGTCTCTTGAATTGGTGAAGCATAATATGTTCTGTTTTTCTGTGACAAACCTAAGTCACGTACACGGATATGAATATCTGTTGTATCTGTTGGATTGTTCGTTGTAAGGAATTGATTCGGTATATGATTACGTGTAATTTTTTCTGCGTCCTGTTTGTTTTCAGCACAGATTAAAAAATCACGGGTGTATCTCTTTTGTGTATTGGTCAACCAATTTGCAGTGACATGATATAATCTATCAGTTCGCATCATAGGTATCTGCATAGTGAAGAATCTCCTTTCAAATAAATGTATTTGTGTATTTGTTTATACAAAATTATTATACCAAAAATCATAGCATGTATCAATCAGAAAAAAGATAATGCATGAATGTATCATATAGTTCGATATACGTTGATAAAAATAATGATAATTCGTTATTAGTATTGAAAAATAACGACAAAAATTGTATAATATATGTTGGCAGTAACGATAGTAACTATGTATTGTTACTTAAATGTCAGAAAGGAGATATACATATATTATGCCCGTTAAAAAACAATATACTGTGGAACGTGTTGGTCAAATGGATTTCTTTGACAACTATCGTGTTCCATATAATGATGATGCGTCTGTACTTGTGGATAATACAGACGGTGTGTACCACGGAAACATTTTAGAATTTAAACTGAACATCAATAATACAGGAAAGGTATTATTTCAGGCGATTAAGTATCTGTCAAAGATGCGTATTAAAGGTGAGTCCGTTCCTGCAAGAATTTTACTCATTGATTTAAACGTAACAAAGGTTTATGTCTACAATTCCATTGATTATATTGATGATATTCAAAAAGTTTACATCGGAGCTGCATCCGTTGGAAATAATGCGTTCAATTCAAATGTAACGCCTGTTGCAGAATATGATTATATGGATATGGTTGATTCGGCAGAGGTACAGAAACTTCTTATCAATCGTGTTCCAGATGAGACAGACTGGTATATTCCTGTTGACCTTGATGAGAACTGTATTGTCGGATGGGCTGAGAGATATTACAGAGAAGTACCTACTGCTACAAAAGGTGATTTTCTTGGAGACGGTACAGGTAAAATTAATACAAATGGGGAAATCCGTGACCCACGACATTTCAAAGGTCTTATCAATCCATATACAGAGCCTACTAATGAGAAATTCAAGTACCTCATGGACTGTCTGAATGACCGTTTGAATAAAAAGGATTTAGGCGCATTTTACACACCAAAGGCTTATTGTGAGAAAGCATCTGAACTTGTTATGAAAGCTGTGGAACGTGTGCCTGATGGCAATGATTATGTTATCATAGATAGATGTGCCGGAACAGGAAATCTCGAAGCTGCTCTTATTGGTAAATTCGATAAAAATGGGGACGAGCTTATTTCTCATTGTGTCGTATCTACATATGAGTATTATGAATATAAAGTCTTGTCAGAGAGAATTGGAGATAAGGTACGAAATATTATTCCACCAACAGAAGCGAATGTTATCTATGAAAATGGTAAGGTTTCTAATGCGGATGCTATGAGTAAAGATTTTATCGAAAATCCATTGATTAAGCAGTATGTGGATGATGATAAGTTTACGATTATTCTGTTTGAAAATCCGCCGTATGATGATACTTCATCCATTCGTCAGGCTTATGATGATAAAGGCAACAAACATACCACTAAAAACAAAGATAGTTATGTTTTTAGTGAAATGAATAAAGTTAAACACACATTTAAAAATTCTAATATCAGCACAATAAGAGATACAGCAAATAGATTTATTTGGTCTGGTTTTGAATATTATATGAGACAAGATACCGACAGCTATGTATTATTCTCGCCTGTTAAATATTTTAAATCTTTAGGTATTTTTACAGATGCGAATAAACGATTCATCAAAGGATATATGTTCAATCGTAAACATTTTCATGCATCGGCATCAAGTATTGGTTGTATTTTATGGACTTATGGTAATTCAAATAATACAATATCATTTGATTTTGAAATTTTAGATATTGTTGATGATGAATTGGTTAATCTTGGAAATATGACAGTTAAAACCGTTGATACTACATTATCAGCAAGCAATATAAAATATGTTGGTAAAGTGAAAGGTGTAATTTCGTCTGATAGTCACGGATATGAAGTTATTGGAAAGAAATGTGAAACTTCACTCTATATTGATGATGAAGTAATTGGATATTTTTGTCCTGTATCAGCGAGTTATGATTTAGGAAGATTACCATATTTTAATGGTCGTGGCAATTATGTTCTTAAATCAAATTTCAAAGATATTGCTGTTTTATTCTCAGCCAAGATGTATGATTTTGATAAATGGTACGAAAAAGGTAGTATCTTTGTTACTTTCGATGGCGGTGACGCATACACCCATGATTCTGATTTCTTAAAATCATGTCTGATTTATACTTGTCTTTCAAATCAGAATAAGTGTTTATCATTCGATGGTTCTGATGGCAGATACTACCGTAACGAACTTTGTTTCGACACTACAAATGGAGATACTGTTGCATCTGCTGACCTTGCGAAGATGACATTAGATGCAGATGAAAAGGCTCTTATGAAGCTCTGGGATGATATTCTTGCTGAAGCAAAGAAAACTGCAAATTATGATAATAGACTTACATATGGTGTATATCAGATTACAAAAGAATTGAATACATCACATAAGACTGGTACTGGCAGGTCACAGCAGACTGTATATGATTATCCTACATTAAATGGTTATCTGGAAACGCTGCGTACTAATTTGAAGGCTTATTATAAGAGTCATATTACGGACAAGATGTTCCAGTATGAATTGTTGAAATAAGATGAGTATGAGTTATCTGATAATGGATAGCCCGATTTATAAGAAAGTAGTACAAAATGAGAGAACGTAAATATAAAGATGGTACATATGGTGGTGTTAATCTTCCGTATGAATCAATAGGTTATGGAGGTATTAGTGAGTAAGGAGTGACGATTATGGCAAATAAAGCATATAAGAACCTGAACTGTAAGATTGATAAGTCGGTATCAGATAAACTGGAAAAATTCATTGCTGATACCAGACTTTCCAAGACCGCTACGGTGGAGAAAGCGTTGGACGAATATATCAATAAATATAATAAAACAGGTAAGATTTAAGAAGAAAGATGACAGCCCTTTTCTAATGGAAAAGTGGCTGTCTTTTGTTTGTTATGCTTGCTGTCTTACATGATTCTTTTGATTACGTTTTCGATGTTTGACCAATATGATAAGTTGCAATCATACTGACCATACATTGCGTACAGTGTAGCTGCTTTGTCGATACCGTCCTCATCCAGCTCCATGTCATTGTCTTTTAAGAATTCACGGATGTCTTCCATGACATGTTCCTTCCAAACTTCGCGATAAATTTTATCACGATACAGCTGGTTCTGAACGTCTTTTTCTTCTTCTGTTACAAATGTACATTCATCTTCACAAATCTGGTCGGAATCTTCTACATAACGCAGATTGTCTGCAGGTATGTTATCCATCTGATTCTGTGCGATTTTTATGGCATGTTCTAAATCACAGTCGTCATCTACTGTGATATAAGCGTTATGTGTTGCAAGACACTGTAATGCTACTTTTAAAATTTTCATAGATGTGTGTTTCCTTTCTGTTTACATATTGTTTAGTTTTTCAAGTAATGTTTTGTCAGCGTCTGTAATATCTGTGATGTTGTTGACATGTTCTTTTGCAAGAATAATCAGATTCGTAACATCTGTGATGTTGTTGGCATATTCTTTTGCAAGAATAATCAGATTCTTGATATGTTTCATATTATATTCATTGTATGCTTCAATACATTCAGCTTCGGTATCAGCGTAGACATGACGATTATGAATACGCACGGCTTTCGACCATGCAAGGTCTTCAAGGTCACAACCTTTGGCATTTTTCTTGAATGGTATGAAGTATCTTGGTACTTGGTAGAATCCGTTATGTGTTGGGTTGTCACCTTGTTCAGTCTTAATGTCGTTATTGATAGTGACCATACCTTTTATTAGTGTATAAGAATATTTTTTTGTGGATTCTCTTGCATCGATAGGCTTAAAGTTGCAGTTCCATACGATGGTATGATTTGGTATGCTGAGAATGTCATCTCTGTCATATCTGATGTATTTCATGATTATATTTCCTTTCTGTTTATGTTTACATTTGATTGAGTTTTTCAATAAATTTTTTGTCAACGTCTGTGACATTGCCTGTGATGTTGCGGGTATATTCTTTTGCAAGAATAATCAGATGTCTGGCATTTTGCATGATGAGGTCATTGTATATTTTAATACATTCATCTTCTGTGTCAGCATAGCGACGGAAGCAAAGCCTAACGGCTTTCGACCACGCAAGGTCTTCAAGGTTGCAACCTTTGGCAGTTTTCTTGAATGGTACGAAGTATCTTGGTGCTGTATAGAATCCATCATGTGTTGGATTGTCACCCTGTTCAGTTTCAAGGTCGTCATTAATGGTAAGCATACCTTTTATTGGTTCACAAAAGTATTTTTTTGATTCTTTTGCATTTGTAGTCTCAAAGTTGCAGCCCCATATGATGGTGTGATTTGGTATCATGACTATATCTCCTTTTTGATTTTTGTGATAGATTTACGACGATAAATACTGTCTGCTAATTTTGTTTTACGTGTTGTATTTGTCGTATTGTTTGTGTTGATTGGTTGTTGTGTTACAACGTGTTTTGTGACGGTTTCATCTTTTATCAACTTTACAGGTTCTTTTGATGTAAATTTGATATTTTGGATGGTTGTGATGATTTTGTCCGGTTCTGTTGTTTTGGATTTGACATACTGTTCCTGAATCTTATCTGGATATGCTTTTGTTTGTTCAATCGCAATGTTTGAAGCAATGATAAAGGCTGTGTATTGTAGAAGTAATGAATCGAAGGAATTCTGTCGTTCCGTTATGTCTAAGAATTTTTGACTGTAGTTGATGATGATTTTTTCCCACATATCATACTGATATTTTGTCCACTTCAAATCATCAATTGACAGTAACTTATAAATATCAGTATATGTCATTTGATTTGTTTCGGTTATCACATCCCTTATGAAATTATTAAGTACAGCAATGCGAATTTTGGTAAAGACTTCATTTCGTGATGTGTTACTTTTTTGTTTTAAGAGCAACTTTGTACTGTAAATACTCATTTTCTTTTGAAATGCGTCTTGATTGAAATCTTTGAGTTTAAATGTAACTGTTTCACTGATACCTCTCTGCCATATGGCATTATTACGTGAATATTCGATAAGTTCGACTGTAATTGATTTATTTTCGGTATTTGTGTCGATGACGTCGAAGTAAATATAACGTGCTGTATTCAGTTGTAAAATACCTGTTTTGAAACAAGGTATTAAATAATGCCATAAATCTGGCATTTCGCAAATTGTCTTTTCGATGTCAAATTTGTCAAATGGAATTTCTGGTAATGACCATTCATTATCATTAATGTAATTGCAGATTTCTTGGACAGCAAGCCCTTTGTCGATGAGTTTGAAATTATATTCTTTTATGAGGTCTTTTAACTTATTGTTTGTTTCATGTAATTTCGTAAGTGCAATTTCTTTTTCGATAGTCATTGTTATTCACCTTATGTTTCTAAAATTTGAGTGCAATTTTCGTAACACAATTTGCACTCGTAATATTTTATTTTTTGTAAAAAATTGATAATAAAATGTCATAGACTGAAATATTAAAAAAAAAATAAGTACCACTCGATGCGGCACTTATTCTTTAGCTGAAAAATACTTTCAATAATACGAATTTTTCAATCTGATAGATAATCTTTTTCATTGTTTTCACCTATATTTAACCTTTCATACTAATATTTATATTTAAACTATTTAAACGTTTTTTTCTCACGCTCTTTTCACTCACTCTCCCGCAGAGCGTAGCGTCTCACACATTTATTGTATTCATTTGTATTTTATCTTATTCATGTTTTCCTGTCAATAATTTCCTCACATTTTTCCATTATTATGTTGATTATTATATAATTTTGTAGTATAATTATATTATAAATTAAAGAGAAGGAGACATATTTATATGATTTATGTTGTTGATGAAAAAGAAGTCGGCTTATTAAAAGATGGTACTTTAAAATTAGCACAAGATGATGCCATTAAGATTTGTGTGAAAGATGAAGCAAAACCTGTATTTACGGCATCAGACGTTCAGAATTTACTTTCTGTAGCATCAGAGTTTTCAGTGGATTTGCTGAATGTAGCATCAAAAGAAGCCCTTGCTTTTGTTGTTGGTGGATTTGTTTTCAATAATGAGGAATGTACACTGGTTCATATTCCGATGACAATTCCTGCAGGATATGAAGATAAGATTCATATTTTAGAAGAAGGTAAAAAGGCTACGAAGCCTAGAAAGCGTACAAGAAAGACACAGCCTGCACCGGATTCTAGTGCGAAAGCTGCAGCACCATCTACATCAAATGATGTGTCATCGATTGCATCGAATGATACAGCATCTGTTGTATCAAATAAGACAGCAACACTTACATCTGATGATATAGCAACAGCATCAATGGAACGTTTGAATAAAAAAGCGTGTAGTCCCTTTCAGACGATGTAGCGTAGAACATACATCTGCTGTACAGATTGTAGATGATGCGATGAACCCATCTGTTGATGCATCGATTACTGCGAAAGATACACTGACTTGTGGTGTACGTAAGCCAAAGAAGCTGACTTATGAACAGAAGAAACAGTTACGACAGGAAGAGTTAGAACGACAGTTACAGGAAACATTGAAGAAATCAAGCGAGTTGCGTGATTTGATTCCGAAAGAGACAGAGGAAGAAGTTCTTGAGTCATTGAAAGATGATGCATGGGGCTTGTGGCTGTATCAATTAATTCATGTGAAGTCTTGTGATGTGAATTTTACATGGCATACAGGAATGTTAATGTATCGTGTTTTAATGTGTGGTATGGAAGCAGAAACAGAATCTGATTTTGAAAATGCATTGAAACTTATCTGTCGCAACATGTTATTGTATAACCGTTGTAAGGAACATTTATCAGAAATTTTTGTGAAAGCAAAAGAATTTGCGAAGACAGATGCAATTGTATATGATAAATGAAAAAAAAAATACCACCCGAATATGGGTGGTATTTTTGTTGTTAAATTGTCACATAATGATTAAACAAATTGCGTAAAGCCATAGCTCTATGGCTTATTTTGTTTTTGATTTCCGGCGGAAGGTCTGCAAATGTTTTCTGATAATCAGGTATATAGAATATTTTATCATAAGCAAAACCATAAGGTCCGTTAGAACGTTCAAAAGCAATATCGCCGTTAAGAATACCCATAGATGTTGTGACGTTTCCTGTTGGCGTTACAAATGCAATTGCACATTTGTAGCAGGCAAAACGGTCTTTGTTTTTTAACTCAGCTAAGATGTGTTCCATTTTTACGGCATATGGTGTGTCTTCACCTAAATATCTTGCGGAATAAATTCCGGGTTTGTTGTTTAATGCACGGATTTCTAAGCCTGAGTCATCGGCAAAGGCTGGTAATCCTGTTTTTTCAGTAGCAAATTTTGCTTTGATGATTGCATTCTGTTCATATGTTTCGCCCGTTTCTTCAATGTCATCATAAATACCAGCATCGCGTAAAGATATGATGTCAATCTTGTCGTGAATTGGTATATCTTTCATGATGTCATGGATTTCTTTTACCAAATGTCGCCGTAAAGCCCCTTGCTTTAGCAATGGGGATATAAGGCGACTTCTTTTGCTTAATTAGTTTTCTCAAAGTTATCTAATTTTATGTTGTATTAGATAACTTTAAGGTGTATAATATTTATATGGAATACAAATCTAACAATAATGTGGTTTATTCCTGTAAGTACCATGTGGTCTTTTGTCCAAAGTATCGACGTTCCGTTTTAATAAACGGTGTTGATGTTCGCTTAAAGGAGTTGATACAACAAACATGCGAACAGCTTAATGTCGAAATCATAGAAATGGAAATCATGCCAGACCATGTGCATTTGCTCATGGAAGTAGACCCGCAATTCGGTATTCATAAAGCCGTTAAGCAAATCAAAGGCTATTCATCTCGTGTTTTGAGAGAAGAATTTCCTTGTCTTAAATCAAGACTTCCAAGCCTTTGGACCAACAGTTATTTTGTTTCTACAGTTGGTGGTGCTCCACTTGCTGTAATCAAACAGTACATCGAAAATCAGAAAAACGTTTAGGCGGTGATATAATGCAGCTTTCAGAAACAGTAAAAGTATATCCAACTGAATATCAGAAAACCTTAATCACGCAGACTATGACAGAGTATATAGATACTGTTAATAGCCTTGTTTCTGAGGCTGTAAGTGGTCATTCTATTGCAAAGACTACCACTGCTGATGTAAGTGCCGACCTGCCAAGCGCATTGCTTAATCAGTGTATTCGTGATGCAAAATCCATTGTAAAGAAGCACTACAAATACTGTCGTAAGGCTGTTCTTAAAAACAGAAGCCTCGCAAAGCGTGGCTCTGCTATCAGAACCAAAGCACCTAATCTTCCAATACTGAAAAAACATTGCTGTTATATCAATAATCAAAACTATAAAGTTAAGAATAACTGTATCGAATTTCCAGTAATGATAGACGGTAAATCAAAACGTATTTCTGTTTTCGTAAAGCTCACAGACCGTCAGAAAGCATTATTTTCTGATGCAAAGTTTGGTACTATGCGTATCGTGATTAAGAACCATACACTTGTTGCTCAAATCGTATACGAGGTTGCAGAACCTGAACTCAAGTTGGATGGCAATGTTATGGGTATAGACTTAGGTATCAAATGTCCTGCGGTTAGCTATTGTTCTGAGGGTTCTGTTAAGTTTTATGGTAATGGTCGCAAAAACAAATATATGCGTAGACATTATGCTTATCTTCGTAAAAAGTTACAGACCTCTAAAAAGATAAATGCTGTAAAACGAATCAATGATAAGGAACAACGCATAATGCGTGATATCGACCATAAAATAAGCCACGACATTGTAGAAACAGCAGTAGCTCACAATGTTAAAGTGATTAAGTTAGAGCACCTACAAAACATTCGCTCTACGACAAGAAAAAGTCGTAAAAACAATCATAGTCTGCACACATGGTCATTCTATAGGCTTGCTCAATTTATAGAATATAAGGCAAAGTTAGCAGGCATATCCGTTGAGTATGTAGATTCAGCATACACAAGCCAGAGATGTCCTATCTGCGGAAGTGTTCATCACGCAGATGATAGAAACTATACTTGTGAATGTGGATTCCATATCCATAGAGACCTTTTGGGTGCTATGAATATCTGTAACTCAACTGAGTTTGTTGGTAACAGACAAACTGCGTAGAGAACTATATGTTCTGCTCTACGAGGGCTGATGGCACAGCCCTAACTTGGGGTACGACCTATCAGAAATGAACTGGTCAGCCGATACCTTTCGGCAGCCACCAAGAATCCCCTGCCTTTAGGCATGGGGAGTGTCAATTTGTTTTCATTGTGTGTGGCAAAAACAATGGTCTGTTTTTCTGTGTTTAACATGAAATTTTATAGTTTCCTTTCTGAATAGTGATTATGATAAATAAAGGCAAACAGAATGTTCTGTTAATGTCTTTTTTATATCAATGATGCGTTGGTTAGAGCTGCCACGATATTTCAGTGTAATATCGTATAAGTCCTGAACAAATGGACCATCAACTAATACATCAATATTTTTTAAGATTTCTTTGCAATTTGCAATAGATTTTGGTGTTGCAATATGTTTAAATGTATTATCAGTTCCTGTGATTTGTTCAAATGTATATCCTGAGTATATCCATATTGTTTTTTCCGGTAAACGTTCTTTGATTGTTTTGCATAAATCTAAGACTGCTGTTTGGTTTTCCGGTTCGAGTGGTTCACCACCTAAGATGGTCAATCCTTGAATATGTGGCATATCGATGGATTTGATGATATGTTCTTTTGTGTCTTCGGTATATGGGTCGCCGTAATCAAAGTTCCATGTTATTTGATTAAAGCAGTTTTTACAGTGATGTCTGCATCCTGAAACAAATAGGCTGGTTCTGCAACCAATACCATTGGCAACATCGCAATAAATGATTTTTCCGTAATGCATGATATTATGTTATCCCCTTTCAAAACTGAGAGGGTAGTGTTGACTACCCTCTCTGGAATCTTAATTATTTTTCGGTATCTGATATGTCATCATTTGTTTTTTCGACAGATACGTGCATGACTCTGTCTTTGATTTCCTGTGTTCTACCCTGATTCCAGTACTGTGTGCCTATATATCCGCAGGTACGGCGGGCAACATGCATGGTTGACTGGTCATGATTGTGACACTTTGGACACTCCCAACCAAGTTTACCGTCGATGTTTACAATCTGAATTTCACCGTCATATCCGCACTTCATACACAAATCACTTTTTGTGTTGATTTCTGCATACATGATTGTATTGTAGATATGTTTAATGATTGCTTCAAGTGCTTCCAGATTGTCCTGCATATTCGGTACTTCTACGTAGCTGATAGCACCACCCGGTGATAACTTCTGGAATTCAGATTCCATAGTCAGTTTTGTAAAGGCGTCGATATCTTCACGAACATTTACGTGATAAGAGTTCGTGATGTAGTTGTGGTCAGTAACGTTCGGAATAACACCGAAACGACGCTGTAAGCATTTGGCAAACTTATATGTGGTTGATTCAAGTGGTGTGCCATATACAGAGTAGTCGATGTTTTCTGCATTTTTCCATTCTTCGCATTTTTCATTCAAACGTTTCATGACAGCGATGGCAAAGTCATGTCCGTCTTTGTGTGTATGCCAGCAACCTTTCATGTACTCTGTACATTCAGCGAGTCCTGCATAGCCAAGACTGATAGTTGCATAACCGTTCTGTAATAATTTATCGATTGTTTCGCCCGGAGCCAGTCTTGCTAATGCACCATCCTGCCACTGAATTGGTGCAACGTCAGACGGTGTACCAAGTAAATGTTCATATCTGATACGAAGTGCTTTGTGACAAAGTTCCAATCTTTCGTCTAAGAGTTTCCAGAATTCAGTTTCATCTTTTGCAGATGAACATGCAACGTCAACAAGGTTGATTGTGACAACGCCTATGTTAAAACGACCATAGTATTTATGTTTGTGTTCATCCCAGTTGCCAGCATTTGCAATGTTTCCAAGACCTTTGTCTGTAAATCTGTCAGGTGTAAGGAAGGAACGGCAGTTATGACTGTAAATACCGGATACTGTGAAATGTTCACTTGATGTTGTAACATCATAGCTGAAGCTATCTTCATGAATGTGTTCTACGTTTGTAATATAGCATGTGTCAGTATCCACAATGCTGTGATTTGTATTTTCTAAAATAGAATCATTCAAATCAGTTTTCTTATTACATTTAATATATGAGATAAGTTCAGCAGTTGGTGTAAATTCTACACGATATCTGATTTTGTCTTTACAGTTGGCTCTGTAATGATTGTGATAGATTTTTGCAAACATACCACAAGTCTGTGCTAATAAAGCCTGCTGGATAGCCAACTCTTTGTTGGTTGAACCAATCTGTACAATAGCTTTTTTTGCCGTTGTGTTTAAGTAGCCATCAGCATCAATCATTCCTGCTATGAACGCAAGTTTTGCATCTGTTGTCCATGCGAATACTTCATTTGGAATGTGACGATTTGCTTTTGCTTTTCCTTCAAATGACTTAATAAGTTCGATACGAAGTTTGATGTATTCATCGTCATTATTAGAAACAACTCTGAGGTCTTTGTAATTACCTTTCTTCCCACGAACTCTTGGAATAGAATTTACAGACAATCCATATTCATCGTTCATGATATTTGAAAAGTTGTTTTCAATTTCGGTTTCGTTTGTAGCCGCAATGGATGCTGTGAAGTTATCGTAATATGTGGAATCACATAACGCAAAACCGTATAACCAAGCTCTGTTTTCCTTCATGGTGTAAGTAGATGGTGTTTCAAATGAACTTGTTTTGTCGATTTCAATTAAATCGTCTTTGGTCAAGTCATTTGCAAATACAACACGTCCATCCTTTGTTTCAAATGGATGGTCAGGTGTACACATGATTGTACGACCGTTTGAGAATGTGATTCGTAACCATTCGTAATTGTGGTTTTTGATAATTCCATAATTATCTACAAACCCTTCTTTCTGGTCATAAATTTTTACACCGGGAGTTCTCATAACGAAATCGGTGAGATTTGGCTGTTTGCCAATTTCAAAGTATTTTGATAATCTGTCCCACATTCTTTCAAATGATTCAGTGTATACGTTGTTATTGTATTTGTATGTGATAACTTCTTTACCGTCTACGCATCCCATGCACGGATATACATCACCTTTTAATTCAAGCATGATTTTCTCAGAGATATAATCTGGAACCATACGTTTTGCTGTACACTGTGCAGCAAGATGTGTTAAGTACCAGTATTTACCGTCTTCTGTAATGTTATCTGCCTGTAAAACATACAGCAGTTTTGGAAATGCAGGTGTGATGTAATGACCTGTTTTGTCTTTGATACCCTTAATACGCTGTTTCAGCATAGTTTCGATAATGAGTGCAAGGTCGTCACGAGTCTGTCCTTCCGGTACTTCATTCAAATACATAAAGATAGATACAAATGGAGCCTGTCCATTTGTTGTCTGTAATGTAATCAGCTGATACTGGATGGTCTGACAACCAGCTTCTACTTCTTTTAACAGTTCCTTTGCAACGAAGGCTTCCAGCTGTTCTTCTGTAAATGGAATACCGATAGCAGTCCATTCATCACGATATCTTTTTCTGATTTTACGACGGCTTACATCAACAAATGGCGCAATATGTGCAAGTGAAATTGTCTGTCCACCATACTGCATAGATGCAACTTGAGCGATAACTTGTGATGCTACTGTACACGTTGTAAGGAATGATTTTGGTCTATCAATGGCTGTTCCTGATATTTGTGTACCGTTTTGTAACATATCGTCCAGATTGATTAAGCAACAGTTATGAAGTGACATAGCTGCATAGTCAGAGTCATGGAAATGAATGATACCAAGCTTGTGTGCTTCTGTGATTTCTTTTGGAAGAAGATATTCTTCTGTATAATATCTTGACCATTCACCAGCCATGTAATCTCTTTGTACAGATATGATGGTTGTGTTTTTATTGCTGTTTTCTTCCTTGGCATCATCACTTTTGTTCTGCAAGATTGCCAAAATACGTTTATCCAGACCGTTATTGTCACGTTTCTGATTATGTCTGTAACGATAAGTAATATATCGTCTTGCAACCATATGTTTACCTGTGTCCATGAGTTCGTTTTCGACCATATCCTGAATCTCTTCTACGGAGTAGTCTCTGTTCGTATCAATGGCTGCCTGTTCAATGTGGTTTGCAATCATTTTAATGGTATCATCTGATACCTGTTGTGATTTAATACCAACTTCAGCGTTTGCTTTACTGATTGCAACAATGATTTTTGTTTTATCGAATGGAACACGTTCACCTGAACGTTTCATGATGTAAATGTCTGACGTTCGATAGTCGTCATACAAAGCCTTGTTTCGGTTCATAAAAATAGTGTCCTTTCATTTTATTTACAGGTCTTATCTGTATATTACTATTATATCATAATTTATTGATTTATGGTATTGATTTATGCTGTAGCAATAACTGCAGGTTTTGTTTTACACAAACTTGTTTTGTATGTGTGTACGGTCCAGATTGTCGGTAAATCATTTGGTTTACAGTCATCTATGGAAATGTTATCCGTAACATACAGATGTAATTTTTTGTCATTCGTATCATTTATACTTAAATGATTGTCGAAATCTAAGAAATCGTTAAAGTCTTGATTAGAGTCAAGCGTAATATGAAGTTCATTTACGTGAGGTAATATGATGTGTAAATCCGGCATCATATGACAGTATAATGCTAGTTCTACTGTTGGATTGAGATATTTGGCTGATTCTAAGATGTGTTTGATGTATAGACTATTGTGTATTCGTTTATTGCAACATATGTTAATATGTGGCTTGTCGTATGGAATACGTGGAATACATATCTTGTCCTCATCGTTAATTACGATATTTGTTGTATATTTCATACAAATGCCCTTTCTTATGTTTTTAAAATAGATATACCTTTGCATCGGGTGATGTTTCACACTCACACCCGATGCTGTATTGGTATGTAGAAGATAACACTATGTTTCTGACTACTCTCACAGACAAGTCTATGAGGTTCTTACTATTAAGTTTAGCTTGTAAACGTACATCATTTTCAGACTTTGGCTTACAAGTATAAGTCTGTTTATGTAAGAACTTCTATTACCAAGCAGCCCTGTTACTACATTAACGGTAAATTTCTATCTTATGATAAGGAAGTATAGTCAATCTCCCTATGGTAAATTGTTAAGTGTAAACATATGTGGCTTTCATTCCACAGGTAAGCCTGTGGGTTTTTCGCCACTGGTTCTATAACATGGCGTTATTTTAATTATTTGTCCGGTTCACGGAACAGATATCCTTCCATGAGTTCGGAAAACAGACTGTTTTTTGGTTCGTCCATTAATGCCTGAATTAAATGGTCTGTTTTTACAAGGATTTGTTCGTCTGTGTCTTTACGATACAGGCTGATGGTATCGTTGTCTTTATCTCCGCTGAGATTGCCGTTGTCGATTAAGACGTTAATGATTGGTCTGATGTTCTGGTTGAAACGACGACGCATTTCGATGCCACGTGCGATTTCGAACATCTCTTTTTCATCAAAGTTGTTTTTGATAGCGATAATACCCTGAGCGTTTGATTTTGAAAATGATTTGTTTTCAATCATAGCTTCGAACTGTGTAAACTGTTCGTCTTCATCTTCACAACGCTTTGCGTAAACTGCCATTTCTTTGTCAGGGTCAGATGATAATTTTGCTCGCTCTTTTGCTTTTTCATCGACGATATCTTTGTCAGCGTCGATATAAATGACCTGAAACCATTCATCTTTGTATTTCTCACACAAATAATCGACACCATTTGGGTCAATGATGTAGCCGTCTGCATTGTCTAAATCTTCTTTTGTTGCAAAGTAACGGATATCTCCGATTTGTGTTTTTGCAATGATTTCAGATTCAGGTGTGTTATCAGCTTCTTCATTGGTGATGAAAATGTGTGTGTTTTCACCTTCGTATCTTGGTGGTCTTGTTGTTCTTGATTTTACGAATTTCCATCCGAATGAATCTTCTAAGATTTTTCGTAAATAATCTTTACCATGGGCTGTTCGTCCAACAATTAATGTTTTCATAGCAATTTTCCTTTCAGTTTTAATATACTTAATGGTAAATAATACCATTAAGTATATTATACTACGTTTTTGAATAATAATCAACATTTATAAACCTAGTATTATGGCTTATATGTGACTGTCAAATGCTGTAAAAGGTATTTCCACCATGGTGTTACTTTGTATCCGCCTTCTTTATTCCAGTTATCTTTGATAACTTGTAATTCTTCATCAGAGAAACAAGCGGATAAGTATATAGCTGCTTCTTTCGGTGCTATATCTTTGTATTCGTCTGAAAAATCGTCAGTGTTTAATTGTATCATGATATTTTTTCCTTTCTTATGGATTAGGCTTTTGCATTCTTGCGTTTACACCCCAAAAGGCTCCGCCTAAAATAAAAAGTATTATTGTTGCCCGGTAAGGTATTGTTGCTGCACTAATCAATTGTTTCATCATTTTCTTTCAATTTCACATATTTCTGAAAGAGATTATCAATATGATACTCTTTTAGTTCTTTGTATTTTTCTTTGGTCTCTTCATTCGTAAGCATTCGGCAGCCTATTTTTCCATTAATTTCAATTTTGCCTTTGGCGAGTCTAAGGTTTTTTATTTTTCCGCATATGGTGCATATTTCGCCAGTGTACAGTGAATTTGATGGTCCTACTGATATAAGCACGTCTGCATACTGGTGTTTGTGCTTTGATTTATTCTTAATTTTTGATACATTTGAATCTGTACGCTTCTTGTATCTGCCTGTTTCGTCTGCATTAATCATACGCTTCCTCCCCTCTCTTAGTCATTGTTTATCATGTTGATAATATCATCTTCAGAAATGATTGGAATACCAAGCTGTTTTGCTGTTTTGTTTTTATTAGAAGATGATGTAATGTCGTTGTTGACCAGATAACTGGTGTTCTTTGAAACAGAACCTGTTACTTTACCTCCTAGTTCAACAATTTTTGCTTTGAGTTCATTTCTGTTTTTGAAATGATGTACATCACCTGTAATTACAAATGTGAGACCTTTAAATTTCTGAGATTTTGTTGATATCTCAGGTTTTATGAACGTAAGTTCATTTAATAAATCTTTGATTTCTGTTGTGGCTGTGTCATCATCCATGTAAACTAAGTATTTATCGCCCCATGAATGTAACTGGTTGTTTAAGATTGGACCAATACCGTTGATGTGTGTGAAATCATCATGGTCATGGACAGCTTTCAAAAATCGAGATACATCATAATTATATGCTTTTGCAAACAATTCAGCCTGACCTTTTCCAATGCTTGGAATACCCAGTGCATGGATGAATGGAATGAATGATGTTTTACGGCTTTTATTTACGGCTGAAATTATATTTGTGTATGATTTCTGACCAAAGCCCGGTGTCGATATGATGACGTCTTTGTAACGGTCAAGATGGTAGATATCTGCAAATGATGTTATCCAGCCTTGTTTGATGAACGTCGTCATCGTTGCTTTTGATAAGCCATTGATATTCATACAGTCACGTTCAATGAAGTGTGTAAATTTTCCAATGTGTTTTGCCGGACAATCAGGATTTGGACAGATGGCTATTTCTACATCAACATCATTGTTTGTTGTGATAAGTGAGCTGGTTGTTGCATTACAACATGGACACTTTACAGGATGTGTGTCTTCGTATGTCATTGGCTTAAACTCTGAGAGATTTTCAGCTATCTGTGGTATGATTTTATTTGCTTTGTATACAGATATTTTATCACCAATGTGTAAATGTAGCTTTTTGAGGATGGATACGTTGTGAATGCTTGCTTTGGTTACTGTTGTACCTTCCAGTTCTACAGGGTCAAAGACAGCAATAGGGTTGATACGACCTGTACGGCTTGGTGACCATTCAATTTCACGGAGCGTTGTCTCTATGGTTGTATCTTGCCATTTCAAAGCGTAACCAACCAGTCTATGTGGATTATGTCCGGTTATCGGTAAAGATTCTGCATAGACAACATCGTTGGCTGCAACAACAAGTCCGTCAACTGGAAATTCATAATTGACTATGTCATTAGAAAAGTTATTTATGACTGTTAGTAAGTCTTTGACATCACATAATATATGTTTTGTGGTTGTAAATCCTGCTTTTTCCAGAAATAGCATCTGATTTTCGAATGTAATTTCGTCCAGTTCTTCTTCTGTGTGGACTAATTTGAATGCATGGAACCAAATTTCACGATGTTCCATTTCCTTTTCTGGTGCTAATCGAATGGTGCTGGATGCAAGATTTCGTGGATTTTTGTATAATTCATCGTCATCATCCAATGACGCATTAATTCTTTCGTATTCAGCATAACTCATCAATGCTTCGCCACGTACCACGAAATGTGTTTTAAATGGTACTGTTTTTGGTAATCCGTGGATATATTTTGCATTGTGTGTAATGTCTTCTCCGATTTTACCATTTCCGCGCGTAGCCAATGTAGTGAGTGTTCCGTCATCATATGTGGCTACAATTGTACAACCATCTTCTTTCCACATGGTGACTGCTTTTTTATCACGGGTATTAAAGAGTTTTGGAAAGAGAGAAATATCTTTTGTTTTTTCAAGAGATAATGCCGGATATTCATGTGTAATGGTTGTTGCATCTTTGTTTACATCAGCACCTGCAGTTGCGGTTGGTGAGTTTGGCAATACAACACCTGTATTCTGTTCCAATGCAGTTAGTTCATCATATAACTGGTCGTATTCATAATTCGACATAATTTCGTCTTTATCTGAATAATAGACTTTGGATGCATGATTTAAAACTTGTACAAGTTCTTGCATTCGTTTCATTTGTGGATTTTCCATACATTTTATTCTCCTTTTGTGATTGATTTGATAACATCAAAATAATGTTGCATTTCTGGTGATTTTACACGTTCATTCCATTTATCCAATGTGTATTCACCACAATTATAGGATTTGCAATAATTTTTGTTGCGTTCGATGATTGCGGTAATGTCGCCAGCCAATAATGCTTCAAATGGTGTGTAGCAGTTTACGGTGTGCGGATAGATTTCATATGAACATTCATATGGTTCAACACCATATGCTGCAAATTGGAATTCCTTAAGTTCTGGATATTTGGTATATAAGAGTTCAAGAATGATGTTGCCATGTTTGGTAGACTGATATTTTGATGATTTGTAAAAATTATGACATTTACAACGTTTTGGATGTAGCAATTCTTCACCTTTTTTCGTAAACTGTCTGATGTTGCCCCAGTCGATACCGATATATTCATAGTGATTGTTATCTGCAAACTGTTGTGGATTACTTAAATTTTCGACCGGAATGCTTGTGGTTTCTCGGATAGAACTAAGTGATGCATGTTTGGCACATGCTGTTACGATTTCATCTGTTGTCCAGTATTTGGATAACATTTTAAATGGTGTGAAATATTTTATCACAGCATTTTTGAATTCTGTGTCCTGCGCTGTGGTTTCAAATCGTTCTTTCTCTTTGGTCTTTAGCATATCATTGTTCATTTTTATGATTTCATTGATAGTGCTGTTATTTAATGTTTCATCGGTGATATGATAAAAGGATTTGAGTGCGTCAAAGTTAATTGTTAATAATGGATTCATATTGATGCTCCTTTCGATAATGAATTTTTGTTTGTTAGGTTTGTGTCTAAAGATGACACGAATTTTTTATAATACCCATCGGTAATCCGATGGGTATTAATGAATTGTGTTCATGGTCGTTATCCTTTTGGTATTAACTTTTATTTGCTTGAGTCATAATATATGACCAATAATTTGCGGCTTGCTGTTCAAACTGATTCTGCTGTGGTTCGTAGTAAATACGTCCAACCAAATCATCTGGTAAATATTGTTGTGGACACCAATGGTTTGGATAGTCATGTGGATATTTATAGCCTTTACTGCAGGCATGACGTAAATAGTTTGGTATTACTTTACCCTTGCCATTTTTGATGTCTTCTACGGCACGATTATAGGTCGTTTCGCAGGTAGAACATTTTGGTGAAATAGCTAAGTATAACACAGCATTTGTGAGGGGCTTATTTGCTTCTGGTAATCCCAGTTCTTTTGCGGCTTCTACACAAGCATATACGTATGCAGCTGCATCTGGCTGTGCAAGACCGATATCTTCATGAGCAATGACAAGCAATCGTCTGCATGGTGATAATAAATCACCGCCTTCTAACAGGCGAGCTAGATAGAAGATTGCAGCATTCGGGTCGGAACCACGAATCGATTTTTGTAAGCCTGAGATTAAAGCATAGTGTGTATCACCGTCTGTATCAAAGCCAGACATACGTGTGGTTGGCATGATAGTTTTTACGTCGTCATTGGTGATTTCATGCGATGTATCATATTGCATGAAGTTTAATTCGAGTTGATGAATGGCTCGTCTGACATCACCAGCTGCGTTTTCTGCAATGGTACGAATGGCATCGTCTGTAATTTTACGCTGTTCAAATGTGGCAAGGCGATGCAGTTCTGTATCAATGTCATTGACGCTTACTGGTTTAAATTCTATGATATGACATCGTGAGAGCAGAGCATCGTAACAGCAGTAATATGGATTGTCAGTGGTTGCTGCAATTAGAATGATTTTACCGGATTCAATATATGGCAAAAGTGACTGTTGCTGTTTTTTGTTGAAATATTGGATTTCATCCATATATAACAAAAATGGTTCTGGTGCTTTATCAATCGCTTTACGAACTTCTGTAAGGGATGCGGATGTTGCATTAAATGTTTGAAACGGCATATTACATTGATTTGCCAGAATCATGGCTGCAGTTGTCTTGCCTGTGCCGGGTGGTCCATAAAAGATACATGACTGAATGTTGTTTGTTTGTAACATTCGTGTGAGAATACCATTCTGACCAATGATGTGTTGTTGACCTACCATGTCGGAAAACATAGTAGGTCTATAATTGGTTGTCAATGTGGTCATATTAGATTACCTCGATTCAGCATTGGTGTCTGTTGCTGGTGCGTCTGCTATAGGGGCGGATGCTGTATTATCTGTTGTATTATCTTCTGTATTCGTTGCAGCTGATTCTGCTGTATTCGTTGCGGTGGTATCGTTTGTGGCATTTATAGCTGGTATATCGTCAATATCAGGGATGCCATTTGCGGCGATAGTATCTTCTTCTTCTTTTTCAGCAGCTTTTGCCGCAGCGATTGCAGCGTCTTTGGCTGCAGCGTCAGCCTTTGTCATCTTCTGTGTAGACCATAAGCCTGTACGAATGTGAATTTCGCCAACAAGGTCTAACAAGATGTCTCGCATTCCTTTCTGGAAGTTTGGAAACAGATTTGGACGTAAATTTGGATTCTTAGACTTTGGATTTTCTAATAATTCAACAGCAACAGACCAGTCATTGTCTTCAAAAGCGATGATGAACATGTCGTTCATAAGCAGCTGATGCTTGCCTTTTGTGGTTATATCATGCGGTTTCAAGCTTTTAAATTTATCCTGCATTTTCTTGACAAACTGTTTCTTGAAGCTGTCAAAACGAGCCTGTGTTAATGTGTCATCGAACCTGTATACGTCAGGGTTCTGAGCAATTGCCGGGTCGTTGTTTGTTTTAACATCATTGGAATCATTTATATTTACATATACGTCCATGTGTGAATAATCGACATAGAATAATGCTTCCCTGTCTGGATTTACTGATACGTTGAATTTTTGTCCTGCCATAATTTTGATTCTCCTTTTTGTGTGATTTGATATGTTGGTTAATTGGCTGATATGTCATGAGCGTTCTGTATATGAATAAGTTCATTGACATTTTGTTCATTGACGGATGTACTGATTTTTCCGTTAATTGTTTGTTGTGTTTTGAGGTCAAATACAATTCCTATTTTTTGATTATCTATGTAAATAGCAGATGGTACGCTTTCTACAGGATAATCTTTACGTAATTTTTTTCCTTGTTCTGACCGTGTGGCAACCCAATAAGTATTGGGTGAATTTTTAAATTTTTCTTGTAACTGATTATCAATCTTATTGCAATCGTGACATCCAAATCGATAATAAATTATAGTTGTATTTGTTAAGTTATCGGGTAAGATGTCTTCTACAGGTGAATGCTTTACAGAGTAAATGATGTCCTTAATGTCTTGTTTCATATATTCACGATAGCCATGCTGATAAGCTATGTGGAATAATGCGAAACTGATTGTTGTATAGGATAGTACAATAAAGTATGCTACGCTGTACAGGAATTTGAATGTCCATTCTTTTTTTGAATGATGACGTTTTGCATATGGATTTGTGTAAATTTTATTTACATAATCTGTTGATAATGTTGGTGTATCATTTGATACCCAATGTATTGTAATGAGATATAAACCAATCGTCATGATGATGGTTAAAATAGCTGTACAAGTCATCAGAATTGGCAAATATACATGGCTGAAAATGGGTTCCAGCAATTCCTCTATGAGATGTATGTTCATGATTTAATTCTCCTTTACAGTTGTCTGATACCATGTATCAAAATCCTTGGTTTTTATCCAATAGTCAGATGCATAACTGTCTTCACACCAGTGTTTATTGTCTGGAAAATCGTGAATCTGACCACCAGCACTTAACACTTCAGACCATGTTGTGTGATTATAAATTGCGTCATGATGAATGTTTACGGCAATGTGTGGTGGCAAGTTATAGACACAAATGGAATTGGTATCGTTATATGCAAATGCATATTCGTTTGTTTTTGTGTTGTAAAGGTCATTCTGCATTAAGTAGTTGAAGAAACTTACTTCATCAGGAAACTTCAGATGCAGATTATCCGGCTGTTTTGGGATAAGATTATCCAAATTCATTATAATCATCCTTTCTTGTTTGTTGTTAATCTTCTTTGTAGCTTGCAATGATAGATTCCATCATATAGACAATAAATGCTCGTCCGTTGCGGAGTCCGTCATGCTTTGGTCTGTAGTCAATGTAGTCGTAAATTAGCTGATACATAATCCAGATTTGTTCTTCAATGGTGTATTTATGCTCATTTGCGATAGCTTGTACTTTTAAAATGTCCTGTAGACGACTGTACATGTAACCAATAACAGCATATTCCCATAAAGATGTGTCATTATCAATTCCATTTTTCTTCTTGAAGTCATTTGGTGTCTTTTTGTAATCGTCCATGGCTGTGCGGAGCAGTGTCATGAGAAATGGTAACTGTTCTGTTTCCACAGGCTGCATTTCTTTGATATCTAATTCTGCTTTTTCAGCTGTTGGTTTCTGGTCTTTTGCCAATTTTTCAAATAAGTCTTCAAATGATGCCGGGTTTTCATTCGGTGTGAATGGAATCTGTCGTCCTGTGAATGTAACATAATGATGGTCAATCAGGATTTCGTATTCATGATTTTTACCACGGAATACACTTTTATTGAATGCATTTGGATATTTTTCCATGATATGCTTTGGATATTCAAAAATCATATGAATACCTTTTCCTGACATAGATGTCTCCATGTAGAGTGGGTTCATTTTTAGAAATTCTGATTTGATATTATCAGGGCATGATGGTTCGATATCCAATACAACAAAATTGTCTTCATCTGCTTCTAAGTAAAAAGCATAATTGGCTGCGTTTGGAAGAATTGTATTTAATTCATACAAATCAACCAATGATTTTTCGTTAGAAAAGATTGCACCTTTTACAATATGATGGTCACGAAATTCAATCATATCAATTGGTCGTTTTTTGTTGTCAGAGACTGTCCAGCATTTTTTATCTGCAATCGTCTGAATAAATGGATGTTTAATGAAATCCTGATAAAATGGATTTACGGTGTAGTCACTCATAATGTGATATTCCTTTCTTTTGAGTTGTTTGATGAGTAATAGATTACATGTATATCTCTATTATAACATATTATTGAGTATTTGATATGACATGTATTCTGCATAAAGATTTTGGATTACTCAAAAAAGTCCCCGTAAATGCGGGGAATGATGAATAGATTTATATTCATGTGTACTGTTTTTGTTCAGAGTAGTTTTGTTATTATGCAGAATATATGATGTGTATTGTTTTGTAAAAAAAAAAAATAGATGCTCTCTTTTAGAGAACATCCATTTTGATACGAAAGAGGTCTTGCCTTTTTTTTGTGGCAAAGTGGACCTGATGGGAGTCGAACCCATTTCCGAACATCGTCCCTTGATTTTCGTCATTACAATCATCACTATCTCAATTTGTTTCTTCCTCGCAAAGATTTCTGATAGATTCCTCTTTAGCGACATCGAACGTTTTCTATGAGAATCTGTTCATCAACATGACGTGACACTTTTTGAACCTCAGATTGCATGGTCACACTACAATCTTTTTGGTGTAGCGTTAATTACTCGCTTACAGACTAGGCTGCAAGTGCTACAGGAGTACGATTAAACTTAGCGTTTAATTTTAAGTTGGCTGTTACGGTTGCCGTCCTGATTGTAAAATTCAGCTTCTGATGCCCGTCGAAACCTTGACAAGCCCATAATATGTTGCGTAGCTGTTTCGTTGCTACGCGGTACGCTATTTACTTTTGTCTTGAACGGACAGTAAAGAAAGTAGTAAGAAAATACCCGTCGTCGGAATGACACGATTCGAACGTGCGACCTCGTGGTCCCAAACCACGCATTCTAGCCAAACTGAACTACATTCCGAAGATAGCAGATTATTGCGAACTTGCCATCTGCAATGGCGACTCCTTTGATTTCTCTCTAACTTGAGGTTGAGATATGGCGCAGTGACATAACTGTGCAAAATGGCAAAATGGTAAAAATAATTTACAACAAATCAACTTTTGTACCATCCGTCACATTATAGATGGCGTTTGTTGTCATGACTTTAGACGCCGTTTTTATCACGTTTGAGATTTCTCTGTAATGTCGAGTCGCCCTTCTTCTCGAATGATTTGTTGTAAAAAGCCGATAGAGGGATTCGAACCCACAACCTGTCGCTTACGATGCGAATGCACTACCGTTGTGCTATATCGGCAAAAAGTCCGTCCTTATGATACGCCTGATGCGTTAAGGGCGGAACCTTTTATTATGTGATTATAGGCTGAGACATTTGACCTATACTATCATCGTCTCCTATCGTTGGAAATAGGTTGTCACACAATCTTTTGGATTGTAGATGATAACGACACCTGTTTTGTAAAAGCAGGCAAACTCTTACCGTAATCTTCATAAATTTCATTTCAGTACATCGTCCCTTGCGAGGTTCAGAGATTGCGGTCTCTTACGTTTGCACTTACTCTTACTCTTTCACATGTCACCTTGCGAGTTTCATGCGTGTTCATATTTCAGAACAATAAGTCGTTTTTCTGATTTACGGTCGTATACGCTTTTGCTTGTTGTAAGTTTGGCTGATTGTTTATCCTACAATTCCATTTACGTATACTTTTCAATTGGATTACGAGGTACACGTTTGAACATCTGTACCTTTTGAGTACAGCCCATTCATCGCAACCCTGTTCGTCTTGCTATCGACTCACTTTTTAACAACACACCTATCTTTCGATTTAAGACATGTTTGTTAAAATACATACAGCACTTATTTTTTGCTAAATTTGCACCATATGGAAGCTCGGTATGCACGCATTTCTGCGGTTATTTTATAGCACTTTTTCCATAATGCTCATCCTATCGACAAAATACCTCATGTTTGAGATATTTTGTTCTTGGTCATTAACAGTTGTCCTCTGACTTTAGATTGGATGTAACCGATACTTGTTTTCCGTCAAGCTGTTATTTCTAACAGTCGCCTTTATTCCGAAAAGACTTTATACGTATCGCTACGCTTATTTATCGACCCGAAACCAGCCGTAGTACACTCTCCGATATTGACAATAATTGTACTTGATTAATGCCTTTAACCCTCGGATTAGGGGTATCCTGACCTGCTATGAGGTCAACGCTTCCAACGGGAATCGAACCCGTGTCTCTGCCGTGACAGGGCAGTGTCCTAACCGCTGAACGATAGAAACATAATGCGAATGGTGGGAATCGAACCCACACTCGAAAAATCGAACAAGATTTTGAGTCTTGCGTGTCTGCCAGTTCCACCACACTCGCATGAAAAGCCAACAATGATAATACCAAAGTCGGATTCTGTATCTAAACATGTTAGTACAGGAAGCACAGGGGATTGGATTCGAACCAACCTAATAGTCATACCCTTTCTGTGTTCAGAATTTGTGTTTTCAGCTTATTCCTATTTCGGCTTAAATTATCACAAACCTTACTGGAGATACTCTTTGACCTTTTCTCAGATGCTCCTTCATGCTGTGTTGATATTCAATCATAGGAAATCGTTTATCAAACATTGCATCACCCTGTATGAAAAATGACTCCGGCGGGAATCGAACCCTGCATTTCAGCCGTGAAAGGGCTGAGTCACTAACCGTTAGACCACGGAGCCATATTATGTTTTGAGAATTGTAGAATATCCACGGTTTTTAATGACTTTACTGTTGATATCTAGTCTTTCTTTCGTCACAAGAAAGCGTCTTACAATTCTAAAACAAGCCCGTCAGAAGGGTATCGAACCTATCTTACACAACGTAGCTACACATTGTGCTTTCCCACAATAGAACTGACGGAAAATCGTAAGGACAACTGACAACCTTACACGCAACTAACACCGTTCAGGGCTTTATCTCGTTATTCACCCATCATAACGTGGACTTGGTTTGATAAGCTAAGGCTTGTTATTTTTCATTTTCAAACCCATCGCTAGACAGCACTACCTGCCCCCTCACCACGCGACTATGTTGTTGCTTTTACAGCAGTCCTGCCAAGGCTACCCTCGGACTCAAACGAGTTTTGCTGTATCAGTTTTAGTGGGCGGGGTTGGATTCGAACCAACGGTGTTTCTGTGTGTCTGATTTATAGTCAGCTGCCTTCTCCGCTAGGCTACCCACCCAAGTATAGTACTTTTACTTATAGTTTTTTATATATGTTTACAAGAAAAAATGAGTTGCAGGGGACGGATTTGAACCGCCGACCTTCGGGCTATGACCCCGACGAGCTTCCAGACTGCTACCACCCTGCTATAGCTGACAAGGTGGGACTCGAACCCACGACAAACCGATTAACAGTCGGTCGCTCTACCTACTGAGCTACATG
>OLNX01000279.1_pt1 | contig 54261 bp, 48 predicted proteins | sample 1672611 | NCBI WGS metagenome assembly OLNX01 (sample SAMEA3136705, study PRJEB25190) | human gut metagenome | reverse complement strand
GTTCTCATTCTGATTCTTCTTTCAAATTTAGTCAGAGCAGACATTTTTAACGACTATTATTTCTATTCAAAAACAGTCACAGATATCTAAACATCAATAAAATATCTGCGACTGTCTTAGAGATATATTTCATTTCAGTTCATACGTTCTAACTTTTTCATTCATGCAGCCATACAAACAGCGAATCTTCTCTCATTATCTCGTCATATATGATTTCCGCCATTTTCTCTTCTGGTGCAGATAGGTTATCTGCACCTAATTTCCTCCCTATTTCATTGTTATGTAAATCCATTTTTTTGTGCTCATCTTTTGTATATCCATCGCTTTCGTTTCCAGTAGTATCTTTATCTTCATGTGCTGTCGCAAAAAGCTCTGCTTTTTCACTTCCTATCAAAACTGTCATTTCGGCATTCCATATTCCGTGTCTAAATGCGTCACTCCTGTCACCCAAACCATTTTTTCCGAATTTTCTTTCGGTTTGTTTAGTGGCAATTTCCTTTGCTTTATTGACTTTTAGTGCATCAAACGGATATCGAATCACTAATTTTTTCTCAGAAGAAGTAAGTGCGTTCCAAATGTCTATGACGCCATCTTTCTTAATAGCATGAATCTGATCCATAAAATCACTTATCTGCTGTTCACTCCATTCCGGATGTTTTGACTTAACATCTAAAATTTGCTTAACGATATCCTCAAACTCATTAGTTTCATCAATTATAAAATCTCTAGAACTCATACTTTCATTTGAAGCTGCATAAACTGAAATGGGAAGTGATGCACTAATCAGTACGCTCACCCCAATAACTATCTCTTTCTTCTTCATCTGTAATACCTCCCCATACAATGGCTTTTCATATCATAATTTAATTCCTGTCTGTCATTGAATACTCTCAAAATACCATCCCCTTTTCTTCATCAAATCCAAATGTGTTCCCTGTTCAATGATGCTTCCCCTGTTCAATACATAGATATAATCCGTATCTCGAATAGAGGAAAGTCTATGAGTAATGATAATTTGCGTTTTATTGATAGACCTTAGGTTATCATAAATTTTCTTTTCCGTGAGCTGATCCAGATTACTGGTAGCTTCATCAAAAATAACTACCTCCGTATCGCTAAGCAAAGCTCTTGCTATGGCAATACGCTGTTTTTGACCACCTGAAATATTTTGGCCTCCTTCTCCAACAAGTGTATCCAATCCCAACGGCATACTTAAAACTTCCTCTTTTAATGCTACAATGTCTAGTACCTTCCATATTTTCTCATCCGGAGCATCACCTATAATATCAATATTCTTTCTTATACTTGCATTTAAGCACATAGGATTTTGAGTAACTACTGAAAACCATTTATAAATCTGTTCCTTCGACATTGATCTGATATCATAATTATTTATCTCAATACATCCTTGATTAATATCCACAGCACCAAGTATGGCTTTTATCAAGGTTGATTTTCCACTACCCGATAAACCAACAATAGCAATTCTCTCACCTCGCCTAAGATCAAGAGAAACATTATTCAATGCGTATGCCTGCCCACTATTGTAGCAATATGAAACCGAACTTATTTTTAAATTTTCAAATTTTCCAGATACAAGAACTCCCGTATGATAATTTTCTCTAAAAATCATTAGTTCCTTATAACGTAAAAGCACTTCTTTAATACTATTGATACTCGGTAACAACAATACAACGGTAGTAAAAGGTGCTGTAAAATATCCCACTAAGGTTACATAGGCTATAAGTTGTCCTATCGTTAACTCTCCTTGCTTCACACTATAACTTCCAATCAGGTAAATCATTAAAGGGAAAATCAAGTTTAAGGTTGAGGAAAAACTATTCATCAAATTACTAATTCCAGTTTTTCCCTTGAATCTTTCTATTAACTTACTATAAGAATTTTGTAAATTTGATTTAACTGCATTATCCATCCCCATACATTTTATTTCCATTATATTCTCCAGAGTATCTATCAGTTCTCCCTGTATTGTACTCTGTGAGTATATATACTCTTTTGTCTTTATGAGATTTTTACCATTTAATAAAATCATTATGGCGATCTGTATAATAGAAACAACTACAACAAATGCAGTCAAATATGGAGATATACAGGTCATAACAGCTAAACATACCAAGGATGTAATCCCTTGGATTATAATGTTTATAAATCCATTGGTAAGAATGTCGTTCAACTGATTTATACTATTGAAACGGTTCCCTATGTCACCTGCGGAATGCCATTCAAAAAAACTTACATCCAAACGGAAAATTTTATGAATCATATTAGAAATCATTGTTTTAAAAAGTTTCATGTTAATATTCAATAAAATTTTCTGTCTTAGTAAGCTCAATACAAAATGGGCACACATAATCAGAAGAACTAAAAGTGTAATTTTCCATATATGAATTGTAATATGGGCAGAAGATAAACTATCTATTACTTTTTGCACAACCATTGGAACAGCTAATGTAATAAGTTGACACATAAGCATCAACATAATTGCAATCATAAAGTGAGAGAATTTTACTTCTATTTTAAATTTAGTTTTTTTTATTTTCTTAATATTTCTACTTGGAATAACGGACACAAGAATATCCTTGTATCCATTTCTTAATTCTAAAAAGTCGACAACTCTTCTTCCATTTGCTGGATCAAACAGAATATATTTTCCTTTTTTCTTAGTTTTATCAACTACCACATAGTGGGAATCATTACACAAAATGGCTGGAAGATACTCTATTAAGTTTTTTTCTTCATGATTAAACTGGTATGCAGCAAATTTAAATCCATGCTTTTCTGCTATTTTTTTCATTTGAGCTAAGGTCATACCGTCTCTGCCAATCTGAATCTCTGCCCCTATGTCCACGATATCACATTTACACCCATAATAATTAAGAATCATTGTCAGACATGCTATGCCACAATCCATACTTCCTAGCTGTGAAACATAATGCACTTTTTTTTGAAACATCAAGTTCCTCCCTTTGTTAAATATTACTTAGCAATTACGCTCCTAAATCTCCAGAGCCAAAATGCATGGTAATTCTGGGTACAAATCTCTTAATAGAGAGTATCCCATTCCTGAGATTCCTGTCATAAATCCTGGTATCTTATACCCATGCAAATAAGACCTTGCACAATCGTAATTTTCATTTATAATATCCACAGCAATTTGCGTTCTCGCAGACAACATCATATGTCTTACTTCTTCATCATTACATTCTTTCGAATATTCAAGTAATATTTCTGTATTCCCCAAATTCCCATGGCATAAGCAATCATTATCTGTAAGTCCGTACATTTTTGTTGCAAATAGTGCACGTTTAATATCACATTCTACTGTTATACAATCACTACTGCCTTTAATCAGTTTATACATCTTACTTCTTGCCAATAAAATTCCTGGTGCCCCATGACACCAAGCTGCCATGCATCTATTATCAGAGTTTTCTTCTTTTTTTGCCTCCTCACGATTGTCCAACCAATTATTATATTTATCAAAATACATAGTATTTTCATATATTAATCCAGAGTGTATTGCCTTTTGATATTCAATATGAAATTGCTCATTATTCAGCTTTGTAAGCGCATAAATTATACCTGCAATTCCATGTGACAGCCCAGATAAACTCTGCCCGTTTCCGCAGCACCACTTACCTTTATTCTGATTTTTTATAAGTACGTTCCCTGCTTCGCACGCCAATTGCAAATATATATCCTTTTGAGATAAATGATAAAGATTAAGAAGAACAATAACGGCACCTGCATTACCATAAATCAGATCATTATTTTCATCTGCTTCCAATGCATACTTTAAAATTTTGCAATGTTTTTCTGCATATTCTAAATATTTTTGTTTTCCTGTTATCTTATATAAAACTTCGTATACATATATAACAGAAGCTTCCCCCGCATAAGCACCGCTACTTTCCTTTTCTAAATCCGTGGATCGTTCCAACATATCATCGGTATATTGAAACATCATGGTCTCAAATGCTTTGCAAGCTGCTGATAAATCCACATCAAACTCTGATTGCTGTAGTGCATTATAAAAAAGGGCAATTCCTCCTAATCCTTCATATAAATAAACCCCTAATGGTTGGATATTCCAAGAAGAATTTTCAGAATTTCCAATAGATGTTATTCCTATCCAATTTATATCCTGCCCATCATCACCATAAAAAGCCTTTTGCTCTAATGTATGTAAAATCTTTAATATGGCATTTTTTTTATATTCCTTTTGTCCATGTTCATTATCACTTCTACTTATACAAAGTTCATTTATATCTTTTTTAGGTTTCTCAACTTTTACATCATTCAAATCTGTTAAAATTATTTTTATAAATCTAATCTGTTCTTCTCTATCTTTCTTGCCCATAGAACAGATCTTATTTCTAAGATGTTGAATACTAGACTCAGCAAAATAGTTCTTCACCACTTCCCCTTCTGATCCATAAAGATCTTCTTTTGAAGTATTGCTATAAAAATATGGAATATCCATATTCAGCATATCCTTTATTTCTAGTTTTGCAATTTCCATATTCCCTTGCATCTGTTCCACATCTTTTAACACTGCACACAAAAATAGTTGCCTATCTTTCGCATCTTGAAGAAAATCCGGATTGTATGATGTGTGCAATAGCATGGAATACCGCTGAGTATCTTGGACTAAATGTCTAACTTCAATATTTTCAAATATTGAAACATAGTTTAATATAAGCTTCTTATTGTCCAAACAAAATGTATATGCGTCAAAAAAACCTTCACATATCTCATCTATATACTGATTAGGTTCTTTTATCTTTTCCCCCAGTCTCAGTAAATTTTTACTTTTTTGGGTAGTAGGCCTTTCATATTCATAATGCATATTTGATGTCCCAGCATTTTTTAATCTTGGAATCAGTATTGGATATTGATCTCCCTCTTTACCATTAAGAGCACTCATATTTATACCTTTCCCGTTTTTAGTGTATTTATAAAAAGGCAGTACTCCAGAATACAACACTGATTCATATATCGTATCATAAATTTTTTCTCGACCTGATTTCTTCTTTTTATCCCTTTTATTATCTAAGACAGTCTCAGCATCTACAACAACCGGATATTCTCCATTAGCAATAAGATTTTCAGTATGTATATCATTGACATTTAATATATAATTGCAGAAAACAAGAACTCCTATACGATAATAATAATTCCTGACTTCAGCCTCACTATCACAAGAAAGATTAACTACAAATTCTTCCCATCCATAGTCCCCACAATCCAGAATCAAAAATTGCCTAAAGTCCTTTTTACAATTGGAAGAAATAAATTCCAAAAATGACTGATATGCTTTCTCCACCTTCAGTCCGTGTGGTTTATAAACTATTTTTGTTCCATCTTGAAACTGAATTAAAAAAACACTATTTCCTTTCTTATGTGAATCTGAACCACTCGTTCTTATATCTTTTACTTCAGTCCAGCTCTTTTTCCCACCAAATTTATCTTCTAAAAGTAAAGTATCCTTTTCCATTCTTTCCTGCAATAATATATAATTATTTGCCAAATTTTCCATTAATTCTATCAGCATTCTTTTAAGACCTGGATATATGGAAAATAATTCTTTTATATACTTATCATTACCAAGAAATCTCTGATTATAGTCGTTATATTCTTCTGCTTCATCATTTCCTCTAAGTTCTCCTTGTTCTTTTGCTAAATACATTTCAAAAATAAGAGTGCTTAAAGAAACATCTAAAATCCTTTCCGCTAAATTTTTCAAAAAACAGTCCTGAATTACTTTAACAATATATCCTTTTCTACTCTTTCTTTCTAAAACCCGTTTCCCATATCCCAGAAACCTGAGAACAAATTGATCAAATAATACTTTTGTCCCTTTTTTAGTCAAATAGGATATAGCCTTCTCATTACACATATCAGAATATTCCTGATTTAACGTTGCAAAGCTAATATATTTATGATTTAACGAATACTCTGAAAATAATATCTGCTCTATAGAAACCCCATAAGCCTTATCTATTGATTCAATAACATCTTTACCTAAAATGTTATTCCAATATTCTAATATTTGAGTATCTTTGATTGGAACATCCTTATAATAATTTCTTTCATAAAAATAGGAATTATTGTCACAATTATTTTTATCCATAATAATCTCCTCCATTATGTAAAAAATTTTGAATTTGCATATGATATCTATGCATAGAAGCCAAACCTATTCATTCAGTAGTCATCATACCTGTGGTTTCATACCACTCTCATAAACTAACAGCAAACAAACATAATTGTTCCCCAGTTACATTCTTTTGTTGATGTACAGAACTGAGACCCATCGGAAACTCTTGGTTCACCAGCACCTGCGGAAAAATTGTTTAAATCCGCCTCTTTAATTTCCTTCATTACATTTCCTGCCGGATTCATGAAATTTTCTGGTCTTGTCATTGGATTTCTATAATTTTTCTTCATAAGGCACGCTCCTAACTGCTTCTTGCATAGATACCATATGTAAATTCAAAATGTCTATATCTATACGATTTAATTTTTCACAAAATACTGCAGGAATACAGAACCCTTCAGGTTCATCCTAAGATATTTATTTTTTCATTTCTCATTTCCTTAAAAGGTTCTGTTAAGTTCACTTGACTAGCAGTATGTATTTTCTCTTCTCCTTCCTTACAAACATATATTAAAATTGTTTATGATTACGGACAACATTTCTTTACATTCAATCCACCATTTTTTACCACCCTTTCCGTCTTGTTTGTTTTACCTTTACTTTTCTTTTTGATTTCATATAAACATTCTTTTTGGTTCTGTTTAGCATTTGAAACAATAGTATGGAAACCACCAAAACCCCAATTATAGACATCGCCGCAGGAGGAATTTTATATGTTATTCCATATTCGCTTCCGCATTTAGGATCAACAAGTATCATTGCAGCCTTGATTGGAAACCAATTAAGCATACTTCCTTCCATTGTTGCAAAATATCCGTAGATGAATGCAACGGCAACTCCCAGCAATGATTTTCCTTCTGCAAAAGCACAAACAATAATAATGGGAAGTACTGATATATACACCAATATGTCAGATACAATAATCTGAGCGGCTGACATCAGCATCATATGAATATTCATTCCAGAAAATCCTAAAAAAGCATTAAAACATATTGACAAAAGAGCGTTAAAAATACTAAAAACTATAGTTAAAAATAAAAGCAGCCAAAATTTAGCAATAAGTAACTTTTTATATGAAATAGGTACTGTTAAAATAGATTTTAATGTATCATCTGTTGTTTCCCTGGAAATAATGTACACAGCGACTAATGTAATAATAATCGGGAAAAATAATGTACAATTACTAATAATTACCTGCTGTATAAAATACTGAAAATCCCATACTTTATTTGTGCTTGCAATTGAATAAAAGCAACTCATTAACACAGATAGCGACATCATAACTAATCCAGCTTTTACAACTGAATATCTTTTAATTTTTAATAACTCTGTTGATATAATATTTCCCATTTAAATTACCTCGTCCATTTTTTATAAAATCTAATCATAAGCATTAAAGATAAGAACAATGTTACTCCTAATACCAAAAATGCATAAATATCTGACGGAAACATAATATATGCTTCTTTTGACAAATTATCTTTTATTACATGATCTACCAGTTTACCGCTTGTCCAGTCCATCGCACATATAACTGGAAATAGATTTAGAAATTTTGCGGTACCTTTCACTGCCATTGTTTCAAATAAACCGATAATTCCCCAATTTAGAATCGAATAAAAAAATGCCAACAATGTAGACACTAAATAGGATTTATTAAAATATACTATTATAACCACAATAGGAAGTGACGCTATCGTTATCACAAGCCCAAATATAATACTAAATCCTAGCTTGTATGCTAAATCATATATAATACCAACCTTCAATATCCATGAAAAGAATATTGTAAATGATACACTCGCCAGGCTAAAAAGAGTACCATATATAAAAAGTACACAGATCTTTGCAAGGATCATTTTGGTAATTGTCACGGGCACTGTTCTAATATTTTTAAATGTATCATTATCTCGTTCCATAAAGAACAAGATTGTCGCAAGCATTCCTATTAAACAAGGTGCAAGGAATACAAGACCATAGCCCTGTGTCATAGTAAAGGATAAATCAAACCTCATTTTCAAATAATGTGTGCTCAGATCACCAGACATCCCGTTCTTAGTTGTTATAACCACAATTAAGGGGAAAAAACATGATAATACAATCAGCATGAGCGTGATTTTCCTTCTTTTCAATTTTGTAAACTCACATCTGACTAAATCAAGCAATTCCTTCCCCTCCTGTCACTTTTTTAAAATAGTCCTCTAAAGTATCTTCACACAAATGAGCGTCCATCACGTCTACTCCTTCTTGAACAAAGGAACGAACTATATCTGGTATTGATATACTGAGATTATACACATTTATATCTTGGTTTCCTGATACCTTAAAATTTGATTCTTTATAATACACTGACAGTATTCTTGCTGCTTGGGCATTATCAGAAACCTTGAAGTGTATATATTTTCCATTTTTTTCTTCTAATTCCTTCATACTTCCCTCTTCAATGAGTACGCCTTTATCAATAATACCAATATCGTCTGCTAAAACAGCAATTTCTGAAAGTATATGGCTAGAGATCAATATAGTTTTCCCTCTATTTTTAGATAAATCTTCTATAAATGTTCTTATTTCTGCGATTCCTATCGGATCTAAGCCATTAATTGGCTCATCCAAAATTAATATTTCTGGATCATGCATTACCGCTAATGCTATAGCTAATCGCTGTTTCATTCCTAATGAATACTGCGAATATAACTTTTTATCTTTGTAGGGTAAATTAACAAGTTTTAATGCCTGTTCGATAGCATCAGTTCTTGGGATTCCTCTCAATTTCGCAAAAATTCTAAGATTTTCCGTACCTGTCAAATTAGGGTAAAATCCAGGACTTTCAATCAGTGATCCTATTCGAGGTAATATTTTTTTCTCTTCAAGCCTTATATCTCTATTAAAAATACGTATGGAACCTGAGGTCGGTTCTATGAGGTTTAGCAGCATTTTCATAGTTGTGGTTTTTCCAGCTCCATTTCTCCCTAAGAGTCCATATATCTTTCCCTTTCTTACATGCATATTTAGATTGGAAACACTTTTCTGTTCTCCATATGTTTTAGTTAAATCACGTGTTTGTATAATGTATTGTGACATTTGGTTTTTCTCCTTTCAGAATCTTCTATGTTTTACAGTATAATATATTTTTCTGACAGGAACCTGACAGAAACCTGACAAGAACCTTGTAATTTATTTAATACAAAAAAGATGATACTCAAAACGTATCATCTTTTTTGTTACCTTTGTATAACTGAAAATTCAATACAAAATACTGTTCCTTTACCCGGTTCACTAAATGCACTAATTGTCCCACCCATTTTCTCTAGCAATAATTTTGAAATATTTAATCCCAGTCCATTCCCTTTTCCGGATCTTCCTTTATTACACTGGTATAATCTTTCAAAAATATAATTCAAATCTTCCTTTGCTATCCCTATCCCATCATCACCTATCTCGAGTCTAAATTTACCATTCCCCTCTGATGCTGTTATTGATATGTTTGCTGCTTTGCTATGAGTAAAAATATTCTGCACAATATTATTTATAGCCCTCATATAACAATCCTCATCAATCTCAACAATTATAGCTTTCTCAGGAATTTCTATATTATATCCTATTCGATGTTCTTCTATTATAGGGATCCAATCCAAAAAAATCCTTCTGGTTTCTTCAGTAATGTCAACTGCTTTTATTTCCAACTGTTCCTCATCTGAATTAATCCTAAACCACTCGAATAACACTTCGATATATTTTTTTAAGTCATACGCCTTTTCTTTCGCTAGTCTTAGATATTGTTCCTCTTTATCTGAACTTACCAGTTTTAAATCTAGAGCGTCCAAATACCCTATTAAGGTTGTCATGGGTGTTCTGACATCATGTGATAAACTTGTCATGAGTTGCTTATTTGCTTCCAACTCTATGTTACTCTCTTCGATCCTTTTTTCATATTTATACAATATAGAATTTACTCTAAATCCAACTTGATCTATCCTATTATTTTTTTTCAATAGAAACTTTTGTTTGCTTTGACCTTTCTCTATTTCTAAAAGTATTTGATTGAACTCTTTTAGTCTTCTATTAATTTTAAACACATAAAGTGTCAATCCCAAATTATAAAATAAAAGTATGACTAGCACCACATAAAATAATTTCATTTATCTCATAACTCCTTATTGAATCTATATCCAAGACCTCTTACAGTCTGAATATACGAATTTTCTGCTGTTCGTTCTATTTTCTTTCTCAATCTGCTAATAACTGCCATTATGTTATCATCATCATATACATACTCTTCGTTCCAAACATTTTCGTATATTTGTTTCTTCGTGAGAATTTTTCCTTGATTTTTTGCAAGATATATAAGTACATCATATTCTTTTGCAGATAATTTAAGCTCTTCACCAGACAATTCCACTATGCCACTTTCTAAGTCAATTCTTAAATCGCCATATTTCAAAATTGCTTTACTAGCCATATTATTTAAACGTGTGTAACGTCTTATTAGAGATAATACTCTTGCAAAAAACTCTTCCATTTCAAAAGGTTTTGTCAAATAATCATCAGCTCCCGCCCGCAACCCTTTTACTTTTGAGGTGCTGTCATCTTTCGCTGTAAGCATTAGTATTGGTACATTACTCATGTCTCGTATTCTTTCTAAAACTTCAAACCCACTGATCCCTGGCATCATCACATCCAATACAACTAATTGATATTCCTTATCTTTTACTGATTTTATCCCATCAAAACCGTTGCATGAAATATCTGCATAAATATTTTCTTGCAAAAGACTCTCTTGCAAGAGTGTACATAAATCCCTATCATCATCAATAATTATAATATTTTTTCTCATCTCGAGCCTCCAGTAATATGTATATCTCTTCAAGTTGATTGCAACAATTATATTGGTAATTATTTTATCACTATATTAACCGTTTGTATCTTACAATATTCTTGTAATTCATATATCGAACCATTTTGGCTAACTCTTTATATATCAAATTTTTATTTCTCCATCCCAACTTGACAAACCCCTACAATTAAAAAAAATTCACCCATACTAGAATAATCTGACAACGATTCCAGGTAGGGGAACATATTCTGGTCCGGATCTTAACTATCCAGGGAGATTCCCCAGAAACGCTCTCCATCCATGCAGATGTAAAAAGCGTGGAAGGCAACACCAGCAAAGAAAATCTGAAAAATTGTCGGGTACAGGGAAAATATGCCGGCACGGTGGAAGACATCCACAAAGGAACTGTTTTCGTCCGGCTGGAACTGGGCGTCAACGCCATTGCTCACAGTTGCTACGACAGCCGCACCGTTGGGAAAAAAGATAAAGTGTCCTTTGTTGTGACACATATTGACGAAGATCGAAATGTTGCAGTGGGAATCATCACTCGGATTATTAAGCAATACATATAGCATTCATAATGCACTGGGGGATAAGAGAAATCCCCCAGTCTTTAATTTAATGCCTTCATCAGAGTTACATTTGAACCAACATACAATTATGCATTCAAAGTTATTATTTCATCACACATAGATAGTAAGCGCCAAGTATTAATGCGGTTAGATACAAAATTACTCCATCCCTTTGTGAGTTGGAGTAATTCACTATAATTCACATGCGATTTTTGATAGATTGGAGTTTTTCACTCCAAGGTGCCAGTTCTGCCAGCTGTTCATCGGTCATATCTTTACTGGGTCGGTGTTCCAGCAGAAATTTAAGATACCCGTAAATATTCAGCCCATGTGCTTTTTCCATCTCAACCATTGTATATACAATGGTAGAAATGGCAAAAGCCAATGGAGTAAACGTCTATCACTATCTTACCTATCTGCTTGAAAAACTGCCTGATGATAGGATGAGTGATGATAAATTAGAACTTCTGGCGTCATGGAACGAAACCGTCAAAGTGGAGATCGAACGTCGTGCAAACGAATCAAATCAATCATAGTGAATTGTCAAGGTGCTCCGGCTACTGAAAAGTAGTCGGGGATTTTTTTCTATCATACCTGAAATTTAAGCGCTTACGCTATTTTGCATTTACCTCATAAAAGCCCCTCAAACCAGTCCCCCACGAAGTTTGATTATCCCAAAAATGCCAGCAGGCAAAACCTACTGGCAGAAAAACTCCTATATTTCCACTGTCTATTTTTTTGGGAAAAGCGGTTCACATTCTTGTCACATTATTTCCACTTGAAAAATTTGCAATTTAAAATTATACATATCAAAAATATAACAAATAGAATTACTATATCCCCTAAATACTCCTTTATATTATATCCCAACCAACATTGCTTCAAACTATTTACAACATAACTCAAAGGTAAAATTTTCGAGATATTATGAATTGTATCCGGAAATAATTCAATAGGTATAGTCGCCCCTGATAAAAATAGCATTGGGAAAAATACAACATAACATAAGGTATTAGTGTTTCTTATATTTTTTCCTATATTGGATATAAGTACTCCCAGACTAAACATAGCACAAATTGATACAAATAAGCAAAATACAAAAAGCAAAATATTCCCTTGAAAATGTACATTATATCTAACTTTCCCCACTATAAAAAGTAGAATTATCCCCATAATAGTGGTTATTAAATTCACTAACATTATAGCAACTAATAAATCTTTTAATTTCACTGGTGTTACAATATATTTCTTTAAAATTTTTCTTTCTCTATATTCTGAAAGCTCCATAGGTATACTCATAAAAGCTGTTACAGCTAATATTAATGCGAAATATGCAGGGATAGATACATCTACCATTCCTTTCCCCATATAAATATCATTTGGTTCATTTCCGTAGATACTTCCAAAAAGCAAAATCATTAAGGGTGGAAAAATCAAACAAAAAAATGCGTTAATAAAATTACGAAAGAATACTTTCCATTCACACCAAAACATCTGAAGCAACATAATATCTCTCCCCTCATTAAAATTCTTGAAATTTTGTTCCTAAAAGTTTATAGTACAAATCCTCTAATTTTGTTCCTTGTTCTTCTATCCCGCAAAATTCTATATGGTGATCAACTAAATATGTCGTCATACAATTTTTTAACTTTTTTTCATTACTTAATATGCTTATTTCATTACCTTGATCCATTATAAAAAATTGGGGGTTATCCATTTTTAAAATTTGTACATAATTCATATCAAGGCCTTTTATTATAATTTTATGTGATATTCTATATTTTACATATAAATCTTCCAACTTTCCTATTTCTTTAACTTTTCCATGACTAATAATACATACTCTATCACAGAGTTGTTCTATTTCATCTAAAAAATGGGTTGTCATAATTATTGTCTTTCTGCCAATATACTTTCTAATAAATTTAATAGTAGATCTTCTTGCATTAGGATCCAACCCTGTTGTCAATTCATCTAAAATAATAATTTTTGCATTCGAGAGTAATGTCACAATAATTCCAAGTTTTTGTTTCTGTCCACCTGATAAATTTCCGTAAAAAGAATTTAATTTATCATCCATTTCAAATTCTTTTAACATTTCCTCATAAGATAACGGTTGTTTATAAAATGACGTAAATAATTTAAGAATTTCTTTTACTTTTAATTTTTCTGGGAATGATGCTTCTTGTAATTGTACACTTAAATAATTATAAAAATCCTTATCCACAGTTTTAATATTTTTATCCAATACTTTAATACTACCTTTGAAATTTTTATTTACACCGGATATACATTCAACAGTAGTTGTTTTTCCAGCTCCATTTTCTCCTATAATCCCTAATATTTCTCCTTCCAAAACATTTAAGCAAACATTTTCAACAGCAAAAAAATTACCATATTTAACACTTAAATTATTTACTTCAACAACAAATTTCCTATTATTCATCTGTAGCCTCCTTACATTATTCATTATGATTATTAAATATAATCTTATTTACATCCATATATCGTAAATTTTCAATATCTCTTCTCAGATTGTATACACCATCATAATAATCCAGTGTGCACTTAGAAAAAAAATTTTCAAATATGTTATTATATCTATTCATAATAGCGTTATAATACACATTACTCATTGCATCGTCGTTCATCATTGACAAGTAAATATCAATCAATTTCATTTTAATGACATTATCATCGTATTCACTTATAATATCATTTAATATATTCCCCTGCCAATTTAGCATAAAATATGGAATAATTTCATAGGCTATAATCAAGTCATATTTTTCATTGATATAACCGGGTTCAAAAAAAACTTCAATAAACTCATCCTTATCATTAATTCCTAACATTTTCAAACCACTGTAGCATCTTATCTTAGTATCATTTTTTCTTGCAAAAACATTAGCCATATATTGACAATATCCTTCTAATAATAAGATTTGTAACCTACTGTTGTTTTCTTTTTTTACACCATATCGAACGTACAATAATGCATGTGTCATTTCATGTGTAATAATGAAAGGGAGGTTTTTAATATTGTGATAGCATATTATTATATTATTTTGTATAGATATATTTAAACTATTATTAGGATCTATATTATCAATAACATCATATAAATTTGATATTTTATCAGTAATATAAATATTAATAAGTTTTTCATTTTGTATTATGTCAAGCTTTTTTACTATAAAAGAAAAAATTTTTTCGACCAATTGATAGTGCATATTTGTTCTGGAATTAGACATAACACTTAGATTAACATTTTTATTTATTTTTTTGTTCCATGTTATTGGCTTTTGTAAAATATCTTTTCCCAAATATTCTTTTTTTGCTAAAATACGCTCATTGTCAAAATATGTGATGAATAATTTGCTATCTAAAGTAATACGTAATCTAAATTTCACGACCCCCATATTAGTATAAACAGTTGACAAATTTTCCAAATTTCTTACTTGATTGTACATATAAAATTCTGGTTCAAGAATTTTATAATTAAGCACAGTCTTTTCCCATACTTTTTCCTCCTTATCTCTATATATAGATATCTTAATTTTAGCTTTGGAATTAATGCGCATATACTCAAAATATGTCAATAATATCCTACATACATATTTTTCTTCATCAATACGCACTACTTCTATAAGAGGTTCCATTTTTTTTATAACTTTTTCAGATTTATGTCCTGATGTACAGTTGCATATATCCATTTATATCCCTCATTCAGTTCATCGACAGTCATTTTTTTAGGAACAAATACCGCCTTTGTTGCAGTATAATCAGACCAATCATAGGAAAAAATTCTTCCATCTTTCTCCAATTCTTTTGCAATTCTCGTCCCTGGATATGGAGTCAATATATTAAAAGCTGGCAATGATATTTCTGTATCTTCTACAAATTTCAAAGTTTTCTCAAAAATATCACTCGTATCCTGATCTAGTCCAAATATAAAAGAACCTAAAATTTTTATACCTCTATCTTGAATTTTCTTTATAGCTTCTTTATATTCATTAACGTGATTAGTTCGCTTATTAATAATATTTAAATTTTCTTCATTAATACTTTCAATTCCCATTAATAAGCCTGAGCATCCACTTTCTGCACATAATTGCAACAGTTCATCATCGCGATATAAATTAATATTTCCTTGTCCACTCCACCTTATATCTAATTCTTTTAATCTTCTAAATAAATGTTTTGCATAATTTCTATTTCCATAGATATTATCATCTACAAAACAAATTTCTTTTGATAGATCTAAAGTTAATATTTCTTGGATTATATCATCTACATTTCTATAACGATATGTATTACCAAAAAAATTAGTTACCGAACAAAAACTACAATTATTTGGACAACCTCTAGTTGCTTGCACAGAGTTAATCGTTCCGTGTTTTGGTCTTACTTTTCCAATAAAAATTTCACGATCAGGTAGTGGAACTTTATCCATACTAACATATTGTTTTGCATGGTATATCTTTTTTAGCTTATTTTGTTCAAAGTCATTCAGCATTTCCTTCCATACTAACTCAGCTTCTCCAATTATTACACTATCCGCATGTTCAAGTGCTTCTTCTGGCAATGAGCTAACATGAACCCCTCCCATAATTACAGTAACACCTTTTGCCCTATAGAAATCTGCTATATCATATCCTCTTTTAACCTGTGCAGTCATAGCACTAATAACTACTAAATCTATATCCTCGTCAAAATTAATCTGATCAAACACTTCATCATCAAAGCTTCGTTCAATGTAATCTGGTGTTAATGCTGATAAAATTGGAATAGTTAATGATGGAAACCAATATCTAAACATTAATGATTTAAACTCACGGCTCTGCATATTTTTAAACCCAGGTAAAATAAATTTTACTTTCATTCTAACCTAACCTCTTTTTTTAATATTACATTTTACCAGTGGAGATGCTTCTGAGTCAGGATGCCTACCTACATTCACTAGTAGCATGGTTGTCTCACTTTGCCCATCAATCCCAACAAAATCATTTACCTCATCGTCAAAAAAGCCTCCAATAGCAGCACATCCTAGCCCGCATGAAGTTGCTGCTAAATACAGATTTTCTACTGCATGTCCTAAATCGATATTAATAAAACGATAACCGCGTTCCAAATATTTAAATCTTGTTCTATCCATCATTGCAGTGATAATAAAATGAACACTCGCTTTTTCCTGCCATTCTTCATTAAAAACTAAATCACTATATTCTTTTGTTAAATTTCCCTGTCTTAATTTCTCAAGCATATGTCTACGCACATTATAATGATATAACCCTTGTTCCAGACCTTCTACTGCATTTACGCAAATATAAAACTCTAATGGGTACAATCCGCCACCCGAAGCCGCTGCACGAAAAGCCTGATATCCATCGTAATCATTCATAATATTTATTGCTTCAGGACCAATCATAAAATCCGGAGCATGAAAAAAGCCTCCATGTTGCCCAAATGCTTTAAACGCAAACGTAATTCCATATGTAAAATATAATATTTTTGATAATTCTTCTAGTGTAATACTTTCTCCAGAATATACTCTAGTAGTTCTCCTATTTATAATAATATCCTCAAAAGACATTTTGGTACTTTTCCACGACTTGCACAATTCAATACTCTCACAATTTGGATACTCTTTATATGTTTTTGACATTGCTTTACACAGATGAACATTTGAACGAATTTCACTAAATCTTTTCCCCCAATATTGCCCATCTATCCGACGCATTTTTGAATTCTCATGAAAAACATCTGAAATAGACTCATCCTGTCTCTCATATGATACTCTCGCATTTAACCCACTAAAATTATCCATTTTTCCTCCATCTTCCTATGTTTTCTCCTTAGAAACCACAATTAATGTAAAATTTAAACTTTACTTTTTCTCAAGGTTCAAACATCATTGCTTTAAAAACTTACACTTCTAATTTCCTATACTTTCACATATAGTTATTTCAAATTTTTAATTTCAACAAATATAACTGCCCCCTACATTTATTGCATTTGTGGTTATGGGAATGGATGTGGGGCACTATTATAGGAATCAACAACCTTTGCATATCCTAATTTAGATGGAACATTAAATAACCTGTCTCCTCCTAAAAATGGATAATTATGATCTCCATTTAATTGTTGTAACCCAGGAATTAGTACTTTGACCACTCTGAATGGTGTTTCTTTTATATCTGGCGTTGTTACGTCAACTACAATCACTTCTCTACCCACTGCTTTTAGCATATCTACACATTTTCTTATATCTTTCTTTACACAATTAGCAGATTTATTCTTCATTTCATTCAAATTTTTCTTTACACTTGATGCTGAAACAAACCCTAATCCCCCTACCATCTCAGGCAGGCTATATAAATGTATATGATCTTGAAAATCTGTGATGTCCGAAAAATCATCATTGTATCCCCACATCCAGTCCTGAACATGCAAAAACTGAATCCACTTGGCTCCTTGTGCGGATTCTGTCATAGCTTTTAATGCCGCTTGTTCAGGGTCTAATCTACACGCTGCCCCACAAGAACTAGATACCCCTTTGGCAGACTTAAAGTATTTAATAGAAAAGATAACTGGTATGCCAATGTCTGTCGTTATATCAATAAGTTTATATTCCGCCCTATCACATTCAAAATATTTTTTATAACTATCCTCTAAAATTCTTGTATCTTTTATATTGTTAATTACCGGCATAGACAGCTTATTTAGCCACATTATAGAAATTGCATCTCTTTCAACCGCTTCATATATTCCACTTAAAATTGCTGACTCGACGCTAGTTCCTGCAGCCAATCCTGTAGATATGCATGGAGAAATTACTTCTTCATGTGGTTCACTAATATACGGTAAATATACAAAATTGGCAGGTACATATTTTTCACAATTTTCTGTAATTGAATACCCTTTCACCCAATTTACCTTTGTTTTTTCATCAAACCGAACAAATTTAAAATTTCTTTTTTCATATTGCCCATTATTGAAAAGTGCCCATTCATAGGGTGACACTGCTTTTTCACATAATTCTTCAAAAGAAGCAAAACATAGTTTTTCATGATCGTATATTGAACTACAATATCGTTCTACTGATTCTCCTATTGCAGCTAGCATTGCGTCATTTCTTGTTAATGCAGCTCCCCCGTTATTGGAATGACATTTTAAGTATCCATCATACTTTGATGTATCTGCCATAAGCGTTGTATAAAAAAAAATTTTAGGATCAAAACACTCATTCATCATTTCTATACACTCACTTATAATACCCGTTTTTTTATCTACTATCATTGAACATTTTTTTAAAATTTCAACATTTTTGGCATTGTCAATTATCATTTTTTTAATCATATAGTGCTCCATTCTTTTCCTATTTGCGACATAAGTTTTTGCTTTTATTATGGCAAATAAACTGCATACGGCTCAATAAATGGGGATTGTTCTTTTTTACTACACATTGAACACTTCGGCATCTTTAGAATATTACTTGTTACTATTTCCATACTTAATGCATCAAATTGCATAACCCTTCCTGCTGTAATACAACTATAAATTTTTGTTAAAAATTTTATTATTTCCCATGTTAATGTTCCAACTGCAATATCAATAATCGAATCAGATATAAATATTTCCACTTTTTCTTTTTCAAGATTTTTATATTGCTCATAAAAACGTTCTTCCTCAAAATGTTTGATATTTCCGTTTAGTCGATTTTTGTAACACTCAAAACAAGCTGTTTCGTGAGGAATTACTAATGGTCCAATTTCGAACTTTATTTCTCCCATTCTAACAGAAATCCAAGGTATATTAGCGTATACACATAATTTATTTATTTCTTTTAGTTCCGCTTCTGATATAATATCTTGAGCTACCACCACTATGTCAATATCATTATTTTCTTCTAATGCCCTTATAGGTTTTACCTGAATATTGACATTTGAATATTTTTTCACAAATCGATCTCTCGTTTGGATAGCTGTATCCTCATTTTCATCTGCAATAGAACTGCCAAGTACTATATTATGTATCCCTACTGTTATTAATCTTTCAATAACCTTTTTTCCTATTCTTCCCGTTCCTAAAATAAAACATTTTTTATTGTATAATTCCTCAAATAATTCATATTTATTAATTCTTTTTCCATCTTGCATAACCCTTTCTGAAAACAGCGATAAGAAATTGATTTGATCAAAATACTTTTCCACTATTTCTTTCTCTAATTTACTTTGAGTTAACGCTTCTCCATTTTCTATTACAAAATGGTCTTGTAACATTGAAATTACCTTTTCAACTATTTCTACCGGACAATCATCTATTTGTTGTGCAATTTCTTTAGTTGTATGTTGACCGTCTAACAAAGGTAAAATCTTAATTACTACATCTGAAACAGTTGTACCTTTTAAAACCATTACATTTTCGGCATTTCTAAGTTCTAGCTTATTTGCACACATTAAGATTGATTGATAGTCTCCTTTTAAAATCGGTTTATTGGGTATCATTCTTTTTTACCTCCTATATATTTAGTAATATTCGATATAGGCCAACAAGCTATTCCTATAATGGGAAAAATACACCACCAAATTTCTGAATTATTTCTTTTAATAACCATTGCGTTTATTCCAAAAAGGAATATACTGATTGCTGCCCATACGCATACGCTAATAACTAATTCCCTTTTTCTAGTCATTTCTTTTCTTAATATCAAATAGTTTAATGGCCATATCCATATAAGCAAGGATAATATACAGTATTTTTTAGGAATATCTGTATAAATGCCTGCCAAAACCATTAAAATAGTAATAATTATACAAACTAAAAAAGACTCAAATTTTTTAAAATCTTTATTGTTTCCCATATCATCCTTTCAGTTATAAGTTTTAATTCTCATATTTATCGACTCTTTATTATTAATTCATAAGTTTCTCCAAACATATCTGTTCTTTTATTATTCACATTTCCCAAAGTGTATTTAATCTTATTAGGACGTATTTTATAGAACAGTACGTCTTCAGAATACATCCAAAATCTTATATTCTCGTGTGTGGCTTTTAATATTTCTCCCGCCTTTTTTCTTTCCTCCTTTGAGTCCATAACTATCGCTTCTCCAACTATTTGGACAAATTCGCTGATATTATGATTTTCTATTGTACAAGCTATTAGATTATTGCGCTTTAATACCTGTGCAGTATACGAACTTTTAAATATAGCAACATATAACTCATACTTTTCTGCAGCATATTTTAGCGTTGTGGCATACGGCTTATCTCTATAAGAAATTGCAATGTTCATGTAACAATTATTTTTCAAATACCCTAATATCTTTTTTTCTTTATTTTCGTGCAAATAACCACCTTCTTTTCAAATTAGCTCTTATATTCCAATAAATTTCATATGAAAACGGGGAGTTTATTTGATTAAACAATATTATCTTTTAATTTACAACTTCACTTCCTTTTTTACGCTTTGTTATGTACTCAAAGCATAAAAATATTAGCATGTTGTGCTCGTTGATGTAGAGCCACAGCTAGTTGATGTGCTACAAGATCCTGAAAAAGATGCTCCGGTCATAACATTAATTTCATCACTGATTTCTTCAATTACTAAATCAAACTCCCGTTTTCCTTCCATATAATTTCCTCCTTTTCCCTCCCCGTTTTGAACATTATACCAAATTTCATTTTTAAGTTTTATAATAATTGTTTAATTTGCCTTTTTTATGCCCTATTTGGATTATTATTCTGCCAAATTATAATATGGCAAAAATAATATTACTCCAGCCTATAAGGAACTATAGTAGTATTATTTTAAAATAGTTTTTCTCCCTATTTAATTTATGGTTCTATACTGTCACGAAATTTTCCCAACATGGCACACTTCTGCGATTTACAGGAAAATCTACCCATGTTAGAATGATACTGTCAAAATTATATGTAGCGAAAACGTAGCTTTCCAGGGAATGCCTCTTCTCTGGTGCAAGCTACGTTTTTTAGTGCATGGAAAGGAGTATCACAACTAAATATGGAATAAGCGTTCCTCCGTATTGACCGGACTGAAGCTTTTATGAGGCAGGAAAACTATAAGCCAGGGCAAAGTGAAAGATCTCACTTTGCCCTCTTTTTATGAAGGAGGTTCATTTACTTGAAAAACCATGTACACAAAGAAGCCCCACCGGGCATGAAACATCATCGGAACTATGGAAAATATCTCTATACTGCCTTCCTTGTCTTCACTCTGATTGCCTGTAATGTACAACCAGTTATGGCTGCTACCATCTGGGACAAAGCTTCAGAAATCATGAAAGACGTATATAACCAGATTATCCTGATTTCCACCATTGCGGCTGTTGTAACTGCATCGGTTGCTTTGCTTTTGATGAATTTTTCCAAATCCGGAAAAACCGTGGATGAATCCAGGGCATGGCTCAAACGAATCATCATTACATGGGCGATTCTCAATGGTCTGGGATTTATCATGGCTTACATCACTCCGTTCTTTGCCGGCGGTCAGTGGAATGGATAATGCAGATAAGGAGGTGGCTCTGTCATGGGAATACTTGACGGAATTGTAGAATGGATTGCCGAACAGGTCATGAACATTCTGGATTTGATTACTACTTCTGTTCTGGGTGCACTGGGATGTTCCATGGATACTTTTCTCCGGTATTTTCCAGCAGCGGAAACAATGTACCAGATTTTTCTGGCACTGGCTATCGGACTCATCCTTTTAAACTGGGTTTGGCAGCTTTTTAAGAATTATTTTATGGGGACAGGGATTGACGCTGAAGATCCAATCAAATTATCACTGCGGACATTTATGTTCCTTTTCCTGACATTCTATGCCAAGGACATCGTGGATCTTCTATTGAATATTGCAGGAACACCGTATAGCTGGATTCTGACTGAAGATCTTCCACCACTGGAATTTGCCAAATTCAACTCTGTGATCACAGTAATCCTGGGGGTATGTGCCAACGGTGCTGTTGCCATTGTTGCCCTCATACTGGTACTGATCCTTGCCTGGAATTACATCAAGCTGCTTTTTGAAGCTGCGGAACGTTACATACTGCTTGGAGTTCTGGTCTACACCGCACCTGTTGCGTTTTCCACGGGTGCTTCCCAAGCTACCGGAAATGTTTTTAAGAGCTGGTGCCGTATGCTCGGCGGACAGTTCTTTTTGCTTTTAATGAACGCCTGGTGTTTGCGACTGTTTACTTCCATGGTCGGAACATTCCTTGCAAACCCTTTATCACTCTAGGAAGGAGGAGATTATGAAACATAAGAAAACACTGCTCTGCAGCCTGCTATTGATTTCTTGTCTGATTCTTGTAACTTCCATGCCGGTCTTTGCCGCTGAACTTACAGAAGCAGAGGTACAGCAAGCTGTAGATGCACAGGGAAAAGAAACGGTCACCGGTAATGTCTTTATCTGGTTTCTGTGTGCCATTGCCTTTTTGAAGGTTTCTCAAAAGATTGACAGCTTTATGGCAAGTCTGGGAGTCAATGTTGGAAATACTGGTGGAAATATGATGGCTGAACTTTTAATCGCCGGAAGAGGTCTTGCAAGTTCCTTTCGAGGGCATGGAGGTGGAAGCCATAGTAGTTCCCATTCTTCCTCTCCCGGAAGTGCTGCAGTACAAAGTTCTTTCCTTTCCGGAGGATTAACCGGAGCCGTTGGAAGGCAGACAGAGCGTTCTGCGGTAAATGCAGCCACCGGATATACCGAAGGACCAAGCATCGGAAATGCACTCTATCAGTCTTCCCTTGAAAAGGGCGGAGATTTTGCCAATAACGTTATCAGCAATATTGCTCAAGGAAACTATGGTCAAGTTGGCTCGATCAAAGGTGATGGAGCTGTTTCTGCATTTCAATCCTACATGGGAATTCAAAATGAAGATAAAACAGATCATTCCTATACCAATGTTGAAATCGGCGGCGGCAGGATAACAGGAGTTGAGTCCGGTTCCAATGGAGACAGCCGGGAATTTGCTATGTACCATGCCGATCAATATACGGCTCCTACCCAGGGAACCTATGAAACTGTTCAATCTGTAGACGGAGCTACCTGGTACAAACAGTATGCTGAAAATACGGTATCCAAAATTCCTTATGATGCTGGCGATGGAAAGATAGCCTACAACGCATCCATTGTCCAAAAGCTTCCTCCTACTCCTCCAAGAAAGGATCGGATTTAGTGATGGATACAGAACGCTCTGGACTTGACGAAGCAATGGATGTAGGCTCCAGTACCATTTCTCACCTAAAGTCCTTAAAAACAGCAGCCACTTTCTCCAAAGCAGGATATGGTGCAGCCCTTGGCGGGCCTTTTTCAGCAGCGATTGGAGCAGTCATAGCCAACCGGAATCAGTTCGCTAAAATTCTCCTTATTATTCTCGCCATACTGCTGCTTCCGGTTTTATTTATTGTGATGCTCCCTGGTCTGATCTTTGGAAGTCTGACCGAACAAAGCGATGTGCTGAACAGCAACTCTATGATCAGTGAAAACATCCGTGCTTCTCGTGATGCCATCGTTGAAGTGTTAGAAGAAAGCCATGAAGACATTCTGGCAGAGATCCATGCAGCAATTTCCCGGCTTCCACAAGGAGATACTGCATCCATCAATGATCCCTATACATACAGCATCTCCGTCAATGCCAATCTGCTGATTTCACAATTTTGTGCCAGCCAGGATGACTATAAAAACATCAACCTAAACCAATTAAAGAAACTCATCCGTGAAAATAAAGAAGGACTTTTTTCTTATGATGTAGCAACCGAGACAGTTACCATGGAAGTTACCGTTGATGGCGGTGCAGAAGGAGAAGCCGGCACAGAACAGGGACAGGCACAAACACAGACGGTTACTTTTACGAAACACACCTATACCGTTGTTTATGCTGGGGATTCCTATTTTGCAGACCATGTATTCCATCTTACAGACAAGCAGAAAGAACTTGCCAAAAACTATGCCGAAAATCTGACTGCTTTCTTTGGAACTGCTTCTTCCGGCATAGTAGCTGCTATCAATCTTAGCGATGAGGTATTGTCCTACCGCCCTGCTGTAGAAAGAGCCGCTGCAAAATATGGTATGAGTGATTATGTGGATTTAATCCTGGCAGTCATGATGCAGGAATCTGGCGGACGAGGGCTGGATGTTATGCAAGCAGCGGAAGGTGGATTTAATACCCGCTATCCCCATGTGCCAAATGGGATTACAGATCCAGAATACTCCATTGAATGTGGAGTACAGGAATTAAAATATGCCCTCGACAAAGCCGGCTGTACCGGACCTACGGACTTAGACCGGATTAAACTGGCTCTTCAGGGTTATAACTACGGTTCTGCATACATTGACTGGGCAATGGAGCGTGACGGTGGTTATACCAAAGAAAATGCGATTGCCTACTCTGATATGATGTGTGCAAGACCAAGCTGGCCTTATGATCGGTATGGTGATAAAGAATATGTGGATCATGTCCTTCGGTATTACCAAATTACTGCCAGTGGCGGTAACTATCCCGCAAACGGTATGCAAATTCCACACTATCTCCAGACAGACTATGGAAATATCCCCTATGGCGGTGGTTCGATTGCATCCAGCGGTTGTGGACCTACCAGTTTTGCCATGATTGCCAGTTATCTTACAGGCACTACCATTACACCTATTGATGCAATATCCTGGTGCGGAAATTCCTATTACAAACCAGGAGTCGGCACTTACTGGGCTTATTTCCAGGCAGCGTCCGATCATTTTGGGTGTGGGGCTGTCACACAGACCAGTGATCCCAACCAGGTACTTCAGGCTTTATCTGAAGGTCATCCGGTCATCAGTTCCCAAAGAGCTGGGCTTTTTACCAGTGGCGGACATTTTATTGTCCTTCGTGGTGTAACGGCTGGAGGTAAAGTATTAGTCAATGATCCCAATGACAGTTCCTCCAAAAACTACATCAACCGTGAATTCGATATGATGACGGAAGTGCATGCAACCGCAAATGCCTATTGGATCTTCGCTAAAAAATAAAGGAGACACTTATGAACAGAAAAAAAGCAATTCTGGCTATCTTTATGATGGCCTTTTTAATTATCATCGGATTTGTTTTTCCCTCCATCTGGAAATCCCAAAAAGGAAACAAAAAATCCGAGACAGAAAATACTCAGCACGATGACAGTGAAAATGCCGAGACGGAACAAGCAGAAACTAACGAATCCATAATCTTTCAGGATTTTGAAGCTTTGGAAGACTTTTTCTCCAAGGAACAGGTGAAACTTTTTCAGGAAGAACTGACCTCCTATCTTAAAAACGTAAAACAGATGTCTCTAACTTCCATCCGTTTCCTTGCTGATGCTACTACCTATCCCAATGCTTCTGATATTAATTTTTCGTTCCAGTTTCCGGATAAGTCTGTTCTTCCTGTGTACTACACTTCCTCTACTGGAAGATTCTTTTTCGGTGAGGAACGTACCCCTGATTCTGGAAAAGAAATCATCTATGAACGTCCGACAGACGACAAACTTCCTTCCATCACAACAGAGGAAGTTGAACAGTTGCAAGAAGGCGGTTATGACGATACCTCAGTGAATTCGGAAAAAACTGCCCCTGTCACAGAAGTTCCGGAAACTCCTTCCATGGAAGAACCAAAGGAGGTGCAGCCATGAACAATACTGAAGAACAACATCCTGTCTTCATCCCACGCAATTTTATAGAAAAAGGGACCTTTATGGGCGGAATGTTTAAAATCCGTAATGCCATCGAAGGCGGTGTCCTGGCAATCCTGATCACCATTCCTGTTATCAATCTGCCTCTGACACTGACTGTCAGGATTATTATTCTCTGTATGACTGCTCTGCCTGCAGCTATGATTTCTTTAATTGGAATCGGTGGGGAAAGCATTACTGCGTTTTTAATGAACGCTCTGCGTTTTCTGAAAAACCGCCGGGTTATTTACCGTATGGATGTACATCCGGAGCCGAAAAAAAAGTATCGGATAAAAAAGCCCCGCAACAAAGAACCAAAAACCAAGAAACGCAAACGGCATCCAAAACAACCTGCAGAATCTTCTTCTGAAGAGAACTGCTCACAGATGTCTTCCGAAGAGGCGACAAAAGAATCCTCTGCTATTAAAAAAAAAGAACGCCGGCAGTTTGACACTTCTACAAAACGTGGAATACGCAAACAGGCTCGTGAAGACATCCGGATTCTTAAATTTGAGTCCCGACAGTTAAAAAAAGAACAAACCGATGCACGTAAAAGTGCGAAAAGGCAGGTAAAACTTGAAAAACAACAGATAAAGCAGCAACTTTTGGAGGAACGAAAAAAAGAAAGAACTGCGAATAAAGCTTCCAACCAGTCATCTGCTGCTTCCGGGAAAAGCAAAAAGAAAAAACGAAAAGAAATCACCTTAGAAGATTATCTTCCTATTGATAAAATTGCCAATGGTGTTATCTACACGACAGACCATCGTTATGTAAAGATCCTGGAGATTGAACCGATCAATTTCCTCTTACGCAGTGCTAGGGAACAACAGGGGATCATTTTCAGCTTCATCTCCTACCTAAAAATCAGTCCTGTGAAACTGCAGATTAAGATGATCTCCAAAAAAGCGGATATCAACAAACATCTGGAACAGTCCCGTTTGGAAATGGAACGGGAATCAGATCCTAACTGCCGGCAGTTACAAAAAGACTATATCCAATTTGTCCGACAGTTAAGTTCCAGAGAAGCGGTTTCCAGACGTTTTTTCCTAATCTTTGAATACGAACCTTTCAATGTGAATCGGAAGGTGGAGGAAAAGGAAATCCTGGCGGCTTTGGAGACTGCGGCACAGACCGCTAAAACCTTTCTATATCAATGCGGCAACGATGTGCTGGTTCATGACAATGAAGATGAGTTTACAACCGATGTACTCTACACTTTACTGAACCGTACCAAATGTACCGAAACACCTTTGCCAAAACGGATTAACCAGGTACTTACCCGCTATATGGAATCTGGTCATGAGCAGGAAGTGGATAACATCCATATCAATGAATTCATTGCACCGGAGTCTTTGGACTTTAAGCACAGTAACTATGTGCTGGTAAATGGCATCTACCATTCTTACCTGCTGGTGCCGTGCGATGGTTACAAAGCAAAAGTAATGCCAGGCTGGCTGTCCCTGCTTATCAATGCTGGCGAAGGAATTGACATTGACTTTTTTCTGCATAAACAGCCCAAAGATAAGATCCAGCAACGTCTTGGACAGCAAATCCGGATCAACCGTTCAAAGATCAAAGATGCCTCTGATACCAATGCGGATTTTGATGATCTGGATTCTGCCATCCGTTCCGGCTATTTCCTCAAACAGGGACTTGCTAATAATGAAGATTTCTATTACATGAATCTTTTGATTACGATTACGGCAGGTGATCTGGAAGAACTGCAATGGCGGATTCAGGAGATGAAAAAACTTCTCATCTCACAGGATATGGATCTGCGGTCTTGTTACTTCCTGCAAGAACAGGGATTTTTATCTTCCCTTCCTCTTGTAAACCTGGATAAGAAGCTCTATGAACTATCAAAACGAAATGTCTTAACCACCGGAGCTGCCAGTTGCTATCCTTTCGTCAGCTACAGCATTTGCGATGACAACGGTATCCTGTTTGGAGTAAATAAGCATAACAACTCTTTAGTGATTGCTGATATTTTTGACTCCAAACAATATAAGAACTCCAATATTGCGATTCTTGGCACTTCCGGATCTGGAAAAACCTTTACCATGCAGACTATGGCACTTCGTATGCGGCGTAAAGGAATCCAGGTATTTATCATCGCACCGCTAAAAGGTCATGAATTTTATCGGGCTGCCCGCAATGTAGGGGGAACCTTTATCCAGATTTCTCCTGCCAGCCAAAACTGCATCAATGTCATGGAAATCCGAAAAGTAGATAACTCTGTCAATGAGCTGCTGGACGGTCCAACTTTAGACGCATCTGCCTTAGCCAGTAAGATTCAACGTCTGCATGTTTTCTTTTCTCTGCTCATTCCAGATATGAACCATGAGGAAAAACAGCTTTTGGACGAAGCACTGATTAAAACCTATGCAAGAAAGGGAATTACCCATAAGAATGAATCCCTCATTGATCCCAAACACCCGGATCATTATAAAGCGATGCCAATTCTTGGCGATGTATATGATGTTTTGATGGAAACTGAAGATACCAAACGGCTGGCTCACATCCTGAACCGTCTTGTCCATGGCTCTGCTTCCTCTTTTAACCAGCAGACCAATGTAGACCTGACCAATAAATATACCGTTTTGGACATTTCAGAGCTGACTGGCTCCAGTGATCTCTTAACGGTAGGGATGTTTGTTGCTCTGGACTATGTATGGGATAAAGCCAAAGAAAATCGTACCGAAGAAAAAGCCATTTTCGTAGATGAAGTATGGCAGCTCATCGGTGCTTCCAGCAACCGCCTGGCCGCTGAATTCGTTTTGGAGATTGCCAAGATCATCCGGGCATACTCTGGTGCCGGTATTTTTGCAACCCAGGACCTCAACGACTTTTTTGCTCTTGACGACGGAAAATATGGAAAAGGCATTATCAATAACTGTAAAACCAAAATTATTCTTAACATGGAAGATGAAGAGGCACAACGTGTAAAAACCATTCTTCGTCTTTCCGAAACCGAAGTTATGAATATCACCCATTTCCAACGTGGAAACGGACTGATCTCAACAAACAACAATAATATCACTGTGGAATTTAAAGCTTCCAACCTGGAAAAAGAATTGATTACCACAGACCGACAGGAACTCCTGGAAATCTTGAAACGCCAGGATAAAAAAGTCGGTTAATGTTACCTGCAGCCCGAATGTGGCTGCTTTTCTTTTTAACAAAGGAGGAGATTTATGTTAAAACCAGCAAAACAACCTCATATCCGGCTAACCGCCCTTTTTCTTTGTGTCACGATGTTTCTTAGCACACTCTTTTTCAATGCCCATACTGCTTATGCTGCAGATGGGACCATTGATTATACGGCAGGAGCCAAAATTCCATACGGGGACTATTATACTTCCCGCATGAGTTTTGATGGTAATAATACGGCTTATTGCGTTGAACCATTAAAGAAAACACCTGCTTCCGGAAAATATCCTTATAATCTTTTGGGAAAAAATTCCCCACTCAGAAAAGCTCTTTACTACTTAAACGGTGGATATGGTTATGAAAAGGTAATAAAAGATCAATATTTCCAAGGATGGTCCGATGACAATTCTTATGTCATTGGTCATCTGGTCGTTGCCTATATCCATGCAGGAAATAATGGGGACACTGGTGCTTTTCATGGTGCACCACAAAATTATATTGACAAAGCATTGGAAGTTGCCAACGCCATTGAAGGGCTTCCTGCCCCACCAGAATCCTTCCGTGCTTTTATCGTTCCTGGCGATGCTTCCCAAACCTTTGCAGGAAGCTGGTATCAGGTTCCAAACGGCTTTATCGAACTGCAGAAATCCTCTGCCAATACCGACATTTCCGATAAGAATGGCAATTACTCTTTAGAAGGAGCCAAATACGGAATCTACAAAGGGGAAGAACTGGTAGAAACTCTTGTTACCGATAAAAAAGGATATGCAAAATCCAAGGAACTGGCAGAAGGAAGTTACACCGTTAAAGAAATCAGTGCCCCAGAAGGGTTTGCTATAGATACTTCCGCCCATAATGTTACGGTAAAAGCAGAAGGAACATCTACCGTAAAAGTAAAGGATATTCCTCAAAATAATCCTGTAAAACTGCTCCTTAAAAAGCTGGATGCTGACACCCAACAAAATTCTGCACAGGGAACCGGCTCTCTCGCCAATGCCGAATTTACAATAAAATTCTATACAGAGCAGTCAGTTACCGATCCCGGAGCAAATGGTAAGAAACCGGTTCGCACCTGGATATTTAAAACAGATGCCTCTGGAGAAATCCATTTTACAAAAGATTATTTGGTATCCGGGGATGAATTTTTCTATGCCAGTGATGGAAAGACCGTCTGCTTCCCACTGGGTACAGTAACCGTACAGGAAACCAAAGCCCCTGCCGGCTATCTTCCAAACGAATCTGTTTTCGTGCAGCAAATCACCAGTACCGGTACGGAAGAAACCATCTCTATTTATAACGCTTCTTCTGTCGAAGAACAGGTCTTCCGAGGCGGCGTCAAAATTCAGAAACGGGATCTGGAAACTCAGGGAACACAAGCACAAGGAACCGCATCTCTTGCAGATGCCGAATTTACCATTACCACTCTGAACAAACAGCCGGTATGGGTAGGTGGAAAGCTCTATGAAAATGGTCAGGCAGTGCTTACGATCAAATCGGATGTACATGGTATTGCTGCAAGTGCCGCTGATGCCCTGCCCCTTGGACATTACCGGATAGAAGAAACCAAAGCGCCTTCCGGATACCTAACCGATGGTGCAAAGGCTCTTGAATTTGACATCACCCAAAATGGAGAAATCGTAGATTTAACAACAGAAGAGACTTCTGTTTCTAACCAGATTATCCGTGGCGGTGTCAAAATCCAAAAACGGGATCTGGAAACAGGAGAAGCCAAACCACAGGGAAATGCTTCTTTGAAGGATGCAGAATTTACAATCACCAATCTTGGTCCAAATCCTGTTCTTGTGGATGGAACCCTTTATGAAAAAGATCAAGTAGTTCTCACTTTGAAGACAGATGAAAAAGGGCTTGCTTCCACCAAAAAAGATACGCTCCCTTATGGTCATTACCGGATTGATGAGACAAAAGCACCGGAAGGTTATTTGAACGAGGGAAAACTCTCTCAGGAGTTTCATATCACAGAAAATGGGAAAATTTTGGATTTAACTGCAAAAGAAACAGCGATTTCCAATCAGGTAATCCGTGGCGATTTAGAATTCGTAAAGGTCTCTGACGGAGATTTAAACCGGCTGGCAAATGTTCCATTTTCCATTACCTCCAAAACTACAGGAGAAAGTCATACCATTGTAACAGACAAAAATGGCTATGCCAGTACTTCCTCAGAATGGAATAAGCACACTACAAATACCAATCGTGGGGAAACTTCTGAAGACGGAATCTGGTTTGGCTCTTCTAAACCTGATGATGCCAAAGGAGCCCTGATTTATGATACCTATATTTTGGAAGAACAACGCTGCGATTCCAATGAAGGTATGAACCTCTTAAAAATTGAGGTCTCTGTATACAAAAATCACGTAGTCGTGGATATGGGAACTTTAACGGATGATCAGATTACCATTGGAACTACTGCCCTTGACAAAGACAGCAACTCCCACTTTGCCAAACCAGAAGAAAAAATCACGCTGGTTGATACCGTAGAATACGAAGGCTTAAAGAAGGGACAGTCTTATAAGCTCATCGGCACACTGATGGATCAGGAATCCGGAAAGCCAATTGAAATAGATGGAAAACCTGTCACAGCAGAAACCACCTTCAAACCAAAAAAATCTTCTGGTTCTGCAAAAGTGACCTTTACGTTCAATGCCTCTTCTCTGAAGGGCAAAACAATCGTAGTATTTGAGGAACTGTACCAGGAGGATTTAAAACTGGCTGTTCATGCGGACATTACAGATCAGGATCAGACTATCTATTTCCCAGAAATCGGGACCACTGCAAAAGATAAGGAAACAGATATGAATCTTTCCCAAGCAGATAAAGAAGTTACCCTTGTAGATACGGTAGCTTACAAAAATCTTCTGCCCGGCGAAGAATATGTTATGACTGGAACCCTTATGGATAAAGAATCCGGAAAGCCTGTCGAAATAGATAAGAAAGAGGTTACTGCCGAAACCACATTTACTCCTAAAGAATCCTCTGGAACGGTAGATGTGATTTTTTCTTTTGATGGGACTTCCCTTGCCGGAAAAACCGTAGTTGTTTTTGAATCTGCTACTTATGACGGCAAAGAATTTGCAACACACGCAGATCTTGAAGATAATGGGCAGACCATCTACTTCCCAGAAATCGCTACTACTGCAAAAGACAAAGCAGACGGAGATCATTTTGCCAAAACCGATAAAGAGATTACTATTGTTGATACGGTTAAATATAGTAACCTAATTCCAGGAAAAGAGTATGCACTTACCGGTACCTTGATGGACAAAGAGACAAAAGAACCTCTTCAGGCAGATGGTAAACCGATTACTGCCACTACGACCTTTACTCCTGAAGATGCCTCTGGCAGTATTGAACTTACCTTTACATTTGATGGCAGCATCCTGTCCGGCAAAACAATTGTTGTCTTTGAGTCTTTAACGTATCAGGAAAAAGAGATTGCTGTTCACGCCGATATAGAAGACCATGAACAGTCTATCTACTTCCCGGGAATTGGAACTACTGCGAAGGACAAAGCGGATGGGGATCAGGAAGCCGTTGCTACGAAAGAAGTAACCATCATTGACACCGTATCCTACCAAAATCTGATTCCGGATACTCCATACAAACTGGTCGGCACACTGATGGACAAAACAACCCAAAAGGAAGTTCTGATTGATGGAAAACCTGTCACGGCAGAAACAGAATTTACACCAAAGGATTCCAATGGTTCTGTCGAAGTCATCTTCACTTTTGATGGAAGCACATTGGCTGGACATGATGTAGTCGTTTTTGAAAAACTTTTTTCCCTTGAAGGAGAAACAGCACTTGAAATTGCTTCCCATGAGGATCTGGACGATAAAGGACAGACGATAAAACTTACGGAAGTTCCAAAAGATACACCTGAACCTTCCAAACCAGTCAAGACCGGAGATGAAACAACCGTTCTTCCTTATCTTTTACTGGCAGGTGCCGCACTCCTCTTTGCTGCCGGATTTGGTATCTTATATATCCGTAAGCGAAAAAAAGATAAATAACTATTAACAGATATGCTCACAGGCAGCTTATTACGGCTGCCTGCTATAAAGGTGATGAATATGGAACAATCTCGTTGTAATGCCGATGCCAAACACATCCGGCATTTTTTAGATATTTGTGATGGAAATTGGCATTCCTGTATTTATGTTCGCTGCGTTTCCTGTAAAACCCCAGGTTATTGTAATGGACCACACTTTTTATATCATCCAGATGAAAACGGCAGTCCTTGTGTCCTGCCCATGGCAGATGCCCGTATGCTCTTCTCCCGCATACCGGAACCAACGGAATGTCTGTCCGCCATAACACTGGAACAGTTTCAGTCCTTATATGGACTCTACTTTGCAAAAGAAGTATTGACCGATAAGCCATGTCCTTGTTTTGCTTTACTGCGGCATCAGGAAGCATCCCATTATCACTGGTAAAAGGTTGCACTTTTGGCACTTTCTGCGTACAGGATAAGAAAGGAGGCGATTTTATGTTGAATTTCACTGCTATGATTCAAGGAATCGATACAATATTTACGAACTTTATTTTTATTCCTGCACTTTTAATCCTGTACCTGAAGTTTCGTCCTAGAAAGCCCTGGAGCAGACGCACCAGAAATCTGTATCGGCTATGTATAGCTCTGATTTCTGTTTATGTCATCCGGATTTTCTGTGCAGGGTTCATCTTTACACCAGTAAATTATCCACGTTTTGCAGACAGCGGTTTCTTTCCGCTTATCAAGGCACTGTTCTATTCTTAGATTTTCTGCCATTTTGTGCCATTTAGTCCGAATCTGGGAGTAGTTTCTATGCCCATCCTATGGGAATTCATCACCTGCTTTCTTACAATATACGTATAAAACACGTAAGCGAGGTGAATCTTTATGAAACAGAAACAAATCCGCTGCCCATACTGCGGCAGCATCGCAATTTTAAGGGATGCGTCCTATGTATATGGAAATAAAGCGAAAGATGGAAAACTCTATGTGTGCAGTCACTTCCCACAGTGTAATTCTTATGTAGGAGTTCATCCTGGCACTACCAATGCCAAAGGAAAACTGGCAAACAAAGAACTTCGGCAAAAAAGAATCCAAGCACACCGGGTGTTTGACCAGATATGGCTAAACCACATCTTTACAAAATCGGAGGCTTATCGCTGGATTGCTGATAAATTCTGTCTGACTGCCAAGGAAGCACACATCGGAGAATTTAGCACTTATATGTGTGATCAACTAATTCTGGAATCCATGAAGATTCTGGAGAATAACCATATCCCTCTCAGGGCCATTGGTTGAAAGGGGGGATATGTATGATCATCCCGATGACAGATGATGAACGCCGATTGACAGAGGAGTACTTATATTTGGTACCTGAAATGGTAAAAAAATTGACTACCCGTTGTGCTTATGTCTCATACGATGAGCAGCAAGACCTTCTGCAAGCCGGAAACTTAGCTTTATGCAAAGCCGCCATGAACTATGACAACACCCGTCCCTTTGCAGTTTACGCCAGAGTTGCCATACGAAATGCCATTTACAGTTATTGGAGAAAACTGCAAAAAGAACGAAAATACACCTGTTCCATGTATGCATCTTCCGAATTTGACATGGAACCCCTGCTTGTAGACCAAAAAACAGAACTGTGGCAGGAACAATGTATGAACCAGGAACCCATTTATAAGCACCTGCAGTCCTTAGAAGCGGGAAGCTGCAATACACTAAGAAAAGGAATACATGCCCTGCTCCTGCAGCAAAAAGGATATACCAACCAAGAAATTTCCAAACATTATGGTGTCCCAATGAATCATGTCCGGGCATGGCAAAGCAAAGCCCGGAAATACTTACAGCAGGATACCAAATTATATACTCTTTTATCTTGAAGGGAGAACGATTATGCTGACACTTTATACTGCAGTCGGAATCCTACGATTCCAGGATTCCATAAAGGAACATAAAACACCGACAGTTATCAATAACCGGCAGGAATACGGACTGACAGAAGAAGAATTCTTTCTGTGGAGCAGCCTCGCATTTCAAATCCGACAGATCCATGAATTGCAGTCTGCCTTTTCGGAACGTTTGAAAAAACATCACCGTTCGGAAAATATTCCCATTGAACCCTACCTGAATCGGCTGCTGCTTCGAGGACTAGTTGTAAAAGGGGATGGTTTAACTGGCGTGGATGCCCTGTACCGCCTCTTAGGAGAACTTTATATCAGCCCATTGCAGGACAGTTTTTCAGTACGGCTTTTTACCTACATCTATCTCTGCATGAAGAAAAAACTGCACACAAAGGAACTGATCCATTATCTAAAAAAGCCGGCACGGACTGCTATAGAGGACACGGTACTCCAAATAGCAAAAAAAGTACAGATTTCTACGGCAGAGCTTGTAACCTGTGTAGAACAGGGCATCCATCCACAAAATACAGAGCAACTTTTGACGCAGCTCTATGAAACCTCGGATGCAACATTCCGTACCCTGGCACAGGATATCCAATTCACCCATGCCGGTTATCCTGTACTGGAAGCCATCAGTAATTTGTACCTCAATAAACAGATTGCATTTGAAAAAATATAGGAAGGAGCAAATTATGCCAAAACCATTTCTTAATAAGCTGATTGTCCATGGGGCAATCGGCTTTTTCTGTGTCCTATTTGGATGTATTTACGGATTTATAACAGACGACCAGATATTTCTCCTTATGAGTCTTTGCATCGGTGTTGGAACTGCCATACGAATTGTGAGTCTGCTACATACCATCAAGATACATGACTATACCGAATTAACTGGAACCTGTACAAAACGTGAAGTCAGCCCACTTACCAAGAAACAGAAAATTATTTTCCGATCCACTGACCAGAAAGAATATCACTTTACATTCGATAAAAATATCCGCCTTTTATCTGGACATTATTATCGCCTATATTTCCGGAATGTAGTAAACCGTTCGGGTGAAGAAAAGGTTACTCCGGATTTACTTGCGTATGAGGAATTATCCCTAAATGAAGATGTTTCCCCGAAGAACTCTTAGATTTCTTCTCTAAATACAATAGAAGTGGATATGCCACTTTCACATACCCACTTCTATTATGCTTTATAAGTTTTCCTTCTGCCGTCCCAGTGAAATGACAAAAACCACTCCGAACTACCACGTATTCTGTCTCAAGGATGACAGCATAACAGCAATCGCAGGGAATAATAATCTATTGTATTCCAGAAGACTCTTCAAAAAATGGACAGTGCTTTCACTTTCAGGGTTTCAAAATGCAGTAACAATATCTTTTATTTTTCTACTGTGACCAATTTTTTCATAATTAAGGGCAACTTTATACTGACAGTGAAAATTCCCGCTTCATAATTCACTTGAATATCACCACTTATTTGTATTACTAGCTTTCTAGTAGCATACAATCCGATACCACTGCTTTTTGTCCTTGCTTCATCTTTTGTGTAAAACAAATCAAATATAGATTTTAATTCTTCATCACTAATATAATCAGAAGGATTGCTTATTTGTATATGACAATACTCGGATTCTCCCCACATGTAAAACATTATATCACCAGTACTATACTTTAAAGCATTATCTATTAAATTACATAAAATTCTAATTAATATTTTCTCTTGAGCAAGTATCCAAATGTTTCCATGTGGCAGTCTAATATCTAATTGTTCTGAGGCACGTTTTGAATTTTGAATATATTCCTTTAACAAAGAAGTGACTACCTCTGTAATATTGACTGATTTCATATCAACTTCGCTCTCTATTGCTTCACTCCAAAACAATAAATATAAATCGTCTACTAATTTTTTTAAATAATCCGCCTTTTTTTCAATATGTTCTATATAGCTATTAACAGGTTCATTCACATTTTTTTCTAATCTAATTAACTGCAAGTAACCAATAATAACAGTTAATGGAGTACGTAAATCGTGTGATAAATTTGCTACCATCTTTTTAAAATTTTTATCCTGTTTTTTTAGCTGATGTTCTTTTCGTTCATCTTCTTTAATTCGCTTGTTGATACTAAGTGCAAGGTTCTCAATATCTTTATCAAATACATTGACCGAGTAGATATGCTCATTATGTTCTATCCATTCTATAATTCTTCTAATTTCCCTCTTCAGATGAAAAATGTATAATATGCCTAATAATATAAACACTCCTGTTATTAAAAAGACAACTAGCAAACTTCATATCTCCTTATAATATTAGAATCTCATCACATGTATTCAAGATTGCATTATCATGTGAAACAATAATAATTATTTTATGATTTTTAATTTGATCGATCAACTGTAAAAATTGTTTTTTTCCACTCTCATCCATAGCTGAGGTAGGCTCATCAAAAATCATTACCTGACCGTCTTGCACTACTTGGCGAATAATTGCAATTTTTTGCTTTTCTCCACCGGAAATATTACTTGACTTTTCATTAATTTGCAAATCCCAATTATCTCTTTTCAAAATACTATCACCAAAGCAATCAACGGCTCTCTGTATACATTTTACATCAAGCTTTCGATATAAAGCAATATTATTATATATTGTATCTGCTATTAAAGTCGGCTCCTGTTCTGTTACACTGATTACATGTTCTCTTATATAATCCATATCTAAATTTCTCATTTCTGTATCGTTCCATATTATATTCCCTTGATATTCATCTACATACATACCCATTAAAATTTTAATAAGTGTACTTTTCCCACATCCGTTTTCTCCTTTCAATCCATAAACTTTCCCCTTTTTTAAGTTTGTAGAAAAACTTTTTATGGTTTCTTTCTGGTCATATGCAAAATTCAAATCCTGAATTCTAATTTGTTTGATTTCATTAAGTCTTATACACCCCTTAGACTGCTCCTTAATTTCTAAAATAGATTTTATACGTTCAAAGGATACATAAGCCTCTTGGTATTCTTGACCGTATGCCACTATTTCTTTTCCATATTCCAAAATCATATTAAAATATACTGAAATCATATAGAAATATCCTATTTGCATATCTCCAGTAAGTATCTTTTTTCCTCCAATCCAAAGTAAAATGCATACAGATATTGCCCCTACAATCCCTTCAAGATTTGCAAATGCCTGGATAGTCGCTTGTTGTTTAAATATAGATCGATATAATTTTTGATATGATGCTACTAACCTATTTGAAAAAAATGAATCCATACTATGTATTTTTATAAACTCTATTTTTTCTAATTGTTCCTGCAGTCTGGAGAAGAAATTGGATTTCTCCTCTTTCATTCCATAACTGCAATTATAAATACGCTTTTTGAAGCCAATATATATAAAAAAATAAAGTGCTAATAAAAACATTGTAACTATAAAAGCAATCGAATCCATTTTCCAAATCATAAATAAGATTATACCCGCTGAAAAAACTGAAAATATCAATTCAGTCAAGGAGCTGATGAAAAAAATAAGTACATCATTCGCATCATTGTTTATCCTTTGAGATAAGTACGATAAATCAGTTCTGCCAATTACGAGTGGCGAAACTTTTTTTAAATGATTTACAATTTCGAAATTTAATGAAAATGCTGCATTAGTCTGTATCCTTATATAAAGTATTTTATTGACATAGCAGACAATTTCCTTACCAACATACAATAACAGTAATAAAAATATGAATTTTAACATTGCTGAATATGTTGTTTCCACATTAAACATATTAATAAATTGTCCCATAGCAGCCGGTATAAATGTATTTAACCCGCACAGTATAATACCCAACAAAAAATATATCCCATATTCTATTTTATATTGAAAAACATATTTACTGCAAAATTTTATCATTCCAATTCTCCCTGCTATTTCATTGAGCCATTTCTTTCATCAGCTCCAACATCTCTTCTGCATTCCATTTTACTGAAGAACAAATCTTATTTTTATAAGCAGCACACCCACCATAACATACTGGAAAAAATGAACAATCTTTACATTCTTGATCCTTTACGACATCATAGGAAAGCCATTCTACAAATTTATTTGTAAGTTTGATTCCTTTTTCCAAATTACCGATACTTCGTTCACTATATCCAATATCATTCCAACATTTATACAACGCTCCATCTGGACCTATCACAAATGAATTTAAGCTAATTGCTCCACATACACCATAATTGCTCGGCTTAACACCTTGGTACATAAAGCCTCTCTTAATCCCTTCTTTATAAAACGCAATCTCTTCTTTTGCGTACTGTGGTCGTTCCATACATATATGATTATTACATACTCCATTAATATCATCTACTGGTGCTAAATAATAACCAACTCTACCTTTTAAACCATATCTTTCTAGCCAATCAAATATTTCTGTTGCTTCGTTTATATTTGTCTTGTCAACATTAATTCTTATCGAAATATTCAAAATATCCGCACATTCTCTTATATTGTCCAATATATGTTCGAAGGTAGGCTGATGATTATGGAGAATCCTTCTACTATCATGGGCTTGTTTTGAACCATCTAAAGTAACTTGAATATAGTGGATGTCCATGTCTTTTAATTTTTCAGCTACTCTTCTAGTCAATTTATAACCATTTGTGACCATATCCGCATTATATTTGCAACCAAGTGGCAAAACAGACTTTATCTTTTTGGTTAATTTTTCAATAGTTTCAATTGCCAATAATGGCTCCCCTCCATACCAAGATACCGTTAATTCATGTATATGCTGATATTTTTCTTTGAGCTGCGATGTTAATTGATCCTGAACAGTCTCAGACATAGTAATATATTCTCTCCCTTTTTCATAGCAATAGGGACAACAAAAATTACATGCCATAGTTGGGGCAATAGTTAATGTAAGATTTGAATCCGCAAACCTTTCTATTTTATTTCTTATAAGCAATTCTGCAAATTCATCTTTATCATCTTCAACTAGCATACCACCCTCTAATAATGCTGACTCTAAATCAGGCTTTGAACATTTTTTCCCTTCTTTCATTTCATAATATGATTTTTCATAATCAGTATCTAATTCCAGTATTGCAGATGTGACCGTATTGTAAATCAAACAACTTTTATCTTCTTTTTTCTCTATATTGTATCTTGATAATTTCATTATTATATCCTCTTTTCTTAATCTCTTGTTTTCACAGTGTTCTTTGCAATAATGAAAATGTGCCCAGCATATTGCTGAGCACATTTTCCTTTACTGACTACAAATATCTTTAGTAACGAATTACACATGTAGCCTTTTTAGATCCACAACCTTTATCATTGTAAACCCAGCAGATTCTTGTACTTTTGTCCTCTGATGCTTTGTTAATCCACTTCATTGCAATATCCTCCTGTAAAATATTTATTTATTTCAAAGTAGTAAGAGCTACTTGAAACACAAATTAAAGTTCTTGACGTTTCAATGCAAAATGCATTAAAACTATCCCCACCAGGCACGCACCCATACCATACATAATAGTTCCAACAACAATCCCATTTGTCATCCGATATCCACAAATATTATACATATAAGTGGTCGGGTTCATAACACAAAATGCTTTAAGAAGCACTGATTGATTTTGAAAATCCTCATATACCATAGGATAAGTAATCGCACCTGCAAAGAAATATACACATGATAAAGCTGCCACAATTCCTGTATTCTTTACTAAAACCGTAATCAAAACCGCCACAGCTTCCATTCCAATCATAGCTATCATATTTAAGGTAACCATTCCGATAAAAATCAAAAATTCCTCACCTTTATAATGAAAACCATACTTCCATGCTAATCCTAAGCCTAATGCAGTTTCCACAATATAATAGAGAATAAAAAAGTGAACATTTATCACCAGTAATTTACTTAAAAATAATTTGGTTCGATTTATCCCATATACGACAGAAGCTCTTATTGTTCCTTGATGAAATTCTGCAGATACCATTGTCGTAATATAGACAATTAATCCAATCCAAGAAAAAAAATTAATTGATAATGCAAATCTTGCGATTTCTGCAGCTTTTACATTATTCATGTCGTCTATGTAGCAAATCCAACCAATGCTATCTATATTTCTATAATCACCAAAAGTCATAAACAATGTATCATTTCCCACAACGAACGGTATAAAAAAAATAAATGCCATAAATACTAAAACCCACTTCGAGGCTCGCGAATATTTCATTTTATAGTACTCTGCTTTAAGCTGTCTCATTCGATTTCACCTCCGATAATAGATTTGTGTAATACTCTTCTAAGTCTTCTCCTTCATATCCTATTTTTTCTACACCAACTCCTCCATATACTAATTCTTTTGTTATATCAGAAATATTTTTATTATAACCAAATACCTTAATCACATTTCTTAAATAAACTTTTATTTGACTTTCTGGATACCTCTCATCTAAAATACAACTAGCCTTTTCCACATTGTCTACTTCGATATGAACATGACGACGACATTTCTCATCTAATTCTTTATCTGTAATCTGTTGTAACATTTTTCCATGATGTATAAATCCATATACAGTTGCAAGTTGATGTAACTCTGGCAAAATATGACTGGATATAAGTATCGTTGTACCATCTTCTTCATTCATATTCTTTAAGACTTCTCGCACATATTTAATTTTGGTTGGATCTAAGCCATTTATTGGTTCATCTAAAATTAGCAACTGTGGGCGACCAAGCAATGCAATTGCAATTCCTAATCGCTGTTTCATCCCTAAAGAAAAAGCCTTCACTCTTTTATTTCCAGCGTCCTTTAAATCCATTATTTCCAGAACTTCATCAATACTACTTTTTCCTGGAATTCCTCGTTGAGTACGCTGGATTTCCAAATTTTGGCGTGCTGTCATGTCCATATACAAAGCTGGATTTTCAATTAAACATCCTATCTTATTTCTTTCATCTTCAAGATTTTTTTTACCAAATAAACTTATCTCACCTGAAGTCGGCTTTGTTAGTCCTGTAATAACTTTCATCAGGCTACTTTTTCCTGCACCATTTTCTCCAACCAGTCCATATATCTCGCCCGCTTTTATCGTAAGATTTACCTGATTAAGTACCATATTTTTTCCGTATGCTTTACAAATATCTTTTGCTTCCAATATTTTTTCGGGTTCTTTCATTCTAATCACTTCCCTCGTTTCTTAAATCCTATAATGATAATGATAATGTCTAATTCTAACATTTCTCTTAAATCAGTTCTTAAATTTCCATAAAATTATAAATTTATCTTTATATTTTCCCACTCGCCTATGAAACCTTCAAATTATTTAAAACAGTAACTTGTATGAAATTACAAATCATGTTAGTATTTTTACCATACCTATTACCAAAGGAGTTTATTATGATTGATATATTATTAGTAGAAGATGATAAAGAAATTTGCTTTATTTTTACAGAATTATTAAAAAGAAACCATTACAATGTTTCAGCATATCACAATGGGATAGAAGCAATTGAAGCTCTTTCCTCTAAAAAATATGATTTAATGTTATTAGATTTGATGCTTCCCGATTTGCCTGGTGAAAAAATACTATTTCACCTAAAAAAACACAACAATTCTATTCCAGTTATTGTTATATCTGCCAAAAATCAGCCTGAGATTCGTATAAACCTTCTCCGATCCGGTGCAGATGATTATATAACTAAACCTTTTTATCATGAAGAAGTTCTCGCACGAATAGAAAGTGTTTTGCGCCGTTGCAGCGAAAGTCCCCAAACGGAATATTCCTTTAAAGATATTCGCATAAATGTGGATGATCACAAAGTACTTGTAAATAACACAGAGCTTACTCTGACTACTACCGAATATAACCTCTTACAGCTACTAATCAAACATCCAAAACAGACTTTTACAAAGGAATCTTTATATCAACTTATTTGGGGAAAAGATTATATTTCAGATGATAATACTCTCAATGTCCATATAAGCAAACTAAGAAAAAAACTAGAGCATATAGGAAACCAAGCCCCTTATATCGATACTGTATGGGGAATAGGTTATAAATTACACCGTTAGAATAAATTCACGCAAAAAATACCATTACAAAGATTAATCTGTAACGGTATTTTTTACCCTATTCACTTTTTTCATACTTTCAAACAACTAGGTATACCCTCAACAATTTTTTCAGGCACAAACACTTCATTAACTATCACATACGTCCAAGCACCATCTGAGTTATCCGTAGTTTTAGACACTACAATGGCTTAACTTCCACGCAGTATATATTAAATCTACGAATTACAAATGCAAAGACACAACTTCGAACCACTACATATTCCTTTCCAAGGTAACGGTGATTGTGGTCTATGAAAATCATTTGTATTTCAGCTGACCATAAAAAACACCGTTGCAGATTCACTCCCCCACAACGGCATCTTTCATTTTTTTTATTCGATTTTATCTTCTCCTGTTGCCTTTATAAATCTCATAACCTCATCAATGGTTTTCCCAGATGCTACCAAAGCCTTAAACAGCTCATCTTTCTGCTTCTCTTCTATCTCTTTTTGAATCTCTTTTGCTTTATGACGCAGTTCCTTTAAATCGGACTCTTTTGTACAAATCTCCTGTTCCACATACTCCAGTTGCTCTTCCAAAGATGTGTTTTCCAGTTTTTTTCGTCTTGCCATAATGCATCCTCCTAATAATTTTTCCTCATTCTACCACATTTTATCTACTCTGAAAAGGTAGTAGTGTTTTATGAAAATTTTATATCTATTTGGGATTATCCTCATAAAATACTACACTTCCAAGCATTTTGACACAAAAATTATTATTTCGAATCGCAAAATACTATATATGGTATTTTATCATTGACCTTCGCTATATCTTGTGTTACTATGATATTGTATTTAAGTTTTGTGTTATCCCTTTATAGGGTGTCTGGATACTATCTCCAGTACACATGCAGTTTAAGTTGGAAAATCGTGTCATTATAATGCCGTTTTATACGGTGCTATAATGGCACTTTTTTTATTTATCACTATTTTATCGCCCAAAGGGCAGAAAGGAGAATTTTTATGTCATCTATTATCATTGTAACAGGAAGGGTAACTGCCGATCCGGTTATGCAACAAGCAAAGAACTCCGGAACTGAATACATCAGTCTGGGGCTTGCTACCAACCAGAGAGGTCAAAACGGAAAGGAAGAACCCATCTTCTATCAGTGTTACTGCAACAAGTTTCTTGCAGATCGACTGATAAAAGCCGGTGTCAAAAAATCAACGTGTCTCATGGTCTACGGAGATTTAGAACTCCATCCGTATATTCACCAGAAAGGCAATAATGCAGGTCAAGCAGCTATCACGCCGCAAATTATGGTAAAGGACTGGCAGTTCTTACCTGCGAATCGTAATGATACCAATGCAGCAACACCTGTACCGGGGAATCCAATGGTCGGAAATCCGAATGTTCCACCAGTACCAGCAAACGGTGCTACTTATAATGGAAACCCGGGAATGAATCCTTCCGGTACCGTGCCTACTGGCGCAATGCCAGTCAATAACAATATGATGCCACAGGCCGCACAACAGATGTCTTATGCTCCGGCAGGGGGATCGGCTTATGCACCACAGGGATTTACGGCTGGCAATGTATCTGGTGATGGATTTACCAATATTCCGGAAAATACACCACCACAGCAGCTTCCATTCCCGTAAATTATCAAAGATCCCTAAAATGAAGGAATTGCGACTTTCCAGTATCTACTGGTCTGCTGCAATTCCTTTTTCTATTGAAACAAACATGGAGGAAATGAAGTGAATACACAAAAGAAATTTCTTAAAGTTCTAAGTATGCTCACAATAATTTTGTTAATTGCAACTATATTCATACCAGGAAATGGAAATCGTAATGCAGTCGCAAGTATCGGAATCCTTGGCATCCTGATGCTATTTCTTTCCACACTTCTTCCTAAAATCTATAAACTGACTCTAAACCTACTCAAGAACCAGGGCAAAACAAGCCCTTGGTCTTCTTTGAAATCATCTGAGCCAGTTTCCGAAACAGAAGAATTGCTTTGGAGACAAATTAGCTATCAGATTACCGACAAACTACAGGCTGCATTTCCAAATGCAACATGGGAATTCCAGAAGCCGCCATCCATGAAGCAGCTTCTTTGCGGAAATCCCATACGTCTGAGAACCTTTCATACGGAGGACTACAACTTTGCGGAAGCACGTATGAACCAATACGGATATCTGGAACTTCAAATGCTGACCATTGCCAGCCTCAAAAAGACTGTCACAGTTACCGATGAGGACGATGTTCCTTTTGCTGATCCGGAATCCTGGTATTCCTTAATTGGCAAGAAAAAACTGGAGAACCTTATCGGACAGCTCCATGCGAAAGGACACCATAAACTCTATATTAATGAAAACGGGCAAATTTACATCCAAAATGGTGATACAGCGGAAATCAAGGATTGTTTTGATTATTTCCCGCCACGAAACTATTGGGATATTCTCATTTCCATCTTCCAAAAAGATGAATTGACCGCAAAAGAAAAGGACCAGGCACTAGAATTATCCTGGATAAAAGAATAAAGGAGGAAATACTATGCCAAATACAAACTTTGTCCCTAACTGGACTTTTGAAAGAACGCTACCATCTCCATTTGACAGCTATTCCGGGAAAAGTGCAGTGATGAAAGACATCGCTTCCAAATACTGTAATCAGCCTAAAAAACGGGCTACTCTCCATTCTGCTACTTTGCAGGCAGTTTTTTCTTATATGAATTTGGAAAATCCACCTGCTGGAAAAGCAGAGGAAGAACTCGGAGCCATTGGAAGCCAGGCAAACAATTTTACAATCGCAGAATATCCAAGCCGTACCGGGTTGCTGCATGTAGTGGTCTACAACCGTATGACTGGGAAATTTATAGCCGGAAAGTATGAAAAACCTTTGGATCTGGACAGTAAACCAGAGCCATATCAGTTTAAAAAAGATGAAGATTCCGGAAGTGCTCTTTATTTTGCTTTAATGCCTACTTTCCTTTCAGATGACGAATTCAATGAAAAATATCAGGAATTAAAGCAACACCGTGATGACGGTTTTCCTGACCTGCCCAAAGCTGCAGAAACGGCTGCGGTTCTTTGTGATAACGTGTACCGCAGGATCCGTTATGGTGATTCCCTTCCTATCGGGAACATCAAAGTTGACACTCCTGCAAATGGCGTGCTCCAAAGACTTACACCACTGAATATCCAAAAAGGTGTTTATGCACCAACGGAAATTATCCAGGGTACCTTTCAGGTATTAAAAGGTGGACATCACTATACTGCTTCCGCCGTTTCAATTCCCAAAGAAGATTTTGTCGATAAATACATCCTGTCCAATTCTCGGACATTAACTCCCCAAGAAGAATCAACCGTTCCTATTCTCGAAGATTGGTATGTAATCCCAAAAGAAATCCAAAGAATATGCGAACATGCCAAATTAACAACTGACAGCAAGCAGCCTATGAGGAATTTTATGCTCCGTGGGCCTGCTGGAACGGGAAAGACCGAAGGTGCCAAAGCCATTGCTGCAGGACTTCACCTGCCTTACCGATGCATCACCTGCTCGGCAAATACAGAAATTTTTGACCTTCTTGGACAGATTTTACCTGATGTAGATGAAAAACAGCTTTCTTTGGTAGGGGAACTGCCCTCTTTTCAAGACATTACCCTCGATCCGGCTACTGCCTATGAAAAATTAACGGGTACTTATGATGAAAAGGTATCAGAAAATACAGTTTATGAAGAATTGATCCATCATATATCTGAGGAAATGAAGCAGAAACAAGCTGCTACCTCCAGCAGCCAACAGTTCCGCTATGTGGATACACCACTGGTTGAAGCCATCCGAAACGGCTATCTGGTAGAAATACAGGAGCCTACGGTGATTGCCAATCCTGGTGTACTGGTAGGACTTAATTCCCTATTGGACCGTTGTAACAGCGTATTTCTGCCAAACGGGGAAGTCATCCATCGGCATCCGGATACTACCATTGTAGTCACAACTAATCATGACTATGCCGGCTGTCGTCCCATGAACCAGTCTGTCATTTCAAGGATGAATATGGTCATAGATATGGATGAACCGGATGAAGAGACCATGGTAGAGCGTGTTCTTGCTATTACCGGATGTTCCGATAAAAAATCAGTACGTACCATGACACAGATTGTACGTTCCATCGCACAGTATTGTCAGGATAACCTGATAACAGATGGCTGCTGTGGAGTCCGGGAATTAATTGCCTGGGTTCAGTCTTTTATGGTATGTGGCGATATACAGGAAGCTGCTCATTATACCATTTTATCTTCCGTCACTGCCGATTCTGAAAGCCGTATCGAAATTGAAGGTTCTTGCTTGGATACAGTTCTTGCATCATAACACACTATTGAGGAACACCTTTTATACCGAAGCCGAACTACGCAAAACTCTGGCAGAAAATCTCGTTTATTTAAGAAAATCCAAGCAGACGAAACTCTCTCAGAAAGCCGTAGCAAGACTTCTGCATCTACCGGAAAAAACAATTATGAACTATGAAAATGGGCATACGCTTCCATCTGCTTACGCCGTCTTTCGGTTAGCCCAGTATTACGGCTGTACAATGGAAGATCTCCTAACCCAAAATATGAAAAAGAAAGAAAGGTGAAAAAATTGAATAACACTCAAAAAGCTTTAAAAAGAATGATCCGGGATACGGAGTCAAAAATCACTGATGAAGAACTCTTTCTTTCATCGGCTTTCCAAAAATACCAAACATCTCTGGCGAAAGCGGCTACTGGCCGTTCTCGCTATGGACTTCAGGTGCTTATGGAATGGGACAGTTCTGAAAATGCAGACATCGCTTATACAGATAATTATAGAATTCACTGTAACGCCGCAAACTCGATAACCCAAAGCTTTCCTTCCCGATTTCTGCGGTCACAAAGCCTGACTGGTCTAACTGGACATGAAATCGGACATCTGCGTTACTCTGATTTTGCATCACTACAGCTTTATCTGACCAATATGGAAAATGGTTCCTTCTATCCAGAAGCACCAGACAATCTGCCTTCTGGATACAAGGCAAATCTGCAGGACATCTTAGATGCCATGGAAGAAAAAGATAACGCAACGTGTCTGACGCTATCCCGCTGTGCTGCACAGTTTAATAATATACTGGAGGACATCTACATTGAAGCCCGGATGTGTGAAGAATATCCCGGAATTTTTAAGCAGGGAATACAGATCAATAATCTGCGGATGTCTGAATTGATTCCTTCTATACAGGAACAAATTGACTGTGGCTATCAGCCGTTTTCCATTATGAGCAATTTAATTTTGTCTTATTGCCGGACTGGTAATATAAATAACCGCACGAATTATTCTGGAGAATACACAGACACCCTTTCAGACTGCATGGATTATATTGACGATGCTTTAATTGCCACACAGGGGAAAGAACGCTTACGTGCTTCCAACTATCTTTTAGTACTTTGCTGGAACTATATTCAGCCTATGGTAGAGTTAACCAGAGAGTCTTTAAAAAAGCAGGATAGTACCCAAGTTGGCGATGCTCTGGAGGATCTGCTGCGGAAAGAATCAGGTAGCGGATCTCCTCTTCCAACTGGTAAAAACGGAGGAATCCCTAAAAACATTCCAGGTCCTACAGTAAAATCAAAAACTCCTATAACCTGTGACTTATCTGGTCTTGATCCAAATTACAGGCAAGATGCAATCAACCAGGCAGAAAAGGTACTGCAGGAAGAAGGAGGAAGAATTGAACTTGCTAAAACTACAGCAGTATTAGATGGAAATAATCCAGGAATCACATACGCATCACAGTATGCCGGTTCCGGTTATGAAAATGCAGCGAATGATCTTGCACGCATCCTAAATGATGTTGCTACGGAAAAAGCCCAAAATGATTATGAACAGGAATTAACAGAAGACTTGCAAAAATCGGCGGATGAAATACATTACGGAAATGCCCATGCAGGCATCCATGTAACAATCCACCGCATCAATCCAGTTTCCGACTTTTTTATCAAATCTTATCAAACAGTTGTTTCCCCTCTTTTGCGGACCTCCAAAAGGCTGCAAAGTTCCATTCTTCCTTTATTAAAAGAAGAGGCAGAAGGCGGGAAACAAAAAAACCTGTTATTTGGTAAAAGGCTGGATATGCGGGCTTTACACCGAAAGGACGGCGGTATCTTTACCAGAACCAGGCTTCCGGATGAAGAACAAAAACTTTCCGTGGGACTTTTGGTTGATGAAAGTGGTTCTATGGGCTGGGGAGATCGTATTACCCATGCCCGGAAAACTGCAATCGTGCTGTATGATTTCTGTATGAGCCTGGGAATTCCTATTACCATTTATGGGCATTCTACAGATTCTAAGGGGGTTGCTTTGTATTCCTATGCTGAATTTGATTCTCTGGATGCCTCTGACCGTTACCGGCTGATGGATATGTCTGCCCGTAATGGCAACCGGGATGGAGCTGCACTTCGTTATGTTGCGGAACACCTGGCAAAGCGTCCGGAATCACAAAAACTCCTCATCATAATCTCTGACGGACAGCCCGCAGATTGTGGGTACAGTGGTACGGAAGCAGAAGCAGATCTTCGTGGTATCAAGAATGAATATCGTAAACGTGGCATTGTGATCTTTGCTGCAGCAATTGGTGATGACAAAGAAAACATCCGCAGAATCTATCAGGATGGTTTTTTAGATATTACCAAATTAGAAGATTTGCCCAAAAATATGACACAGCTTGTAAAACAATATTTGAAATAGAAAGAAGGAAAACATACATGAGTGAAAATTATCAAAACTCAATTACAGATCAGATATGCAAAGTACAGACCAGTAAAAAATTAATTGCACTGTATGACCGTCTCCGCTACACAAGTTATAACAGCTATGCACAGCTTCATGCAAAAGGAGAATTTGAAGAAAATGGTCATAAAGTTCACTCCCTTATTGGAATCTCCATACAGGATTACTCTAGTGGTACCGGTGATAAAAATATTATCACCCGTTTTCATCTGGCACCCGAACAAATTCAATTTCTGCTGTCCAGAGTTACCGCTGGCTTTCCTGAATTTGAATGGTCGCAAAGCAAAATATTTGGTGTGCCGGATGGCAATGGCTATTCTACTGCACAACAGTTTTTTATTTCCCGCCACGTATATAACAACCAGCAGGAAATACTGACCAGCCCATGGAGAATTCAAATTAATAACGGAAAAGGTATCAAGAAAAAGAATCATAACGGCGGCACTTATATGCAGGCTCAAAGTTTTATCTCTGAAAAAAGTGCTTTTATCCAATTGACAGATATGGATTTTTATATGCTGTTAAAACGTGCTGATTCCTATATCGTAAATTGGGAAAACTACGTTGCATCCTTCCTGATTCAAAACGGCAAACAACAATTTAAAAAACAACAGGACGCACGAATGGCACAAAATATACAGCCACATGAAATGTCTTCCTATATGCAAGAACAACCACAAGAACAATATCTGAATGGTATGTATGTCGCTTAAAGAATTTCAACAAAGAAGCAGCCGAAAAGACTGCTTCTTTTTATAAAGGAAAGGAGATTTCTATGGATTATGCCACAACACTAAATATTGACCAACAAGGGCGGATCATTATTCCTGCCAAAGTAAGAAAAGCCCTACAGCTTCATACAGGCGATGTATTGATGCTGGAAGCTGACACACGCAACATCTGTCTTCGTAAATGCGACTCCCATATCCCTATGGATATCCGGTTAGACAGTTTTCTGGATATTTTACATAGTAATGTCCCTTGCCGGATCCTGTTATGTAATGATTCCAAAATCATTGCTTCCAAGAATTATCATACAGCACTTAATATGCCTGTAACAGAAAGTATTCAAAGGCTTCTGCAACAGGGAAAGATGAAATTATTCTCTGAAAAGGAACGCATATACCCTACTATGACAGGAAAATATCCCATATCAGTCTTTTTCCCTATTTCTAAAAAAGACGAATTTGGTGAAACGTTGGGTCTTTTACTATGTGCAAAAAACCAACAGCCTTTCAGCGAAATGGATTTAGGCTGTGCCAAAATGACTGCGGCGGCGATTTCCCGCTACATCCAACAAAATTATGAAAGGAAGGTGACATAAAATGAATGACTTAATGCTGCATCGGGCAGCACAATTATTAGAAGCTGAATTTGGTCCCCAATGGCGTACTGTCGCTGACATGCTTGGAACGGAAGGATTGCGAAAACGTGTAGGAAAGGAACTGACTTCTTTCATGGCATACCCAGAACGTGGAGCAGGCGGTAACAGCCAGTGGCGTGGTAACTGCTCCCCCGAAGTGGTTGCAGCACTTCTACGCTATTGCTTGGACGATAAGCGATATTACGGAAAAGATACCAGCACCTTTACCCTCTTAGATCCTATGAGTGGCTCTGGGACTTCAAAGGCGGCTGCTGACCGTTATCAGGTACGCTCCCTGCTCTATGATCTAAATCCGGCACCTGCGTATGGAAAAGGTAACTGGAATGCTCTAAAAGATGAAGTAGAGGATTCCGCTGATCTCATCTTTTTCCATCCACCCTACCATAATATGATCCAGTATTCCGGAAATATCTGGGGAACCCCTCACCCGGACGACCTATCCCGCTGTGAAAACTATTCGGATTTTCTTGAAAAACTAAATCACTGTATCCGGAAATTTTTCCTGGCACTTCGGAAAGGTGGGAGGCTTGCCATACTGGTAGGCGATATGCGGCTCCATGGTAAGTTCTATAGTATGCAGAATGATTTAATGCGGATGGGTGATTTTGAATCCTTTCTGGTAAAGGGCCAGTTTAATTGTGTTTCTGACAATCGGACGTACAAAAAGCCTTTCATTCCCATTGTGACAGAATATGCTCTGTTGCTGAAAAAAACAGATTCTTTCATTATCCCCTTCAGCATCCGGCAAGAAGGTGTGTTTTCTGTACAAAATACAGATATTCTTGCACTGACTTGGCATCATCTAATCCGGATGACAATGGAGAGTATTGGAGGAAGAGGGGCTTTAAAAGACCTGTACGATTTATTAAAGGAACACCCAAAAGCGAAAAAGAATCCGCATTATCAGGAACGTATCCGTGCCACCTTATATGAACACCCAGACGAATATATACCTGTATCGAAAGGATATTTTCGTTTGAGTTACCCTGTTACATAAAAACGAGCCATGAAAAACAGATTTTCTATGACGCTACAAAAGGAGTGTGAACACTATGACAAATCGAAAGCACCATGTGAAAGATAAACAAATAACGACACTCTCAGGATGGTTTCATTCTTCGCTACGGGTTGGGGAACGTGCTATTATTTCTGGAGTCAATGGTTTCTCTATTCTGACATCTCCTATCCTAACGATTTTGGAAGTATCAAATGACAGTATCGTTTTCGAAACAGAAAATACCATTTACCATTTGGTTCATACACCAGAGACCGTATCGGAAGTGATGTGTGCTTGAATAACATATATGAATTGGGAAGCAGGCTTTGTGAATTGCTTTCAACTTTGAAGAAAAACCGAGAATACGTTCCACTTGAAATTTTACAAACACAGTATCGGATTCCTTATGAAAGCCTAAAAAAGCAAATTGGTGATACAGCAACAGCTTTTGTAAAAGAAATTACATTATCAAAGCTTATGATAAATCCAGATGTATCTCTGGAAGAGCAGATTTCTGTTATCCAACAGGCAATTACAACATCCGGGATGCTCAAAGAAATGAGCTATACCTTATCAAAACTGTATGATGTGGAACTACTGCACAGGCAGGCATTAAAATTAAGGACATATATTGAAGATGCTCTATATCCATATATTGCCCTTCAGGATTGCCTTGTCGTTGATATGGAACGTATAGAGGATACGCCAATTATCTACAATACAATTACCCAAAAGGTTTATGAGAATGGGCAATGGAGTAAACAGGATTTGGATCTGCATGGGAAACTATTAATCTATGTAAAATCTAGTCCTCCTATGCCTGCAGCAACAGAACAAATAAACAATGGATTCTAAATTCAAGAATTTTTTATGTCAAGAAGGGAAACTTTTATGGGTTTCCCTTCTTATGAAAATAATTTCAGTTGTTCATATTCTGCTGTCCGATTCAACAGTATGGGCTTCTTAGCAAGAATAAATTCTACCGCTGCATCCTCCATAATCCAATCTTCCAGTTCTTGTCGTTCCAAAAGCAATGGCATCCGTTCATGCACCGGTGCTACAGAAGCATTTGCCTGCGTAGTCAGAATTACAAAACGATTTTGACCATTATAGATTTGATAACACCCTGCCATAAATAATGTGGCATCCTGCTTTGGACTTTGAAAAGTATATTTTTCTTTGTTTTTACACCATTCGTAAAAGTGATGGGCAGGAATCACACATCTTCGATGCAGCACACTGTCCCGAAAGGTCTTCTTGTCCAGTATAGCCTCTACCCTTGCATTGATAAGCAATCCCTTTCCCTGGAACCTCGGAAATCCCCACTGCATCTGCCTTGCAGCCACTTCCCTACACTCCTTTGTAAGTACAATTGCAGATTCAGACGGATGGATGTCCTGCCCATGCTCTATGATGCAGCCGATATACCGCTTCCCAGGACAAGAAGGCAGAATTTACATCTATATGAAAAATCACTTTTTCCAACTTAAATGAAAAACTAAATTCCAGCTGTGGATTATCTCAGTAACTATGCGGGATTAAATTCTGTAATGCACCTTAACAATTCTATTTTTTTGTCTTATAATAAACCTGTAAGCACTCATGATTTATGTTTTTATGCATACTAACCGGGCATCTGAAAATAGTGTGCGAGAC
>OLNX01000266.1_pt1 | contig 54985 bp, 40 predicted proteins | sample 1672611 | NCBI WGS metagenome assembly OLNX01 (sample SAMEA3136705, study PRJEB25190) | human gut metagenome | reverse complement strand
GGCGCCAGCTCGTGCACCGGCGCGGCATCGCCCACGGCCGTGTATGTCGCACGCGGCAGCAGGTCATCGCCCTCGGCGTCGGCGCTGTACCACACGACCGGACAGCCCGAAAGACGCGCCAGCTGCGTGGCCATGGCGTGAACGATCTGATGCTGATCGGCGCACCGCTGCAGCATGCGGTTGGTCTCGAGCACCATATGCGTGCGGCGGTCGCTGGCGGCAGCCTGTGCCAAGGCGCGGCGCAGGGCCAACGCAATCGAGCTCGACACAAGCGAGACCACAAACATGATGAAGAACATGCCGGGATAGCCGCGGTCGATAAGCGACAGCGAGTAGCGCGGGTCGACAAACAAGAAGTTGTAGAGCGCCACGGCGGCAGCCGAGCTCAGCAAGCAATACAGGCGACTCCAGGTAAAGAATGCGCACAGCTGAACGGCGAACACATAGACGATCATGATGCTCGGCGCGAGACCCGGATGGTCGAGCAGCGCGCCCACAATCGTCGCCGCGACCAGCAGCCCCACCGACACGCAGATATCGTACAGGGGGCCGCGACGCGTCATCGTAGTGCGCCGCCACCAAAAGCTATCGGCAATATCGCCGTCCGTACGGACGTCCATCAGCGTCCCGCCCCTCTCTCAAAAACAAAAACCACCACAAAGGGGACAGGCACCTTTGTGGTGGTTTCCCCTTGTGGTGGTTCCAAGTGTAAAGCCTTTGCAACCTGCGGACGTTAGACAAACAGCACGTGCGCGAGCAGTGCGCACACGCACGCCGCGACAAGCACCGTCACCACGATCGAAATCACGCGGTCGGCCATGTCCATGTTGGCCCGATTCGTAAAGAACCGATCTTCGGCAGCATCGGCGCGTATCTCACGCACCAGCTCGGTCGCAAGATCGCAACCGTCAAGCACCTTTGCATCCATGGTTTCCTCCCAGGACTCAATCCCCGTCAATACAAGCCCGCCCGTTCGCAGACAAACCTCGAGCTTCGACTACGGCCGCTCGTTGGGAGCCAGGCGCTGCATCTTGTTCACGGCCTTGAACTTGGTGAACAGCGGCACGTACTCAAAGCTCACGTTGGAGTTCTCCAGGCCGTACCAACGCGCGGGCGTGCCGGCGGCGCGGCGAATGATGTACTTGAGCGTGATGGCCGTACGCTCGCTGGGCTCCACATCGCTTTCGGGCGCCAGAAGCTTACGGATCAGGACGAACTTGAACGTGCCGATGTTACCCGGATCCTTGTAGACCGAGTAGTCATGCGTCTGCGGCGGCAGCTCGCCGGTGGCAGCCAGGTCCTGAACAACCTGACGCAGGTAGGCATTGACGCGCTGGTTGATCTTGTAGCCCAGGTACAGATGCACGCGGAACACGTAGTCGGTGCCGAACGTCTCGACCGAATAGGCAAAGGTGTGCGGTTCGTCCATAGTCTCGACATTCACAAACCACCAGGCGCGGGCGCGCTTGGGATGCTTGTCCAAAATCGAGTAGACGATGTCGCGGTCGATGTAGTCGGTATGGGTGTCCTTGGTCAGGTACACGACGTTGTCGCTCATGCGCTCGTAACGGTCGTCGTCGCGCAGGCGCTTGAGCTGCGGCAGGTAGCTGCGCAGCGGCAGCAGCGTAAACTGGCGCTGCTCGACCGCCGTGCCGTTGTACCAGCACACCATGATGCCCATGATGAGCGCGGCCATGAGGATGGTGAAGTAGCCGCCGTGGAAGAACTTGGTGAGCGAGCTCACGAAGAAGAAGCCTTCGAGCAAAAGGAAGAAGGCCGCGAAGATCCACGGCGCGACCTTGAGCTTGCGCTCCTCGTGCAGGTAGAAGAAGAGCAGCAACGTGGTGCACATCATAGTCAGCGTAATGGCAAGGCCGTAGGCGGCTTCCATATGCGCCGAGTTCTGGAACAGCAGCACCACGATGACGCAGCCGACAAGCATGACGTTGTTGACCATGGGGATGTAGAGCTGGCCCTTGGTCTCGGCAGGGTAGAAGACCTGCATGTGCGGCATAAGGTCCAGGCGGCTGGCCTCGGACACCAGCGAGAATGCGCCGGTGATGAGCGCCTGCGAGGCGATGATGGCCGCGACGGTGGAAAGGCCGACGGCAAACGGGCGCAGGCCCGGGGCGAGCATCTGGTAGAACGGGTTGAGGTCGGCAATGCCCATGAGCTCGGGGTTGGCAGCGTTGTTCATAAGCCAAGCGCCCTGGCCCATATAGGAAAGCAGCAGACAGCACTTAACGAACGGCCAGGTGGCGTAGATGTTGCCGCGGCCGACGTGGCCCATGTCGGAGTAGAGCGCCTCGGCACCGGTGGTGGCGAGGAAGCAGCTGCCCAGAATCATGATGCCCGCGTGGTTGTTGGGGCTCAGCAAAAAGGCGATGCCGCGCACCGGGTTGAGGCACAGCAGCACGGCGGGGTGCTGGAAGACAAAGAACAGACCCGTGCCGCCCAGGAACAGAAACCACAGCGTCATGATGGGGCCAAAGGCGTGACCGATCTTGGCCGTACCGATGCGCTGTACCAAGAAGAGCGCGATGATGATGGCGAGCGTAATGGCGACGACGCGGCCCTGGTCATCGCCCAGCACGGCATGGACCGCCGGGATGGTGCGCAGGCCCTCGATGGCCGTGGTAACGGTAACGGCCGGCGTCAGGATGCCGTCGGCGAGCAGTGCGGCGCCACCCAGCATGGCGGGGATGATAAGCCACTTGCCGCAGCGCTTGACCAGGCTGTACAGGGCAAAGATGCCGCCCTCACCATGGTTATCGGCGCGCAGCGAGATGAGCACATACTTGATGGTGGTCAGCAGCGTGACCGTCCACACGACAAGGGAGAGCGCGCCAAGCACGAACTCCTCCGTCACGCTTCCGATGCCGCCGTTGCCGGCAACGAGCGCCTTGGTTACATACATAGGGCTGGTGCCGATATCGCCGTACACCACGCCCAGCGTGACGAGCATCGCCGAGATGCTCACAGGAATAGCAGCGTGCGAGGCTGCCTCCTTGGCCTTTTGTTCCATAAGCCGGTTTCCTCCCAACTTTAATGTTCGAAGGGATTATAGGCAATCGGCCCATGTTTGAATGGCACTGTTTTCCCAGCTAGATAAACATTTATACGGCCTTTAGGCCACCGCCGCGATATGGAATGTGACAAAGGGACTGTCCCTTTGTTACATTCGTCATTTTCCAAGCCAGTTTTTGAACCACCATTCCATGGATCGGCTCATCTCGGCCATAAAGGGACTCGTGTGCTTGCGGGTATAGATGTCCACGACGCGCTCCCCCACCTCGCGGGCATGCGGGCGGAACATCGCGTCCATCTCGGCCACCTGCGCGTCCATGGTCGCGGCATCCGCGCGGCAGTAGCGCCCCTCGTGCACCAGGTTCACCACGGGGTGCGCAATGGCCGGACGCTCCTTACGGGGCGTGCCGATGATGAGCATCGACAGCGGCATGGTATAGGGCGGCAGATCGAGCAGCTCGGCAACTTCCTCGGCGTTCTCCACGATGTCGCCAATGTAGCAGCTTCCCAGCCCCAGGGCCTCGGCGGCAACCACGGCGTTTTGCGCGGCGATCACGGCGTCCTGGGCCGCGATGGCAAAGTCGCCCAAACCCGGCGCGCGGCGGGGCGCCTTGCCCGTGCGCTCGACAAACTCGGGCTCAAAGCAGCCCACGTGCTCAAACAGATCGATCCACTTGGCATAATCGACCACAAATATGAGTGCCCAGGGCGCCTTGGCGATCATGGGCTGGTGGTCGCACAGGTCGGCCAGGCGGTCGAGCGTAGCCTGCTCGCGGATGCTCACGATGGAATACATCATCATGGCGCCCGCCGACGGTGCGCGACTCGCCGCATGCAAGATTGCCGCCCGCTGCTCGTCGGTCACCGCCACGGGGCGGTCGTCGTCATCACGCGCGAAGGCACGCGTGGACGAGCGGTGCTCCAAGATGTCCAGCACCGCATTGCCCGTGGTCTCGACCGGATAGCCACACGTATCCACAGCCTTGGTGCAAACCTGCTCGTTCATCGCCTCATCCTCGCTAATTCTTTAAGAAGCCTTTACGTTTCCGTGTAATTCCCGTCCATTATCGCGCAGGTCGCCACTACATTGCGCCACACCGCCACACGTGCGCGTTAATATGGCTGGTTGTTGTGCGCAGACACCAATTGCAGCGCATATCTTGGTAACAATCGGGTAAACCCCCGCTTTCGTACGTTTTAGTTTGTGAGGAGTCTCAGCATGTTCGCTGCCGCCATCTCGCTCGTCGGTCTTGCGGCGACCGTCTACCTTGTCTTGCGCGAGGCCAAGGCCATTCGCGCTCAGTCGGGCACCGTTGCCAAAAGCGCTCTTGGGTGGAGCGTCGCCTTCGGCCTGTTCCAGGTCTTTTTGACCGTTTGGGGCGCCATTGGCCTCGTCGCCCAAAACGAGCCGCTCGCCTTTGTGATGCTCATCCTGACCAACGCCATCCTCACCGGCTGCGCTTGGGCCAGCATCGCACGCGACCGCATCGCCCCGCGCGTCTTTGCGTTCGCCGCGCCCGACGCCCCCGCCCCCACCGGCAAGCTCGCCCGTCTGCGCGGCGCCTTTGTGGGCAAGCCACTCGTCGCCGCCGTCCTGTGTCTGCTGCTCGCCGGCGTCTTTGCGCTGCTGGGCATGGAAGTCTCGTCCAACCACGACTTTACCTGGGTCTACCCCCTGTGCATCCTGCTCGAGTGGGCCATCATCACCGTGCTCATGACCGGCTTGTTCTTCCTGTTCCAGCGCCACGGCGCAGCTCCGGCTGTCCTGGCCTTCGCCCTCTTTATCCTGGGCATTGCCGAGTTCTTCGTCATCACGTTTAAATCCATGCCCATCCAGCCGGGCGACCTTTCGGCCATCTCCACCGCCGCCGCAGTCGCCGGTAACGGCTACACCTTCTCGATCTCGCTGTTCTGCGTGCTGTCCATGGGCTTTACCGCCATCGCCATGCTGCTATGCGAGTACGCCGGCCTGGTCGCGCCGCATCGCCAGAAGGGCGCCGCCAACGCCAAGCGCATGCTGCTCACCAACCTGCTCGTCGCCGTGCTGTGCCTGGGCGGCGTGACCGCGCATGTTACGCTCATCGACTACTACAACACTCTCGGCATCACCGTCTACACCTGGCGCCCGCTCGAGAGCTACTGGCGCGAGGGCTACCTGCCCGCTTTCATTAGCGCAGCGCAGTCCATCAAGCCGCCCAAACCCGCCGACTACTCCGTCGACGATGCCAAGGCCACGCTCAAAAAGTACGCCAAGGCCTACGACAAGTCCGACGCGGCCAAGAGCGACGAGCGCGCCGCCGCAAAGGAGCAGTTCGATAGCGAGAAGCCCACGGTCATCGCCATCATGAACGAGACGTTCTCGGATCTGTCGATCTACCAGAACATGCGCGCCGGCTACGAGGGTCCGCAGTACTTTAAGAACCTGTCCGACTGCCTCAGCCGCGGCAAGCTCTATGTGAGTGCCTACGGCGGCGGTACCGCCAATACCGAGTTTGAGTTTATGACCGGCAACTCCATGGCCAATCTGGGCTCGGGCGTGTACCCCTACACCATCTACAACATGGAGACGACCGGGAACTTAGCCGAGCAGTTCAAGTCGCTCGGATATTCCACCACGGCCATGCATCCCAACCACGCGACCAACTGGAACCGTGAGAACGTCTACAAGGACTTTGGCTTTGACCAGTTCCTGTCCATCAACGACTTCCAGGGAGCCGACACCCTGCGCGGTATGGTGACCGACCAGGCGACCTACGACAAGATTCTTGAGCTGCTCGACCAGAATGCCGATCCGCAGTTTATCTTCGACGTGACCATGCAGAACCACTCGGGCTACGACACGGGTCTGCTGCCGGTCGACAAGCAGATGCATCTCAACATCGACACGACCGACCTGGACACCAAGACCGTCGAGGACGGCACGCTGTCCGATGTCGACGAGTATGTCTCGTGCATCGAGCAGTCCGATCAGGCGCTGCGCTACTTCCTCAACGCCTTGAGCAAACTCGACCGCAAGGTGGTCGTGGTGTTCTGGGGCGATCACCAGCCGTTCTTCCCGTCCAAGTTCAACGATAAGTGGTTTACCGGCGAGGACGACGCCACCCACCAGGAGCGCTTGTGGCAGACCGACTACATCATCTGGGCCAACTACGACGTTGCCGGTTGCAACCAGACGAGTGAGGTCGACGACCTGTCCACTAACTATCTGTCCACCCAGCTGATGCAGCTGATCGGCGCACCGCTGACCGACTACCAGAAAGCGCACATGACGCTGCGCGAGTCGCTGCCCGCCATCAACTCGGTCGGCTACGAGGACGCCAGCCTGCGCTGGGCGCTCTCCTCTAACGTCACCGGTGACGACGCAGCAGCAGCCGCCACCACCAAGGCGCGCGAGGATTACGCCAAGATGCAGTACTACGAGATGTTCCGCGACGGCAAGAACGTCTACACCAAGCACTTCCAGACCGAGGCCAACGAGACCGACCCCAACCTGGCGCCGGGCACGACCAAGATCAAGTAACGGCGCGTCTTAACTGGTTCGTCTGCCCGGCGACGCGGAACGTAAGGTTCCCTGCTCGGACAGTCCTGCTCGCACGGAGAGCACATTAAGTGCTCTCCGGCTCGTGCGGAACTCGCGATGAACCTTACATTCCGCGCCGGCCGGGCAGACGCCTCGGTGTTGAAGCGCGGCTTGTCATGGGGGAATCTGCTGAACATATAAAAGTTGAAGGCCACGTCATGTGGCCTTTTTTACATCCGGAAACCATGCCCCAGAATTCACGTCTGGAGTGGGATGCAGTTTCCGCTTGTGGCTCCGTCGGGAAGCTCCATCCCACTCCGGACGCAAATTCCGGGTCGCATTTTCCGCCAGAGCCCTCAACCGGAAACCGCATCCCATTCCAAGTCTTGATTCCGGGACGCATTTTCCGAGAGCCCGCCCATCCGGAAAGCCCGTCCCACTCTGAACACATCCGGGCATGGAATATCAGCTTATTAGGCCTTCCATCAATAAAGGGGCGCCCTCCCGGGCGGCGGGCACGAAGTTCATCGCGAGTTACGCACGCAAAGAAGGCCACTTAATGTGGCCTTCGTCTTGTGCAGGACTGTAGAGCAGAGAACTTCGTGCCCGCCGCCCGGGAGGGCGTTGCGTTTAGAAGATGGACCTAGCGCTTATTCCTTTGAGACAAAAGCAGCGCGGCCATAAAAGCGATAATCGCAAGCGTCAGCAACACCAAGAGCAATGTGAGCGTGCTGTCGCCGGTTGCCGCCAGGCCAAACAGGCCGGGGCTCTTACTGCCAGCTGGGCGTACGGGAATCTTCTCGCCATCATCCTCGGCGGTAATCTCCCAGCGAATGGTCTTGCTTGCGTCGGCAAGCTCGTTGCCCACCGACGTCGGGACACTTAGTTGCAAATTGAGCACCGTACTGCCATCACTCGTAAACGTTGCGACCTGCGTGGGATATGCGAACACGCTGCCCGGCGTTCCCGTCTGGAGCCAACCGGCAGACGCATCGCTCGCCGACGCCGTTAAGGTAATGGGCGACAGCAAGCGTGCCGTCTCGTGATCGACAACGGCCCGCACAAACACGCGTACCTGGGACTTTACGCCCGTGGCACGAACCTCGATCTGCTGCTCGCGCACATCGCCGGGCATTAGATCTTTAAAGGCTGGAAACAGATCGGGCTCCCCCAAGGAGGCCGTCGTTCCCGAGACCGTCAGCTGGCGCGCATTTCCGTCATACGCAATCGCGGGAGTATCGGCGAATGCACGGGCAGGAGTGGCAAGCGCGACCACGCAGAAAATGGCCGCGACCACGCAACGCAAGGAGCGCGCAACGCCTTTGCGAATTGGGAATGCCATACTTACGCACCTCCATGCGGCGGCACCAGCACGCCATCATTGACCTTGCAACCCCATGCCTCTTTAACCGCATCATCGGGCGTTGATTGAATTGCCTGGGTCGAAATGTCAACGACCAGGTTCTTGCCATCCGTCTTCTTCTCGTCCACGCTCCTGATGAGCACGCCGGTTTCGCCCATCGGCGCAACGGGAGACGTCCAGTAGTAGAACCCATCGGAAGCGACAACCCAAGACCTGGCGCTGTTTGTAGTGGAGGCGTTGGACACCTTGTCCCACTCAATGACGTAATCTTTGCCAGCAACCGGCTCATCCCACAAGCGTGCGCCATCCTGGTCCTGCCAGTAGATATCCACCGCAACACGCAGGTACGCCGGCGCTGAGCCGCTATTTTTAACCGCAACGTCGCTCTTTACATTATTGTCGAGCTTCTCGTTCACCGAAGGCGACACCGAGCCAAAGCCAAACTCGTTGACCAGCACGCCCGTAACCGAAAGCCACGCAAAGGTGCCGGCAGCGCCGGCCAAAAGGAGAACGCCGACAAGGAGGGCGACGATCCGCTTGCGCTTAGTCATCCTAGTCCTCCCTCCTCAGCGTGCCGTTTTCCCAAACATTCTTGGCACGCGAGCCACCATCGACCCATTTGTCCTTCGCACGCGTGTTGACGCACGTCACCACGGTGTCGCCCGCACTCGAAGCGGACGAGATGACTAGTTCGGCAGATTTACCGGGCACCTTACCCGGCGTGCTCAGCTCACCCTGGTAGCGCCATGCCCAAGCCGTGTCTTCCACGACGGTATAGTCACCCGCCGGAGCGGCAAGCTGCACGCTGCCGACATACCAGGTTTCACCGTTTTCCTGCTGGGTTTTATCGACTTTCACCTCGACCATGCGCGTCTCGGAAGAGGCTCCCTCTGCCGTCTTCGTCACCTTAAAGCGGAACGTCTGCCCCATAGCACTTGTATCGGTGGTCTTTTTAACAATTGTCAGCGCATGGGTCTTGGCGAAGTTGAACACGGCATTGCCGGGGCCCTGCTCCCCTTCGCCCGTCTTCTTGGACTCCAGGCGGTTGGCCAAGTCAAACGAACCGTTACCCGAGCCCAAGCTATAAAGCGAGACATATTTGTCGTTTACGGGCTCCTCCGTCATGGATGTACCAGGGCCGTAGCTCGCCTGCTTAACCGTAACAGTCAGCTGCGTCCCCATAAACGGCTTGGCGAAGCAGGCCTTAAACGGCGCCTCGTCGGCGTTGTTGTCGACTGTGTTGTCAGCGGTGGGATCGAGCAACCACTTAAGCTGCGCGGTCATTGCTACGGGTTTCTCGGTATCGGACGTATCATTGGCGGCCACTCGATACGTCACGGGATACAGGTCCATGTCTCCCTTGACCGGCTCGCCCTTAAACTCATTCCAAGACTTCGGAGCGCCAACGGCAGGCACATATCGCCACTCCAGGAAGAGCTCACGTACGTCACCGCTAGTAGCCATCTTTTCATCGAGCAGCGCGACGATCTTGGAGTGGGCGTCCGGGTCGTATGCCACGGACTTTCTCTCCATCTCGGGATTGCCGTTTTTGTCATAGACCGGGTTGCCGCTCTCATCCATCTTGGGAACATCGACGTTATGGACGAAGCCAGCACCCGTCGCTCGCTCGTCGCCCGAGTCGACCGTCGCCGTAAAGATGACCGCCCCGTCGACGCTGTGATAGCGCACCTTATGCGGCGTGACCTTGTACACCGCGGTATACGTCGCGCCCTTAAAGGGTTCACTACCCTCGAGGGGATACTTATCGTCTTCGGTCATCAGAGTGTATTTACTATCGGATTCATAGTCACGCGACCAGCCGGCAAAGTCGTACTTGGTGCCATCCTTGCCGACAACCTCAGCTGTAGCTCTTACTTCCAGCGAAATTTGATCGCCAGAGTCGGTGCGCGAAAGAGAACGCACGGAATCGGGGTTATCCAGATTGGCATCGATATTCGATTGGACAATTACCGCGCTGGCACGGTAGACCGGGTACAGCTCCATGGGGGCGTTAACCACAGTGTTTGTATTCACCATGGGAAGGCCGTCCGACCAAACGACATAACCGTTGCCGGATGCCAGTTTAGTTTCCGTCCAGCCTACGAAAGCATTGTATGCGTTCGTTGCAGCATCGATGTCGCCAACGTTATACGTTGGCAGCGGGATGCCATCCTTAAGGCTGCCGAGCGTATCGCCCTCCTGCGCGAGCTTGCCATCGATATCAGTGCCGTTCAAGTGGTACACCACCGCGATGGGCGTGTAGTAGGCCACAAACGTATAGGGTTTGCCCGGCTCCACCGGATAGGAGTAGGAGCTGCCGTCGGCAGAATCGAGCTTCTTGACCTCACCATTCGGGAGTTCGATTTCGACCTTATTTAGCTTGTATAGCTCGCCACCGGATTTATAAACAGGCGTCGCAATATCAGGAGTCACCGTTGCCGTGGCGGGATCAGTGTCCGCATTGATAACAGGGACGATATCGTACTTGGGCACATTGACTTCAGAAGTGCCCTCAAAACCGGCACGATGCAGGTTGGTGGTATAGCTGACGTCGTACTTTGCGTAGACGGGATAGGCATCCTGCCACTGGGTGACCTTGGAGTCATCCGTCGCCAAGTATGGCGCCGCCTTTTCCGGATCGCTCGTCACATAGGGGTCGTTGGCGACATCGTAGATATAGTTCCAGACGGGAGAGCCCTTCTCGACCTCAGCCGTAGAAATCCAGCCCAAGAACTTATAGCCCGGCACCGCCATCTCCACATCGGTCGGAGAGGACTCGAGGGTCAGTTTAGGATCTGTAATGTTGTCGCTGTCCCCTCCGGAATTCTTATCAACCGTATCATTCGTATAGATGAATGGATACTTGTACGTGTAATGAGGATCCTCTTCGCCACTCTTCTTTTGGAGCAAATTGCTCTCGTAGCGACGCGTCGTTTCCTTGTAGACCGTGCCATCTTTCTTATAAAAATCGACACGCGTCGTCACCATTGCACGCATGCGGTATTTCGAAGTGTAATCGATTGAAGCCTTTACGGGATTATTAAGATACGTCCATCGGCCGCCGCTTCTCTCAAGCGTCCAAAACTTCAAGCTATAACGATCGTTAGATGGCGTAAAAGTGTACTTCAACGCATTAATAACCTTTTCATCGTCAATCGTTCCAGAACCTGGGAAATCTGTATCCACAAGGACATTCTTTAGGGTATCCGCCCCCGTATCGTTTCTCACGTTATGCGAATATGCGCTCATGGGGGCCACGATTCGCTTATTGCTGTCGTAGTACCCCTCTGCACACTCGCCCCTATAGGCATTCTTATCGCCATGATTAACGTGCTCGGAACCCCAGTGCACCACGTTCTCTCGAACATAACTTGTGCCAACCTGATCGTTAAACGGTGTATTGTACTCGTTCCATACAGAGCAAAGGAGTTCCGACTTCGTGTATTCATCGTTCGCGTACGCGCGGACGTAATAATCCACGCGGTACTCAAAGCGGGCGATGTAGGTGTGTGGCACGGTTAGATCGACATCGGCAGGGAGTGTATAGCTGGGGTCGCGGCTTACGCGCACCTCGAGCGGGGCATCCTCGGTCCCCTTGTTTTCATACCAACCCAAGAAGCGGTAGCCGTCGGGCAGGGTGCCGCCATCGGATAGAGGCTTATTGTTCACATCGCGTACCTGCACGGTATAGGAGCTCGTTCCATTCTCGCCCGGCTGCACGTCCACATGAGTATTGCCCACGTCAACGCGCTGGGTCACATCACCGAGTTCATCCTGCTCATTGCCTTCGAACACCGTCATGATGTTCGAAACGTAGTCGCTGTACACGGGATAGAAATCGGTGGGACCGACCACGGTGATCTCGCTACCCGCAGGATAAAAAGCTCCCTGATTTTTAAGATCTGCCAGCTGAGGAGAGGTAATGGCGGCATAGGCGCCGTTCATGCTCTTATCGTCGTTCGGCTGCGTGGTCCAGCCGATAAACATCGCGGTTTTCGACAAGCCGCCGCGATCCGCGGGGGCAGCGGGCGTCAAACCGACGCCATAGCGGTACCAGTCCGTAGACTGATCGTGCGCCTTGCCGTCTTTCCAATTGAGCATCTCGCCCTTAACGTTATAGAACAGCACCTGCGCCTCGTATGAAGCGATAAAGAGGTCATTGCCCTTGAAGCCCTCACTCTCGGCATGATCCTTGCCGTTGTCGGCAGTGTAGATAGACGTCGCCTCGTGCTTCGTGTTGTCCTGAACGCGCTTGCCATCCTTCACCGCAGCGTCATCGGTCTTGCCGTCAAACCAGCTGTTGTCTTGTCCAATTCGATTCGCACGCACATCGCGCTCGCGGAACCAGCCCATAAAGCGGTAGCCGCCGTTCGCTTCGCTCAGCCCCGCAGGCTTTGCGGAGGTATCCTGCCTGAACGTCACCGAGGTATCGCCCTGGGCCAAGCCCTGAGCAGTTCCCGCCAGCACGGCGCTCACCGCAAAGGTGTACGGGTCCGTGGTCGCCTGGTCTTTGCCAAGTTTGGTCTTCTCGATTGTTGCCGTACCCGCACCGGGAAAATCAATCGTCGCCTTAACGCTCTGGCCATGCACGGGAATATTCAGCCTGTAGTCCATCGCCCACTCGTTGGCATGCGAACCGCCCAGAGCATCGTCGTTGGCGGTCGAGCGCATGGTGCCGGCACAGAAGTCGTAGTCGTGCTGTTCCCACAGCTCGCGCGTGATGTAACGCTCGTCATCCCACGGACCGTAGCTGTCGCCCTTGGTGGTGCCGTCACCGCCAAACGAAGGTATCTTTTTCTTAGCCGCAGTACCCTGGCTGCTGCCTTTTAGGCTCACGCTCGGCTTAAAGTAGCACTCGGTAACCGTGGCATCGCCCTTGTTGGCGCGCGCAGCAATACCGCCCAAGTTCACGTCGTTTTGAATAATGGGAATCACGGCGATGGGATTGTACTGACGCGAGCTCAAATCGCCCGCAAAGTGGCTTCGAACGAGCTCGTTGCCCTCTTCAGTTAAAATACGGCCCGCCAGGCCACCCGTCCACGCACGCGTCACGGAAATGACGCCCACGTACGACGCGGCATAGCTGTAGCATTGTGCCGTCGAGAAGCAATCGATGACCTTGGCACCACCAGCCATGCAGCCCACAAAACCCGAGGCGTACACGTTGTTGCCGCCCAGGGCGCCAACGGCAACATCGTATTTATTGGTGACGTCGGTCATGCCCTTCTCGGCAATCGAGCCATCCTGGTTGCGCGTAGGCGTCACGCGGCAATACTCGATAGTCGAGTTTTTAACGTAGCCGGCAAACGCCGCCATATACAGGCCCTCGCCACCGATTGCTTGTACGCCCGAAGTCGTGCTGTTAACGGCGCGGCCACCACGGACCTCGCAGTCGTAGAGGGTGCAACCATCGAGCTCGCCGGCAATCAATCCACCCTCAAAGCCTGCGTTAGTAATAACGTTGAGCATGTTGTTGGCGCACGTAACGTGCAGGGTACTCTCCATGACCATGACGTTTTCGAAGCGGGTGTTGACAGCCTTGCCCACGATAATGCCGCCGCGAAAGTCAGCCCAAATGTTGGCATCCTTGACCAGGAAGTTCTTGATGGTAGCGCCATCGGTCTCGGCAAAAAAGCCCGTATCGCGCTCGGGATCCAACATATTGTTGGCGTAGTCCAGACCTTTAACGGTGTGGTTCTGGCCATCGAAAACGCCCCTAAAGGGATGCTCCTTATTGCCAAATGAGAGGTGCTTGACCGTGTTTGAGACGATGGTCTTCATGTCCTCACCATCGAGCTCAATATCGTTATCGAGATAGACGTGCCAATCGCGCGTGTCGCGCTCGCGCGAAAGCGCCACGCACGACAAAAAGTCAGCCTCGTTTTTGATGTGGAATTCGGTTTTACCCTCGGCATGCGCCACCGCCGGCAGCACCATAACGCAGCAAAGGGCAATCGCCGCGACGGCAATCAGCCTGCTGAGCACACCTCGATTTCTGTTCTTGAGCTTCATAGGCTAGTTCGCCTCCGGCCAGCCCACGACGTCGAGCACGTCGAGGACGGTATCGTTTGCCTGCTGATTTTTGGCCTGCACGGCCTGGACGTCGATATCAAGTTTGAATGAGCCACCGCGCGCGGCATCGTTGTAGTCGCCCACGAAGCGCAGCGAGTCCATGAGACTCTCCGTTATGGCGCCGGGGTCGAGCATGCCGCCACGGCCAGCCAATCCGCGGTAGTAGTACCACCCATCGCCGCCATCGATCCACGGGGACCCCTCGCCCGCGTTCACGTTAAAGGCAACGTTGCCCGAGGCATCCGCACTCGAACCGTTGGGTGCCACTGACGTCATGCGCAGACGAGCGCGAACGTACTCAGGCTGCGCGCCGGCGTTCTCCACGCGCACAATGCGGCTAATGTCAGAGCCCCCGGCCTTGGTGTCGGGATAGTCCCCGTGCTCGTCAGCCTCAAACGGAATCTCCTCGCCCTGCTCGTTGAGGGTGTATTCGCAGACTCGTACCTTCACGCTGCCAAACGATAGAACGTTGTTCGCCGGAACCATATCAACGGTAAAAGCCAGCGTGCCACACAGGCACGCCAGGGCCAACAGCGCCATCGCGGCAAGCGCCAAGGTGCGTTTCTGATTGTCGGAAAGATTGTTGAGCATTACGTTCGCCAATCGTCGATTAAAGGGGGACCGAGATCCCGACCCGAAAATGGGGATGGGGAGCGGGCCGGGATCTCGGTGGGGAGGGGTTAAGCCTGAGCCTGAGTCTTAGCCCAAGCCTTGGCCTGCTCGACAGCGTTGGCGGCAGCGTCAGTCTTGTCGCCCTTCTGGTCAGCGCCGAAGATGTAGCAGGAGACCGTCATAGCAGGATTTTCAACGACATCCGTGCTGTTCATGGCAGCCGGGATATGCACGGTGCTGAACAGCTCGCCGGTGTAAGCAGCCTTGCCATTAGCGGGGGTAAGCTTTGCAGGAGCGTCGGTTCCGTCAGCGGTATACATGAACAGACCGCTCACGTACTGGCCTTCGTTGCCGTTGGTCTTCACCTGGTCAGCAGCAACCGGCTTCCAGCCATTGTTAAGGTTGAAGTACGGGGTCTTGGCAAGCGCGCCTTCACCGTCCTTCACGATGGCGTTCTTCACGTAGACGAACACATAGGAGCTATCGGAGTCCTTGCCGATACCGACGTTGGGGTTCTTATCGATGTTGGTGTCGGGAATCATCTTGGAGTCCTTCACCCACTTGGTCTCAAACAGGTAACCATCCACTGAGGGGTCCGTGGGATCAGTGCCGGGCTTGTCCGGATGATCGGGGTCGGGCTTCACTTCGGGCTTGCCGATGCTGCCAACCGTAAATTCGTTCTTCAGCGACTGCGTAGCCGTCAGCCAGGCGTAGGTGCCCACGCCGGCGGCCAGCACCAGCAGCAGCAAGGCGGCAACGATGCCGTAGCGCTTTTTCTTCTTGTTTTCCATAGTTCTCTTCCTTTCGAGAATCGTCTTCCCCGGCAACGACCTTTACCGCCGCCGACACTTCTCCCTGCCGCTATGAACGCCGCTCCCTCGCATGCGCGCGGGTATGCTTGCCCGCAGGCTCGTCGGAAACCATCCGATCGAGCACCATCGACGCCACGACCAGCAGCGCCAGAACGGCCACCACAACAAGCAAACCGGGCATCGTCGTGCAATATGCGTTAACGAAGCCCAGGTAAGGGACACAAAAAGAAACGACGCCAATCACGCGTGAAAAAGGCGTCTGCTCGGAGTCGTGCACGATGGTTCCATCTGCATTTTTGTTTGCGATTCCCTGCGTGCTGATCGTCTGCGCCACAGGGTCGACCTCGTACACCTGGTGGGTCACTACGGCGCCGTCCGATCGGTAAAAAGTTGCATTGTCGCCCACGGCAATATCCGATGGCTCAACCTGGCGAACAAACACCATGGAGCCAACGGGAAGCTCGGGCTCCATAGAGCCCGAAAGCACGGCGAAGGGCATATAACCAAATGCACGGGGAGCGAAAGAAACGACGGCAAGGGCTATGACAAGCGCGAGCGCCATGCCACTAAGAAGTGAAATAAATCGTCTGAATCCGCGCGCTGCCAACGTGATTATTTCATCCCCATCGAGGCCATATTCGATCCCATCAAGGATTAGCCGCTTTTCTAAGACGTTTAATAGATGAGTTCGAAAAAGCCAATCTGAAATCTATTTCTAACAATCACCGTAGCTACTTCCGCGTTTTTATCAACGTCTTTCCGCCAAATGCTACTATTTTTGCCGTAAGTGGTTATTTGTCCCCGCACTTGTCTGCTTTATCCAACGCCTGCAGCTAACCCCTACACAACTTCTCAATAGAGGGTCTAATATTTTGTACGGCTCAGATATCGTACCCCCCCCCCCACATTAAATTTATACTGCATTTAGTATCGTTTATTTTCAACCCCCTTATTCATGCCTCTACGGCTACCCCGTGTAGCCCTCCGCCCATACCTTCTGGAAACCCCATCCATCCGGAAACCCCGTCCCACTCTGAATACATCCAGCGAACGCATGCGAGCGTGTTGTCCAGAACGGCCTCGTCATCGGGGTGATGGAAAATGTCACCCCAAACGCTTGCCACGGTTGCGCCCACAAGTGGCAAGAAAAAAGCCTCGAGAATATCGAGGCTTTCACATTTGTATTGCTTTGCACGAAGGACCGCGAACGGCGAAGCTACTCTCCCAGCACGGCCTTCTTGGCCGCCGCCGCCATATGGTCCAGATCTTCCTTGGTGGGGTGATCCTTTGCGGCGACCCAGTTATCGAGCAGCATCTTAAAGCGGACATTGTCGGGATCTTGCTCGAGCATGGCCTCGTAGCGCTGCTTGACCGCGGGACCCATCTTGCCCTGGCACATTGCCCAACCCACAAGCTCGGCATCCTCGGCCAAATTGGAGGTCACGCGATTGATAATCTGCTGATAATAGCTCTGATCGGCACCAAAACCGCAGGTACCGAACAGAAAGACGCGCTTGCCGTGCAAGGCGGAGAGCAACGCCGCGACCGAAGGCGTGCATGCGCCCTTATCGCACCAAAAACCGACGAGCACTGTGTCGGCCACGCGGGCGCCCTGCGCCTCGAGCGCAACCTGATCTGCATCCGCATCGTCGCTCAACGCCGCGGCATGGACAAACTCAACGCCTGCAGCCTGCAGAGCGCGCTTGATCGCGCCCGAAACCATCCTGGTATTACCGCTCTTGCTGTTGACCACCAAAGAGCATGTCATAGTCACGTTGCTCGTTTCCCCCAAAACTAAAGCCACTAATGCAATTTATTAGATGAATATCTTAGTACTAACGTGACAGATGTAAACCACCGTCTGTCGATTGGCGACGCAGACGACATCTTTGGACAGATTTCGAACAGTATGTACTTCGGATTGAAACCGCCGCAGAACGTTGCACGAATGGCCGAAAAACTGTTTCACAAAACGCCGTCAAATTGTGTCACGGAGTATCGTCAAAATGTTTCACGCGCTGGTAAAACGCTATATAACAAGATCGCTCTATGGGGCAAACAAACCTGATTCATTTGCCCCACGTCTTGCTTACTGGGCGAATTGGCTGCGGTAGAGCTCGGCGTAAAAGCCGCCTGCCGCGAGCAGTTCATCGTGCGTGCCGCGCTCGATAATCTCGCCTTCGCGCATTACCAGGATGCAATCGGCGTTGCGAATCGTCGACAGGCGGTGTGCCACGACAAAGCTCGTGCGGCCAGCCATGAGCTCGTCGAATGCCGCCTGCACCTGCAGCTCGGTACGCGTATCGATGCTCGACGTCGCCTCGTCCAGCAGCAGAATCGCCGGATCGGTGAGCATGACGCGCGCGATGCACAGCAGCTGTCTTTGACCCTGGCTAAACGTGCCGCCGTCCTCGCCGATCACCGTATCGTAGCCGCCTGGCAGCTGCACGATAAACTTATGCGCATGGGCGCGCTTGGCGGCCTCGACAATCTGCTCGCGCGTGGCATCGGGGCAACCGTAGGCAATGTTCTGGGCTACCGTGCCCTCGAACAGCCAGGTGTCCTGCAGCACCATGCCAAAGGCGCGGCGCAGGCTCGCACGTGTGTAGTCACGCGAGGAGCGACCATCGACCGCGATGCGACCGGCATCGATATCGTAAAAGCGCAGCAGCAGGTTGATGAGCGTCGTCTTGCCACAGCCCGTGGGACCGACGAGCGCATAGCGCATACCGGGCTTGGCATCGATGCAGATATCCTGCAGCAGTTTGTGGTCGGGCACATAGCTAAAGTCCACATGCTCAAACGAAACCTCGCCCTTCGGGGCGGCGAGCTCAATGGCATCCACAGCGTCGGGCTCCTGCTCGCGCGCATCGAGCAACGCGAACATGCGGCGTGCCGAGGCGTACGCGGTCTGGATCTGCGTGATGACGTTCGTGACCTCGTTGAACGGCTTAGTGTACTGGTTGGCATAGGACAGGAAAATCTGCACGCCGCCCACCGTGAGCGCCGCAGGCACGCCCGTGATCACGCCCGTGCAGCCGATCACGGCGACCACGGCATAGATGATGTTGTTGATAAAGCGCGTGCCGGGGTTGGAGAGCGAACCCATAAACTGCGCGCGCTCGCCCGCGGTGTAGAGCTCAGCGTTGAGGGCATCGAAGCGCTGCTGGGCGTTGGGACCATAGGCAAAGGCGTCGACAAGCTTTTGCTCGCCTACGTACTCCTCGATATGACCACCGAGCTGCCCTTGAATACGCTGCTGTGCCGTAAAGCTTTTGTTGGAAAGCTTGGCGATGGCGCCGGCTGCAAAGATGGAAAGCGGCGTGACGAGCACCACCACGAGCGTCATGGTCAGGTTAATGGAGAGCATAAACGCGAGCGTGCCAACGATGGTGATAACACCGGTGAAGAGCTGCGTGAAGCCCTGCAGCAGACCGTCGCCCACCTGGTCGACGTCGTTGACCACGCGGCTCATAAGGTCGCCGTGGGCATGGCTGTCGATAAAGCTGAGCGGCATGCGGCTGAGCTTGTCACTCGCCTCCACGCGCATGTCGCGCACCGTTTCGTAGGACAGGCGGTTGACGCAATAGCCCTGCAGCCACTGGAAGGCCGCAGCACCTACGACGACAATCGCGAGCTCGGTAACGAGCGGCAGCAGTGCGTCAAAGTCCACCTGCCCGGCGGCAACGATCAGGTCGATGCCCTCGCCGATGAGAATAGGCGTGTAGAGCTGCAAAATTACCGAGACGGCGGCACTTAAAAACGATGCCGCAAACGAGACGCGGTGCGGGCGAACATAGCCCAGCAGGCGGCGGGTCACCGCACCCACGGGATAGCGCTCGGGATCGCCGGGCTGGCGCGGACCGTCGCCCAGGTCGTTGAGGTTATCGTTACCGGACACGTTGGCCGTCATCGTGGCGACCGAACCGGAGGAAGTGTACGGATTCATTTAGCACCCCTCCTTTGCGCAGACGGATGCGGGGGCGGTCGGAGCGGACGCGGGCGTCGTGCTCCCCTGCTGGCCCTCGAGCTCCTCGCGGCGCAGCTGCGACTGGCAAATCTCGCGATAGAGCTGGCAGGTCGTGTAGAGCTCATCGTGCGCGCCCAGGCCCGCGACCGAACCGTGGTCAAGTACGCAGATCATATCGGCGTCGCGCACGGTCGAAACGCGCTGGCTTACGATCACCGTAGTCAGCGGCAGCCCGCCCTCAGCAGCGCCACACACGCTGCGCTCGTGGATGGCATGGCGAAGCGCCGCGTCGGTCTTAAAGTCGAGCGCCGACGCGGAGTCATCCATGATCAATATCTGAGGCGAACCAACCAAGGCGCGCGCGATAGTCAGGCGCTGACGTTGGCCACCGCTGAAGTTCTTACCGCCCGCCTCGACCGGGGCATCGAGCCCCTGCGGCTTGTTGCGCACGAACTCGCTCGCCTGCGCCATGTCGAGCGCCACCCAGAGCTCCTCGTCGGTCGCAGCCTCGTCGCGCCAGGTCAGGTTGCTGCGGATGGCGCCGCTCACCAGCGACGCGCGCTGTGGAACGGTCGCGACCACACGGCGCAGCTGGTCGAGCGGCCAGGTGCGCACGTCGGCGCCCATCACGCTCACGCTGCCGGTACTCGCATCGTACAGGCGCGGGATGAGCGAGACGAGCGTCGACTTACCGCTGCCCGTGCCGCCGATAATGCCGAGCGTCTTGCCCAGCGGGAGTTCCAGCGTCACATCGTTGACAGCATTGGCCGCGCCGGCGCCAAACGAGAAGCTCGCATGGCTCAAGCTCAGCGCAGGAACGGGAGCGACATTGCCCGGCTCGGGCAGCGCAACCGGCTGGTTGCCCTCGTCGGTAATGCTCTGCACGCAATTGAGCACCTCGTTGATACGTGACGCACTGGCGCTCGCCTTGGTAAAGACCACGACCAGGTTGGCGACGTACACGATGGAAGTCAGGGTCTGCGTCATGTAGTTCACAAACGCCATGACCTGGCCCTGCGTGAGCTCGCCCACGTTGACCTGGATGCCGCCCACACACAGGATGGCGCACACGCCCAGGTTCATCACCAAAAACGTGACGGGGTTGAGGATCGACGAGAGCTTGCCCACCGCGATTGCGACACGCGCCTGGTCATCGGCCGCCTGGGCAAAACGCTCACGTTCGTGACCCTCGCGCACAAACGCCCGGACCACGCGGGCGCCCGAAAGCCCCTCGCGGCAAATGAGCGCGATGCGGTCGAGCTTTGCCTGCAGCTGCTTGTAGTACGGGATGCAGCGCGCCATGACAAACCAAAACACCAGGCCGATGGCGGGCGTGCAAATCAAAAAGATGATGCCGAGCTTAAGGTCGATGGCAAGGGCCGCGACCATGGAACCCACCGCCAAGAAGGGCCAGCGGATGAGCATGCGCACGCCCAGCGCCACGGCGAGCTGTACCTGGTTGACATCGTTGGTGATACGCGTGATGAGCGACGGCGTGCCAAAACGGTCGAGTTCGGCATAGCTCAGCTTGTTGATATGCTGGTAGAGCGCGCCACGAATGTCGGTGCCCATGCCCTGCGAGGTGAGCGCCGCCATCTTTTGGCAGACGAGCGTAAACGAGATGCCGATCACAGCCATGGCGGCAAGCAGCATACCGTAGTGGATAACGGCGTTCACGTCGTGCGCCCCAATGCCCTTATCGATCATCTGGGCAATCACCAGCGGCGTCAGCAGGTCAAAGATCACTTCGATTAGCTTGCACGCAGGGCCGATCACCATATATCGGCGAAACTTACCACCAAAACGCCTGAGCAGCTCAATCATGTATAGGCGCTCCCTATCATCATCCACATTCAATTCGAACCATGATAGTACCGCCACCCCAAAAGAAGCGTAAACAACTCGTCATTTCTAACGGGATTCAGTTTTCAGGGGAGGGGTATACGCGCACACCCAGCCAGTGTCGGGTCAACTAGCATGGTATATTTACATTAGTGCTACCAAGTTAGTCGCCGACCCTTGAAATGAGGTGCCGAGATGAACGACATTCTCGCAAGAAGAGCAAGACGAGCAACTGCGGGCATCGCCCTTTCCGCGGCACTTGTCGCGGGAATCGCCCCCGCAACGGCGATCGCGGCAGAAACCAGTTCCCCCACCGGTGCAGTTGCCTTGCAGACGGAAGATGCGGCCGCCGCAAAAGAAAAAGCGTATGCAGCCATGCAGGAAGCGCTCAAAAACCTCGAAGCCGCAAAAGACGCCGCAGGTCCTGAGAAACTTGCGGAAATCGATGATGACATTGCCGCTTCTCAAGAGCTCTACGACAAGATGATGGCGGAAGCCGCCAAATCTAGTGAACCCCTTCCCGCCATGCGAGCGAACGTCGCTGCAGCCCAAGCCGATTACGACAAGGCCAGCAACCGGGTAAGCGAGCTTAAAGCAAAAGTAGAAAAGGCGCTCGCCGACAGGGACTACGAAACTGTTTTGCAGTTGCGTATGGAGGTCAAAATGGCGGATTCGGAAAGAGAATCTTGTGGATATAAGCTTGACCACCACCGACGTACGCTCGAAAGTCAGGAAGAGCAGGTTAAGATTTTCGAAGATGGAGCGGAGAAAGCAAAGGCCAACATCGACGCATGCACAGCCAAGCGAAATGCGCTCCTCAGCGATTTGAATAAGGCGCAAGCGGCCTATGACGACGCCTGCGAAGCATACGAAGAGGCAAAAGCCGCGGCAGATAAGACCGCCTCACCCGATATAACGCAACCGACCGAGACAGTGCCTCCCTCCGGCTCAACGCAACCCGCCGAGGCGACACCGCCCGCCAGCTCGCCCGCGACCGGCAAAAATACCCCGCCAAGCTCCACCAAGCAGGCGAACTCGAGCAGCGGCAAGCAAGCAGATACGACCGCCGGCAAGCTCGCGAACACGGGCGATGCAGCGCCGAGCGCAATCGCACTCGCAGCAGTCGCCGCCGCAGGCCTCGGAATAACCGCCACAGCCACACGCCGCATCAGGAACTCAAAATAGCTGCCAACGGTTATTGTCTCCGCCAATTCACAAGCCCAGAGACAAAAAGAGGTCCGTTTCCCCACCTAAGGAAACGGGCCTCTTCAACTGCAAAAATTCAAGCAACAGCACCGCCGCCTCTTGAACCACGTAGCCATCAATGCCCAGACAACGCCAGCAAGCCGCATTCCGCAAGGGATAGATTAAATTAGATAAACGCGCCTTTACGGGTGATTTTTGGACGACGGGGCCCGGCCGGCGGCGAGGTGTTTGGTAGTCGAGCGATCCCGCAGGCGAAGCCGAGGACCAGCGAGACACCAAATACCTCGCCGCCGGCCGGGCCATGTCGCGGCACCAAAAAACGCCCGTGCGCTCGATGGATTCGGATGCCCGACAGAGGCTCCTTATGGCTGCTTCCTTCCGGACCTGACCAGATTCGGAACATGTCGTCATCCGAACCCATCGAACGCGCTAGGCGCTCGGTATATCTTACCTGCTCCCGCCCACCAGAGCAAGGTAGCTAATTTGGGACGGGGCTTTTTTGACTACTTTTTGACTGGTGGGGCATCAGGGTGGCGAAAGTAGTCAAGGAAGCCCCGTCCTAAATAGACTGATCTGGTGCTGCGCCACGAAAAGGACCTATCTACTACGTTTAGGCCGCAGGGGTCAACCATAGCCGGCTTTTTCGAAAATCGGCAAGCTTTCTACCTGCGGTTTTAATTTCACAAAATCCGGGATGGTCGAGGGTGGCCGGTTTAACGTAGTAGATGGCCACGTTTCGTGGCAAACGGTCCGACCCAAGGCACAAGGCGGCCAACCTCGAATGGCCATTCTCGAAGTTGCGGTGGAATACGGACTGAATTGGCCCCTTAAAGGCAAAAACGCTCCGTATTTCACGGCAACTTATCGAGGGGATGGGTTTTAGATACGGCCAAGGTCGTAGGATTGGGCGGCTGCCTCGCCGGCACAGATGAGGTTGGTTGTGGCTTCCCGTGGTTCGAGCGCCTGGTCGAGGGACATGGGTTTGCGGCAGATCGGAAGCACCAAGTCGACGCCCTGCCCATACACCGCATCGAGGTTGTCAGCGCGACCACCCACGACGGCAACCACCGGTTTGCCATATCGCTTGGCGCGGCGAGCCACACCAACCGGCGCCTTACCGGCGGCGGACTGCTCATCCATATTGCCCTCGCCCGTTATGACCAGGTCGACATCGCGCACGCGCTCGTCAAACCCCACGAGATCGAGCACCGTCTCCACACCCGAGTGTAGCTCCGCGCCGAGCGCCAGCAACGCCGCGCCCAAGCCACCGGCAGCGCCCGCGCCGGGCACGCCGAGCACCGATCCAAATGTCCGCGCACCCTCGGGTGTGCACAACAACCCTTGGGCCCGCGCCTCGAAAATCGCTGTATCGAGCAAGCGACCGTAGCCGACCATCCAGCTGTCGCACCTGCTCAGTGCCTCGGCATCATCCGCCGGCAGACCCTTCTGTCCGCCGAACACCGCAAGCGCGCCGCGACGCCCTACGAGCGGATTATCGACATCCGAAAGCACAACAATACGAGTGCCATCCAAAGCCCGAAGCGCTGGCGCCAAATCAACGCTCGCCACCCGCTCAAGTCCGGCAAGACCGGGGGCGACATCGCAGCCCTGGTCATCGACCACACGCGCGCCCAGCGCCTGCAGCATGCCGGCGCCACCGTCGTTGGTGGCACTGCCGCCCAGACCAATATAGATAGTCTTTGCCCCGGCGCGAACCGCACGGAGTATCAGCTCGCCCACGCCATAGGTCGAAGCCGCAAGCGCCGCCGATTCCGTGCAGGGTGAATACCCAATACCCGCCGCCTCGGCCATCTCAATTACAGCCGAGTCGCGCTCGTCGTCCACCAGCATCCGGGCAGACACGCGGTCGCCCAAGGGACCTGCAACCTCGCAGATCACAATCTCACCGCCGCACGCGGCAACGGCATCGAGCGTTCCCTCGCCACCATCCGCCAGCGGCAACGCGGCCACCTGGGCATCGGGCCAAACGCGGCGCACGCCTTCGGCAACCGCCGCCTCCGCCTGCGCGCTCGAAACGCTGCCCTTAAAGGAGTCGATCGCCAACAGCACACGGCGGGGTCGGCGGCACGCAGGACCAAAGTCAACCGCCGTGCCAGCATCCTCACCGGCACCTGCAAGCGCTGCGGCGTGAGCGGCGTGTGCTTCAAGATCGGTCCCACAACCGCAATCAGCGCCGCCCGCTCCGCGCAGACCGCCAAAATAGCTACTCAGCAGCTCGCGGCATTCATCCGCCAGTACGCCGGCGGTCACATTGAACCGATGATTCAGGCGCGAGTCGGCATTCAAATCGTATAGGGATCCCAACGCGCCCGCCTTGGCATCAGCCGCGCCATACACGCAGCGCCCCGCGCGCGCGTTAACCATAAGCCCCGCACACATGCAGCATGGCTCGAGCGTCACGTAGACCGTGCAATCGGAAAGGCGCCAGCGACCGAGCGACCGAGCGGCAGCGCACAGGACCGCGAACTCTGCATGAGCCGAAGGATCCTGATCGAGCTCGCGCCGATTGTGCGCCCTCGCGACGATCTCGCCGTCGCGCACCACTACGGCTCCGATGGGCACCTCGCCCACCGCCGCGGCGGCGCGCGCCTCGGACAGTGCCTCGCGCATGAACTTCTCGTCGATTTCGGTGATCGTCATCGTTCGCCTTCCCTGTTGCAAATTCAAAACGATGCTATCATTACGACTCACGGAGAGATGGCAGAGCGGTTGAATGCGGCGGTCTTGAAAACCGTTGAGCGCGAGAGCGTTCCGGGGGTTCGAATCCCCCTCTCTCCGCCACTTCTAGTGATGCACCGGCGTCATGGTCCGCTCAAACAGTGCATCGACCACGTCGGCTATCTCAGGTCGACGCTCAAGATCGTGGCCCGATTCCCACCATATCGTGAAAAGTCGAATAATACCGCCGGCGACAAACTCAGACGTCGTCTCGAGTGACACGGGAGCCAGGGCATCCTCGGCAAGCACGTTCATCACACGCTCGCGGATGGAGCGGGCAATGCGGTCGCAAATAACATTGGTCAACATGCCCGACATGCTGCTTGCCAAAATGTTATCCATGAGCCGCTCGTGCGTCAGAATCAAATCCATAGCATCGTCCAAAATCGCGTGCCGAAGCGCGCGCACGTCCTCGGCAGACACTGCACCGGCCTCATCGGGCTGTTTTTGCGGCAAACCCGACATAAGCTCATCGATATAAAAGGCAAAGTAATCGTTCTTGTCGCGAAAGTGCTTGTAGAACGTCGTACGGCGAATCATGGCGCGGTCGCACAGCATGGCAACCGTCAGGTCCTCAAAACGATGCTCCTCGAGAAGCTCGGTGAAGGCATCGAACAGGGCGCGGTAGGTTTTCTTAATGCGAAGGTCCACTGGTATCGCCATCCTCAGGGCAAAGACAACACTCGTCAATCTGTCGCATATCTTACACCTGTACCTCGCGCGCTTTGCCCCGGTGCCGACCCCGCCGAAAACACAACGCTTACCGGAAAGTTCGGCACGGCAAAACGTTGCGGGTATACTAGTAGCGTTATACCAACGGCAGCTGGCGCATGCCGCCGCGGCCATTCGAAACGGAGACATCATGCTTCCCGTCATCATCGGCATCGTTGTTGTCATTGTGATTGTCTGCGCCATCGCCGGCATCTACAACAACATGGTCACCAAGCGTAACCGCATCGATAACGCCTGGCAGAACATCGATACGCAGTTGCAGCGCCGCAACGACCTGATCCCCAACCTGGTCGAGACCGTCAAGGGCTACGCCAAGCACGAGCAGGAGACGCTCTCCGCCGTGATCAGCGCGCGTAACACCGCCGTCAAGGCCACCACGCCCGAGGCCAAGATGGAAGCCGACAACGTGCTGACCGGCGCACTGCGCCAGCTCTTCGCTGTGGCCGAGGCCTATCCCGATCTTAAGGCAAACACCAACTTTACGCAGCTGCAGGCATCGCTCGAGGACACCGAGAACAAGATTAGCTATGCACGCCAGAGCTACAACGACTGCGTGCTCAGCTACAACAACGCCATTCAGACGTTCCCGGCTGTCATCTTTGCTGGCATCTTCCAGTTTAAGGAGCGCCAGGGCTTCGAGGCCGCCGAAGCAGCCCGCCAGGCCCCGACCGTCAAGTTCTAGTAGTTTGGCAGCGCATCCTTAATCGGTCAAATGCATAAACCGCCCCGTCGAATGCATACTTCGACGGGGCGGTTTCCTTTTTCGCGAAGGTCCCCCTCTAAGCGCCGTGCATTTTTAGGAGTATTCAACATAACCAAGAGCTTCGGGCGCCACGATAAATGCCAAAGACCGCGAATATCCCTGCAAATCAAACGCTGTCAGCCCGTAACCCCACCCATCATTCGTAGAAAACATCGAGAACTCCCGATTTTTTGCCCGAAGCCGGTATGCAGGGGCCTTCGATTGCAGAATACTCGCAAAAATGCACGTCGCCACCGCCCCCACATGGCGCGAAGCAAAACAAAAGGGCGACCTTCCTTTCCGGCGCACTCCGCAGGACGAAAGAACCTCCGCCGCACAAAGTGCGCAGCGGAGGTTCTTTCATGTCCGAGGACGCGCCGGAAAGGAAGGTCGCCCTCGGGCCGGACAGCTAAGACAGCTTACGCGACGGTGTAAACCCAGTTGTGCTTGTCCTCGACAGCACCAGACTGGATACCAGTCAGGGTCTCGCGGAGCTTCTTCATCACAGGGCCAATCTCGGTGTAGCCAGCCGGGAAGGTCACAGTCTCGTCGGCGCCGTAAACCTTGTTGTCGATCTCGCCAACCGGGGAGATGACGGCAGCGGTGCCGCACAGGCCGCACTCCACAAAGGTGCCGGCCTTGACCTCGGCCCACTCGACGGGACGCTGGTCGACGGTCATGCCCAGGTCCTGAGCAACCTGAACGAGCGAACGACGGGTGATAGAGGGCAGGATGGAGTCGGTGTGCGACTGCGGAACGACGAGCGTGCCGTCCTCCTTCACGAACAGGACGTTGGCGCCGCCGGTCTCCTCGACATAGGTGCGGGACTCGGAGTCGAGATACAGGTTCTCGGCATAGCCCTCGCGATGGGCCTCCATCGTGGGCTTGAGGGACATGGCGTAGTTCAGGCCGGCCTTGATATTGCCGGTGCCGTGCGGTGCCGCGCGGTCATACTCGGAAACGCGCAGCTTGACGGGCTTGAGGCCACCCTTAAAGTACGGACCGACCGGGGTCACGAGAATGCGGAACGTGTACTCAGGAGCGGGAGCCACGCCGATCACGTCACCGGAGCCGATCATAAACGGACGCACGTACAGGGTCGCGCCGGAACCGAAGGGCGGAACCCAGGCGGCGTTGGCAGAAACGACCTGCTTGACGGCCTCAACGAACTTGTCCTTGGGGAACGTGGGCATCTCGAGGCGCTGGGCAGAGTTGTACATACGCTCGGCGTTCATGTCGGGACGGAAGCAGACGATGCTGCCGTCCTCGGCGGTGTAAGCCTTCAGGCCCTCAAAGACCTCCTGGCAGTAATGGAAGATGCCGCCGCACTCGGAGACATGCAGGGTGTGGTCGGTGGTCAGGCCACCCTCGTCCCACTCGCCGTCCTTCCAATGGGCCTCGTAGCTGTAATCGGTCTTCATGTAGCCAAAGCCGAGGCTACCCCAATCGATATCCTTCTTCTCGACAGTCATATGTCGCTCCTTACATACACAGTTGCATACTCGCGAACCCGCACGCAAGGACCGAGGCCGACCGCGTCGCAACGTCACACGCCCGGAGCGTAGAGCCGGACGGGACACGCAAACGGCATCAAAGCCGATGGCACGTCGATTCGCATGCACGAGATTGTACTCCGCACGCGCGTCGGATAAAACGTTTTTCTTTAACTAAGTAAAGTATTTTCATTTGACCGAAGCTGAAGAGGCCCGCCACCGTAAACGGTGACGGGCCTCAACTGCACGGTTTGCGCGCTGGCTCGAGCTACGCGTTCTTTTTGCCCAGCTTAGCCTTAACCAGACCGACCACGGTCGGGATGATCGACACGGCAACGATGCCAACGATTAGCAGCTCAAAGTGCTCCTGCACAAAGGGAATGCCACCAAAGAAGTAGCCCAGCAGTGTAAAGAGCGTTGACCAGGTAATGCCGCCCAGCACGTTAAAGATGACAAAGTTGCGCCAGTGCATGCCGCCCATGCCGGCGATAAAGGGCACAAAGGTGCGGATAAACGGGAAGAAGCGACCCAGGAAGATGGCCAGGTGACCCCACTTGTCCAAGAAATCCTCGGACTTTTTGATGCGCTCGGGCGTCATGGCCTTTACCTTGCCCGAGGCGATGATCTTGCGGCCAAAGAAGTGGCCAATCATAAAGTTGCACTGATCGCCCAGGATGGCTGCGGCCCATGCGGTGGCCAGAAGCGCAACAATGTTAAAGCCGCCATTATGGGCAAAGAAGCCCGAGGCAAACAGCAGCGAGTCGCCGGGAAGGAACGGGAAGAACACCACGCCCGTCTCGATAAAGATGATTAGGAACACGCAGCCGTAGGCCATAAGCGGGCCGGCGGCGATCCAGCTAGCGATCGCGGTGCGCGGGTCCTTAAGCAGCTCAGCGATAAAATTGATGAAACCCATGAAGTAAAACCTCTCAGTTGTGGGCGCGGACACGTCCAAGTTGACCAGTATACGGTTGCAACGCGGCCATGCATACGACCGCACAAAAGTGTGACTTCATTACCAGCAAGTTTGCATAACTGACACTTGTCGCCCAAAGCAAAGCAAGATCGCCCTTCCTAATCCCTAGCGAATCGCTATACTTTATTGAATCGCATTGTCACGGCGCTAAGGGAGGGCGGCCGGTGAGCTTTATCAACACCATTCGAGAGGACATCAAGACCGTCCAGGCGCAAGACCCCGCTGCGCAAAACGGTCTGGTCATCTTCCTTTCCTACCCCGGCTTGCACGCCAAGTGGAACCACGTGCCCGAGCACTGGCTGTGGGAACACGGCCATCGATCGCTTGCCCGTGTGCTCTCGCAAATCACCCGCCACATCACCGGCGTCGAGATTCATCCCGCCGCGCAGATCGGCAAGCACTTCTTTATCGACCACGCCATGGGCGTCGTTATTGGCGAGACTGCCATCGTGGGCGACAACTGTGTGCTCTACCAGGGCGTCACGCTCGGCGGCACCGGCAACGAGACCGGCAAGCGCCACCCCACCCTGGGCAACAATGTCACGGTGGGCACGGGCGCCAAGGTGCTTGGCAACATCCACATCGGCAACAACGTCAAAATCGGCGGCAACTCGGTCGTCGTCAAGGACGTGCCCGACAACTGCACCGTCGTGGGCGTGCCCGGGCGCATCATCAAGCGCAACGGCTGCCGCGTGTTCGAGGAGAGCTTCGACGCCAAGCAGCATCGCGAGTACATGCCCGACGATGCCGCCGAGCAGAGCGCCCTCAACCGTCAGGGCATCACCGAAAACGCCCGTCGCGTCAAGGAACTCGAGCAAGAGGTGGCCGAGCTCAAAGCCCTCGTCGCCAAGCTCGTGGACGAGCGCTAGAAGCGGACGGCCACCGACATCATTGACGCCATCACAAAAGGCGCGCCAGGGAATCCGCCCCCGGCGCGCCTTCTTTTCGATGTGGCATGCGGGACTGCCCCTTTGTCACCTTATGCGAACTGGCTTAGGTAGAGGTCGGCGTAAGCGCCCTCGGCAGCCAGCAGCTCCTTGTGCGTACCCTGCTCGATGATATTGCCGTGGTCCATGACCAGGATGAGATCGGCATCGACGATCGTCGACAGACGGTGCGCGATCACAAAGCTCGTGCGCCCGCGCATGAGCGCGTCCATGGCGCGGCCGATGGCGAGCTCGGTGCGCGTGTCCACACTCGACGTCGCCTCGTCCAGGATGAGGATCGCCGGGTTGTTGAGCAGCACGCGCGCGATGGTCAGCAGCTGACGTTGGCCCTGGCTGATGCTCTCGGCATCGTTAGCCACACGCGTGTCGTAGCCCTGCGGCATAGTACGCACAAAGAAGTCGACCTGAGCGGCACGTGCGGCCGCGACAATCTCCTCGCGCGTCGCCTCGGGACAGCCATAGGCGATGTTCTCGGCAATGGTGCCATCGAACAGCCAGGCGTCCTGCAACACCATGCCAAACTGCTGGCGCAGCTCGCCGCGGTCCATGCGGCTCGTGTCCACACCGTCGAGGGTAATGCGACCACCGTCGATCTCGTAGAAGCGCATGAGCAGATTGATGAGCGTGGTCTTACCCGCACCCGTGGTTCCCACCACCGCGATCTTCTGACCCGGCTCGGCGGTAAACGACACGTCGCGCATAAGCGGCTTGTCGGGCGAATATCCAAAGCGCACATGCTCAAAAGCGACACGGCCCTCCACCTTGCCTGGCAGCTTGGCGGCGTCCGCCGGCAACGGATCGGCTTCCATCTCGGGCTCGTCGAGCAGGTCGAACACGCGCTCGGCGCTCGCCAGCGCGCTCTGCAGCGAGTTAAAGGTAAACGACAGCTGCGTCATGGGCTCGGATGCCTCGTAGATAAACTGGAAGAACGCCTGGAACACGCCGACGGTCATGTGACCGGCAACCAGCATGCTGCAGCCCACCAGCGCAATCACGATCTGCGCCAAGCGGCCGATAAAGCGCACCGCGGGGCCGACGGCGTTAATCATAAAGTCGGCCTTGGTGCTTACGCGCGCCAGCTCCTTCGAAGCCTCGTGTACCTCGGCAGAGCTCTGGCGCTCGCGGTTAAACGCACGGATTACCAGACGGCCCGAGTATCCTTCCTCGACCGCGCTCGTAATCTTGGACACCCACTCCTGGCGCTCGCCCGTCACATCGTGCGTGCGGCGCGAAACGACCTTCGTCACCAGCAGCGAAAGCGCCGTAAAGAACAAAAAGACAAGCGTGAGCGGCACGCTAAACACAAACATCACGCTCACGGCGCCCACCACGGTACCGATCGACACCAGAAGCTGCAGCAAGCCGCGCTGCATGCTCTCGGACATCTTGTCCAAGTCGTTGGTCGCACGGCTGACGACCTCGCCGGGACGATGCGCGTCAAAGTAGGCAAGCGGCAGACGGTTGAGCTTTTGTGCGATGCGGTTGCGCAGGCGCAGGTTGAGGCGCTCGGCAACGCTCGACATCAAAAAGCTCTGGAGTGCGTAGAACGAGGCGGCGGCAGTCCAGATCATAAAGTAGATGAAGATGGTCCTGCCGCAGTTCTCCCAGGTAATGCTGAAGGTAGTGTTGTTGGCAAACGCCAGCTTCATGTGCCCCCACAGCTCATCGATCACGCGGGCGCTGTAAGCCGGCGCCGCGGTGTTAAAGATGACATAGAACACGATGCTCGCGAACACGATATAGAAGCGCCAATGGTCGCCGGCGGCCTCGCTCCACAGGCGGCGCACCGTCGCCCAGGTGTCGCGGGGCGTCTCGTCCTCGTCCTCGTCGTCAACGTCGCGCATACGCTCCGCCTCGGCGCGGGCGCGCTCGTCCTCGGCGCGCTCGTTTTCCTCGTAAAGTGCCTGGCGGCGAGCCTCACGCTCCGCCGCTGCCTTGGCGGCTTCGTCCAGGTCGGGCGTGGCGCCCGTCTCCTCGACTGTCTCTGCAACCGCGGCGCCATCGGCGACGCTCTGCTTCTTGAGCTCCTCGGTCATGCTACTCACCTCCCTTCATCTGCGATTCCGCGATAGCGCGGTACACCTCGCAGGTTTCCATGAGCTCGTCGTGCGTGCCTAGGCCCACGATCTCGCCGTCTTTGAGCACCACGATCTGATCGGCATGCAAAATAGTCGAGATTCGCTGGGCGATGATGAGCACCGCGGCATCGCGCGTCTCGTCCTGCAGCGCATGGCGCAGTGCCGCATCGGTCTTAAAGTCCAGGGCCGAAAAACTGTCGTCGAAGATATATAGATCGGCGCGCTTCATGAGTGCGCGAGCGATCGCCAGGCGCTGGCGCTGACCGCCCGAAAAGTTCGTGCCGCCCTGGGCCACCGGCGTATCGAGCCCCTGGGGCTGGTCGAGCACAAAGGTGCTCTGGGCAACCTCCAGCGCATGGAGCATGTCAGCCTCAGTCGCGTCTTCGTTGCCAAAGCGCAGGTTGCTCGCCACCGTACCCGAGAACAGCCATGCCTTCTGCGGCACATAGGCGATACGCCCGCGGATGTCGTCTTGCGAAAGGTCGCGCAGATCGATGCCATTCAGGCGAATGGCGCCCTTCGTGGCATCGTGGAAGCGAAGCAAGAGCTTGGCCACCGTCGACTTGCCCGAACCCGTCGAGCCTACAATCGCCGTGGTCTGGCCACGGCGACAGGCAAAGCTCAGGTCGCACAGGGTATCCTCGTCGGCATCGTCAAAACGGAACGACATGTGGTCGAACACGGCCACCGCGTCGGCACCGTCAACAGACTCCGCCGCGCACGTGTCCAGCGTGCGCTTGCCGTCCACGATGCTCGGCTCAATCTCCAACACCTGCTGCGCACGGTTCAGGCATGCGGCGGCGCGTGGGAGCGTCAGAATCACCATCTGCGCCGTCATCACAAAGAACAGGATCAGGATCGCGTACTCCAGCACGGCCGAGATGCTGCCGATTTGCATGGCATGGACGCCCACGCGGTTGCCGCCCACCCACAGCACCGCCACCTCGGCGATGTTCATCAAAAAGAAGCTGGAGCTGTCGAGACCCACAAACAGGTGGTTAACCTTGATGGCGTTGGCCGCGTAATCGCTAAACACCTCGTCCAGGCGCTGCTCCTCGTGGCGCTCCTTGTTAAATGCGCGGATGACGCGCACGCCCACGATATTCTCGCGCAGCACCACGTTCATGCGGTCGATAAAGCTCTGCAGGCGCATAAAGATCGGCGCGGCGTTAGCCACCGTAAAGACCGCCGCCACCAGCACGATCGCAACCACCACACCCAGCAGCGTGCCCATGGCAGGATCGATAAACCAGGCAAAGATGATGCCCGCAACGGCCAAGAACGGTACCGGCAGCACCAACTGAATCGTCTGCAGGACAGCTTGCTGAATCACGTTGATGTCGTTGAGCGAGCGCGTGATCATCGAACCCGTGCCAAAGCGCTCAAAGTCGCTGGCGGACAGCTCGAGCGACTTGTCGTACACGGCATTGCGGATATCGCAGGCCACGTTGGCGGCCAGGCGCGCCGAAAGATAGCAGCCCAACACCGTGCCGCCGCTGGCCATGCCGGTCGCGATAAGCATGTACAGGCCGTTGCGTAAAATATAGTCGACATCGCCCGTGGTAATACCGGTGTTGACCATGTTCGCCAGCATCGTGGGAACCAACAGCGTACCGACGTTATCTATCAGCACCGCAAACAGCGTCACCGCGATCAGACCGCGATACGGCCTCATAAACCTCATTAAGAGTCGCATGTGTCCCCCTCGCCCTTATCGTCTGCCTCGTTCTCGGCGGCCACTTGCCGTTTAAATGCCTCGCACTCTTCGTTCAGAACATGGGAGAATTTACCGACCAGGCGCATGATCTCGCGCTGTTCCCACGGCTCGAGCGCTTCGAATGCCTGTTGCTCGGCTTTTTGCGCCGGTAACGCGTAGCGCCTGGCAAACCGCACGCCTTCTTCGGTCAGTCGCACAACCTTGTTCTTACGACTGCCCTCGGCAAACTCCAACGTCGCAAGCTCTCGCGCCCTAAGCGTCTTGATCGCCGAATTGATGGTGTGTTTGCTGTAGAACCATTCGCTTGTCAGACGGCTTACGGCAATACTGCCGCCCGCCGTGCTGGTATCGACGAGCATCCAGTAAGCTCAGTCCGAAAGACCGCAGGCGCGAGAGAACTCCGAATAGATATGGTCGAGTCCATTGAGCAACCGGTCGAAGTCGACCAGTGCAACCGCACTATTCATCTATCCCACCATTCGATTGTCCGATTTTTGACCAATTTTATGTCTCTAGATTAGTCCGAGTTTTGACTATCGTCAACAGCCTCTCCGCAAATGCGTGCACTTTTATGGCCTATCGGCAGAAAAAGACCGCCGACGCGGGGGCGGCGCCAGCGGTCACGTGAAATCGGGGTTTATTGCCTGTTAAGCAGCGACGGCCTCATAGACCGTAGCACCCGAGAAGCTGTCATGCAGGCTCTTGCCGGCAATCCACGGCAGCTCGACGACCTCGCAGACCGTGTTGACCAGCTCGGAGCAGTCAGTAAAGTGGCCCTTGTCGTTGAGGGCCTCGCAATCCTGAACACGCCAATAGCCATCGGTGTGCGTGATGTAGTACTCGTGATCGTTGATCGACACGAAAGCGCGCGTCTTGGAACGCAGCAGCTTCAGAAATCCTTCGAAATCGGTCTCGACGACATCTCCAGCCTGGAACATGATGTTACCTCCTGGCCCGGCGCCACCACGGCGCATTGATAAACGTTGGTACTCCTTTAGTAAAACCTTTATCAAAGGTTATGCGTTCGTCATTTAGGCAAGTGGTAAAAAAGCGCAGGGTAGACGGGATAAAACGTTTAACCATCCCATTTGTTTGTCACATTCTGAAGGTACTTTTATGCAAACCTACTTTCCCAATTGGAATCTATCCTTTTGGCCGGGCAATTGACCGTCTATCGTTTAAGCCCGACGGGTATGAACGGGGCATCTGCAACGCCACCGCAAGGAGACACCATGGAGACTATCGAAGCACTCATTCACCGCCGCAGCTGCCGCAAATACAGCAATCGTCCCGTCGAGGCCGAAAAGCTTGCACGGATTATCGAAGCCGGCCAATATGCACCGAGCGGCATGGGCCGCCAGCCGGTGACGTTTGTCGCCGTCACCGACCCCGCGACCGTCGAGCGTCTCTCACAGCTCAACGCCCAGGTCATGGACAGCAACAGCGACCCCTTCTATGGCGCCAAGACCGTTGTGGTGGTGCTGGTTGACCGCAGCGTGCCCACACATCTGGAAGACGGCTCGCTCGCCATGGGCAACTTGCTCAACGCCGCCTATGCACTGGGTGTCGATTCGTGCTGGATTCACCGCGCGCATGAGGTCTTTGACTCGCCCGAGGGCCTGGAGCTGCTGGCCAGCTGGGGCCTGCCCGCCGACGGCAACCTGCGCGGTGTCGGTAACTGCATTCTTGGCTACGCCGAGGACACGCTACCCGAGGCAAAGCCGCGCCGCGACAACGTGGTGTACGTGAAGTAGTACAGGAGCGTCAGCAGGGGTAGCTAATTTGGGACGGGGCTATTTAGCTACCCCACTCGCAACTTATATTGACGTCGCCGTTGTCGTCGCTTCGTTCGTCTGGGCCGTTTCGGCGTCGTCGCCTTGCTTATCTTCGTCCTTTTGCGCGTCGGCGATGGTGGAGGCCGCCGCAACGATACCGCGCTGGGGCGCAACGCCCGTCTGGGTCTGTGCGCCCTCGACAACTTCTGTGCCTGCATGCGCGAGCTCGGGCGATTTAAACATTGCGTCCAAGTTGGCGCCACCGCCGGCATATCCGAGCGCCGCAAGCGCGATGACGATCACTGCAACGACGACCGCGATCGGAACATAACGATGCCAACCAGCCGGATTGAGTCCGCTGCGGCGAGCCGCCCCGCGGCTAATATAACCAAGCGTGCCGTCGTGCTTGAGCTTTGAGCCCACCACGCGTTTGCGGCCCCACAGTGAGGACTCTGCCTGCATTGCCAAGCGGGCGCTTGCCGAAGGATAGCCGTATTTAGTGCGCTTGAACGAGCCATCAAACCCCGAGGCGTGTTTACCCCACGTCACCGATGTCGTGCGTCGGTTGACCGGCGCGGCACTCCGCCTTCTGCGGCTCGGTTTTGAAGTCTCAGCCATATGCCCTCGCACGCCGTAACCAAATCGAAACAATAACGCTTTGGACTGTAGCACACGCGTCGCGCGCGGTCACGGGCGCCTCGCTCAACGGTCATCGTCCTTCAGCAAGCGCCACAGCGTTGTACGGCTTATGCCCAGCACCTCCGCCGCACGGGTTCGGTTGCCGTGGAGATGATCTACAACCAGATGCGCGATATCTCGCTCGGTATCGGCCAGCGGTCGCAGGATATACAGGTCGCTTTCGAGCGTCGGGGCGCCAAAGGTTGCGGTCTTAATCACGTCCTCTTGGGCGAGCACTTCCTCCGCCACAGCGCGGTCCACCGTGCCCGCCCCCACCAATATATACAGTCGTTCCGAGACCTCGCGGAGCTGCAGATAATTGCGCGGCCAGCGGTAAGCATCGAGCGTCTTCGTCGCCGCGGCAGACAGCGTGGGCGCTGCCGTCCCAAATGCATCAGCGAGATATTCCAAATAGCGCGCAACCTTCGTCGACGCGGCTCCCTGCTCGGCGATTGCCGGCGCCACGCTCACCGCACAGGCGAAGCGCTCGGTCACAAAGGCGGCTTGATCACTTTCGCCGCCGCCCGGCATGTCATTCGCCGTCAGCACCACATGGCAGCGCGTCGCCAACGCGGTGTCGGCCATCGTGGAGACCAGCTCGCGGAGGCGCTGGGGGCCAACCGCGTTCCAGCCCTCAATGCAAAGGGTCAGCCCCGTTTGGAACAGCGGCGATTCGGCGCTTTTGAGCACATGGCGCCAACCGCGCTCGGTGAGCTCATCGAGCGCGACGGAAACAAAGGGCTGATCGGCAAAAGGACCGTCCAGATAGAGGCGCTTGGCGATCTCGACCTGACCCGCTCCCAGCTCGCCCTCGAGCATAAGGGGCACACCGCGCGCGTAGCTCTCGGCGACCGGTGCGGCCACCGCAGCGGCACCCTCAACAATGCCGTACGCGCTCGATTCGTAGCGGACCTCAACTTCGTCGGCGTTGAGCCACTCGATACCCGCATGCGCCGCGGCACCGCGCGCCCCGCGGACCACGACGACCCAAAGGCCCCCGCCCTCTTTGTCGGTGGGGCGAACGGTCAGGCTCAGGCGCGCACCCGCACGTCCCATAACCAGACGCGCGCCGTCTCCTATACGGTCGAAGCGCTCAGCTACAAAAGCCGCCACATCCCGCTCAAGCGCCGCGTCATTCATGGTCGAGATCGCGACGTCCCCACGCGCATCGATTGCCAATGCCGAGGCCCCGGCAGCAGCTAGGGCATCGGTCAAGATGTTCAGCTTGGCATTGCTATCCATGATTTGCCCCTGTCCGCGGCGACGTGCAACCGCCGACGGTCGCACGACCGAGTGTTTCAAAATTGAACGATATTGCTCACCAAACACTATAGGGCAGAAAGCGCCGTCCTGCGAGTATAGGTGTTGCCCCGCATCGCCATCCTGGCGGGGCGATAAGAGCTCTTCGGGACTTATAAACCTGCGGACAAGCCATACCCGCAAGAGCTCCTATCGCTCCACCGCAGGCTTGCGCTCACCGGCAGCCAGCACGCGAATAAGCTACTTCTCTACCAGATTCCCAGCACGTGCTGCATTCCCAAGCTCATGCACGCAATGCCAATCCAGCAGCAAAAGCCCAACGCGATGGGCTTGCCGCCCTTTTTGACCAGCTCGACGATATCGGTATTAAAACCAATAGCCGCCATGGCCATCACAATAAAGAACTTCGACAGCTCCTTGATGGGCGCCGTGATGGACGCGGGAAGCTGAAGCACCGTGGTGATCACGCTCGCCAGCACAAAGAACAGCACAAACATGGGAAACGCACGTTTAAGCGAGAACGTGCTTTTGGCGTCACCGCCGGCCTTGCGTGCCAGATGCATCTGCCAGCATGCGAGGACCAGCGTGATGGGAATAATGGCCAGCGTCCTGGTGAGCTTGACCACTGTGGCGCTCTCGAGCACATTGGCGCCGGGATGCATGCTGTCCCAGGCGCTCGCCGCAGCCGTTACCGACGAGGTGTCGTTGATGGCGGTGCCGGCAAACAGGCCAAAGCCCTCGTTGGTCAGCCCGAGCATGCCGCCGAGCGTCGGAAACACGAGCGCCGCGATAACGTTAAACAGGAAGATGACCGAAATGGCCTGGGCAATCTCGCGATCGTCGGCATCGATGACGGGCGCGGTCGCAGCGATGGCCGAACCGCCGCAAATCGACGAACCCACACCCACAAGCGTCGCAATCTTACCCGGTACGTTCATGACGCGGCAGAGCACAAAGGCGATGACAAGCGAGGTCGAGATCGTCGCCACGATAATCGGCAGCGACTGGGCGCCCTTGGACAGAATCTGGGAGAGGTTCATGCCAAAGCCAAGCAGGATAACCGCGTACTGCAAGACTTTTTTGGACGTATAGGTAACGCCGGCGGCGAGCGGTTCGCGACGATTCTTGGGAAAGACGAGCGCCAGGACCATGCCAAAAAGGATGGCAAATACCGGCCCGCCGACCACCTCAATCTGTTTGCCGAGCAACGTCGCGGGGATAGCGATGATCAGGCAGAACAAGACGCCTTTCCAGCGCTCGCGTACGATATTTGCCGGTTGCATATGGGATTCCTTCTTTCTATTTCACGTTTGCGACGGCTTATGATACGGCAACATTGAGCGCAGCCTTGCGCAAACACAGACTAAGATGCCGCAATAGTTCTCGGGCGACAGCCGAATTACCCACCGCGGAGAGCTGATTCGCGGCATAATTAACAACTGACATATGAGTTTGATAGAACAGTTGCGAGGCGCTATGGAAGAATCGATGCACGTCGGCGAGCAGGAAACGAGTCTACAGGACCAGTCCTACCACACCATTCGACGCAAAATCGTCTACCTGGACTACAAGCCGGGCGAAAAGCTGGGCGTCAAGCAACTTTGCGATGACCTGGATATGGGGCGCACCCCCGTGCGCGAGGCACTGGTGCGTCTGGCGCAAGAGGGCCTGGTGCGCACCGTGCCCCAAAGCGGCACCTATGTCTCGCCCATCAACCTCACCCTTGCCGAGAGTGCCTGTTACATCCGCGAGCATCTGGAAAAGCAGGTAATCGTGGAGTGCTGTGCGCGCGCCACCTCGGCAGGCATCGAGCAGCTCGACCGAGCCATCGCGCTGCAGGAAAAGGCCATGGCCGATGAGGATCGCATCGGCTTCTTTTTGAGCGATAACCTCATGCACCACATGATCTTTAGCATCGCATGTCGCAGCACCGTGTGGTCGTGGCTCGAAGAGACCAATGCCGACCTAGAGCGCTTCCGCTGGCTGCGCGCCGCCACGCAAGTTCTCGACAATCAGGACATCGTGAACGAGCACAAGCAGATTCGCCGCGCTATCGCCGGTCGCGACCCCATCGAAGCGAGCTTTTTGGTCAGCAAGCACCTGCACATGATGTTCCGCAACCAAACCGAGGTTCTGGACCAGTTCCCCGAGTACTTCGAGACCAGCAAGCTCCGCTAACCTGCCAAAAAGGGACAGGTTCATTTTGGCAGGTTTTATCTGGTCAAATGCAACAAGGCCCGGCTCCGTCAAATTGCGGAGCCGGGCCTTAGTCGCTAGAACGGCGGAACCAACTACTCGACGGTAACGCTTTTCGCCAGGTTGCGGGGCTGGTCGACGTCGCAGCCGCGCAGGATGGCGACCTCGCGTGCGAGCAGCTGCAGAGGAACGCTCGCCGTGATGGGACTGAACACGTCGCGGACTGCCGGCACGCGGATAATGCAGTCGGCGATCTTGTTGATCTCCTCGTCGCCCTCGGTGGCAACGACGATGACCTTGGCACCGCGCGCCTTGCACTCCATAAGGTTCGACACGGTCTTGTCGTAGGTGGCACTCTTGGTGGCCACAGCGATGACAGGGAAGCCCGGGTCGATCAGGGCAATGGGGCCGTGCTTCATCTCGCCGGCGGCGTAGGCCTCGGCGTGCAGGTAGCTGACCTCCTTGAGCTTGAGCGCACCCTCGTAGGAAATAGCGGCACCCATGCCACGGCCCACGAACAGCGCCGACTGCGCATCCTTGCACAGCAGGGCGGCCTCATGCACGGCCTCGGTCTGGGTATCCAAAATCCACTGGATCTGCTCGGCCGTATCGGAAAGCTCGCGGAACAGCATGCGCGCCTGCTTGGTGGTCAAGCGGTACTTGACCTGCGCCAGCAGCAGGGCCAAAAGCGTGAGGCTCACGACCTGGCCGATAAAGCTCTTGGTCGAGGCGACCGCAATCTCCTTGTTGGCCTTAGTGTAGATGACGCCGTCGCTCTCACGCGCCACGGGGCTGCCCACCACGTTGGTGATGCCGAAGACCTTGGCGCCCTTGATGCGCGCGTCTCGAATGGCGGCAAGGGTATCGGCCGTCTCGCCCGACTGGGACACGGCAACGACGAGCGTCGTCGGCGTGATGATGGGATTGCGATAACGGAACTCGCTGGCCGCCTCAACCTCGGTGGGGATGCGAGCCCAGCCCTCGATGAGATTCTTAGCAATGAGGCCAGCGTGATAGCTGGTGCCGCAAGCGATCACGTAGACGCGGTCGATGTCGTTGAGCTCCTCGAGCGAAAGGCCCAGCTCGTCGATGTCGAGCTCGCCGGCCGGCGTCATACGACCGACCAGCGTGTCGCGCACGACGCGCGGCTGCTCGTGGATTTCCTTGAGCATAAAGTCGGGATAACCGCCCTTTTCTGCCATGTCCAGGTCCCAGTCGATGTGGGTGACCTTGGGCTCGATAACGTTGCCGGCCTCGTCGGTGTACTCGACGCCTGCGGGCGTGAGCTTGGCAAACTGACCGTCCTCGAGCACCACGACATCGCGGGTGGCGTCGATGAGCGCGATGACATCAGAAGCAACATAGGAGCCGGTTTCACCCACACCGACTACGATCGGGGAATCCTTGCGGGCCACGGCGATCACGCCGGGCTCGTCAGCGCACACGGCGGCCAGACCATAGGCACCGACCACGTGGGTGCAAGCCTCGCGCACGGAGGCCATCAGGTCGTGCGTCTCGGCATAAGCCTCTTCGATCAGATGCGCGAAGACCTCGGTATCGGTCTCGCTCTTAAAGTGGTGGCCGCGGTCCTCCAGCTCTTCGCGCAGCTCGGCGAAGTTCTCGATGATGCCGTTGTGAACGATGGCGATACGACCGTCGCAGCTGGTGTGGGGGTGAGCGTTAACGACCGAAGGCTTGCCGTGGGTGGCCCAACGGGTGTGGCCGATACCGCAGGTAGCGTCGCTGTCAATGTTGGAAAGCTCGCTCTCCAGGCCCGCGACCTTGCCCACGCGGCGGATGACGTCGAGGTGCGCCGCGGCGCCCTCGCCCACCTCGAGCGCGACGCCCGAGGAGTCATAGCCGCGATACTCCATGCGCTTGAGGCCCGTGATCAGGATGTTCTTTGCAATATCAGAGCCGGTGTAGCCGACAATTCCGCACATAGGATAAATCCCTTCGTTCGCGTGACTGCAAGACGTCCACGCACAGGGGGCGCTGAGACGTATAACGTTCGAGTATTGTACTCACGCAAGCGCAAGCTGATATACCAGAAGTGGTATCTCAACTTAGATACCACCCGATGCACACATGCCCAGCCGGTCCAAACCACCGCAAAGGTGCCTGTCCCCTTCGTGGTGGTCGCGCTGGCAACGACGTTTCCCCAGATAAAACCTGCCAAAATAAACCTGTCCCTTTTTGGAAGGTTTGGGATGCTACAATCTGGCTTGTACTTGAAACGCATCAAAGGGGCCGCTATGGCAAAGGTAAAAATCAGCGACGTCGCGCGCGAGGCCGGGGTTTCGTTGGGCACGGTTTCCAACGCGCTCAACCATCCCGAAAAGTTGCGCCCCGAGACCCTCAAGCTCATCAACGAGACCATCAATCGCCTGGGCTACCTGCCCAACCAAAGCGCTCGTCAGCTCGCGGGCGGCGCCACCAAGTCTTTTGGCCTGGTGCTCCCCCGTCTCGATCACGGCTTTTCGCTCCAAATCGCCAGCGGCGCCCACAACGAGGCCCGTAAGCACGGCTACGACCTGCTCATCGCCAACGCCGATAACGACGATATTCTCGAGGACCATTACCTGCGCTACTTTATGGGCACCCAAATGTCCGGCGTCATGGTTCAGCCCATGGCATTCCCCGACTGGCATCCCGTCATGGCCAAGATGCCCGTGCCGATCGTCCACCTGGACATCCATTGCTCCGAGCCCGGCTACTACGTAGCGGCCGACAACGAGGCCCAGGGTCGCATCATTGCCGAACTCGCCATCGCCCGCGGTGCACGCCATATCACCGTTGTGGGTAGAGCAGCATTTATGCAACTCACCCTGCGCGTCCTTGGCATTCATAAGGCACTCGCCCTACACCCCGATATCAAGATCGAAGTCATCGACGCCGGCGAATGGAATACCGCCGCCGACGGCTACGGCATCGGCGCCCAAATCGCCGCGCGCCCCGCCGACGAACGCCCCGATTTTGTCGTCGGTCTGACCGACGTGCTGGCCTCGGGCGTCATCTCGGCGCTGGTCGACAAAGGCATCGCCGTCCCCGGGCAAGTACGCGTAGCAGGTTGCGATGGCAACCCACTCGCTTGGAGCGGATCGGTCCCGCTCACTACGGTAGCGCCCCCGGGCTACGAGATTGGCCGCAAGGGCGTTCAATTGCTCATGGAGCAAATCGAGAACAAGACCCCGGCAAAGACCAAGCATATCCGCGTCGGCTCTGCAGCGCGCACCGTCACCGCAGTCACCGCCGCCGAGGATATCAACCGCCAAGAACTGGTACGTCCGTTCCTACTGGAGCGCGCCAGCACCCAGGCAAGCACCCAGACCGACGCCACGGCCATCAACCTCGGCGCGTATCTATAGCACGCCCGCAAGTATGCTATGTCGCCGCTTAAGCAAAAGGGGCCCGACCATTGCCGGGCCCCTTTTGCTTAAGCGCAAACGTGGGCAATTGCTCGTTTCAACACCGCAATTGTCTAGCGCACGGCCTTGACCGCCGCCGCCAGGTCGAACAACGTATCGAGCACGGCCTCGCAGCCATCCACCACGTCTTGCGGCAGCGGCACGATATCGGGAACGGCAAAGACATGGCAGCCGGCCGTAATGCCCGAGACGCAGCCGTTGCGCGAATCCTCGACCACGGCACATTCCTCGGGGGCAAAACCCGCGCGCTCGCAGGCAAGCAGATACATCTCGGGGTCAGGCTTGCCGTGCGCGACGTCCTCGCCGCAGGTCACCGTTTCAAACTTGTCAAAAAGACCGAATGCTTTAAGGTTGCGCTCGGCCGTAACATGGCGCGATGACGTTGCAAGGCCTACGTGATAGCCCGCAGCCAACAGCTCGTCTATGCACTCGGCAGCGCCGGCCTTAAGCTCCAGATCGGTCTTGACCATCTCGTCGCGAATCTCCTTGTGGCGGACATAGATCGCCTCGGCGGTCTCGTGGCTGCCGTAATGCTTATCGAGGATGTCCATGACATCGGGTAGCGTGCGACCGATAAACTGATGGATCAGCGCATCATCAATCGCGAGCCCCAGCTCAGCGGCGCCTGCCTTCCAGGCCTTAATCCCCAAACGCTCGGTATCGACCAGCGTTCCATCCATGTCAAAAATAACAGCCTTGATCATATCGGTCCCCCTCGCCGGATTGCATTACTGCCACTCTACCGCACTTTACAAGCTTGTATATAACGTATATAGCATATTGCACTTTCGTTACATAGCTGGAAGTCTTATGACAAGCAGCTCGGTGGGATTATAGTTTCATCCGAGCTTTAATAACTGTAAGGAACTTTCATGCTTTCAGACACCGCCGCACCCGCAGAGGAGCTTCAGGACAAACTCGCAGCACTCGAGCAGCTGCTTTTGGCATACGGACGCGTCGCCATCGGCTTTTCCGGTGGTGTCGACAGCAGCTTTTTGGCCGCGGTCTGCGCCCGCATCATGCCTACCAATACCCTCCTCGTCCATCTCACCACACCGCTCATCGGCACGCCCGAACAGACTTCGTTTGAGCAGTCCGTTGATGGACAAGCCAATGAAGGGGCACATTTTAAGCTCCCCGTGCTCAATCTTTCGGTCGATCAGCTGCAGCTCCCCCAGGTAGCCTGCAACGATGCCAATCGCTGCTACCACTGCAAGCACGCCGGCTTTACCGCCATCGTCAACCACGCCAAGTCGCTCGGCTTTCCCACCGTCATCGATGGCAGCAATGCAAGTGATCGCGGCGACTACCGCCCTGGTATGCGCGCGGCAAAAGAGCTCGGCGTACGCTCCCCTCTCATGGAGGTCGGCTTTACCAAGGACGAAGAGCGCGAGCTGCTGCGCGCATGGGGCTATCCCGTTTGGAACCTGCCGGCGGGAGCATGTCTTGCCACGCGCGTTCCCACGGGCGAGGAGCTTACGCGCGAGAAGGTCGATTTAATCCGCGCCTGCGAGGATTACCTGCACGATCTTGATCTGGCACAGGTACGCGCGCGCTTGATCGGCGGCTGCATGCATATCGAGGCCGCACCCGCAGATGTCGCCAAGATTGCTGCCCTCGGTGGCAACGCCGTCGATGCCGAGGGCAAAACCCCGCTGCCCGCCGTTATCGAGTCCGCGCTGCGCGAGCTGGGCTGCGACCATATCTTCCCTGAGGTCACCCTCTACATCCACGGCAACATGAACCTGTAGGTTGCGCCGTTTTACAAACGGCGCAGCTGCTCGGCGCTGCACGGGCTCCGGGCACGGCAATCTGACGTTCAACTTCACGGGCGCGACCAAAAGGTCAGCGCCCGCTTGTTTCACGTCACCTTGCCGCACCCGGAGCCTGCTCGCTCGCATATGCTCAACCTGGACTGCGTTAACTGACCTGCCAATAAGGGACGGGTTTGTTTTGGCAGGTTTTATCTGGGAAAATATCGCGAGGCAGTCGCTCCCCTAGCACCCATCTAACTTCGAGAGGCACTAGAGAGGCGACCCGGCTGCATCTACTTCTTCCGATATCGGCGGTTACGACTCGTCGATGAACCCATTACTTCGATGAGCCCTTTATCCGCCATTTTTGGCAGATGGTAACGGACAGACGAAATTCTGACCCCCGATGCAACCGCTATTTCTCGCGCCGTCATATCCACTTCGGCGCTGAGAGCCTCCAGGATCCTATCCGCCGTCGAAGCTGACGGTTCTCTGTTCCTATCGATAATTTCGAACGTGTCTTTGCCGCATTTTGACAGGGCATGTTTATCTACAAGGTCCCCGCAGATCAGACGAATGTCATCCGAATCCCACTTCAGGGCCTCTCGTATTTTTTGAACATCGCATACGCATCCATGCTCCCGCATAAACATGAGCAATGTTTCTTCGCGATCCGTCAGCTCGGCGCCCACATGGCTCTGAATCCACGTGCGGTTTTCAGCAAGCTCCGCCCCGTGCCGGGAAAGCAGCACCGTAAACGAATCGGCCTTAACGATAAATTTCGGCCTGCCAAGCGAACGAGACTCCATCTCGCGAATCATAGCCGGGATACCAGATCCCTGGCTTTCCGCAACGGCCCCCTCGGCATGCTCTAACGGCGTCGCCCCCATTAGGCTCATGAGCTTTGGGTTTCGGCAGCGCGATTCCCCGTCTGCAAGATTGTCCACCGTCTTTCCGCCCCAAAGGCCGCCAGGGTTTTTGATCTCTATTCTGTCTGGATAGATATCGACACTCACGGCCTGCCCCACAAACATGGGCGAATATTCTCGATGGATGCAGGCATTTGCCAAGGCCTCGCGCAAAACCTCCTGGGGAACTTCCCAATCCTCCCTTCTGCCAGCGCCTTGCACTATCGTCGCTTTGCGCAAGTTTCGTCCAATCGCGGCAAGGGCATCTTCGATGCAAGCCGGAATCGGGCCATCGCACAACTGGCGGTCAATAAACCGGGGTTGCCCGGGTGCAGATTTTTCCACATCGGAATGAACGGCGACATCGATCATCAGTTTGGGATAGAACTGCTGGGGGTAAATTCCCGCCGACAGAAGCCCCGCGAGCTTCACGGCACCATCCTTTGTAGTGATATTGAGTCTGACCAGCTGCTTTTCCAGCGTATCGGCCCCGCGCAAAACGCGCGGGGTCTGCAGCCGGCGATTTGCGATAATAGACCGCACGACATCTGGATCCAAATCCTCGACCGTTGCCTCCGAAACCACCGTGCCGTCTGCATCGCTCGGAAGCAACGCACTCTGCAGCTCATATAGCTCAGCGGGTGACATCTTGATATCTTTATCATCCACGCGCTTGTAGCTACCGTTCTGCACGCCGCGCGCGCCGATATAGCAAGGCTTCGCTTTAAGCTCAAGTTCAAAGATGCGCACCAGAAGCACCTGGAGCCCGTCGACCTCGCCTCGATCAAGCTCGTACCGCGGCGCATGGGTCACCACTGCCGCTGAGCCTCCGTCTCCGATACCCGAAACAAACTGATCGCGCACCCTATCGATAGCAAAGTTAGCCGAAGGAACAAATCCTTCGGCTTCATTCAGGCCCAAAATAATGAGCCCACCCGCAGTGTTCGCAAAAGCGCTCACTGTCTCCCATACGTCTGCGCTCAATTTATTCGTGCAGGCTTTAACTTCTACCGATGCGTCATCAGTCCCCCGCCTGCGAAGGCGCTCAACGATAAGGCCAAGAGGTTCATCCAGCAGCATTGGCATTCCGCCTCTCTAAAACAATAGAGTTATCTCTCTAAAGTGTAGTATATCTCTCTAACTTTAGAGAGATAAGCACCTTATTTTAGAGAGACATTTAGAGAGATGTATCGAATTCACTGTTAGATAGCCCAATGTTATCTCTTTAACTGGCTTTCTCTTTAGAGAGACAATTAGAGAGACGAGCGCGACCTCTCTAATCAAGGGCACCACTCTTTAAGGTGCACACTTCCTAACCGTGCCCTAAGTTGCGGTGAAATAGTCCCCCGATTAACCTGCCAAAAAGGGACAGGTTTATTTTGGCAGGTTTTATCTGGGGAAACGCCGAATAGCTTCATATACACAACCGCCGCAGCTCCATATGAGGCAAATGAATCCGTAGCATTTATCCCAAATCTTAAGTATTTGTTCGATAGAACGGCCCCTGCCGGCTCCTGCTAGACTGGTAGATTCCCAACCGTCCATCCAGGAGCCTCAATGTCGCGCAAGCCCGCCTACAAGCAAGTACTTTCCATCGGCACCGCCGTGGTGCTGGGGTTTGCGCTGTTTACGGGATCGCTCGACGGAGCTCCCAAGCTGCTGTCGCCGCAAAGCGATGAACAGGCGGTAGCTCTGGCCGAGAAGCAAAACGAGAGTCCCAAGCGCACCGGCAACGAGGCAGACCTGGTCGCCCGGCTCGAATCGGGAACAGCCAGCTCCGAGGACTCCCAAAACAACCAAGACTCTGGCGATGGCTCTGAATCCGCCGCGTCCGGCACCGATGACAACGCCTCCGCGGACAGTGCCGCCACCCCCATCGACGAGGTCGAAAACCCCGACCTCAACCGCGCCCGCGGTGTTTATCTCAGCAGCATTCCCGACTACGCCGGCAATCCCTACGTTGCCCTTCGCGCCGACAGCACGCACCCGCTCGGCACGCCGTCGTTCACGCTTGACGAGTATGAGCGTGCCACCGAAGAAGGCTGCTTTAAGAAATTCTCCAAGCTCGACAGCCTGGGCCGCACTCGCAAGGCGCTCGCCTGCGTAGGCCCCGAGTCGCTCGGACAGGGCAAGCGCGGCGACATCTCGCGTATCCACCCCGCCGGATGGCATCAGCAGCGCTACGACTTTATTCCGGGCCAGAGCCTCTACAACCGCTGCCACCTTATCGCCTGGTCACTCTGCGGCGAGAACGCCAATCGCAAGAATCTCCTCACCGGCACGCGTTATCTCAACGAGACGGGTATGCTGCCGTTTGAAGAGCAGATTCTCAACTATATTCGCGATACGGGCAACCATGTGCTCTACCGCGTCACGCCCATGTATAACGAAGAGGAACTTGTCTGCCGTGGCATGCGCCTTGAGGCGCAATCGGTCGAGGACCACGGCAAGACCCTCTGCTTCCACGTATATTGCTACAACCTGCAGCCGCACGTGCAGATCGACTACGCTACCGGCCGCAACCAGGCCTCGGGAGACTAGGACCGACCAAGCTGCCCCAAAACCTAAAATGATCCGTTTTCCTCCGTCCCCAAGGGATCAAAAAGGGCCGCCCCGGTTACCCAGGGCGGCCCTTGCATCGGCATGCATGTTGCAGGCAAAACCACGCGTTACTTGGCGCGGCCCTCCTCATAGCGCTCGACCAGCTTGGCCTGAACGTCATAAGGCACCTGCTCATAGCCTGCGGGCTTCATGGTAAAGTCACCCGTGCCGCGCGTGATAGAGCGCAGGCGCGTCGAATAATCCGTCAGCTCTGCCAGCGGCGCCTGGGCAATGACCACGGTGTCGCCGCGCTCATCGGTCTCCATGCCCGTCACGCGACCGCGCGATGCCGAGATGTCGCCCATCACAGCGCCGGCGTAGCTTTCGGGAATAGTCACCGTGATTTCCTCGATGGGCTCCAGCACCACCGGGTCGGCATCGGCGCATGCCTTGCGCAGGCCGATGCGGGCCGCCGCGCGGAACGCCATCTCGTTGGAGTCGACGCTGTGATACGAGCCGTCGTACACAGCCACGCGAATGCCCGTGAGCGGGTAGCCGGCAATAATACCGTCCTTCATGGTCTCCTGGACGCCCTTGTCCACGGCAGGGATCAGCGAGCGCGGAATGCGGCCGCCTACGACCTCATCCACAAACTCGTAGCCGTCGCTCGTGCCGTCGGGCCCAATAAGCGGCTCCACGCGCAGCCAGCAGTCGCCGTACTGACCGGCACCACCGGTCTGCTTCTTGTGGCGGCCCTGGGCGCTCGCCGTGCGGCGGATGGTCTCGCGATACGGAATGCGGATCGGCACGCTCTTGGCCACGACCTTGGTGCGATCCTCCAGACGGTTGAGCAGCACCGAAACCTGCGCCTCACCCACGGCGGAGATGATAGTCTGGCCCGTCTCCTCGTCGCGGTCGATGCTCATGGTCGGATCAGCCTTGCAGGCCTTCTCGATAAACGTGTAGAGCTTCTCTTCGTCCCCGCGATTCTCGGCCTCGATGGCGATGCGGTACTGCGAGTTGGGGAACTTAAACGCCGCAGCCTCGACCTTGCCGGTAATCGAGAGCGTATCGCCCGTCTCGGCCGCCAGCTTAGGTGCCACGATAATGTCGCCGGCATAGGCGTGACCGACCTCGGTCATGTCACGGCCGCACATCACATACAGGTGGGCCAGACGATCGCTCTTGCGGGTACGCGCGTTGATCAGCTCAAGACCCGGCTCAAGCGTACCCGTCAGCACCTTGATAAAGCTGATGCGACCCTGCTGCGGATCGGCCAACGTCTTAAACACAAACGCCACCGGACGATCATCGTCGCTTGAAATCTTGAGCGAATCGCCGTCGATAAGCGGCATCTCGCCGTAGTCGGTCGGCGCCGGGAAGTATGTGGCGATGTCGTCCATCAGCGAGTTGACGCCCTGCTCCTTAATGCAATCGCCCGCAAAGACCGGCACAAAGATGCGCTCGGCGATCGCCTTCGACAGCAGGCCTTCAAGCTCCTCCTGCGTCAGCGTCTCCTCGCCTTCCAAGTACTTCATCATCAGTTCGTCGTCAGCCTCGGCCACCAGCTCGCACAGATGGTCATGGGCTTCCTCGGCCTGGGCACGATACTCCTCGGGAATCTCCGACTCAACGGCTTCGGTGCCGTTGCAATGGCGCGCCTTCATGCGTACCAGGTCGATGATGCCGTCAAAGTCCTCGCCCTCGCCCCAGGGAAGGGTCACGGCGCCCAGGCGCGTGCCAAAGCGCTCTTGCAGCAGGTCCATCGTGGTCGCAAAGCTGGCCTCGGAGCGCGACAGGCGGTTTACGAACACCGCACGCGCCAGGCGCAGGTCCTCGGCGGCATACCAGAGCTTAACCGTCGTAGGCTGCGGGCCGGCCTCGGCGTCGACCACAAACAGAGCCGTCTCGCAGACGCTCATCGCGGCAAAGGCGTCGCCGATAAAATCGGGGTAGCACGGGGCATCGAGCACATTGATGCGCGCGCCCTTCCAGTCGATCGGCGCGATGGTCGTCGAGATGGAAAATGCACGCTTGACCTCTTCGGGGTCATAGTCGAGCGTGGGCTTGGTGCCGTCGTGGCCGCCCAGGCGGGCGGTCTTGCCGGAAAGGTGGAGCATGGCCTCGGCGAGTGAAGTCTTGCCCACCCCGCCTTGGCCTACGAGCACCACGTTCCTTACATTGCCGGTCTTGGGAGCACCCATGATGACCTCCTTGCAGGGCCGCGCGCAATGCGCGACGCCAACGGGGAGAGTTCGCGGTCGGTGCCATCCCGGGAGCAGCATGGTCGGCAACCGAGCCGACTCACCCTCCAAATGTCCTATGCCACCACCCTACCCTCACGGGCGGCCGTCCATGCATACCTTTCGGCGCACGTATGAATACAGGCGGCGAGAGGAAGAGACAAGCTTGTGAGGCGATTATTGAACCCCGTCGATGCAAACAAAAAGCCGCCACAGACCGTAAGACCTGCGACGGCTTCGCCTCAATTAATAGTTGAGTAAATACCTGAGCCTATCCCTCGATACGGCTCAAGAACTCACGGGTGCGCTGCTCATGCGGATGGTCGATGACCTGCTCGGCAGGACCCTCCTCGACAATGCGGCCGCCATCCATAAAGACCACGCGGTCGGCAACATCGCGCGCAAACTGCATCGCGTGGGTCACGATTACCATCGTCATATTCTGCGCGGCAAGGTCTTTAATGACATGCAGCACCTCGGCCGTCAGCTCGGGATCGAGTGCCGAGGTTGGCTCGTCAAAGAATAAGATTTCCGGATCGAGCGCCAGGGCGCGGGCAATACTCACGCGCTGTTGCTGACCGCCCGAAAGCTCACACGGAACCTTGTTCTCGTTGCCCGTAAGCCCCATCTGCGCGATCAACTCGCGCGCACGAGCTTCCGCCTGCTCGCGCGGGCGCTTAAGCACGCGGATCGGCGCGTCGATGATGTTTTTCATCACGGTATAGTGCGGGAACAGGTTGTAATTTTGGAACACCAAGCCGAATCGCGAGCGTGCCCGCTTGGGCACATCGCCCTTCGCATAGACCGCGCCCGAACCCGCATCCGTCGCAACGGCAAGGTCACCAAACGAGAGCGAGCCTCCGTCGAGTGTCTCGAGCAGCGTGGCACACCGCAGCAGAGTGGACTTGCCGCCACCCGAAGGCCCGATAATCGCCACGACCTCGCCACGCTTGACCTCGAGCGAAATATCCTTGAGCACCTCATTGCCGCCAAACGCCTTGCGCGCGCTTTCGATTTTCATCACTGAGTTAGTCATGATAATAGTCCAGCTTCTTTTCGGCGGCGCCCAGCAGCATCTCGACCACAAAGTTAAAAATCCAGTAGATCAGCGCCGCGATCGCAAACGGCACCATGCTCACCTGCGAGGCGACCAGCGCCTTGGCCGTCGAGAACATCTCACCCACGCCAATGGCAAACGCCAGCGACGTGTCCTTGACCAGCGTGATGATCTCGTTGCCCATCGCCGGCAGAATACGCTTGGCGACCTGCGGCATCACGATATACAGAAACGTCTGCACGCGCGAGTAGCCCAGCACCTCGGCCGCCTCGTATTGACCACGCGGAATGGACTGCAAGCCCGAGCGATAGATCTCGGCAAAGTAACCGGCGTAGTTGATGATGAACGCCACGACGCACGCCGTCCACTTGGAATCGGGCGTGAGCGAAATGCCAAACACGTAGTACGGGGCAAAGTAGATGGCAAACATCTGCAGCATGAGCGGCGTGCCACGCATGACCGAGATATAGATGCGCGCAATCCAGCGAAGCGGCGCGATTTTGCTCATGCGCATAAACGCCACGGGAATTCCCAGCGGAATCGACCCGAGCAGCGTCAGCACAAACAGCTGCAAACTGACCAAGAATCCCTGGCCAAGCATCTGCATCATGACCTGAATAGACATTACTTGAGCACCCAATTATCGAAAGATAGACCATAGCTTGAATACTTGTCGCACAGGTCCTTGACCGTGCCGTCCTCGTAGAGCGCCTTGAGCGACTCGGTCACGGCGTCGGCCGACTTGGTGTCGCCCTTCTTAAAGCCGACGGCGTAGTGCTCGCTGGACAGCGGCTCATCAAGCTGCGTATAGGCATCGGGCTTGGCGGCAAGCTGATACTGGGCAATCGAAAGGTCGCAAGCCACGGCATCGACCGCGCCGCTCTCGAGCTGCATAAAGGCCGTGTTGTACTCGCCGATGGTATCGAGCGTGGCAAACGTCGCCGCCAGATCCTTCTGATCACCCTCGAGCACATCCTGCGCAGCGGAATCGGTCTGGGTAATCACAGTCTTGCCGGCAAGATCGTCCCAGCTCTTGATACCTGCATCCTTCTTGACCACCAGCACCTGCTCATTGAGCATGTACGGCTCGGAGAACGTGTAGTCGTCCTCGCGGCCCTCCATGGTAAAGCCGTTCCAGATGCAGTTGATGGCGCCCGAGTTAAGCAGCGTATCCTTGGCGTCCCAGTCGATGGCCTCGTATTTGACCTCCCAGCCCTGCTTATCGGCAACAGCCTTGGCCAGATCGAGGTCAAAACCAGTGTACTCGCCGTCGTCGCCCACAAAGCCGTACGGAGGATAGGACTTATCAAAGCCCACCACGAGCTTCTTGGACTCCGCAGCACCCTTCACATCCTTGGCCGCGGCAGAGCCTGCAGCGGAGCCCTTGCCGGCACCACCGCCGCAGCCGACAAGACCAAGGCCAAGCACCGTAGCGAGCGAGCCGGCTAGACCAACAAACTGACGACGAGACATATCGGTGTTCATGGTATTCCCCCTTGATGGCACTTTAGTTAGGTAAAGTGAGTCATGTAACGTTCAGAATCATACACTTTAGCGTGATAGAGCACAAGGCGAGTTTGCCCGCCGCGTGAGGGGTGTGGGGGTTAAGTTTCCTGCTCTACAGTCCTGCTCACGACGGAGGCCACATTAAGTGGCCTCCTGTTCGTGCGGAACTCGCGATAAACTTAACCCCCACACCCCTCACGCGGCGGGCAACCGTCGTTGGGCTTATCACTGACACGAATAAACCGCTTGCATATCGTCTGCTGGCTTGGCACGGTACAATACTTGCAGCTTTAATTCATAAATTAGTGGAGTTATTGATGGCAGAATCTCGTGCGGAGCGTAAGGCTCGTCGTGCTTTGATCGAGGCGGCTGAGGGGTCAGAGGAGAAAAAAACTTCTCAGAAATCCAAGTCGTCTCAGGACGCGAAGGGTAAGTCGGCCAAGGGCAAGGCTAAGGCCAAGCGTCCCGGCTCTCGTCGGAGCGAGGATACGGCATCTCAGACTCGCTCCAAGCGCCCGTATAAGAATCCGGTTCCGTCTGCGCGCAAGGCCGTTGATCCCAAGTCTCCTTGTTCCATCATGAAAGCTTGCGGTGGGTGTACGGCGCTCAATCGTCCTTATAAAAAGCAGTTGGCGGCTAAGCAGGCTGCTATGGAGGAGCTGTTTGCCGAGCTTTGTGAGCGCGAGAGCATTGCTGTCGATCCTATTCGCGGTATGGGCGTCACCCTTGGCGACCCGGGTAAATATCCTGCGCCGCGTGGCTTTCGTCATAAGGCTGCCACTCCCTTTGCTCCCGGTAAGGAGGGCGCTGTCCGTTGCGGTTTCTTTGAGCGCGGCACGCACAAGATCGTTGCCGTACCCGAATGCCCCGTCGAGGCGTCGGGCGCTCGTCAGATTCTCAACGGCATCGCACGCGAAGCTGAGCGGTTGCATATTCCCGCCTTTAACGAGGACAAGCATCTGGGCTTGCTCCGCTATGCCGTCGTCCGCTGCGGTTGGCGTACCGACCAGGTCATGGTCACGCTCGTGACCGCTCAGCGCGACTTGCCGCATGCGCAGGAGTTCTTTGAGGCTGTCGCCGCACTCGATCCGCGCATCGTCACCGTCGCCCAAAACATCAACGGACGTCCCGGCAACGCCATCCTCGGCGAGGAAACCCGCATCGTGTATGGCGCCGAATGCATGCGCGACCAGCTGCTCGGCTGCGAATTCGACATCTCCCCCACCGCGTTTTATCAGACCAACCCGCAACAGACCGAGCTGCTCTATCAGCTCGCTATCGACGGCATGGATTTGCACCAGGGCGATGTGCTCATGGATGCCTACTGTGGCAGCGGTACCATCGGTCTTTGCGCAGTTAAAGATGCCCAGAAAAAGGGCATCGGCATTATGCTGCTCGGCGTGGAGCGCAACCCGGCGGGCATTGCCGACGCACGTCGCAATGCCGAGCTCAACGGCCTCACCCGCAGCGCCTGGTTTATGGCCGACGACGCCACCGATTGCATCCTGGATGCCGCCGATAACAACGAGCGGGTCGATGTCCTTTCCATCGATCCGCCGCGCGCCGGCTCTACCCCCGAGTTCCTCGAAGCTGCCTGCGCGCTTAAGCCGCGCCGCATCACCTATATCAGCTGCAACCCCGTAACTCAAGAGCGCGACCTGCATCAGCTCCTCGACGGAGGCTATTGCCTGCTCAAGATCACGCCCGTCGACATGTTCCCTCACACCGACCACACCGAGACGGTTGTCTTGCTTTCCAAGGGTGAGGTCGACTCGAAAAAGATTCGGGTTG
>OLNX01000260.1_pt1 | contig 55455 bp, 42 predicted proteins | sample 1672611 | NCBI WGS metagenome assembly OLNX01 (sample SAMEA3136705, study PRJEB25190) | human gut metagenome | reverse complement strand
AAAGATCAACCGCGCCGCCGGGATTGAGACGGAGGTATTCGTCCACGGCGCGCACTGCATGAGCGTTTCGGGCGCGTGCTATCTTTCCGCCATGCTCGGCGGACGCAGCGGCAACCGCGGCCTGTGCGCGCAGCCGTGCCGGCTCGACTGGCGCTGCGGCAAGGGCGACCATGTTCTCTCGCTCAAGGACATGTCCCTGCTGCGCCATGCGCAGGAGATGGCGGACGCCGGGATCACAACGTTCAAGATCGAAGGGCGCATGAAGCGCCCGGAATACGTTGCCGCGGTTGTGACCGCCTGCCGCGAGGCGCTTGTGCCGGTCTACGAAAACGGCCCGCGGGGTACGCTCACGCAGGCGCTCATGGAGCTCGGCGCGATGGTGTGCGTTCCGAACGGCGCGCCGAAATGCGAAATTTGCCCCCTGCGGGATGTGTGCCTTGCAAACGCGCACGGCACGTGGGAAAAATACCCCGTAAAAGAAGCAAAGAAGGCGAAGCGGGAGGAAGAGAAAACGGTATTCTATCTCACATGCGACGGCTGCCTTGCCGTCCGGAAGCGGGAGAGCAAAGGACTTCTCGCGGGGCTCTGGGAGCTTCCGAACGTGGAGGGGAAGCTGGATGCGGCGCAGGCGCTTTCGTTTGCGGAAAAGGCCGGATGCGAGCCGGCGGAGCTTCTCAAAAGTGTCGAGCGGGTGCATGTGTTCACGCACATCATCTGGCGCATGCGCTGTTATTATATAGTATGCAAGGAGAAAAGCCCGGAATTGTCTGGGCGGACGCGGAACGGCGCAAAACGGATGTGGCGCTGCCGACAGCGTTCCGGATGTTCGTCGAAGAGGAAATATAAAAGCATCCCCGTACAGAGGTTCTGTGCGGGGATGCTTCGTATCTTGGGAAACTCAGCCGATCTGCGGAAGGGCTGCGAGGCTTGCGGCCAGCTGCTCGTCGGTGGGGATGGTGTCGGTCATGGTGCCGTTATTGAAGGCTTCGTAGGCGTAGAGATCGAAATAGCCAGTGCCGGTGAGACAGAAAAGAATCTTTTTCTTTTCGCCGGTCTCACGGCAGCGGATAGCCTCGTCCATGGCGGCGCGAATCGCGTGGCTGCTTTCGGGAGCGGGGAGATAGCCCTCGACTTTTGCAAATTCCCTGGCCGCCTGAAACACCTGCGTCTGCTCATAGCTGATGGGCTTGATGTATCCGTCATGGCGAAGCTTGGATACGATGCTGTTCATGCCGTGGTAGCGCAGGCCGCCGGCGTGGTTGGGGGAGGGCATGAAGCCGCTGCCGAGGGTGTACATCTTGATAAGCGGAGTAGTCTTGCCGATATCGCCGAAGTCGTATGCGTAGGTGCCGCGGGTGAGGGTGGGGCAGCTTGCAGGCTCAACTGCTATAAACTCAATGTTGTTCTTGCCCTCGAGACGGTCCGCCATGAAGGGGGCTATAACGCCGCCGAAGTTCGAGCCGCCGCCGACGCAGCCGATAATAACGTCGGGCTGAATGCCGTATTTATCCAGCGCGGCCTTCGTCTCAAGACCGATGATGCTCTGGTGCATGAGAACGTGATCCATAACGCTGCCGAGAACGTAGCGGGTATTCTCACTCGTGACCGCTACCTCGACGGCCTCGGAGATAGCGCAGCCGAGGCTGCCGCCGGTGCCGGGGTTCTCCTCGTTTATCTTCCTGCCGACTGCGGTGGTGTTGGAGGGGGAGGGAATAACGCTTGCGCCGTAGGTCTCCATGACCGCCTTGCGGTGCGGCTTCTGCTCGGAGGATACCTTGACCATATACACCTTCACGTTCATGCCGAAATAGCCGCCTGCCATGGAGAGGGCAGTGCCCCACTGGCCTGCGCCAGTCTCGGTAGTAAGGCTCGTGATACCCTGCTGCTTGGCATAATATACTTGGGGAACAGCGGAGTTGAGCTTGTGGCTGCCGGAGGTATTGGTGCCCTCAAATTTGTAGTATATCTCAGCCGGTGTGTCGAGATATTTCTCAAGGTTGTAGGCTCTGACGGTGGGCGACGGACGGTACATCCTGTAAAAATCAAAAACGGGCTTTGGGATATCAATGTACTTATCGGTATCGTTCAGCTCCTGATCCACGCAGGCCTCGCAGAAAACGGGAGTGAGATCGTCCCTCGTGACAGGTTTGAGGGTTACCGGATTGAGCATGGGCTCCGGCTTATCCTTCATGAAAGCCTTGAGGTTTAAGTACTGACGGGGCATCTCGTCCTCATCAAGGTAGATTTTGTACGGTACTTTCTGTTCGTTCATTTTCTTTTTCTCCTTTTCAAAGATGATTTCTTTGGAGACGAGAGCATACAAAAAGCTCCTGTCCCCACAACTTTGCAGGGACAGGAGCGTTAAAATCTCCTGCGGTGCCACCCGGCTTGACGCATATTGCGCCCACTCAGTGCGTACTGACATACGCCTGCTCTTTTAACGGTGAGCCTCCGTCGCCCCTACTCGAAAAACTTTCGGTTTGCCCTCGTAAGTCCATTCAGTAATCGTTCGGCTGCCGCATTCCCAGCATCAGCGGCTCTCTGTGAGCTTCCGGATAACTTACTTACTCTTACTCAACGGTTTCAATGCAGCTAATATAGCACCGGCGCAGCAGTTTGTCAATAGGTTTTTTCAAAAAAACTTTAGCGATTTTTATCGAAGAAGTACTATATAATTATAATTGTTGCACAAAATTGATACAGCAAATATGTTATAATTACCAATATTCAAACACTTGTAATAAAGATTTTGTGATTATATAATAGCAATAATAGGAGCAACATTTACGAAAAAGGAGAAACAATATGAAGAAACGTATTCTCAGCTTGCTGCTTGTTTTAGTACTGCTTGTCTCACTCATGCCGGTGGGGGCTCTGGCAGGACTTGGAGACACAACCATCAAAACGCAGCCTAAGGATGTGAGCGTTGACGTAGGTGATACTGCGACGTTCACGATAGAGGCTGAAAATGCCAACAGCTCAGACCTTAAATACATATGGTTTGACATTTCCAAGGTAAATACAGATAATATCACCAGCTTTGGCAGCTTCATAGATGAAGCAAAAAAGGTCATGTTGGGCGATAAGCCGACGCTGGAGCTGAAGGTAACGGCTGATATGGACGGAATGACTATCCGCTGCGCCGTTTACTATGAGAGCGGTCATTTGATCAAGCTTTTCCACGACTTGACACTCAGCGCCGAGGCAACTATCAACATCAAGCCGGAAGAATGCGCCGAGCACAGCATACAGAAGATAGAAGCGACGGCTGCTACCTGCGCTAAAGAGGGCAACATCGAATATTACCATTGCACTGTCTGCGACAGATATTATCTTGATGCAGACGGCGTGTATGAAACCACCCTTGAGGCTTGTGCCGTTCCCAAGCTGACGACCCACGATAACATCGTTCTTGTCGATGCGAAGGACGCCACCTGCTGCGAAAAGGGCTGCATTGAGCACTATGCATGCGAGACATGCGGACAGGCTTTCACGGATAAGGACGGAAGCGCAATGCTTGATAATTCCGTGGTGGAGCTTGCCATTGACCCGGCAAATCACTCAAATCTTGTTCATAAAGACGCTGTGCCCTCCACCTGCTGTGAGCAGGGCACGATAGAGCACTGGTACTGCGACGGTTGCGATAAATACTTTACCGATGCCGCCGGTACCGAACAAATTTCCAAGCTGAAGCTGGATGTGGACAGGGATAAAACCAATCACAGCAATCTGGTATACTACCCTCCTAAGGCTGCCACCTGCAAGGAAGACGGCAACATCCCGTATTATTACTGTGACGGCTGCAAGGATTATTTCAGCGACGCTGCCGGTACTAAAGAAATAACTCATGCATCCACAGTTCTTGGAAAGCTTGACCACAAATATATATGGAAAGCCTTTGAAAGTGACGGCGTCGAATATCATGCGCAGGAGTGCAGCATGTGCGGCGACCTGAAAAACACCGGCAGCCACACAGGCGGCGAGGCATATTGCCACGGCAGAGCCGTGTGCGATGTCTGCGGCTTTGAGTACGGTCAGATAGACCCGGATACTCATATCCACACCGAAAGGCAGATCATAGTCGAGCCTACTCCGGAGAAGGACGGCCTTTGCAATATCTACTGCACCGACTGCAAGAAAATAGTTGAGGAAAACGTGGCACTTCCTTATGCCGACGTATGCGAGCATGAGCTTGTCAAGGTCGAGGAAGTTCCCGCAAAGTGCGAAAAATGCCCGGATGCCGAGGGCGTAAAGGAACACTATAAGTGCCTGAAATGTGGCGCTATATTCACCGACGCTGACGGCAAAAACGCTGTAAGCGATATGAGTGAGCTTACCATTGAGCCTCTCAAGCACTACATTGCCGAGATATCCGGAACTCAGATAGCGAATGCAAAGGTTCAGATATGGGCATCCGATAATCTCGGGCACTGGAGAGTGTGCAAATACTGTGACTACAGGTATTCCGGCACCTACGGCACGCATACGGTTCTCGATACGACCAAACCCACCTGCTGCTCGGGCCATGTATGCATCGTCTGCCAGCATGACGACGGAGAGCGCGACCCGGAAAATCACTCCGGCGGAACGGAAATAGTAGGCGTCTGCGAACCCGAGGGCAATAAGCCCGGCTACACCGGCGATACAAAGTGCCTCGGCTGCGGCGAGATCATCGAGCACGGTAGAAGCTACTATACCGCCTGCCCGGACGGCTGCGCGTCCCATCTCAAATTTGTCCCTGCGGTTGAAAAGACCTGCACCGAGGATGGAGTAAAGGCGCACTATATATGCGAAAAGTGCGGCAATTTCTACTTGGATGAAAAAGCGACCGTACCTACGGACGATGCCGGTATTGTTGAGCCCTGCACAGGACATGACCTCCATCCGGGCAAGAACGCGCTCACCAATGTCGATATCGAGACCCTGCTCAAGGCTCTTGGTTATAGTGCTGCGGATATCATCGAAATGATCAAGGACGGCAATATCTCAATAGACAGCCTTCTCGCAAAGATCAAGATCAAGGATATCGACCACTGCCACGATAATGAGTCCCACTGGCTCGGCTGCCAGCGCTGCGGCAAGACGCTTGAGGATCTCAGACCCGAGCTTGAGAAAAACGGCATTATCATAAACGAGCGCTGGTATCAGCTCAGTGCAAAGCAGGCTCACAGCGGCGGACAGGCCGACTGCACGAATAAAGCGATATGCGACGAGTGCGGCGAGGCTTACGGCGATTTTGGCGGACACAGATACGACGCCGTCGTGACCGCGCCTACCTGCACCGAAAAAGGCTACACCGCGCATACCTGCTCCGGCTGCAAGGAGAGCTATGTTGACAGCTATGTCCCCGCCGCCGGTCATAAGATAAGCAAGGGAATGTGCACAGTCTGCAAGCAGACCTTCAAAAACCCGTTCTACGATGTTGCCAGCGACTCTATCTACTATGAGCATGTCCTGTGGGCATATTACTACAACCCGCAGATCACCGCCGGAACGGATGCAACTCATTTCAGCCCCTCGGCGACCTGCACACGCGGACAGGTAGTGACCTTCCTTTGGCGCGCAGCGGGCAGACCCCAGCCCATAGGCTCAGGCGCCGGCTTCTCCGACGTTTCGAACAGCGGACCCTGCCAGCCGTACTATACAGCTATCCTCTGGGCTTCTGAGAACGGTATAACCAACGGCTATTCCGACGGCACTTTCCGTCCGCATGCTCAGGTAACGCGCGCGGAATTTGTGACCTTCCTGTGGCGCTATTACGGTCAGCCGACGCCCTCAAACCTCAATAATCCCTTTGTTGACGTTAACCCCAACAGCGTTTTCTATAGGGCCATAATCTGGGCGGCGGAGCAGGGGATAACCCTTGGCTATGGACACGATGACTTCCAGCCGAATAAGGTCTGCTCCCGCTGGCAGGTAGTGACCTTCCTACACAGAGCGATGAGCTGATAATAAACAAAATAGCAAAAAGACACGGGAGCGATCCCGTGTCTTTTTACTGCCGAGTTTTATGGTTAAATTACAATATTATGTTGAAATTAGCTTTTTCGGATGATACAATAACAGCAAATAAAGGATACCGAGGAGCAAAGCTATGAGAAACGAATCAATGAACCTTTCAAAGAACGAAATGATGATGGTCATGCATGACCAGGAGCAGGAGATAGAGAAGCTCAAGGCTGAGGTAGCTGAGCTTCAGGAAAAGCTTGACGGATATGAGATCAAGATAAGCGAGACGGGCAATCTTGCCGAGGCTGCTGCAAAGATCACCGGACTGTTTGAAACCGCTCAGCTCACTGTGGATACCTATGTTGAGAATATGCGCAAGCGCGACGCACACTCCGAGGAGATTCTCGCCGACGTGGAAAAGCAGGCGGAGCAGATAATAAGCGAGGCCGAGGAGGTCGCCCGCAAACGCCTTGCCGCCGCGGATGTTGAGATAGACGAGAAGTGGGCTGTCATCGAGAGCCGCCTGCTTGTCATGTATGAATCTCATAAGGGCTTGCAGGAGCTTGTTGAATCCGGAATATTTACCATCCCGGGAAGGGAGAACCAGTAATTTTCGCTGATTTGTAATAGATACCATGAAGCAAAATACGCGAAATCACGGAATAGACCTGCTCAGGATAGTTGCAATGTCCTTCGTTGTTCTCCTGCATCAGCTCTTAAAAAGCGGCGGGCTGGAATTTACGGAGAACATGAGCGTGTATCGCTCATATTGGCTGTTTGAAGTGGTGGCATACGGCGCTGTCAATATGTTTGCGATAATCAGCGGATATGCGGGCTACAGAGATACGGAGAAAGAGCGAAAATGGAGCAGCTTACTTTCCGTGTGGGCGCAGGCGGTGTTTTACGGAGTTATAATATCGCTTGTGTTTAAGCTCTCCGGCACGGCATCTATTTCGTGGCACGATGTTGCGATGAACGCATTTCCGATAAGCACCAACAGGTACTGGTATTTGACGTCATATGTGGGACTGTTCGTCCTTATGCCGATTATTGACTCGGCTGTGCGGGCAATGTCGAATGATAAACTCATTGCCACTTCTGCGGCAATGCTTGTTTTCTTCTCGGTCATCGAGGTGTTTACCGGAGCTGACTTCCAAACATTGGGCGGGTACAGTGTCATTTGGCTTTCCATCATGTATTTCTTCGGAGCAACGATCAAAAAGTGCGGATTTGAGGAAAAAATCACAACCGGAAAATGCATATTGGCAGCCGCAGCGCTGGTTCTCATAACATGGCTTTCAAAAATATTCCCCATTGATTTCAATGTTTTTGGCCAGATATTCAAAATTAGCGACAATACATTGGTTTCATATTGCTCTCCGACAATTATTGCAATATCCGTATTGTTTGTACTTATCTTCAGCAGACTGAGAATTTCGGAGAAGGTGGGGGAGACTATAAGCACGCTCTCGTCGGGAGCGTTTGCGGCATACCTGATAAATACGGATCCAAACGTATGGGCGTATATTTTGCCGTGGCAGGTGCCGTACATGGGAGAAAAATCAACTCTCTGGCTGCTTGCAACCTCGATTATTTTCTGTGTTCTGTTTGTAGCTGCCTCAATTGCGATTGATCTGATGCGCGCCAAGCTTTTTAAGCTTGCGCGAATTGACAGACTTCTCGCCCTTCCGGACAGACTGCTGCGGAAAAAGATGAAAGTTAATTAATAGCAATAGATAAAATCAGCTTCCTGATACAGGAAGCTGATTTTTGCGTGTATATTTATATATACGCTTATAGTTTTTACAAATTAAACTGTAGATTTGCACAAAACGCGCGAGCGATAATGTACAAATCGCTAAAAAAGTATAAATGAATTGAACTTTGGTGCAAGGAGTGATAAAATAATAACATCTTTATTGCAGCATAAAATATTATGATGCAAAATGAAACGGGGGAGAAAACCATGAGAGACTTAAAGCATCTTATTTACTTTGAAGACCTCCTGCGGGAAGCAAACAATGCGCTTGTCAAACAGGCGTGTGCCGAGGGGAAGCTCGCTCTGGCGTACAATTGCTCGTACATACCTGAGCCTCTGCTGGATGTCGACGGCTGCTTCGGCGTGAGGCTTCGCGCGCCGGGCTGCACCAATCCCGACCTTGCTACATACTACATGACAAACCGCTCCTGCCCTTATTCCAAGAGCATTCTGGAGCGTGCCTTTGAGGGCGGCTACAACTTCCTTTCCGCTCTTATCGGCCAGGAGTGCTGCACCACAATGAACCGCATGGAGCAGTACTTCGACTACTGCAAGCTCATTCCCAACGAGAAATTCATCGTCACCTGCATTGATATGCCCATGAAGAAGGGCGAATGGTACGGCGGCTACTTCCGCCGTCAGCTCGAGCAGAAGGTTCTCACGCCGATGCATGAGACCTACGGTATCGACTACTCCGAAGAAAACCTTATGGAAGCGATCGAGCGCTTCAATGAGGTCTGCCGCATCATAACCGAGATTGGCGATCTAAGAAAGCTTGATAATCCTCCCATCACAGGTTATGAATTCCACGTCATCCAACTCGTGACCGAGGTCTGTCCCAAGTACCTCATCCTTCCTTACCTGCGTGAGACTCTCGAAGAGCTGAGGACCCGCGAGCCTGATCCCGAACCTTGGTACAGAGCAAGAGTTATGCTTGCCGGCTCCGAGGTCGATGATCCAGAGTTTACGAAGCTCATCGAGATGTGTGGCGCAATGGTCGTTGCCGACCGCTACTGCTTCGGCTCACTGCCCGGAAGAGAGCCGATCGAGGTCAAGGAGGGACAGCATCCTCTGGACGCCATGGCGGAGTATTACATGTACAAGAACGAATGCCCCAGAGCCATGGGCACTGATGCGCTCATAGACCGCAGAATGTACCTTTACAATCTTGCCAAGGAATACAAGGCCGAGGGCATCATTCTCCAGAATATGAAGTTCTGCGAATATTGGGGATATGAGAGAGCAATCGCCGCAAAGTGGATAACCGAAGGCAACCATATTCCTTCGACGATACCGACCTGCCAGATCGAGCGCGACTACGCAAACGCGGCAGTCGGCCAGCTCCGCACAAGATTCCAGGCATTTATCGAGTCTCTTGAGATCAAGAGAATCCAGGATAAGTAAGGGGAGGTTACAGCTATGTGGAAAAGAAAAGTAAGCATTAAAGAGCAGTATGGCACACTTGAGCACTTTATAAAAGGCGACGAGCCTTGCCATTACTTAGGACAGAGATATATTGAAGGCACAAACTTTTATGCCCGCCGTGAGTGGCGCGGCGTAAGGGATACCGCATACGCATTCGGCAAGTGGCTGACCACATGGGTGAAGATGGCTTCACTTGTCCTGCGTGATCCCATCCGTATTGCCAAGGCTTTCTGGAAGTACCGCTGGCTGAGCGCATATCTCGGCGCTCCCATGCTGTACGATAAGTGGATCGAGGGCGACCGCGGTCAGGCTCTTCGCGCAGACTCCTATGCAATGGACTGCATGATCTCCGACTCTGTTCAGACTATCTGGGAGCTGCTGCGCGCAGACCGCAGACTTGGCGAGACCAAGTGGACGGATAAGACCGTTGCGTTTGACTACACTTTGGCAAAGCACATCATCTTTGGCTTCCCTGGCTTTACGGCTATCAATATGCAGCAGCAGGCTGCGTTCATGCTTCCTGTTCTGCGCAAGCAGCTCGGCAGCTACTATGTTGACCAGGCTGTTGCCTGTGGCATCCCGGGTGATATGTGCACCCTGCCTCTGGTCGAGACCGGCGTCGCTGTCGAGGGCGAGTACCCCGATGTCGGCAACTGCTGGCTGACGACCAATAACCCCTGCGACGCAAACATGATGGATAACAGTGCCATGTGGAAGGCACTGTCGAACAACGGCCAGAAGGCCGTGCATCCGCTCAACTCCCCGCTGATGTATGATGATCCCACCACCAAGGAGCTTGGCGTTCACGAGATAGAAATGGCGATTGAATTCCTTGAGGAGCAGCTTGGTGTACCCTTTAACTGGGATGCATTTATTGAGCACCTTGAGAAAACCAACGAGTTTAACCGCGGCTCCCTCAACCGCTGGGATGTATACGCAAACAGTGATAACGGCCCGATGAACCCCGTTATTCAGGGCTTCTTCCGTATCTACTTCTACCAGCAGGGCGGCACACGCTACTTCATGAAGGCCAATAAGAAGATCAACAAGGTCTTTGAGAGATGCGTCCGCAATAACATACATCCCTTCACGCATATCCGTCACCGTGCGCTTGCGTGGTCCTGCGGCTCTACCTACAATTCTCACGGCGTCCTGTGGCTGTACAACTGCTGGGGCGTCATGGCCGTCATAAATATGGACTCCCTGACCGGACATAACCTCGTCGATACCAGCGACCGTCAGACCATGCTCAGCGACGTTGCCGACTGGTATGCGAGAACTCCGATGCGCACCCACACCGTCGGAGGCAACCGCCATCTGATGCAGATGTGGGAGACTGCGGAGAAGTTCAACTGCGACACCATCATTATGTACGACGATATCGGCTGCAAGGGCATGGCAGGCGCACAGGGTCTGCTTGAGGAGGAGTTCCACAAGTACCGTGATAAGTACCACATTATCTGGATGCCTCACGCCCTTATGGACTGCCGCATAGTACCGAATGCCGAGGCTCGTAAGACCGTCAATCAGTATATGCAGTCGGTTTTGCAGGAGGAGCCTATTGACCCGTCGCTCGTTGACTTTGACGATGAGCTTGGCTGGTAAGAAAGGAGAAAGCAGATGAAAATTGTCGCTAAAATGTTGGGTATCAGCACTGCCACTCTGGCGGTACTGTTCGCGGTATATTATTACAATCTTGATATGAAGCTCATGCATTTCGTTATAGTGCCTTTTCTGGATAAGCACCATGACAGCGTCAAGCGTGAGCACATAATCTGAGGAGGCGGAAATAATGGATAGTGTAACCAATAAGAATATTACCCCCCGCGGCCTCTCATATGAGGAAAAGGAAAACCGCAAAAAGGGCATATATGACAGCTTTGCAAACTATCTTGTGTTCTGCCAGAAGTGCAAGCATGTTCAGAAGTCAAATATGTATATTATGCGCGCCGAGGCTTATATAGACGAGCTCAACGAGCGCAGCATAGTTTGCCCCAAGTGCGGCGAGGCTCAGTGGACTCTCGGATATCCGCTCAACTCCCTGACCGGCTTTGTTAAATTCGACTGAGAGCAATATAATTAAATGCTCCGTGTACCTTATGGTACACGGAGCATTTTTACATTCAATCAGTGGTGGAGTTCCTTTTCAAAGTCAATGACCGTGCCGCTTCCACCGTCTACCTTGTATTCATATTCGTAGTCCCCGTATTTGAATTTCACCTCGTATACATGTATACCGTCGTCGTGATCAAGTTCGGTGCGCAGCAGGCTGACCTGATCTTCGGTAAGCCCGGCGTGGCTTAGGGCTGCCCGCTTGGCTGTATTTGCATACATGTAGTCAGGTCTGCCTGATCGAACCCGGTAACCTTCGTCATCCTCTACCCAGATTACACTGCCATCGGTGGCGGCAATACCGTACTCGTATTCGACGCTGCCACATTCAAACTCAACTTCGTATACCATCATACCGTACTCGTAGTCAAGATCAACTTCGACTTCTCTTACGTCATTGCTGCTGAGACCGGCGTGGGTGAGGGCAGCGCTCAGCGCCGCGTCATTTCCAATGTAAGATTTATCGCTTGCCTGACCCTGCGTGCTGATTCCGGGAAGCTGCTGCCCGTCAGCAATGAGATTAAGCTCGTTTATAGTCAGACCGACCAGCTCTTCAAAGTTGTGGCGGCTGTTGCTGCTGATGATCTCTTCGATAAGCCTTGCCTTGCCGACTGTGATACCGTACTTGTTCGCCTTGTCGACAAGCTTGCTGTCGGCGTCGGATACGTTCTGGCTGAGAACGGAGCAGTCCTTAAGAAGCTGACTGACATTATCGGTGAGCTTAGCCTGAAGCTTAGTAGCGTCATAGCCGTCAACGCCGGATACAGACAGCAGGATCGAGTTTGCTGTATCGTCAAGATAACCGTGCTGGAGCATTGAGCCGATTATCGCGTTTACTGCGACGTCAAAGCTTGTGCCATCAAGCTCCATGCCGCTGAGCACCTCGCGTCCGTCATCGTTGACGGCCGAGACCGAGATGACCTTTTCGTTTTTATCAACATTAAGCTCAATGCCGGGGTTAACATCCAATGATACGACTGCGGCGAGGGCAGAGGTATTGCCGCCCTGAAATCTTCCGGCGAGGAATATTCCAGCGATGACCAGCACGAACACTGCGGCAATTGCGGCAAGGCTGCGAATAGTATTATTCTTTTTCTTTTCCATGTAAATTACCTTTCCTTTCTCATGGTCACAGGCGTCCATGACACTGTCCAAGACGTCGGGAACCGCGTTGGAAACGGCAGATCTCAGCTTGCTTTCAATGTTTGAGTTATCTTTCATTTCATTCTGCCTCCATCGCAATTCTAAGTTTTTTTATGGCTCGTGAGTATTTGGAAAGCACTGTCGTAGTTGGCATATCAAGCAGCCGCGCTATCTCGCGGTGCTTCATTCCGGCGACTGCGTGCAGCATAACGATCTGCTGCTGCTCATCGGACAGGACCTTCATGGCGACTTGCAGGAGCATACGTTCGTCTGCGCTTACGTCAGGTACGGAGGTAAGGTATCTGCCCCAATCCTCCTCAGCGATATCAAGATGTTTTTTGACGGCTCTCAGGCGCATTTTAGCAAGATTTTTGGCTATGGTCATGAGCCACGCCATGGGCTTTCCCCGGGAAACGTAGTTGGCTGCGGCAGAGTAAACGGCAATATATGTGTCCTGAAGCACGTCCTCCGCGTCTGCGGGGCTGTGGGACATGCTGAGTGCAAAGCCGTAAATAGCAGCCTTCGTGCGTTCGTAAAGCTCACCGAGAGCGGCCTTATCTTCCTTGGCAATACGAGCCAGCAGCGCTTCCAGCTCGTGTGCGTCGTCTACGCCGTATTTAGTTGAAGAAGTCGTCGGTGTGATCATCTTGCTTTCCATCCTTCACCATAATAATGCACAAGGAGGGCATTTTATTGCATGGAATCTGAAAAAATTTTTAAACCAGATAAGTTTCGCCTGTGAATACCACGCAGGTGGGGCCGGTAAGGAAAATATCGCGCACTCTGCCTGATTCTTCCGTGAGGCTGATATATAAATCGCCGCCGGGCATTTGGATGCGGATATCGCCGCCCGATACAAGACCTTTCAGCGAAGCGACTGCTGCTATGCTGCCGCTGCCTGTGCCGCAGGCAAGGGTGAAATCCTCGACCCCGCGCTCATAGGTTATAGCCTTGATGCAATCGCTGCCCGTGAGCTTTGCAAAGCTCACATTAGCGCCCTTGGGGAAGGCCGGGTCAAAGCGCAGAGCGCGGCCTAACTTACGCAGCTCATCTTCCGGCTTTTTGTCCCAGTCATCCACCATGACGACGGCGTGGGGAATACCCGGATTTCCCAGCTCAATGTACGAGCAGTCGAAGCCGCAGGCCGGCCTGTGCAGATCGATGACGCCGGGGTCGTTAAGCCTTATACGGTACTGAGTCTCCGATATTCTCTCGCCGGTAACAAGACCGGCTGTCGTTTCAATATTCGCTTTATCGCCTGAAAGCCCGTGCTCATAGCCGTATCGGGCAATGCACCTTGCGCCGTTGCCGCACATCTCGCCGAGACTTCCGTCGGCGTTGTAAAACAGAAGCTTAAAATCGCCGCCGTCAGTGGGGTGGTCCGTGAGCATAAGCCCGTCAGCGCCGATACCCGTTCTTCGGCTACATAAAACTCGGGCAAGCTCAGGTATGCGCTCCGGGGCTATCTGCTCCTGCATGGCGTTAATTATTATAAAGTCGTTTCCGGCTCCGTGCATTTTTGTAAACTTCATTTTGCGTCCTCGATTCGTATTTTTTGCTTGTTAAAAACTTGCTCAGGTATGTGCTTGAATTTATAAGTAATATATACTATAATAAACCACATTGAGTACAAAATTTTTTCAGGAGTGTTAAAAATGACCGATTATAATGCATTATACAGACAAAAGCTCGTCAGCGCCCAGGTGCTTGCCGAGCAGGTGCAGTCCGGCTGGATACTCGGTATGGACACAGGCCCTTCCCAGACTCCCGCGATCATGAGCGCCATTGCAAACAAGGTGAGAAACAGCGACACAAAGGGTGTTCAGGTGCAGACCCTGCTGGATATCTATCCCTTTGAGTTCTATGCCGATAATTCTCTCGCCGGCAAGATGACTGGCTTCTCATGGTTCTCCTCCGGCGGTGCGCGCAAGGCCGTCAACGGCGGCTACGCCGACCTGTTCCCCTCATATTACAGGGACATTCCCCGCCATATCCGCACAGAGTATGAGTACGACGCTTTCTGCGTGGAAGTGTCGCCTATGGACAGCCACGGCTATTTCAGCCTCTCTCTCAACGGATCCTATGCCGAGGCAATGCTCGATAAGGCAAAGAGAATATTTGTCGAAGTGAACGAGAAGCAGCCCCGCTGCCTCTGCGGCACTCAGATCCATGTCTCCCAGGTAGATGCTATCGTCGAGTATACGCATGAGCTGCCCGTTCTGCCCCCGACGGTTCTGGACGAGACGAGCATCACGATAGGCAATCTTATTGCCGAGCAGATCCCCGACGGCGCCTGCATCCAGCTCGGTATCGGCGCTATCCCCGACGCGACCGGTATGGCACTCAAGTCGAAGAAGGATCTCGGCATCCACACAGAGATGTTCACTGACTCCATGGTCGAGCTTATCGAGTGCGGCGCTGTCAATAACTCCAAGAAGCAGATACACCGCGGCAAGACGGTCACGACCTTTGCCTACGGCTCCAAGAGAATATACGATTTCATTGACGATAACCCCACTGTTGAGGTTCTACCGGTTGACTATGTAAATGACCCCGAGGTCATCTGCAAAAACGATAACATGATATCCATCAACGCGGCTCTCGAGGTCGATTTCTTCGGCCAGGTCTGCGCCGAGTCTGTCGGCACAAAGCACATGTCAGGCTCCGGCGGCCAGATCGACTATGTGCGCGGCGCATGCCAGTCAAAGGGCGGCAAGAGCTTCATAGCGTTCACATCAACGGCCAAGGGCGGCACAATCAGCAAGATAAAGCCGATACTCACCCCCGGCGCTATCTGCACCACCAGCAAGAACGATGTGGACTACATAGTCACAGAGTTCGGTATAGCGCATCTGCGCGGCAGAAGTCTCGGCGACCGTACCCGCCAGCTCATAGCCATCGCGCACCCCGACTTCCGCGACGAACTGACCTTCGAGGCAAAAAAGCGCGGCATCCTTATTTGATATAAGTATTATAAAACCGCTGGAGTGCTCCAGCGGTTTTTTCTACCTTGGAAACAGCGACGAATCAAACTCGGTCCACGGATATTCTTTTGGCGGCTTGACCTTAAAGGTCATGAAGCGTCCGGTAGAGGGGTTAGTGAAGCCGAGCGAGTATGACCAGAGCGCGATGCGGCAGTTGTCCTCAGGAGCGCCGTATTTGCGGTCGCCGAGCAGGGGCATATTGCGGGAAGAGAACTGAGCCCGTATCTGGTGCGTGCGTCCGGTTATAAGCTCAATGGCCACAAGTGAGCGCTCTCCGTTCGAGCCGAGAAGCTCATAATCAAGAATAGCCTCCTGAGCGCCGCGCACAGGTTTTTTTACCACAAAGGTCTTGCGGCTTTCCTTTGAACGGAGCAGGAGATCCTCCATGCGCCCCTTTCGGGCCTCGGGAACACCGTGGACGATGGCAAGGTATGTCTTTTTAAACTCGTCAGCCCGTATCTGACGGCTAAGCTCCGACGCGGTTTCGCTGTTCTGAGCATAGACCATCAGCCCGCTGACGACCTGGTCGAGCCTGTGAACGGTGCGGATATCCGCGTTTTCGTCTCCGAGCGCCGTGCGCAGCAGGGAAGGCATACCGCCCGGCTCATCGGTCGATATAACCCCTGCGGGCTTTATGGCAACGATTAAATTGCGATCATAATAAATAAGGTTCATAGCAAATACCTCTCAGCAATACTTTATCGCAGCTTGTGGATTTGTCAAGTAAAAAAACAATATAGGTGGGCAGGGGCGAGAATAATCAGCCGGGTAGTTGACACTTTCGCTTGAATGTGTTATAAATATTTAGCATCCGAAATGGAGAGTTATCGAAGTGGTCATAACGAGGCGGTCTTGAAAACCGTTTGGGCTAACGCCCACGTGGGTTCGAATCCCACACTCTCCGCCAGAAAAAAGCAGCCTTATGGCTGCTTTTTTCAGTGAAATCCGTCCTGCGGACGGGTGAAATGCCGCTTCGCGGAGTGAAGGACGGATTTCATTTCACTTTCTGCGTAAGCAGAAAAATTCACCATGGTCGAAGACCATGATTTCACATTTGACGTAAGGCAAATATTTCACTTAAAATATGGGAGAAACTCAGATTCCCCCTTAAAAGCTCGGAAACATCTTTTTTGTACCTAATAGCCAAAAATCGACAAGCACCATAAAGGTGCTTGTCGATTTTTACTTCTTCACTATTAATTTTTCACTCTTCGCTAAAACTCAGCTCCGCGCCATAACGGAATACCAAAGCCACAAGGATTAGCACAACGCCGATGATGATGCTCCCGCCGTCAAACCACTCTGGCTGGAATGTTGCATCAAAAATCTCGTACACAACGGCGCTTAATATCTGGGCGACCAGCGGTATGACTATGGTTTGGATACCAAGACGCTTGAGCTGCTGTGCGCCGCTAAACGTGAAGGGTGTGCCGTCTGCTTGCTCTGCCTTGACATAGCGCATAGCCAGGAGGCAGAGAATACCGTCTGTCAGTGCGGCGATAAGACTGCACAGCAGAGAACCGATAATTTCAAACGTGCCGCTTATGCCGGTCAGCTCCTGTAACATCGCCGTTACGCTGTCCCGCCACGCAATGGCGCATATCACCCCGGCAGCAGATATGGCTGCCCAGATGAAAGCGGCGATCATCCCAATACGCAGGAGGATCTCAAATACATGATAGGTTTTCTGAATGGTTTGCAAGCTTTTCATAGCTAAATCTCCTTTTTGATATTATTTTTAAGTCCGGTCATCCTCCAATGCCCGGACGCTTTTAATGTTGTAGAGCAGCAGCGCGGTGACGGCAAGCATCGCCCCCGCCAGCATTATAGCCGCTGCCGCACCGCGGCCAACGCCGATTTGAAAGCCTGCGGCAATGCCGTCGGCCGCCGCGCCCGACACGGCGTAAGCCACCACATACCCTATCTGCGACAGGAAACCTATAACTCCCCAGGCGCGGCCTTGAAGCTCATCAGGGATGTTGGTTCTTATCAGGTAATCCAGACAGCTATTGGCAAATGGCAGAGTGGCGAAAAACATAAATCCGAACAGGCAAATGGTGTATATATTCTCCCAGATGCCAAAGCCCACCATGGTTAGCCCCGCCAGCAGTAGGGAGGCGCTCACCATCTTGACATAGCCGCGCTTTATACCCCTGACCCCCAAAAAGAGGCTGGATACCAGCATGCCGCAGGCGCAGACCGTCTCGCCGATACCTAAAGTGGTGCTGTCCGCGAAGTCCAGTATAAGGGGCTCAGCCAGCATCTGAAAGCACCCAATGAAGCAGGTCATGACCGATGAGACCGCGACCAGAATAAAGATGCCCCGGTTGCCGGTGATGGTGTCCCAGCCCTGACGTAGACTCTCCCCAAATGGCGGCCTGCTGTCGGCAGGGCGAACCGCTATCTCTTTTCTTACAAACGCTGCGGCGAACACGGTGGGGAAGAAGGTACATATGTCAATAATAAGCAGAAGCTTTATATCGCTGACAGCCAGCAGCGCACCGGCTAAAATAGGAGATATGAGGTATCTTGCGCTGCCCGCGAGACTTACCATGCCGCTGGCCTTGGAATATTCCTCTTTTTCCAGCAGATCGGTGACAGTGGCTCGGTAGGAAGGCTCCAGCAGCGAGGAAAAAGTGGAGCTGACGAACACACCGACGCAGATTTGCCAAAGCTCGGCGCCTCCGCGCATCATGCACAGCAGTATGTAGAGAATACCCAGCGCCGAGCATCCGTCGCCAAGCATCATCAGCATCCGTCTGTCATGGCGGTCGGCCAATACTCCGGCAGGTACGCTGAGCAGCAGAGTGGGCAGGAAGGCCAGCAGGGTCACCAGTGCCATGCTGCCGGCGCTCCCGGTCTGCCGGAACACATACACCCCCAGCCCAAAACTGGTAAGTCCGCTGCCCACGGCGGATATCAGCTCGCCCGCCCATAGCAGCAGGAATTTGGGGAAATTACTTTTTTGAGCCTCCATATTCTCCTCCTTATAGACCGTCTAACGGTCGATTAACGGCTCTAAAAACAGAGGAACGGCATGGTTCCTCTATTTTGACCCCGACAAACCGGGATTTGTCACTCACTTTTATTTGAAGTCTCGATAGCATGAATAATGCAGGCAATGCCCGAAATCAGCACCATCAGGATCATTCCGCCTACAATATCATTGAGTGCGGCTCCAATAAATAACCCTACGATCGCAGCTATCACCATAATAATAACAGCCACTATTGTTTTTGACATAATTATCTCTCCTTCAAATCCGATTTGTGTGCTTCTCTCACGCCCTGAAGATAGCAAGAATAGCCTCCCGCATACTGCCCCGAGGCATACCCAGCAGACGCTCCACATGGTAAATGAAGGCTGCGATCTTTCGCTCGTTCCGACTGTCCTCCGAAAGAGCATCGAAAGCCGTATTTGAGTACAGCAGCATCATCTCCGCCGCCTCAGCGGGGTAGTCTGTCTGACAAATCCCCTGAGCGATGCCCTCCTCGAGCAGAGCGGTTATCAGAGGAGTGATACCCTTTAGCAGCCCCTCCTGCATCTTCTGGTGCATCAGAGCGTTCTGAGGCTTGTGCACCTGCTCCATGATCTCGTGACCTATCTCGTTGTCTACGTTCAGCGACAGCATCATCTCTGTCAAGCGCTGCAGCACCGGCACATCTTTATGGCCCACGATCTCGGCGGCTTTTTCCATAAGACCCTCGGTGATCCGCTCAATCATGGCGTCCAGAATATCTTCCTTGGATTTGAAGTGGTAATATAGCGTTCCGCGTGCGATCCCGACCTCGGCTAAAATATCGCCCGTGCTGGTCCCGTCAAAGCCCTTTGCCACAAAAAGACGCTCGGCCGCGTCCAATATCTCGTTTCGGCGTATAGCGGCCTCTTTTACAACGCGCATTATTCCCAGATCCTCTCTAATAAATAAACATAGCAACCGACAATCTGTCGGTTGCTATGTTATCACAGGTGTACTATTTTGTCAATCGCCTGTCGCTTTATTCTTCGCCTTCATCGGCCTCCGGCTTCGGCCTGATCTCAAGCGCGACGAGCTTTTCGGTCAGAAGCTTATTGAGATTCGAGCATATCGCCGAGTCCAAAATAAGATTTTTCACGGGAAGGTCGTCGGAGCTGCTTTTGTCAAAAATCTCTGCTGAAGACTGCATCACCTGATCCGCGTAAAGCATGGAGACATTTCGGTGGTGACACACGAAGCTGTTGTATATATCCTTAGCCTCGTCTTCGCTTATGTTCATGGGTATGATCCTGCTCACGACCGAGATGCTGAGGCTCTGCTTGAGCAGACATATGATGATAAGATATGCAAGATGGATGCGCGTGTATTTTTTCTTCACCGGAGCGGGCATAATCTTCATGCGGACATAGTTGTTTATGGTGCTCGGCGTTATAACCGGCTCGTTTGCCTCGCCGTGGGGCAGAAGATCAAGAAATCGACCGATGAGCGATATGACCTGATCCATGTACAGGTCAAAATCGGGAAGCTCGTCCCATGCAGGGAGACTGAAAGCCTTGATGTATTTATCCCATCTGTACAGCTTTGCCTCTATAATTTCTTTGTTATATATAGCGAGCCACCCCATTTCAGCAATTTCTTAATGTATTATAGCACGTTTTTAATATTGAATACAAGTATATTTAATATTATTTATTATTTTATGAAAAAAGGTATTTACATAATAATAAAAATGCGATAAAATAATATGCGATATTAGATGTGTCGGAGGTGACAAAATGTCATTAGAAATATTTACTGATTCGGCAGCCAACATTCCGGGCGAAAAGGTTAAGGCGATGGATATAAACGTCGTACCGTGCAGCTATGAGCTGGGCGGAAAGATCGTTCGCTGTCCTTTGACGCCGGAGGAATTTGACGGACGGGAGTTTTATGATCTGCTGCGCAACAAGGCTGTAGTGCGCACGAGTATGACAAATACCCATGACTTTGAAGTGAATTTTGAACAAGCGCTTCAAAAGGGCTGCGATATACTGTATATAAGCATATCATCAGGCATCAGCGGAACCTATAACGCCGCGCGCATTGCCGCGGAGGAGCTGAGGGAGAAATATCCTGAGCGCAGGATAGAGACATTTGACTCCATGGGAGCAGGACTGGGCATTGGCCTGCTCGTCATGAGGGCGGCTGAGTACAGAGCGCAGGGGATGAGCCTTGATGAGATACTGGCAAGGCTCAATGCCGACAGAGCCGGTCTGTGCGAATATTTCACGGTCGATGACCTGATGCACCTGAGCCGCGGCGGCAGAGTATCGGAAATTGCCGCTGTAATGGGCACGGTGCTCAATATAAAGCCTCTGCTGCGCGGCGACGAAGAGGGCAAGATAGTTGTATATTCAAAACTGCGCGGCAGGAAAAAGGCAATTGCCGCGATAGCAAAGGAGTACAAGGACAAAGTAGTCGATGCGCAGAACCAGACAATAGCGATAAGCCATGGCGACTGCCTTGAAGACGCGGAGAAGCTCGCCGAAATGGTCATGGAGATAGCTCCGCCCAAGGAACTCATTATTTCAATGCATGAGCCTTACACCGGCATCCATGTCGGCCCCGGCATGCTCTCGCTGTTCTTTATCGGCAGCAGCAGATAAAATAAAGAACCGCTTCAAAAGAAGCGGTTCTTTTATTATCTAATGAAGAGGTTTATATCAGTGGTGATCGTTCGTGCCCTTGTCGCCAACGCCGAAGTGAAGCTCCTTCATGCCCTCAACCTCGTCACAGATGTCCTTGAGCTGGCACACGGAACAGTCAGTGGGAAGACCCTCCATGATATGGGTGAGGGTGCCGGTGATAGCATCAGCCTTCTTGGCGTTCTCAAGCATTGCTTTGTAGTCAAGGCTGGGATCGGTGACGAAGATAACGGTGACATTCAGGACGTTTGCATCCTTCTTGTACGCCTCGATGTAGCGATTGCCGACCGCCTCGAAATTGATGCCTCTCTTGATAGCCTTCTTTGAAACGCGGATCTGCTCACGATGGCTCTCGGGAGACATACGCACCATGTAGCCCTCGGGATAAACATGGTATTTGCAGAACTCAATATCCTTCAGTGCGCGGTAGACTTCCTCATCCTCGCCCTCGAGAGCGCCGATACGGAGAAGAACTATACGGGCGAAAGGAACGTCCTTTTTGATCTCCTTGAGGTCGGGGCCGTAAAGGAGGATCTGATCCTTGTTGACAAGATCAGGGCTTGTGGTGGTGCAGATATAGTTTGCAGAGCCGAGTCCGAGAGCGCCGAGCTCATACGCCGCGTCGCTTTGCAGAACAAGCTCTGCCGAGCCAAGATCGGGCCATGCTTTTGCGGGCCTGTAGTCCCAAGCCTTAGCCTTACCTTTTGAGAGAATTTCCTTGGTGTTTTCTATAAGAGCATTATAAAGTTCCATGATTGATCTCCTTTGCGATTTTTATTTTCTGGTACTATTATATTCTATACAGCCATTCCGAACTGTAGCAAATTCTACATAATAATATAAACGTTAAAAAAATTGCATTTGAATATATTAAAGCAGAAAAGTGCGCAAATTTAAATAGTTTTTTGCAAAATTTGTACAAAAAACGAAAATTGGCTAATACTTATATTCAAATAATTATTCTGAAACGGTCTTCTCAAAAACGGTCAATGGATTTAGAATACTGTTGACCGAGTCGGTTAACGGAGGTTGCGCCATGAACGAAAGGTTCTTTTCTCTGCCGGAGGAGAAGCAGCAGGCAATAATAAACGCCGTATATCGTGTGTTTTCACAAAATTCATATAAAAACAGTCCCGTGAGCGAGATAGCGGATGCGGCGGGAATCAGCAAATCCCTGCTCTTTCATTATTTCCGCAACAAAAAAGAGCTGTATCTGTTCTTGTGGGACAAATGCGCGGAGACTACAATCGAGTATCTTACAAAGTACGGCTGCTATGGGATGGACGATCTGTTTGAGAGCATGGAAAAGGGGATGAGGGCCAAGATCGAAATTATGCATCTCTATCCCGATATGTCGAGCTTTGCCATAAAGGCTTTTTACGAAAAGGACACGGACATTTCCACTGCCGTTCAGGAGAGCTACCATAGATATTTCAATCTGAAAGCGGATAAGACACGGGTAAATATGTCTCCGGAGCAGTTTATCCCCGGATTAGATATCCCCATGATGTACCGCGAGATGTATTTAGCTTCCGAGGGCTATCTCTGGGAGATGGTTCAGCGGGGAGATGTGGATATTGAAGAAATGGAAAGAGACTTTTCAAAGCTGATTGATTTCTGGAAGAGTATATATCTTAGGTGATGAATATGGAAATTATTAAAACGACAAAGCTCACGAAATACTACGGGACGGCAAGAGGAATCATTGACCTTGACCTGACGGTGCGGCAGGGCGAGTTCTTCGGCTTCATCGGGCCAAACGGAGCAGGAAAATCCACAACGATCCGAACTCTGCTCGGCCTGATTGCCCCCTCGTCCGGCAGTGCCATGATATTCGGAAAAGATGTCACCAAAGAAAGAGAAACCATTTTGCAGGATGTAGGCTACCTGCCCTCTGAGGCGTTATTTTATCAGGGCATGAAAGTGAAAGATGTTCTGAAGCTTTCCTCTGATCTGCGGAAAGCAGACTGCGCCGCCGAGGCAAAATCGCTCTGTGAGCGCTTGCAGCTTGATGTATCACGAAAGATAGATGAGCTTTCATTTGGCAACAGAAAGAAAGTCGCCATAGTATGCGCCTTGCAGCATCGGCCGAAGCTGCTGGTGCTCGACGAGCCGACGGGCGGACTTGACCCGCTGATGCAAAAAGAGTTTTTTGACATTCTTCGTGAGAGAAACAAGGATGGCGCAGCGATTCTCTTATCCAGCCATGTCCTCTCGGAGATTCAGCGCAACTGTACCCGCGCGGCGATCATCCGCGACGGACGGATCATCGCGTGCAATAGCGTGGATGAGCTGTCCAAGACAAGTGCAAAGCGAATTACGGTTCACGGCACCGTCAATTTAGAGCGCCTTAACGGCGTTCGGGACAGAAAGGATTCAGAAAATTCGCACAGCTTTCTATACAGCGGCGATATGAACAGCCTGCTTCGTGTGCTGTCCGCCGGACAGGTGGATGACCTCACGGTTACGGAGCCAGACCTCGAAGAAATATTCCTGCACTACTATGAAAAGGAGGGTTAACCGGTATGACGCTTGTAAAACATGAACTGCGGCAAGGCAGGACTGCATTTTTGATATGGACGGCGGCCATTGGGTTCCTCCTTTCGGTCTGCATTTTCCTGTTCCCGGAAATGAAGGGACAGATGGACAGCGTCAACGACGTATTCGCCTCCATGGGCTCTTTTACCGCAGCGTTCGGTATGGACCGTTTAAATTTCGGAACGCTCACCGGGTTTTACGCTGTTGAGTGCGGCAATGTTTTGGGACTCGGCGGTGCGTTTTATGCGGCTCTTTGCGCGGTAGGGATACTCAGCAAGGAAGAAAAGGAGAGAACAGCGGACTTTTTGCTGACTCATCCGGTCAGCCGAACAAGGATAATTACGGAAAAGCTGATTGCTGTACTGATTCAGATAACGGCTATGAACATCATTATATATGCCCTTTCTGTCGGCTCCATAGCCGCTGTTGGCGAGGAAATTCCCTGGAAAGAAATAAGCCTGCTGCATATAGCCTATTATCTGCTCCAGCTTGAGCTGGCTGGGATATGCTTTGGCATTTCGGCGTTCCTTCACAGAGGCAGCGTGGGCATAGGTCTCGGCATTGCCGCAGTGATGTATTTTCTGAACCTGATTGCAAACATCTCCGAGACGGCCGAGTTTTTGAAGTATATAACGCCGTTTGGCTACTGCGAGGGCGCAGATATCGTGTCGAGCGGCAATTTGGACGGAGCAAAGCTTGCCGTCGGCGCAGTCATAGGAATCAGTGGGATCGTGATTGCCTATCTTAAATATACGAAGAAAGATATACGTTAAAATATAAAAAATATGCCGCCTTTAACGGGCGGCATATTTTTTTAAGTGTCGAGCTGTTTTATATCACGGTTTAGAATACGTATCTCGCCTGCGGCAAGTATTCCGACGGTAATCGCGGCAAGAATGTCGCCGAGGGGGCCGGCATAGAGCAGACCCTCGATACCCATGATGTGACCGAGGATGAATGCCGAGGGGAGGAAATAGACGATCTGTCGGGTAAGGGTACAGACCATAGCCTTGGTCGGCTTACCTATCGACTGGAAGAATATACCCGAGGGGATCACGAAGCCGGTCAGGAAGATAACAGCGAGAAAGATATGGAAGCATTTGAGCGCATACTGATTGTACAGATCGCTCTCCTGACCGAACAAATTGATTATCGGCTGCGTGAAAAACTGGAAGCACGCCCAGCCGACTACGCCGACGGCCAAGCCGATAATTATGGTCTTGAGGTAGGTCTCCTTGACGCGCCTGAAGTTTTTCGCTCCGTAATTGTATCCCACGATCGGCTGACTTCCGATGCCGAGACCGACCATGACGCTGATGATAATGGAATTGACCTTCATTACGATTCCCTGAGCCGCAAGCGGGATATCGGGGCCGTAAATGCTTGCCGCACCGTAGGTAACGATAAGGTTATTCATGCAGATAACAACGATTGTGTTGCCAAATTGGGTAAAGAAGCTCGAAATACCGAGGGGCAGGAAGGAGAATATGGTTTTGATGCGAGGCACTGCGTATTCAAGCTTAAACTGGATGCCCTTGAGCCGGGGAATATATGTGACGGCGAGGATGAAGTTTAACACTTGGCCGATGATGGTTGCCCATGCAGCGCCTGCGACGCCCCATTCGAGACCGAGCACGAACCATGCGTCGAGGATGATGTTTGTTATGCAGCCTGCGATATTGGAAAACATCGCGTATCGAGGGCTGCCCTGGGCGCGGATTATGCTGTTTACAGTCATGCTGACGCACACGAAGGGAATGCCGATAAGGGTGATCCTTGCGTATTCCGTCGCATACTCAAAGGTCTGGGGATCAACTGATCTACCGCCGCAGAGATTCAAAATCGGCTGCAGGAGAAGCTCCATTAAAGCTGCCATGAACAGACCTGCCAGCAGCGAAATGGTAATGCCGTTACCCATAGTGCGGGTAGCTTCGTCATAGTTGCGCTGACCCAATTTGAGGCTGAAATAGGCGACGCAGCCGTCGGCTATCATGGTTCCGATAGCCATAGCAATGGTTACAAGCGGAAAAGTAAGGTTAGTTGCCGCGTTGCCGAGGATACCGACGCCCTGACCGATAAAGATCTGGTCAACTATATTATAGATGGAGTTTACCACCATAGACGCGATGGCGGGCAGCGCAAATTTAAGCATAAGCTTGACGATGGGTTCTTTTTCAAACATCGTAAGCGAATTGTTCTGGTTCATTTTGTTCACACCTGATCACATAGATATTCAAACGTTAGAGATTATAGCATACTAAAATTTAATTGTAAATACTGATAAAAATTGAGCAAAATTATTGTTGAAAATAGCTAAAAATCATTCTTCTGATTATGGATGAATACATTCAGGTATGCGCCGAGCAGGATGATATACATACACCAGTACATCCACAGGAGGGAAATGATGATTGTTGCGAGGCTGCCATAGGTAGAAAAGCCGCCGCCATAGAGGATATACAGAGAAAAAAGCCATGTGAACAGGAGCCACGCACCTGCGGCGGCGGCAGCACCGGGTATGAGCTCTGCAAAGCGCAGCTTCATACCGGGCGTGCCGATATATATTGCAAGAAAGACGGCCGAGAGCAGGAGAAAAACTACAATAAAACGCAGCTTTATAAGCAGCTTCAGAGCAGGGGAGATGCCGGGCACTTCGGTGCTTAAAAACTCATATATTTCATGTCCGAAGACCATTAACGCCAGCACGACTATCATTATGACAATAAGTCCCACGGTGTAGATGCAGGCTGTAAGGCCGCGGCGCAGATAGGAGCTGTATTTCGGCGCATCGGCAATTACTTCGATGCCGCGTATGAGAGCGGAAAAGGCGCGGCTTGAGAGCCAGACAGCACCTAAAATGGACAGCGGCAGAACGGCGCCGGACGCAAAATAAATATCATTTATGATCGTTTCTATTATCGACTGCAGCGCAAGCGGAAGATAGCGCTCAACGGCATCGAACAATGTATCCTGAGAAAGACCGGTAAGCGGTATTATGGAGGTGACGATAGCGAGAAAGGGCACAAGCGACATAAACATATAAAATGCGCTTGCGGCAGCATGTGCGTTGACGTTTTTCTGGCTTATTCCGTCGGTGAATATTTTAATTTTTGAAATTAAATGCTTCATGGCGCCTCCAAAAAAGTCTGCTGAAACGTTTTACACTGCACAGGAAAAGCGTTACAGAGAGGGGTCACATGCTGAAATTACCGCCCTCGTGGACGGTAATTTCGGGATATCGGTCAGCATATCAAGGTGAGCTTTTTCGTGAGATTTGAGATCTCAATAGTGCTTGAGCCCGGGCCGCGCTCACCGTCAAGGGACCAGTCAAGATCTGACGGAGCTTCTATTTTCAGATGGTCAGTCTGGAAAAAATCAAGAAAAGGCGAGGAGTAATCCTGCGTCAGTACGCCGAGTATCAAATTCTGAAAGTCTATAAGCGTCTGCGGCTCATGGACAAGAAGCACCTCAAATTGTCCGTCGCCTGTATCAACAATATTCTTCGGCAAGGCGATGGTTCCGGCAACAGAGGTTGAGTTACAAACTGCGCCGAAAATATAGTCGCCTTCGCACACGAAATTTCCCACGTCAAGACGAAGATGGTGAGATTTCACCTTCGGAAGATCTTTTACCGCGTCAAGAATATATGCGGAATGTCCGAGCACATTCTTCAAACTTTGCGGCGTCGTGTAGGAAAGCCATGAAAAAGCACCGAAGGCGGCGACGTAGGAAAAATACATGTTATCGCCGAAGCGTCCGATGTCGATGGACTCGGGATTGCCGGTCGCAATGTTAAGCGCGGCGGTGAGCGGGTCGGAGGATATACCGTGGCAGGAGGCAAAATCGTTTGTGCTGCCGGCGGGGATATAGCCGAGAGGAACCTCGGTTTCGCTGAGAATAAGGCCGCTTATGGTCTCGTTTAGAGTTCCGTCGCCGCCTATGCAGACGACAAGGTCAAATTCCGAGGAATAGAGCCTTGCAAATTCCGTGGCGTCGCCCTGCTTGTGCGTGGGGAATACCGTTACGGCGAAATCCTTTTCGCTGAACAACTTTATGATGTCCGGCAGATAGCGGTTCGACATGCGGCGCCCGGAAACGGGGTTGAATATAAGCATCAGTCGCTTTAGCTGAGAGAAAGGTTTCATTGCGTGTGTAACTCCGGATAGTTTAGAATATGCCTGCGATCATAAGGCAGAAGTAGGCCGAGGGGATGGAGAACAGCAGACTGTCCACTCTGTCCATAACGCCGCCGTGACCGGGAATGAGGTTGCTGTAATCCTTCATACCGGCCATGCGCTTTATAAGAGAGGCCGCGAGATCGCCGACCTGACCGAAGCTTGAGCATATAAGGGCGGTAAGCATGCATATAAAGAGGGGAATATCATAGAACGATTTGAGCACAAAGAACATGATGGCACCGGCAACAAGGGAGGAGATAGCGCCGCAGACAGTACCCTCAACGGTCTTGTGCGGGCTGACCTCGGGAGCAAGCTTATGCTTGCCGAAGCGCTTGCCGCCGAAGAGCGCAAAGCTGTCGCATACCCAGGTGGATATGCAGGCTATGGCAAAAACGGGGATCCAAATGCCGTTTTCCATAAGCGCGAGCTTGTATATTATCATTATGGGGACAAGAGGATATGCAAGCACACCAAGGCTTGCTAAAGCGCCGGGGGCGCGCACGCTCTTGGATACGACACCTGCGGTCATGACCGCGAACACTGCAACGAAAAACAGGGTTTCGCAGATGACAGCGTCGGCCTTGAGCCAGATCGCCACGGCGCTTGCCACGGCATAAAGATATAAGATCCAAGGTGTGCATTTAATATCCTTACAGCCAATTGCTCTGCATGTCTCCCAGATGGACATGACAGCCACGGCCAAAAGAAGCAGGGCGCGGGTAATGGGGCCGAGGGCAAAGCAGGTGACTACAAGAATTATAAGAACTGTCGCCGAAATAACGCGGGTTTTCAAAAATTTTTCCTTCTTTCTGCTGCGGTCAAAAATAGTTTACCACAATTTAACGTTAGATTAATAGAGAAACTATAGCACATCCGGGGTGATGATACAACAACAAAAAGTTTCAAATATTAAAATTAATATAAAACTGTCATTTGAAGTAAAAAAATTCTTGTAATTTTGTGAAAAAAATGTGATACTTAATTATAAATTCCGTCTCTATTATTAGATGGTTAGGAGAGAGTTTTGGACGATCGGCGTATTGTGGAGCTTTTTCTGGAACGCTCGGAAGAAGCTATATTACAAACAGATATTAAATATGGCCGCTACTGTCATAAGATAGCTTTTAATATTCTCGGCAATGACGAAGACAGCGAAGAATGCGTTAATGACGCTTATATGCGGGCGTGGAATAGTATTCCGCCCAATGAGCCTTCGTCAATGGCATCATATATCGGAAAAATTACCCGAAACCTCGCTCTGGACAGATTGCGGATGAAGCAAAGCGATAAGCGCGGCAACGGCGAAGTCCCGCTGCTGCTTGATGAACTGTCAGAGTGCGTATCAGGGCATGATGAGCTTGCCCGGCGTCAGGACTCTGCTGAGATAACTGCGGCCATTGACAGCTTCCTCGGCCAGCTCAATGTGGTCGAGCGTGGCGTGTTCATGCGGAGATACTGGATGATGGAGCCAATCGCCGACGTTGCCCGGCACTATGATATCTCGGTTTCAAAAACAACAACAATGCTTTTCAGGCTGCGAAACAAGCTTAAAAAACATTTTATGAAAGAAGGAATTCCACTTTGAAAGGCGAAGAATTGCTTCGACATATAGGGTCGGTAAAAGATGAATATATAGAAGAGCTTATGTGCGAGCCCGTGAGGGCAACCCGCAGATACCCACATAATCGCGGGATGATAGCGTCTATCGCGGCTTGCCTTGCCGTCATCTTGATGGGCACATCTATCATGGCTGCAAACGGGGTCAAGGTCGAAACGGATACGATGACGCTGTCTGGCTCCGTAACAAGCCTGACGATGGCGCAAAACAGTGTTATCATGATTGATGTTAACCCCAGCATACGCCTTGAAGTCGATGACAGAAATACTGTAGTCAAGGCGGAGGCTCTTAACGAGGACGCGCAGGAGGTCATGGCCGGACTTGAGATCGTCGGTCAGGACTATACCTCCGCAGTGACTTCCGTTGTCGGCGCTTTGCAGGAGAAGCATTATATAACTGATCTGAAAAACTCCATTCTCATAAGCGTGCACGATGCGAATGAGGAGACGGCGGAGACTTTGCGCGAGAATACGGTAAGCGCCATTGAGGAGTTTAATAAATCGGTTGATTACACATTCTCTGTCCTGAGCCAGATCGTAAAGGGCGATAAGTCCATAGCAGAGCTCGCCAAAGAGTATAACGTATCTGAGGGACGCATTGAGATGATCAATAAGCTTATCTCAGAGCACAGTAACTATAGCTTTGAAGAGCTTGTAAAGTGCAATGTTCAGACGATAAACCAGCTCTTTGAATATATAGGACTGCCCGAGACGATACAGCGTATCGGCGATGCCGCCGGCGTAGTTCCTGTAGAGTACAGGGAGAAGCTCAAGCTTGATGAGCTTAACTGCGATGAGCTGCTGAGCTTCACAAGCGCGATATCGGACTTCTATAATAAGCTGAGCGACTACTACAGCGAAAGCGATGTCGCAAAGCGCATCGGCTATGAGTTCAATATAATTGAATCCAGCACCGAGGACGGACAGAAGCTGTGGGCGGTTCTGGCTGAGAGCCTGACGAGGAACATAGGCGACCATGGGGCGATCATAAACATTGGTCAGAACGTTGTCAGCGACTGGTTCAATCAAAGCAATCTTCATCAGATATCTCAATATTTAACGAACGCCATATTAGGCGCGGCATGATGCACGAGATCTTATTTTCAACATAGCCCACATATGCGAAAAAGGCGGGAGCTTCGGCTCCCGCCTTTTTTTAATCCGTTTTAACATTTCAATTTATCTACATTGCATCAGCTCGACCTGCAACGTTTAAACTAATCTTTTTTGCACTCGCGTACTGAAACTGAATCAGTCAATGCAATGTTCAACATACCGCCCGTAGGGGCGAGCATCGCTCGTCCGCCCGCCGACTGGCGGGAAGCGATTCGCGTTGAGGCTTTAGGTAATCGTTATTGCCACATCCCGACCGGTGGGATTGGCAATAATCTTCTTTGCACTCGCGTTCTTAATAAAAATCGTAGGGGCGAGCATTGCTCGTCCGGCGGCTGCCGCCGCGAAGCAATCCGCTTTAGGGCTTAAAAGAATCGTTTTTACCATAACCCGACCGGTGGGCATGGTAAAAGCTTTGCCGTTCTCATAGCTCCCTCTGACGAGGGAGCTGTCGCGGCGTTAGCCGTGACTGAGGGAGAGACCGGCGAAGCCGGAATTAATTCGTATTCAAATTTAAAATATTCTATATTATATTACGTCAGCACGACCGTTTTTTTCTTTTTGCTTTTCCTCTTCGTGTAATTGCCAATATTACCGGTCGAGAATCTGTAGTAGCGACTACATAAAGCATTGCATCGAATCGCTCAGCGGTATCCGCCGTGACGGATGAGATGTATTTAGGCAGCAGGAATTAAAATTCCTGCTGCCTAAATATTTGCTCAGTTGCCCGTATTGAAAACAGGCACGGTGTTTATAAACTGGTTACAGTAGCGGGAGAGGATGGCCGCTACCTGAGCCCTTGTCGCAAGACCCTTGGGGGTCAGCGTAGTGGACGTAGTGCCGTTGACGATTCCTGCGCCGATAGCCCACTGGAAGGGCTGGGTCATTCCCTTTGAAATGCTCAGCACGTCTTCGTATCCGAGGATGTTCGTGCTGTCGTACAGAGAAACGTCGTTTCCGGCGTAATTCTTCGCGTAACGGAACAGGAAGGTAACGAGCTGCTCACGGTTGACCGACTGTCCGTAGCCGAAGCGCGTTTCGGAAAAGCCCTGAACTATGCCGAAATAGTTTGCCCAGCGTATGGCCTCATAAGCATAGCTGCTCTTGGAAACATCGGTAAAGCTGCAATCCGAGCCGGGGATGATAGGCTCGCCAGAGAGCCTCCAGAGAACCACAACGACCATTTCACGGGTCATGGGATCATCAGGCGCGAAGGTTGTGGAAGTCTTTCCGTTGAACATACCGGCGGACACAACGTACCTCACGTTATCGTAGCACCAATCTCCGGGGCGCACATCCGTGAAGCTTGACTGCCAGTCGTAGTATGCGCTGTTTGTGACGGGAGCGAAGAAGGCGACCATGCTGTGCTCACGGCTGACGCTCGTGAACTTATAGTTGCCGTTTTCGTCGAGCTTGGCAGACTGACCGTCAACAAGGAAGTTCTTTGTTATGTATCCTGTGTCGGCCTTGACACCAAAGCTGAGGTTCTCGCCCTTGGCAGCATTAAGGCTTCCGGGAGTTATCGTGCCGCCCTTTGACTGAATGACGTTCATCTTGATGTTGTACACGGGATCACCGCTGTCTGAATAGGAGTCGTCGCCGGGATACGGATCCGGACCCTCGCCCAAATTCCACTGCGCCGTAAACGTTGTAGCCTTTTGGACATCGACCTTAGTACCGGCCTGATAGATGTTGGTGCCGTCAGACCAGCCGCGCAGCGTGTAGCCGTCCTTGTAGATGAACGGGAGCGTTACCAGACCGCCGTCGTCCTCAAATACGCCCTTCATGCGGACACCGCCGTTGCGCTCGAGGGTGGCGTTGCCGATTTTGACCGTGCCCTCATTCATGACCTCAGCACCGCCTGTCGTGCGGATCCTTGCGTTTGAGGATACCGTGAGTGTGCCTCTTCTCTCTATAGTCAGGGTGCTGGCGGGCGGGAAGCCGTGCGGGTTTCCGCTCTCAAGGGTGGAGTTTATGATGAAATTGCCGTCCTGCAGGCTGAGGTTGTATGCCTCCGGTCCTGCGTCCTTGACCTCGCCCGAGCGGAAGGTCAGACTGTCGGTGCTGTATATCTGGCTGTTGCAGGATGCGTCGGCCTTCTTCTGGGAGTACATAAACAGCTTATAGCTGTTATCCGAGCTGTCAAAGATCGAGATGCTGCCGCCCTCCTTATCGATAAACACACCGATAAGCTGCTGCATGCTGTAGACCTTAACGTCGGATTTTATGACGAGGGAGAAGTCGCCGGTGAGCAGACGAACGTTCTCATCGAGACTTATATCGTCATGCATGCCGAGCACCGCGTTGGTTGCGAGAGTAACATCGCCGCCGTTTTCCGAATCGTTAGCGGCATTTACCGCCTTTACGACGGAGAAGTATTCCTTGCCGTCAAAGTATGCCTGCACTTCGTTGTAGTCCTTGTTGCCCATGGTGTTTGAGGCGGAGATAAGGACAGGGAAGAGGGCAACGCCCATTGCAAGGTATTCCTCGGTGTTTCCTACCGTCCAGTAGCAGTAGTTGGTTTCAGGATGCGCGTCAACATAGAGCTTGAGAGCGCTGAGCGCGTTGCGGGTCTCGGTTCCCTCAACATTGACCTTCTTTTCAAGTATGCAGGCCATGCTTGTGCCGTTAAAGTAGGCAACGCCATTAGCGACAGGCGTTGAAGCGGGGGAGTAGGGCTGCTGGCAGGTGCCGTAAAGGTAGTAGCAGTAGTCTATGTTCGTGCCGAAGGCATAGCCCGCAATGGCGCCGTAAGCGCTTGCGTTTACAACAACACCGTAGTTTGTGCAGTTTATGATGCTGCCCATATTGGCACCGCCGACAAGACCGCCCGCGTTGTTACCGAGAGCCGTTACCTCGCAGGAGGACCAGCAGTTTGCAAGCGTACTGAAGTTGAAATCGCCGACAATACCACCCGCGTTAACATTGGCTCTTACAACGCCGCACACACCGAGATTCTTTATGACAGCGCCGTTGTTGACATGGCCGAACAAGCCCTGATCGTCGCTGGAGTTATTAATATATAAGTATTTAACCGTGTAGCCCTGACCGTCGAAGGTGCCTTGGAACGGCTGCTTGACGTCACCGATAGGAGCCCATGACTTGCTCGTGTTTGCGGAGTATTTCACGCTCATGTCAATATCGCGTGTCATGAAGAAGATGATGCCCTTTGTTTTGAATCCGTCGCGGACGTAATTCTGAAGTGCCTCGAGATCGTCAAGGCCGTTTACGCTGTAGAAGCCGCCCTCGATACCGTCTGTACGGGTGCTGTAGAGAGCGCTGACCGATGAGGTCGCGGTATAATCTCCGTTATAGTTGTCGTTGCCGGGATCCGTGCGCTCCTGTGCGGTCATGAGCCTCGGATAGTGACCGGGATTCGCGCCGTCGTCGGCCACGATAAGGGTTTCGGAATTGAGCCATGCGCAGTACTGGCCGTTGTTGCGCATGTATACCCATGCGTTCAGCGCGTCGAGCAGGCTCGTCGTGGTAACGTCGTCGATAATTGCCGCCCGCTCGAGAGTGCAGTAATAGTCGTCGTTTTCAAAGCCGTAGGTGAAACTTATTATATCGGCCGTGCTGCTGCTTGCGATCTTGTCATAGCCGACCTTGGCGGCACTGCCCAGGTAGTAGCAGTTTTTGACCGTTGACTTGCCCATATCCTCACCGAAAATGCCGCCCGCGTTCGCGGTACCTGCTCCATAGCAGAGCATAGCGCCGTAGGCAACGCAGTTGGTTATGGTGGTATGGTCTATTATGCCGGCTATGCCGCCGGTCTTGGATTCGGACTGAATATTAACCGCTGACCAGCAGTTTTCGATGGTGCCGTTGTCTATCTTGCCGACTATGCCGCCGCATTTTATCTCGCCGACCATGCCGCCGACAACGCCGAGGTTTTTGATGACGCCGTCCCGAACTCTGCCGAACAGGCCGAGGTTATCGCCCTTTTCGTTCGTTATGTACAGACCGTAAACCGTGTAACCGCAGCCGTCGAAGGTTCCGCGGAACATGTATTTAAGTGAGGATATATCGGTAACGCTGAAATCCTTGCCGATGGGTATCCAGCCGTGGTCGTCGCTTGTGGCGGCTTTTCCGGCGAGAATAACATCATCCTTCAGATAGAAGGTCGCACCGGCCGTGTCGTGACCGCTGTTTACAAAGTCGGACAGAAGCTGCATCTCATCAGCGCTTGAAATGCTGTAATGTCCGCCCTGAACGACTTCACCGCCGCTCTCTGCAAGCTGCGTCATGGTAGAGGTCTCGGAATAAATTACATTGTACGGATTTTCCGTGTTGTCAACATCGACTCTCGGCTCATCGACGCGCTTGATACCGGCTCCGTCGCCGGGGAAGAGCTGAGTCGGGTGCAGTCCCTGAAGCCGCGCAACGCCTTCGGCGCTGTCGTCGATTTTCCAGAAGCGGTAGCTGTTATCAACGGAAAGGTAAGTGACCCAGTGGTTGAGTACATTAAGAAGCTTCACGCCGGAGGCGCTGCCCACGGTAACGGAACGCTTGAGCGTGAAATCGGAGCCGTTCCTGTCAAAGCCGACTACCGCGGTTTGAGTGCCCGAGCCGTCGCCGCAGCCGACGGAATTTTCGGAGGAGTAGTAGCAGTATTTGATGTTAACGGAGCTTGTTGTCTCGCCGACGATGCCTCCGGCCTTCTTGCTGCCGATGACGTTTGCAAAGTTTACGCAGTTTGTGATGTTGCCTGCGTCGGCCTTGCCGACGATGCCGCCTATCCTGTCGTCGGCGTTTATCTCGCCGTCAAACCAGCAGTTTGTTACGCTGCCGTTTATAAGATTTCCGACGATGCCGCCGACGGAGTCGTTGCCTTTGAGAATGCCGGTACTGCCGACGTTTTTGATTTCAGCGTCCGCGCCGTCAACATAGCCGAACAGACCCTGATAGTTTCCGCCGTTTGTGTAATTATCTAAAAGGAGATAGCCCTGGCCGTCAAAGACGCCCTTGAACGCTACCTTGTCATCATTTCCGATAGGAACCCATACAATATCCGTGTTGAGCGCACCGGCAAGCCCGATGCTGATGTCCTTTGTCTGGAAGAAGGTAATGCCCTCTGTCAGATAACCGAGGTTAACATAATCACGGAAATACTCAAGCTCCTTGGAGCTTGAAATGCTGTAGAATGCTCCGGGCTGACCGCTTGCGTTGGACTCGTAAAGAGCCGTCATACTTGCGGTCGCGGTATATATGCTCTCGACCGGCTCGATATATCCGGGGTACTCGAGACTGGGATACCTGCCATCGGTGCGGTCGGTGCTTTGCTTGGAGGTATCGTATACCCAATCCCTGTAATCGGAACGGCCCTTCTGCTGGTCGATCCACTCGTTGAGCAGAGCGATGAGATCGTCGGTTTTCTTGCTGCCGACTGTGAGCACCTTTTCCGTCAGAACCTCGGTGCTGCTGCCGGCAAAGCGGAATACGTCGGCACGGCTTGAGCTGTCCGTGCTGCCGACTGCGCTGTCTGCGCCGTAATAGACATAGTAGGAGTAATCAACAACAGCTCTGTCGGAGACCCGGCCTGCGATCGCGCCGACCTGCTTGCTGCCGTTTATGTATCCGAAGCTGCAACAGTTGGATACGGTGCCGCCAACGACTTCGGCCGCAACTCCGCCGACGGCACCCTCGCCGCTGACGTCGACTGCTGACCAGCAGTTTTTCACGGCGCCGCCGTTTAAGTGAGCCACGATACCGGCAACGTAATCGGCTCCGGTGATCTCGCCCTCAACGCCGAGGTTCTTGATAAGTGCCGCTTCGCTCTTAACATATCCGAAAAGCGCGAAATCCGATCCGGCGGACGCGCTCGAAAGCCTTGTGACCGCGAAGCCGCAGCCATCAAAGACGCCCTGGAACGCGTTTACAAGGCTGCTTCCTATGGGAACCCATAGGGCATCCTTGTCCAGCTTTATATCCGAAGTGAGATAGAAGGTCACTCCTGCCGTGGAGCGTCCGTCATTAACATATTTTGCAAAGCTGTTCAGCTCGGACTCAGAGGAGATGCTATATACTCCTCCCGACACTGCGTCCTCGCTGCCGCCCGCAAGGGCGCTCATGGTCGATGTGGGCTCATAGCCGCAGGCGTCCTTGGCCATAACGGGAATGGCGCCTCCGACAAGGCTGAACATCATTACCACGACCAGAAATGAGCTTATGATTTTTCTGAGTTTTGAATTCATGGCGATCCCTCCGAAAAGGACATAATTATACATAAATTACAATAACACAAAATTAAAGCAAGGTCAATCGGATAATTATTACATCGTCCATGTGATACAATATCTTCACTTTGTGAAGAATACGACACGATATAGTTGAAAACGACATTAAAATGTGCTATAAATTAAATAAATGAAATTAAGGAAATAGGTTATGTCAAGAATCAAGTACAATATAGGTATTGCCATAGCGGCGGTGCTGTTAATAGCCGGAGCGGTATACATATATTTTGCCCATTACGCGCCGTACAGACCTGATGAGCCTCAGACACTCAGCTTCTGGTATGTCAATGATGACGCGATGTGGGGCGGCGTCGAAGACCTGTGCTCTGAATATAATGACGGCGACGGGGGAGAGTACGGCATAAGCGTGTCCCCGAGAGCGTTTGATACCGATGTTGAGCTGTATGATGAGATATGCGCGCTTATAGACTCCGGTGATAAGCTGCCGGATATGATAGCCTGCGATACCGACTTTTCCGCTTACCTCAGGGATAAAGAAGTTCTCGCCGATATGGATGAGTATTTCGGAGAGTGGGAAAGCTCGGAATATGATGAGAACATGGCAAAAGCCGCCCGCACGGGGGAGAACCTTGTGGCAGTGCCCATCGCGGCGGAGACGAATGTGTTTATCGTAAATACCGATCGCTTCTCCGATATTTCGGCGATATCGAATTTTGAAAAGCTCTGCTCTGTATCAAGCGAATACTACAGCAGAAATTCCGAGGGCTTTTTCACGATTTCGGATTACTCGCTGTTTTTCAGAAACGCCATGGCTCAGCTCGGCGATAATTTTGACGCCGTAAGCCCGCACGATACCGGAAACGATAATTGCAAATACATATATAAACTGCTGGCGGAGACTGCGTATGACAGAGGCTTTGTCACCTCCGACAATGCGGCGGCCTATAAGGTCGCGGAGGGCAATCTGCCTTGTGCTATAGTGTCGTCGGCCAATATCATGAAATATGCCGACAAGCTTGATGGGGACAATATATCATTTGCGAAGTTCCCGTGCATGAAGGACGGAAAGCCCGTGTATATAGAGAAGGTAACGGGTGTATCTATCCTTGCGTCTGACAGCACGCGCGAGCGCTCGTCTGCAATGTTTGTCAAGTGGTTTTCATCCGACAGCGTAAACAGCCGCTTTGTCGGCGACAGCGGATATATCGCCGCCGTGGGAACAGCGGCATCCGGCTCTGACAGCGAAGTGTACGGCAAGCTTAACGAAGCGATAAAGGAGCTTAAGGACAGCGGCGACAGGATAAATTACGAGGCAAGCTCGGAATATTCGGAAAACAGCAGGAACTTTGATAATGTCCTGCGTACCATAATGAGTTCATTAAATTAAAAATATATATGAGGTGAATACAATGGATGGATTCAGAGTGCTCGAGATCAAAAAGAGCGTATTTGAAAACAACGATCGCGAGGCGGATAAGCTGCGCGAAGAACTTAAAAAGGAAAAAACATTCCTGCTTAATCTCATGTCGTCTCCCGGCTCCGGCAAGACCACCACTCTTAAAGCGACTATTGCCGCTCTCAAGGACGAGATGCGGATCGGCGTTATGGAGGCCGATATCGACTCCGATGTTGACGCGCACACGATAGCCGAGACAGGCGCGAAGGTCATCCAGCTCCACACCGGCGGCATGTGCCATCTCGACGCCGGCATGACCAAGCAGGGGCTTGAGGGCCTCGGCACCGAGAACGTTGATTTTGCGATACTTGAAAACGTCGGCAATCTTGTCTGCCCCGCCGAATTTGACACCGGCGCCGTGAAGAACGCAATGATACTTTCCGTACCCGAAGGGCACGACAAGCCCCTCAAGTACCCGCTTATGTTTTCCATCTGCGACGTTCTGCTTGTAAACAAGATCGACGTAATGCCGTACTTTGATTTTGACCTTGATAAGTGCAGAGAGTATGTAACAAAGCTCAACCCCAATATCAAGATCATCCCCATCTCCGCAAGAACGGGAGAGGGCATTGACGAGTGGGCAAACTGGCTTAGAGACCAGGTCGCCGCTTGGAACAAGTAAATTCGCAATAAAAAACCGCTTCGAAAAAGAAGCGGTTTTTTTATCATGTCGGCTCGTAGGCCTTGCCAATCTCGTGCCCGTCGGCGTCGTAGTCGATGCACTCCATGAGCTGCGGATCGACGTGGCTCTGACGCTTTATGGTCATGCCTACACCCTGATTGTTGAATACCCAGATATAGTTTTTGAAAACAGTCGGGTCTTTTTTTCTGAAAACGGTGGTTTCATTTATGCGGCAGAACTTTGCACGTCCCTCGGGAGTGTCGAGAAGGTCACCCTCGCCGGTGTAGAAAAGCTCATCGCTGTACTGATAGCCGTCCTCTTCCTCGATCTCTTTTTTGAAATCGTGCATTTCGCCGGTCTTTTCTTCAGCCATTAAGATACCTCCAATGTTTTTTTCTAATTGTAGCATGATATTGCCCGCAAAGCAAGGGCCATGAAATATTCGACAGAAATTGACTGTACAACTGCTTGCAAAAGGCGTATAATAATACCTAACTGCACTCTTATAAAGAAACCAAGGAGCATACAATTGAAATCTTTGTTTACTAAAGGACAAGCCGCCGCGGATAAAATATGGAACAGCAGATATTTTCTGCCCGCTCTGCTGCTGATTGCGGTGGCTGCACTGCTTACGGACACAAATTTAGCGTGTATGTTCATATACGTTCTTATCATAGTTCTGCTTCTCATATTCTCGGATGACATCATGTCGATCGTCGCGCCGGTTTTCTTCATCCTGCTCATGTCGGTCAAATATTATCTTGATTTCTCTGTACTTACCGACTATATGTGGTATGCCATAGTGCCGGTCGCTCTGGCGGTGCTGTTTAACCTTGTTTACTATCGCCGTCCCTTTACCAGGGGCAAGTTCACCTATCCGCTCGCGGCGGTAACTGTTGCGCTCCTGCTTGGGGGTTGCGGGGTGATATCGGCCAAGGAGTATTTCAGCGCCGTAAGCCTGTATTACACGCTGGGGCTTGGCTTGGCAATGCTTGTGCTGTATACGATTATCCACTCGAGACTTGCAAATGAAAGAAAGTATGTCAGGACCGAACGCCTTGCGGAGATCATGTATGCCGCCGGTATTCTTTTCTCGCTGATAATCATAGCCTTTTATATTGCAAACTTCCAGAAATTCCTCGACAGGGGGAGCGTGCTGTACTATAAGCCGCGCAATTATGCGACAAGCGTGTTTCTTATGTGTATTCCGATGGGCTGCCTGCTGGTGAAGCGAAGCAACCTTTACCTTATCGGAATGGCGCTCATGTACGCTGCGATGATCCTTGCCGGTTCCAGAAGCGGACTGCTTTTCGGAACGCTCCTCCTTGCCGTCTGCGCAGTATACATTTACATTAATAATAAAAGCAGCCGCAGGCTTTACAGATGGATAATGCTCGTCCTTGCGATACCCGCCTGCTATTTCGCCGTGAAATATATTCCTGCGCTCTATTCCAGCAGACTTGTCGACGGAAACTTCATCTCATCCGGCGAGACGAGGGTAGACTATATAAGACTCGGCATTGAGAATTTCCTCGGAAACCCGGTGTTCGGCATAGGCATAGGAAATCTGAAAGACTTGGAAGTGTTCAAAGCTATAGTACCCGGCAGCATCGTATTTTATCATAATATGATAATCCAGGTCATCAGCTCGATGGGGCTTCTGGGGATAGCGACCTATGGCTGGCACTTTGCACTCAGAGCGGGACTTATCCTGAAAAACAGACGCATAGATAGTTTTGCCGTTTTCGGGCTTTCATACCTCGGCATTCTGATGATGAGCCTTACAAATCCCGGAATATTCTGTCCGTTCCCGGAGGCGGGACTGCTGGTGCTTATTTTTGCGCTGCTTGAAAAAGAAAGTGAAAACACAAAAAATATATTGGAGGAAGAGAAATGAAAAAAATCCTTAGCATCGCGCTGGCGCTGCTGATGATCGTGTCCCTTGTGCCGGTGGCGGCGCTGGCGGCGGACAGCGATTACGAAACAGTGACCGGCACCATCATGTTCAATGCCGGACATGATGACATGGAGACGGATCATCCGTGTCCCTTCACTTACAGCGACGAGTATTTCACCGACACTGCGTATAACTATCGTCAGGACCTCGCAACGGTAACGATGGCTATGTGCCTCGCGTCGGGAAACGTTGCAGACCCCGCAAGATACAAGGAAGGCCCGGCAAACCTCAAGGACTTTTTCGACCAGATAGGCTTTGAGGATTTCGAGGCAAACGCAGACTTCACAAACCGCCCCGGCCGCAACACCTTCGGCGTTGGCATTGCGAATAAGGAGATAGTCGTAGACGGCGAGAAGTACACCGTCATCGGCATCGGCCTGCGCGGATGCGGCTACTATGCAGAGTGGGCGGGCGACCTGAACGTCGGCCTTGACGGCGATCACACAGGCTTTGCCATCTGCCGCGACACAGCGCTTAAATGCCTGCAAGAGTATCTTGCAAATCACCCCGAGATCACAGGCAAGATCAAGATCTGGTGCACCGGCTACAGCCGCGGCGCGGCCGGCGCCAATATGCTCGGCGGCAAGCTCGATGATATGATTATGTCCGGAGAGAGCATCGGGAAAAATGTCACTCTCGCGGTCGAAGACCTTTACATTTATACATATGAAGCTCCCAAGGGCGCGGATATTAATAATGTAAATAAGAAAGTTTATAACAACATTCACAACGTTATCAACTTTAACGACATTGTCGTGAGGGTAGCTCCTGAGTGCATCGGAACGACAAGGTACGGCGTTGACCACGTTATGCCCTCGGCAAAGCTCGACGATAACTATGCCGAGCTGAAGGCCAATATGCTCAAGGTCTTTGAGACCTTTGAGAACGCGGGCGATTACCGCATTGACAATTTCAAGTATGTCACCGTGACTCCCGGCGCAACGGCCGATAAGATAATCAGCAGCATCAAGGGCGATGTCATGACCCAGGGCGAATTTCTTGACGACCTTGTTGAAAAGCTCTTTACAAAGGTGTTTAAAACGAGGGCTGAGGTGTTTGACGCTCAGGATGACCTTCAGGAGCTTGTGCTCCCGTTTATAGGCACATATCCCGACCAGTGGGAGACCGTTAAGCAGAGCCTTGCGGATAACGCTGCGAAGAATCTCGGCACTATCATGGCGGCGCTTCTGAGCGGAAGCGAGACCTCGGCAACGGCGGCGATTGCCAATGTAATACTTGACACGATGCGTGACGCCGGTATAACCGACTATAACGCGGCTCAGGTAAAGAACATGATAAAGCCGCTCATGTCCACCGTTATGAAGCTTGCGACGACGTGTCCGGACGAGACTGCGACCCTGCTGTATAATATAATAGGTATAATGTCGGCTCATTACGGCGAGCTTGGCATGTCATGGATGCTTACTATACCCGATGACTACATGGTAAACAAGCAGCTTGCCGCTTCCGACGATCTTCTGCCCTTCGTGGACGTTCCCAAGGGCATGTGGTGCTACGACGATGTAAGCTACGCCTATGAAAACGACCTGATGTACGGAAAGACGAAGAACACCTTTGTGCCCAACGGCACCGTGACCCGCGGTCAGACAGTAACGGTTCTGTACCGTCTGGCAGGGGAGCCGTCCGTCAAAGGTCAGACCTGCCCGCTGACGGATCTGGACAGCGCATGGTGCAAGGATGCTATCATCTGGGGATATAACAACAATGTCGTAAACGGCTTTGCCGACGGCAGCTTCAGAACAAACGACCCGGTAACCCGCGAGCAGCTTGCCGCTCTCCTGTACAGATATGCGGATGCGTTCGTGTACGGCGGCAATATCTCGGCAGGCAGCGATTTCAAAACAAGCTTCAAGGACGTTTCGTCTGTAAGCGCGTTTGCAAGAGTGCCGCTTATATGGGCTAATGAAAACGGAATCGTAAACGGAACGAAAGACGGCAGGCTCAACCCGCAGGGCAACGCCAGCCGTGCGGAGTTTGCGTGCATGATCGCCCGCTTTGACCGCAACATAGTGAAATGATGTTTTTTGCACCGCCCTTCGGGGCGGTGCAATTTTACTTAGATTCTCAGAAATAACTAAATTATGTAAATAGGTACTTTTTTCGACTTGATTTTATGTTTATGGAATGATAGAATATCATCAAATGATTATGATGGGAGGAGAAGCGAAAAAATCTTCTTCACTTAATCAAGTATAATAATGATTGGAGGACAAAACATGAATCTAAAGAAACGTGCTCTTGCATTGCTCATGTGCATCTGCATGATCGTGACTCTGTTGCCTGTCGCGGCCTTTGCCGACGAACCGGCAGTTGTCTACGGTCAGTATGATAATGGGCAGTGGGGGCAGGTAGCCGATGTCAGCGGCTCGGCTACATATCCAACCGGTGGCGGCAATACGCTTACACTAAGCAAAACCGCAACCCCCGTAGAAGGACAGGACAATACTTATAGAATCGACCTGAAGGTGGAGTCTACCCAGACGACAACGACGACGCTTCCCGGAGCTGCCGCGACCGTTCTGGTGATCGACGTCTCCGGCTCAATGAAGGGAGACCGCATAGCGGCAGCAAAAAAGGCCGCATTAGAGTTTGTTAGCACTTATGCGGGCAAGACTCCCAACACGGGACGGTATGTCGCGGTTGTGCCTTTTTCATCAAGTGGCTATGACGACCATTTGAATGTATGCGGCTGGCAGGACGTTTCAACGGTTGCCGGCAAGACGGCTGTAGATAATGCCATTAATGGACTTAGGGCCAACGGCGGCACTAACCTTGACGCCGGCCTGCGTAAAGCCAACGCTTTGCTCCAAGATAATATCGTGAATGGCGTTGATTCCAAAAACGTTATTGCCCTCACTGACGGCGTTCCTACATTCTATATTAATTCGTGGAATGATGAGGTAGATGCTCATAGTAGTTACGGCTGCCCTGATACCAACGCTGCAACGGCTATAACTGCTGAAACTCTCAGGAACTCGGCAGCGGTTTACACCGTCTGCTTCGGTGCCGCCGATGATGTATGCTGGGAAAAAGACAGTGTACATGCTTGGAATATGATTGGCTTTGCCAAAGAATGGCATAAAACCGCCGGCCCCACTGTCGGCGAATTTCTGCAAGATTCTATAGCAACTCCGGAAAGTGCCGGCAAAAAATATGCCTATAACGCGGACAACACGGAAGAGCTGCTGAAGGTATTTAAGGCTATCACCGATTCTATCACCGAGGGAATCAGCACCGGTACGGTTACCGACCCCATGGGTGAGGGCATCGAACTGGTAGGAGATGCTCCCGCTGGATTTGTTAAGGGCGAGAATAACACCTACACTTGGGAGCTTTCCGATGCTCAGCAGAGCACTGACGGCGATAAGACGGTCTATACCTATACCATGAGCTACACCGTAAAGCTTGACACCACCGGCAAAGGCTTTGACGAGAACGCATATCATCCCACCAACGGTGTGACCACCTTTACCAGCGGCGGCAAGGACTATAAATTCCCCGTACCCGGCGTAAAGGGAACGGCTCCGCGCTTTACTGTTACCTATAACAAGGGCGCAAACGGCACTCTTGCAGGTCAGGATAACGACGGCAATGTAAAGACCGAAAACATCAAAATGCACAGCGCAACTCCCGCTGAGCCTGCCGTAACCGCTGATGAGGGCTACTACTTCATCGGCTGGGATAAGGAAATCGCTGCAACCGTCACCGAAAACGTGACCTATACCGCGAAGTATGCGGCAAAGGGCGCGATTACCTTCACTGGTGAATCCAAGAAGGTTACCTATAACAGCGCTGAGCAGTCGATCAACGACATCACTGTGGAAGGTCTGCCGACTGGATACACCTATGATGGCCTGAGCTATATAGCAAAGGGCACTGACGCCGGCACATATGACGGCGCTTTCTCCGGTAACGTTGTTATTAAGGATACATCCGGTAACGATGTTACTTACCGGTTCAATATCAATAAGGTTCCCGGCAAGCTGACTATAGACAAGCTTCCCGTAACCGTGACCATCGTTGGCAATAATGATACCAGAGTTTATAACGGCACCAACCAGGTCGTTAAGGGCTATGATGCCACAATAAGCGACACTCTTTATACCCTGGATGATTTTAAATACACTGGCATAGCAACGGCAATGGGTCTCCTGGTCGGCCACTATCCCATGAATCTTGACCCTGCAAAGTTTGTTAACAATAATAATAACTTCGAGGTCACCTTTAATGTAACCGACGGCTGGCTGGATATCACCAACCGCACGGACAAGTATGAGATCACCGTAGAGGCAAACAGCAAAACCGTCACCTACACCGGCGAAGAACAGAGCGTCTCCGGTTTTAAGACGCTTGAGTTTACCGTCGATGGTCAGAAATACACCGTTGAGGGTCTCACTGCTGAAGCCAAGGGCACCGATGTGGGTACCTATGCGTCCGAAGTTACCGGCACAGCCGTTGTCAAAGACGCAAAGAATAATGACGTTACCGCTCAGTTTGATGTAAAAACCGTGGACGGTGAGCTCGTTATCACCCCCATCACCGATGAGGTCACCGTCACCATCACCGGCAACCATGCCAGCAAGGTCTACAACGGCGCAGAGCAGTCTGTCGAGGGCTTTACCACCGATGTAGGCGATAAGCCCATCACTGTTGCACTTGCAGACGGCGTAAATGCCGAGGCCAAGGGCACCGATGTCGGCAAGTACGATATGGGCCTGACGGCTGACAGCTTCGTTGTCACCTCCGATAACTACAGCAACATCAAGGTCGTGGTCGTAGACGGCTATCTGGATATCACCCCCATCACCGATAAGGTCGTTGTGACCATCACCGGCAACAATGGTACTTTTGCCTATGACGGTGAAAAGCACGAAGTGAAGGGCTACGATGTTTCCATCGACAACAAGCTTTACACTGAAAACGACTTCAGCTTTACCGGCACGGCAGAGGTTTCCGGCACAAATGCAGGAAGCTATAACATGGGTCTCAAGGCTGAGGACTTCTCGAACACCAGCAAGAACTTCACAAACGTTGAGTTCGTCGTTAACGACGGCAACCTGACCATCACCCCGGCAAAGGTCACCGTGACCGTAACCGGCAACAGCGGCACTAAGGTTTATAACGGCGAAGAGCAGAACGTAAGCGGCTACAGCTATAAGATAGACAACGATCTGTACGATGTAACAGACTTTGTTGTAGATAATCCCAAGGCAGTCGGAACCGATGCCGGAACCTACCCGATGAACCTCACGACAGAGAGCGTCAAGAACCTGAACAAGAACTTTGACGTTACTTTCGTTGTTAACGACGGCAGCCTGACAATAGCAAAGCGCGATGTCACCATTACCTCCGCAACTGACAGCAAGGTCTATGACGGTAAAGCACTTACCAACGACAATGTCACCGCAGTTGGCTTTGTTGAGGGCGAGGGTGCAAGCTATAATGTGACCGGCAGCCAGACCACAGTCGGCAGCAGCGATAACGAGTTTACCTACGCACTGGGCGATAACACCAAGGCAGCAAACTACAGCATCAAGACCGTATTCGGTAAGCTGACTGTAACGGCAGCCACCACCGAGATCAAGGTCGCTGCAAACAGCAATAGCTGGGTATACGACGGCAAGGATCACGCCGACGGCGGATACACTGTCGTATACGGCAATGAGAAGTACGAGGTCAAGGCGGGCGAGAGCGCAACTCTCTCCACCGGCGATACCGTCACCGCTGTTATCACAAAGACCGTGAAGCACGTTGCTGACACGGCCGAGGGCAATAACGTCATCATCAAGCTGAGCGTAAGCAATGCTGACAGCTATGCAACCATCACCAAGGAAAGCGGCACGCTGACCATCACTGCTGCGCCTCTTACCATCACTGCCGGCTCCAACACCCAGCCCTACATTGACGGTGTTGTGCGCTGCGATGAGTACACCAATACTCCGCTTGTCGAAGGCGATAAGATCGTTTCCGTCAAGATCACCGGTGAGCAGGAAGGCTCCGGAAGCAGCCCGAACGTCGCTTCCGACGCGGTTATTAAGAATGCCGCCGGCGAGGATGTAACCGCAGATTACGACATCACATATGTTGACGGTCTGCTTGAGGGCATTCCTTATCTCGTTAAGGACGTCCACTTCAACTACATCATGGGCTACAAGGACGGCACCATCCGCCCGAACAACAACATCAGCCGTGCAGAGGTTGCAACCATTTTCTTCAGACTTCTGACCGACGAGAGCAGGGAATACTTCTGGCAGGAGACCAACGACTTCAGCGATGTCGCCGATAACTACTGGGCTTCTCCCGCAATCTCCACCCTGACCAACGCCGGCATACTCAAGGGCTATAAGGACGGTACCTTCAGACCAAGAGATACTATCACTCGTGCTGAGATGGCTACGATAATCGCAAGATTCGCAAATCTCACCGAGAATAAGGTCACCTTCAAGGACATTGAGGGTCATTGGGCACAGGATGCCATTGAGCTTGCCGCTGGCAACGGCTGGATCTTTGGCTATGAGGACAACACTTTCTGCCCCGACAACAATATCACCAGAGCGGCTACCATAGCGATGATCAACAGAGTCCTTGAGCGCCATGTTGTAAGCGTTGACGATCTCCTGCCCGATATGAAGGAGTGGATCGACAACGTGGATACCAGCTACACGTTCTACTTCGAGATTCAGGAAGCAACCAACTACCACGAGTGTGAGCGCATTGATAACAGTCCCAATGAAAAGTGGACTGCAAAGCTCCCCGATATCGATTGGACAAAGTACGAGTTCCAGAGTTAATATACTTAGCACAGATCACAAGGCAGTTTTAAACTGCCTTGTGATTTTTTTATATCCGTGGTATAATGTCTCCGATTAAAAAGGAGGCTCCGGCATGGACAGATTTAAATTGGTATCACCGTATGCTCCGATGGGCGACCAGCCGGAGGCCATTGAACAACTGGTGCGCGGCATAGAAAACGGCATTGACGAGCAGGTTCTGCTCGGAGTTACCGGTTCCGGCAAGACCTTCACAATGGCGAGCGTCATTGAGAAAATAAATCGCCCCACGCTCGTGCTTGCGCATAATAAAACCCTTGCGGCGCAGCTTTGTGCCGAGTTCCGGGAGTTTTTTCCCGAAAACGCGGTAGAATATTTTGTTTCCTATTATGATTACTACCAGCCGGAGGCATATATCCCGCATACCGACACCTTTATCGAGAAAGACAGCTCCATAAACGACGAGATTGAACGCCTGCGCCATAGCGCCACATCGAGCCTGTTCGAGCGCAGAGACGTCATTGTGGTAGCCTCAGTGTCGTGCATCTATGGTTTGGGCGACCCTATCGACTATAAAAGCATGGTAATATCGCTCAGACCCGGGCAGACGCGGAATTTTGACGAGCTTCTGCGCAAGCTGATAGAGATACGCTATGAGCGCAACGACATTGCTTTTGAGCGCAATATGTTCCGCGTCCGTGGCGACACTCTTGAGATTTTTCCTGCGTACTCTAATGACAAGGCCGTAAGAGTTGAATTTTTCGGAGATGAGATAGACAGAATAAGCGAGATAAATGCTGTCAGCGGAGCGGTGTTGCGATATCTGAACCATGTTGCCATATATCCCGCCAGCCACTATGTTGTCAGCAAGGATAAAATGGCGCGCGCCATAGCGGAGATACGCTCAGAGTGCGAAGAGCGCGTGAAATTCTTCGAGGAGAACGGTAAGCTTCTCGAAGCGCAGCGGATATCCCAGCGCACGAATTATGATATTGAGATGATGCAGGAGCTGGGCTTCTGCTCGGGAATCGAAAATTATTCGAGAATTATCTCCGGCCGTGCCGTCGGCAGCGCGCCGATGACGCTGCTTGACTATTTCCCGAAGGATTTTCTGCTGTTTGTGGACGAGAGCCATGTCACGCTGCCACAGGTCAGAGCAATGTACCGCGGCGACCGTGCGAGGAAGGACTCCCTTGTCGAATACGGCTTCCGTCTGCCATCTGCGTATGATAACAGACCGCTAAAATTTGAGGAATTTCAGGAGCGGATTAATCAGGCGGTGTATGTCTCAGCAACTCCCGCCGATTTTGAGCGCGAGAGGGCGGGGCAGATAGCGGAGCAGATAATAAGACCGACGGGACTTTTGGACCCGAAAATTATCGTCCGCCCGATCGAGGGACAGATAGACGATATAATAAGCGAGATAAACACCCGCGTTGAGAAAAATCAGAGGACGTTGGTTACTACGCTTACAAAGAAAATGGCGGAGGATCTGACCGAATATCTCGGCAATGCCGGAATAAAATGCCGCTATATGCACCATGATATAGGCGCGATCGAGCGCATGGAGATAATACGCGGCCTTCGCCTCGGTGATTTTGACGTTCTTGTGGGAATAAACCTTTTGCGAGAGGGGCTTGACCTGCCGGAAGTGAGCTTGGTCGCTATCCTCGACTCGGACAAGGAAGGCTTCCTGCGCAGCGAAACAAGCCTCATTCAGACGATAGGCAGAGCCGCGCGCAATGCCGAGGGAACGGTAATCATGTACGCGGATACCGTGACGCGCTCGATGAGACTTGCAATCGACGAGACTGAGCGCCGCCGCGCGAAGCAGTCGGCGTATAACGAGGCGCACGGCATTGTTCCGAAAACCATCATTAAGAGTGTTCGTGAGCTTATTGAGATATCGAGCGAGAGCGAGCGGACGATAAAGCGCGCCGACGGTGTGAAAATGACCAGAAGCGAGCGTAAGGAAATAATAGAAAAGCTTGAAAAAGAGATGAAAGCCGCGGCAAAAATGCTGGAGTTTGAGCTTGCGGCTCAGCTGCGCGACGAGATCGTCAGACTTCGCGGTGAGGAAAAGAAATGAAACTCGTAATTTTAGACGGCAACAGCATAGTTAACAGAGCATTTTACGGCATTCGCCAGCTAAGCGCTCCCGACGGAACTCCGACAAACGGAATATACGGCTTTCTTGCAATCATGAGAAAGCTTATAGACAGCGAGAAGCCGGACAGCCTTTGCGTGGCATTTGACCTCAAAGCGCCCACATTCAGACACAAGCGCTATGACGGCTATAAGGCTCAGCGCAAGGGTATGCCGGAGGAGCTGGCGGTTCAGATGCCGATCCTCAAGGAAGTGCTCGATGAGATGGGCATACTGTGTCTTGAGCTTGAGGGCTATGAGGCTGACGACCTGCTCGGTACTGTAGGCAAGCGCTGCGAGGCAAGCGGCTGGGACTGCCGCATAGTCACAGGCGATAAGGACAGCTTTCAGCTCATAAGCGATACAACGCACGTCTGTCACGTCAAAAGCCGTATGGGTCAGACGGAGACTAAGGAATATACGCCGGAGCTTTTCCGCGCCGAATACGGCTTTGAGCCTGTGCGCATCATCGACCTGAAAGCGCTAATGGGCGACAGCTCGGATAATATTCCCGGAGTTCCGGGCGTTGGCGAAAAGACCGCAATGGATCTTGTGCAGAGATATACTACATTGCAGAATATCTATGATAAGCTCGATGAGCTTGATATCAAAGAGGGCGTGCGCAAAAAGCTGCGTGAGGGCAGGGAGAGCGCGGAGCTTTCCTATGAGCTTGCAACTATATGCACAGAAGCGCCGATAGAATTTGAACCCTCCGATGCGCTCTGGAACGAAAACTATAAGAGCGGACTGTATGGCCTTTTCAAGAAATTGGGCTTTAATAAATTCATTGAGAAATGGGGCATTTCAGCATCCGAGGACGATGCCGCAGCCGAAGAAGTCCCGCATATGCTCAAGCGCGATGACGCGTCTTACGACGAGCTTTGCACAGCCGTCGCAGAGGCGGAGCTTGTCGCGGTCTGCGCCGGAGACAATATGGACAGCATTGAAATATGCGACGGGAAAACCGTTTATAATGTCCATTGGAGCAGCTTGGGCGATGACTATGATAAGCTTTTGAAGCTTATATTCTCTGCGGATGTGAAAAAAGCTTCCCACAATGTAAAGGAGCTTATGTGCCGCCTCATGGTCGAGGGGCTGCCGCTGGACGGCTTTGTATACGATACCGCGCTTGCCGCGTATCTGCTCGACGCTACCGAGAACGATTATGACCTGCGGCGGATATCAATGCGCTATTGCGGAGTGGAGCTTATAGGCGCTGAGGCGATATACAGGCTGAAGCCTGCCACGGAGGAAAAGCTCAAAGAGCTTGAAATGGAAAGACTTTATTATGAGATAGAGCTTCCGCTGTGCAGGGTACTTGCGCAGATGCAGGCATCGGGCTTTATGGTGGACAAAATGGCTCTGAGCAGCTTTGGCGACAGTCTTGTAAGCTCCATCGACGCTCTGCGCGATGAAATATACGAGCTTGCCGGAGGAGAATTCAACATTAATTCTCCCAAGCAGCTTGGCGAGGTGCTTTTTGAGCGCCTTATGCTGCCGGCAGGGAAAAAGACAAAGACCGGCTGGAGTACGAACGCGGACGTCCTTGAAAAGCTGCGCGGAAAGCACCCGATAATCGAGCTTGTGCTTGACTACCGAATGCTTACGAAGCTGAAATCGACTTATGCCGACGGCCTTTTGAAGCTTATTGATCCCGACGGACGGATACGAACAAATTTCCAGATGACAGTTACGGCGACGGGACGGCTTTCCAGTACAGAACCCAATCTCCAGAATATACCCATCAGAAAGGAACTCGGCAGCCAGATAAGAAATATGTTCATCGCATCAAAGGGCAAGGTGCTTGTTGACGCCGACTACAGTCAGATCGAGCTTAGACTTTTAGCGCATATATCTGGCGATGAGCATATGCAGGCCGCGTTTATGAGCGGCGAGGATATCCACAGAGTAACGGCCTCACAGGTTTTCAACACTCCGCTCGAGGAGGTAACGAGCCTCCAGCGAAGCCGCGCAAAGGCCGTCAATTTCGGCATAGTTTACGGCATTTCATCATGGTCGCTTGCTCAGGATATAGGCGTATTCCCGAACGAGGCAAAGGCGTATATGGACGCGTATCTTGAAAAGTACAGCGGTGTGCGCGAATATATGAAAAACATCGTTGACGAGGCCAAACAGGACGGCTATGTAAAGACCCTGTACAACCGCCGCAGAGCACTGCCGGAGCTGAAATCATCGAATTTCAACACGCGCTCGTTCGGTGAGCGGGTCGCGCTCAATATGCCTATCCAGGGCACCGCCGCCGATATAATAAAGCTTGCGATGGTGAATGTTTATAAAAGGCTCAATGCCGAGGGACTTGAGTCAAAGCTCATCCTTCAGGTACACGACGAGCTGATATGCGAATGCCCCGAGCACGAAGCCGAGCGCGTGGCAGAGATACTGCGCGAGGAAATGAGCGGAGCCGTACAGCTCAGTGTACCGCTGACGGTTGATGTCAAGATCGGGCATAGCTGGGCGGAGGCACATTGATATGTTAAGCTACGAAGAAGCGGGATACATTCTAGATGATTTGACCGATGCCCTGCCTGAGGAGATTTTTCGCAACCTAAACGGCGGTATAAGCTTTGTGGAGGAAGCCCAAAAAAGCGAGGACGGGCGATATGTTTTAGGCACATATTTCCGCAACGGCATGGGGCGCTATATTGAGCTGTATTACGGCTCGTTTGTGGAGCTTTACGGCGACATGGACGATGAGCTTTTCCGCCGCAGACTACAAAAAACACTGCACCACGAGCTGACCCATCATATTGAAAGTCAGGCCGGCGACAGGAGCCTTGAGCGCTGGGATGAGCGCCAGTCCGAGCTGTGCGGCTTTGGCGGCATTGACGTCAAAAGCGTACTGTTTGTCTGCGACGACAATACGCTGTCGCTTATTGCAGAGGCGGTTTTCAACGCGAATAAAGCTGCTGTATGCCCCTATGTAAGCTGCTGCTCGGCAGGGCTTAAACAGACAGAGCAAATAAATCCCCGCGCTGAGAAGTATTGCAGAGGGTGTGATATATCACTTCCCAACCGCAGACCTGCGGTCGTTGACAGGACGCTTGTTGAGAATAACGACGTTGTGCTGTGTATGACGGCGCAGCAGGCCGATGAGCTTGCGGGTGCTTATCAGGAGCTTGGCGAGCGCATAATGTGCCTTGCCGAGGACGATATAACGCCGCCTTTACTGCCGATGGGATGGAAAAAGTGCATCGAGCGTATCGAGGACGAGGTGCTTGCGGTAATTGACGAGCTGGGTCAGGAGGAATACTGATGATAAGCGTATCCGATACAAGGCTGTCTCATATTGACGCTATCGAAGAAATTGAAAAGCAGTGCTTTTCCGTACCGTGGACGCGGGAGATGCTAATTAAGCAGCTCTCGGACGACATGCATATATTCTTAGCTGCCTTAAACGACTCGGGTGAGGCGGTCGGATATGTTGGGCTCATGTACGTTTTAGACGAGGGCTATATATCCAATGTCGCGGTGTCGCCTGAGTGGCGCAGACGAGGAATAGGGGATATGCTCATCGAGGAGCTTTTGCGCAGGGCGCGGGCAAAAAAGCTGAGCTTTGTGACGCTTGAGGTGCGCGAGAGCAATTTGACGGCTCAGGCTCTTTACGGAAAACACGGATTTACCGAGGTCGGAAGACGCAAAAAATACTATGAGCGACCGACCGAGGATGCAATACTAATGACAAGATTTCTTAGTGAGGAAGGGCAATGAAAATACTTGCATTTGAGTCGAGCTGCGACGAAACGGCGGTCGCGGTGGTAGAGGACGGAAGAAAAGTAATAACCGATCAGATATTTTCACAGGCCGACCTGCATGCGGTATATGGCGGAGTAGTGCCTGAGATAGCATCGCGAAGCCATGTGGAGGTCATTTCCCGGCTTGCGCAGCGCGCAATTGACGTTGCGGGTATATCAAGAAGCGATATAGACGCCGTCGCCGTTACATATGCCCCGGGGCTTATAGGCACGGTGCTTGTGGGTCTTAATTTTGCAAAGGCCGTAGCTCTTAGCCTCGGTGTCCCCCTGATACCGGTTCACCATATAAAGGGCCATGTTGCGGCAAATTACATAGCGTATCCGGAGCTTGAGCCTCCGTTTCTCTGCCTTGCCATATCCGGCGGCAACACGCTTATAATAGATGTGCGCAGCTACACGGAGCTGAAGATCATCGGAGCAACGAGAGACGATGCGGCGGGAGAGTGCTTTGATAAGACCGCCCGTGTGCTCGGCCTGCCATACCCGGGCGGCAAGCCCATTGATCTGCTGTCCCGGGGCGGCGACGATAAAAAATATACGCTTCCGAGGACGCATGTTGAGGGGCACCCCTATGATATGAGCTTCTCGGGGCTCAAGACCGCTGTCATCAATATAGTCCACAACGCCGAGCAAAAGGGAGAAGAACTCGACAAGGCATCTCTTGCCGCGTCATTTACAGCGGCTGTGAGCGATACTCTGGTGCCGATAACGATTAGAGCGGCACGCGAGCTTGGATATAAAAAGATAGCCATTGCCGGAGGCGTCGCGGCAAATTCACGCATAAGAGCAGACTTCAAGGCCGCAGCCGATAGGGAAGGGTTCGAGCTTTTCGTTCCGCCGCTGAGTTTATGCGGCGATAATGCGGCGATGATCGGATGCCAGGGCTATTTTGAATATCTTGCCGGTAATATTGCCGGAAGCGACCTCAACGCATACGCGAATATGGAGCTGTAAGGAGAGATAAAATGGGAACGGGTGTGCACGACGGGCACAGGGAAAGAATGAAGAGCCGGTTTATTAAGGCGGGAGCGGATGGCTTCAATGACCATAATCTGCTGGAAATGCTGCTGTTTTATGCGGTTCCCCGAAAGAACACCAATGAACTTGCGCACGATATTCTAAAGCATTTCGGTTCTCTGGCGGCGGTATTTGAAGCGAGCTTTGAGGAGCTCAAGGACGTAAAGGGCGTCGGAGATAATGTCGCGACGCTTATAAAGCTTGCGCCTGAGCTTGCAAAGCGATATCTTGAGGAGAAAAGCATACCGAAGAATATAATAAACAGCACCGCCGCGGCCGGCGAGTACCTTGTCGCAAAATATATGTATGAGGTAAATGAGATATCTTACGCGCTGCTGCTGAACTCGTCCAACGGCCTTATCGCGTGCAAGCAGATAAGCAGAGGTATTGTAAACGCGACCGAGGTAGGAGTGCGCATGCTCGTGGAAACGGCTATCAAAAACAACGCAACAAGCGTTATAATATCCCATAACCACCCCGACGGGCTGCCGTTGCCATCCAAGGAGGATGAGCACTGCACGAAGCTTGTCGCCAAGGCGCTGGAGCTTGTTGATATAAAATTGCTTGACCATATAATCGTTGCCGGAAAAGAGTTTCAATCTCTTAACAAAGGTGGCTTTATGTAAACAATATTTTGCGTTGAGTTTCTTACAAAATGCGACTTCGAGATTTGTATTTATTTTACATATCGACAAATTCCACAATTGTTTCAACAAAAAATGACTGTTGAAAACTGTGTTGAAAATGTTGATAACTATTTGCATAATAATTTATTAAATTAATTATGTAAACTAAAATTACACGGTTTAGAGAGTGAAAGAATACTTGAAAACAGTAGGTTTTTTAAAATCTTATATGTAATTTTATAGAAAAATAATTGTAGGCGTATTACAAAACGTAATTACTTTTTTTAATTGACTTTGCTGCCTGCATATGCTAAAATGCGAAATGTTGATGCTGGTATAGCTCAGTCGGTAGAGCAGCTGATTCGTAATCAGCAGGTCGTGTGTTCGAGTCA
>OLNX01000256.1_pt1 | contig 56347 bp, 50 predicted proteins | sample 1672611 | NCBI WGS metagenome assembly OLNX01 (sample SAMEA3136705, study PRJEB25190) | human gut metagenome | reverse complement strand
CGTATTCGGCTTTTTCCTTGCGTTCTTCGGCAAGTTTTTCCCGGAGATTGTCTTCTCGCTTGTTATCAAAAGCAAGAGACGCATTTGTAAGGAATTCTTTCTTCCAATTGCGGAGGAGATTTGGTTGAATATCGTTTTCAACAGCAAGGACATTAAGTTCTTTTTCTCCCTTAAGCAGCTGGAGTACGAGGTTGGTTTTAAATTCAGCACTGAAATTTCTTCTTGATCTGGACATAATAAGTACCTTCTTTCATTTGTTGGTTATAGTATATCAGATTCATTAAGAAATGTCGTGTTCAGTGTCTTAATTTATGAGACCATTATAGTTATTTGTTGGAACAGATTTTATGATGAAATTTTTCAGCGTCGAAGTGTTGTTTATAATGCTATTAGTAATAGTATTTTTTATAGTGTGTGGATTTTATGGTGTTTACAAGAGTTTTCAGGATGAGATGTAAATATCAATAATACTTGTCGAATAGCTGTTGTAGCCATGCTTATTTATTGTAAAATAAAGTGAATGATGTTATACTTTAAACAATTCAAAATTATAAAACAAAGGCGAGGAGGAAAAATATAGTGGCGAAGAAAAGCAATGCAAATATAGGTTTTGAAAGTCAAATATGGGATGCAGCATGTGTTTTGTGGGGACATATTCCAGCTTCGGAATATCGAAAGGTTATAATAGGCTTGATTTTTTTGAGATATATTTCAGCGGCCTTTGATAAACGTCGTCAAGAACTTTTGGACGAAGGTGAAGGATTTGAAGATGATATAGATGCCTATACAATGGAAAATGTCTTTTTTGTTCCAGAAGAGGCAAGATGGAACACAATTGCAGATGCGGCACATACTCCAGAGATTGGCATAGTGTTGGACAATGCTATGAAGGCTATAGAGGCAGATAATAAAAAACTAAAAAATGTTCTTCCTAAAAATTATGCAAATCCGGATTTGGACAAGCAGGTGCTTGGTGATGTTGTAGATATTTTTACTAATAGTATTGATATGTCTAAAACGGGAATAGATGAGGATTTATTAGGACGGACATATGAATATTTTATTGCGCGTTTTGCTGAAAAAGAAGGTGCAGGTGGTGGAGAATTTTATACACCATCAAGTGTTGTAAGAACTTTAGTTGAGATTCTTAAACCGTATGAAAATTGTAGAGTTTATGACCCAGCATGCGGTTCAGGTGGTATGTTTGTTCAAAGTGCAAAATTCATAGAGGCTCATAATGGAAACCGTAGTGCAATTTCAGTATATGGACAAGAGGCAAATGCTGATACTTGGAAAATGGCAAAAATGAATATGGCAATTCGAGGTATTGACGCGGATTTTGGACCTTATCAAGCAGATACATTCACTAAGGATTTACATCCTACGCTTAAAGCGGATTTTATTTTAGCAAATCCACCTTTTAACTATCATCCATGGAATCAGGAGAAGTTATTATCGGATGGTCGTTGGAAATACGGAGTCCCTCCAGCGAGTAATGCAAACTATGCATGGATACAGCATATGATTTATCATCTTTCACCTAATGGAAAAATTGGTCTTGTTCTTGCCAATGGTGCTTTATCATCCCAAACAGGTGGGGAAGGTGAAATCAGGAAGAATATTATTTTGGATGACCTTGTAGAGGGAATCGTTGCTTTACCAACGCAGTTATTTTATAGTGTGACGATTCCGGTTACTCTTTGGTTTATCAGTAAAAACAAGAGCCAAAAAGGAAAAACCTTATTTGTTGATGCACGTAAAATGGGTCATATGGTAGATCGTAAGCACCGAGATTTTACAGACGAGGATATTCAAAAACTGGCAGATACTTTTTTACAGTTTCAGAATGGAACACTTGAAGAAGTTAAGGGTTTTTGTGCAATAGCAGACACTCAGGAGATTGAGAAACAGGATTTTATTCTGACACCGGGAAGGTATGTAGGAATTGAAGAAGTGGAAGACGATGGTGAACCTTTTGAGGAAAAAATGACTCGCCTTACATCGGAACTTTCTGATATGTTTGAAAAGTCGCATCAACTGGAGGACGAAATTCGTAAGAAATTGGGGGCGATTGGATATGAGGTGTAAACTATCGGACATATGTAGTTATCGTAAAGGGAAAATAGAGGTAAAGCGGTTAAATAATATAACATATATTTCAACTGAAAATATGTTACCGAATAAAGGAGGGATAACAGAAGCGAGTTCTTTGCCAAGTATTGTATTAACACAGGAATATAGGAAAGGAGATGTTCTTGTTTCGAATATTCGTCCGTATTTCAAAAAAATTTGGCAAGCAAAATATGATGGTGGTTGCTCAAATGACGTGTTGGTTTTTACGCCGAATCCAATGACGGACAAGGATTTTTTGTATTATGTACTTGCAAATGACGAATTTTTTTTGTATTCAATGGCAACATCAAAAGGAACAAAAATGCCACGAGGAGATAAGGACTCAATTATGCAGTACGAGATTCCGGACATTGGATTGGATAGACAAAGAAAGATTGCGAGTGTGCTAAAGTCCTTGGATGATAAAATTCAACTAAATATTGCGATAAACAAGAATTTAGCAGCTTAGATGTCGATGGCAAAGACATCAAGTTCACTGGACATTAGCTGAGGTAGCAAGGTATCACGAAGTTGAGCTAATGTTTCGTTTTGGTTTTCATTAGCTTGAATGCCTTCTGTAATTGATTTGAATAAAGGCATATACGTTTCAAATTTATTTTGGTCACATTCAAACTCAAATTTCGCAAGGTCATTCATAACTATGTACGGAATGGCAGACCCTCTTGTGCCACCCATTATCTTTTTGCTTAACTCTAACTTAACGAACCAGTATAAAGGAAAAATGTAATCGGAGTGGAAGCCCTCTTTAAGAGTACAAGCATAGGTTCTTTGATACAAATCAAATTTGCCACTATAAAAACGAGTTCTACCAGTATAAACTCCGTTGCCTGAAACAATTATGGCATTGCCATCAAAGATAAAACTATCTATTTGTAGAGGTTCAGGTGAGCAGGTGAAAAATTTAAATTTGCCATCTGGGGTTGCAGCATTGGAGTTCTTCTTTCCAGTAAAAATGTTGCAAAATATATCCAAAGTTTTGATATTCTGCATTTCGGAATCGACAGGGGCAAAATACTTTTTATACAAAGCTTCAGCTTGCTGCTCTAAATTCTTGTTTAACCTAAATACTCCCATCAACGGCGGGAGATAAAGCCAACGGAACTGCCGTTGAGTCGTTCTCTGGAAAATAAATTAGAAGGAGAATGACCTATGAAACAACAAATTATTTCAGAGGTGATGCAGCAAATGCTACCACACCTCGACAATGCCCAAATGCAGCAGTTGCAAAAGACACTTGAAAATGCACTGTTTGGCTGTGAGATCACAGTACAGATAGAAAAAAAGGATACAGACGACAATCTAAAGCTGATAGACGCTTTTGTTTCGGCAAAGCGGATTGAAGGTTGTTCAGAGAAAACACTGAAATATTACCGCACAACTATTGAAACGATGGTAACTTCGATAAACAAAGGCATCTGCCACATTCAGACAGAGGATTTGCGTTCCTATTTGACGGATTATCAAAGCAAGAACCAATCCAGTCGTGTGACGATAGATAATATTCGCAGGATTTTATCCAGTTTTTTCTCTTGGCTGGAGGATGAGGATTACATTCTGAAAAGTCCTGTTCGCCGTATCCATAAGGTGAAAACGGCAACTAATATCAAAGAAACTTACACAGATGAGGACTTGGAGAAAATGCGTGACAGTTGCACAGAACTTCGAGACTTGGCGATGATTGATATGCTTGCTTCTACTGGAATGCGTATCGGTGAAATGGTTCTGCTAAACAAAGCAGACATCAATTTTAACGAGCGTGAATGTGTGGTTTTCGGTAAAGGCGATAAGGAACGCATTGTTTACTTTGATGCTCGGACAAAGATTCATTTGCAAAACTATATTGATAGCAGAACGGATGATAATCCGGCATTGTTCGTCACTTTGCGTTCTCCACATGAGAGAATCAAAATTGGCGGTATCGAATCGCGTCTGCGTGAAATGGGTAAGCAGTTAGATATACAAAAAGTCCATCCGCATAAGTTCCGAAGAACACTTGCAACGATGGCGATTGATAAGGGAATGCCTATAGAGCAGTTACAGCAGCTCTTGGGGCATAAACGAATAGATACGACCTTACAGTATGCAATGGTCAAGCAGAGCAATGTTAAGTTGGCTCATAAGAAATATATTGGTTAGGAAGGTGACAATATGGCAAAATGGCTTGAAAAGACTTTAGGAGAAGTAACTGCGTTTATAGCAAAAGGCATACCGCCTAAGTATACAGAAGAAGAAAATGAAAATACGATACGGGTGTTAAATCAAAAGTGTAATAGAAATTTTGAAATTTCGTACAGTGAATCAAGAATTCATGATTGTGGGAAAAAGAAGGTCCCTGAAGATAAAATGTTGAGAGCAGGAGATGTTCTGATAAATTCGACGGGAACTGGAACTGCTGGTAGAGTTGCGCAGATGATAGAAGTCACAGTGCCTACGACTATTGATGGACACATGATTCTTATTAGACCTTCGGAAGAATTAGATCCTATTTACTATGGGTATGCTGTAAAGTCGTTTCAATCTCAAATAGAAGGATTGGCGGAAGGCTCCACTGGTCAAACTGAAATTAATCGAAGACGTTTGCAAGATGAAGTAATTATCAGGTATCCAAGTGATAAATTGGTTCAGAGAAATATAGGAAGCTTCTTAGCAAATATTGATGAGAAAATCAAGACAAATACAGAAATAAACAAGAATTTAGAGCAGCAAATTGAGATGGTTCTGCTTAAAACCATTAATGATACCGATACTCAGCCAGTAAAGCTTGGCGATTACCTTTACATCAAGGGGCGTATTGGATGGAAAGGTTTAAAAAAATCAGAGTATTTGCCAATTTCAAACTACCGTATCATCAATGGTGAGAGTCTCACTCTATCGGGCATTGACTGGAACAAAGCTGGTTACATATCCGCTGAAAGATATGAGGAATCTCCTGAAATAATGCTTAGCATTGGAGATATCCTTCTTTCTAAGGATGGAACTATCGGAAAAATTGGATATGTCGATAAACTGGATGCTCCGACTAGTGTTGCATCAGGAATTTTTGTAATCAGGAACACCAGGCAATCCGAAATTTCAACACAGTTCATTTACTATTTGTTAAAGTCTAAGCTGTTTAAAGCTTTTATCGCTAGTAGGACAGAGGGAAGCGTCATTCCTCATCTTTATCAAAAGGATTTTATGGAATTTGAATTCCAACTTCCGTCACCTGATGATATGAAAATTTTTGATGATACTACAGCCGATATGTTTTCCTTGGTGTTTTCAAATCTTAATGAAAATGAAAGGCTCATTCATTTAAGAGATTCATTGTTGCCAAAGCTTATGTCCGGTGAACTTGATGTCTCTGATACAGACATCTAAGCCGCTAAATTCTTGTTTACACTGATTAGTTAGGAGGAATTAGGTGGAAAAATGGATATATGAATTAATACTATCTGTTATTACCGTGGCAGGTACTATTATTGCGTTGGTTCAAACAAGACAACAGATGAGATTAAGCAATAAACAGGCTTTATTTAAAAAAAGATTAAATACATATATGTTTGTTAAGGGGCTTATGGAATTATGTAACAGCAATAAAGCACATTTTCGAGAATATAGAGATGATGTGCGTTTGTCGTCGAATACGATAATATTTTGCTTTTTGACAAATAATTCTTATTTAAAAGAATTAGGCGATGCAATAAATAATTCATCGGATGACAATTACAGAGTTAAATTATTGAAAAAATTAGAGGAAATCAAAAGCACTGCAACTAGAATAGAATTGATTTTTAGGGGGAAGAAGAGATTTTTTTGTAGTGAATTTGTTTCAGATTACGGAGAGGTTTTATGGAGGATGTATCAATACCAGATTGTTTGTGATAAGATAGAAGAAGAAGGACATAAGAGGAAGCTAGAACTAGAAAATTTGTGTGGGATATATCGTGAGCCAAATTATAGAAAAGATGTTTATGATGCGATGAATAAGTTGGTTGAGAGTTACTATAAGTTGGAAAAAGTTGAGGATAAAATACGCAAACAAATTGTTTTGAAGTAGGAGGTGTTAAAATATGGTTACAACATTTTCGGAGGCAAATTATGAAGAGGCGGTTTTAGAATTATTTCGGAATATGGGCTATCAATATGCATATGGTCCGAACGTGGAACGTGATTTTCAGAGTCCATTGTATGATGAAGTGCTTTTGGAATATATTTATAGGCTGAATCCGGCATTACCGGCGGAAGCAATTAATGAGGCTATGTATAAATTAAAGAACTACGAAAATGGCGAATTGGTTCAAAAAAACGAAACTTTTATGGATTATTTACAGAATGGAATTGAAGTGCGATACAATGAGCAGGGAGAGGAAAAAAATGCCATTGTTTATTTAGTGGATTATGAAAATCTTGACAATAATTCGTTTATTGTGGCAAATCAGTGGACGTTTGTTGAAAACAGTAATAGACGTCCGGATATTATTTTGTTCTTAAACGGGCTTCCGATTGTGTTGATTGAGTTGAAATCACCATCTAGAGAAGAAACAGATGCCTCAGAGGGATATGCACAAATACGAAATTATATGCAGGAAATTCCGTCTATGTTTATTTACAATTGTATTTGCGTTATAAGTGACCATCTTACATCGCGTGCAGGTACAATTACTTCTGGTGAAGATCGTTTTATGGAGTGGAAGACAAAAGATGGAAATTATGAAAATACAAAACAAGCCCAATTCGATACGTTTTTTGATGGGATGTTCGAAAAAAGTCGATTACTGGATATCATTAAAAATTTTATATGTTTTTCAGATGAGGGGTTGCAGCATTTAAAGATTCTTGCAGGATATCATCAATATTTTGCTGTGAAAAAGGCAGTTGAGATGGCAAAAAAGGCAATAAAAACAGATGGTAAAGGAGGGGTTTTCTGGCATACGCAAGGTTCGGGAAAATCTTTATCAATGGTATTTTATGCACACTTATTGCAGTTTGAGCTAGACAGTCCAACGATTGTTGTAATAACCGATCGAAATGATTTGGACAATCAGTTGTATGGACAGTTTTTGAAATGCAGTCGTTTTTTGAGACAGGAACCGGTACAGGCAACGTGCAGAAAACTAGGGCTTCATTCGTCTAAAGAGGATGTCGGCCTAATGGACTGGTTAAATGGAAGACAGGCGAATGGCATTATTTTCACAACAATGCAAAAATTCGAAGAGGCAGAGGAACCTTTGTCAGAACGCCGGAACATTATTGTAATGGCAGATGAAGCGCATCGTGGACAGTACGGATTAAAGGAAAAAGTTGATACAAAGACTGGAGAAATAAAAATTGGTACTGCTAGAGTTATTCGGAACAATTTACCTAATGCTACTTATGTAGGTTTTACGGGAACACCTATTTCATTGAAAGATAGAAGTACGAAAGAGGTATTTGGTAATTATATTGATATTTATGATATGACACAAGCAGTTGAAGATGGTGCGACAAAGCCGGTTTATTATGAAAGTAGAGTAATTAAACTTAATCTTGATGAACAGACGCTGAAATTAATTGATACGGAATATGATTTAATGGCGGCAAGTGCAGATGCAGAAGTTATTGAAAAAAGCAAAAAGCAGCTAGGGCAGATGGAAGCAATATTAGGAAATGAGAAAACGATCCATTCACTTGTCACCGATATTATAGGGCATTATGAGAACAATCGTGCAGATTTATTGACAGGAAAGGCTATGATTGTTGCATATTCGCGCACGATAGCAATGAAAATTTATAACAAAATATTGGAATTGCGTCCAGAATGGAGCGAAAAAGTAGGACTTGTTATGACCGAAAGTAATAAAGATCCAGAGCAGTGGCGAAGCATAATTGGTAATAAACGATATAGGGATGAACTAGCAACAAAATATAAAGATGATAGTAGTCCATTTAAAATTGCAATTGTTGTTGATATGTGGTTGACTGGATTTGATGTTCCATCGTTGGCAACCATGTATGTTTATAAGCCGATGAGAGGCTATAATTTAATGCAGGCAATTGCAAGGGTCAATCGTGTATATAAAGATAAAGAAGGCGGATTGATTGTTGATTATGTTGGAATTGCTTCTGCATTAAAAGAGGCAATGAATGACTATACGAAACGCGATAAAAAGAATTATGGAGATACTGATATTGCAAAAGTTGCTTTCCCTAAATTTGAAGAGAAGTTATCTGTTTGTAGAGACTTATTTCATGGTTATGATTATTCTAACTTTATACAGGGAAGCAATTTGCAGAGGTCAAAAATAATTAGTGGTGGAGTCAATTTCATGGTTGCAGTTGACAAAGAAGAAAAGAAGACTGATTTTTTGAAAGAATCGCTTCTTTTGAGACAAGCTTTATCGCTGTGTTCTTCTTTAGTGGAGAAAGAATTGCGTATAGAAGCTGCATTTTTTGAAGCGGTACGAGTGCTTATTATGCGACTGATGAATAAGGGAAGTTCAAAGAAAATATCATTACCGGAAATGAATGAAAGAATAAGTGAACTTCTCAAAGCCAGTATTAAGAGTGATGGTGTAATAAATTTGTTTTCGGATATATCAGAAAACTTTTCTCTTTTTGATCCCAAATTTCTTGAAGAAGTATCGAGGATGAAAGAGAAAAATTTGGCAGTTGAATTGTTGAAAAAACTTATTGCAGAACAAATATATATTTACAGAAAGACAAATGTTGTTAAATCTGAAAAATTTAGTGAGATTATAAAGGCTGCAATGAATCGCTATCTAAATGGTATGTTGACGAATGAGCAAGTAATTGAAGAACTGCTTAATCTTGCTAAACAAATTGCAGCGGCACAAAAAGAGGGTGATGAATTAGGTCTTACAGCAGATGAGCTAGCGTTTTATGATGCATTGACTAAACCACAGGCAATAAAGGACTTTTATGAGAATGAGGAATTGATTGCACTTACAAAAGAATTAGCAGATGCATTACGGCGTAATAAGACGATTGATTGGCAAAAACGAGATTCTGCTCGTGCAAAAATGCGAATGATGATAAAGCGGTTATTAAAAAAACACGGATATCCGCCAGAGGGAAGGGATGATGCGGTTGAGACTGTGATGACACAATGCGAATTATGGACAGATAATAATGATATGACGGATTCGCAAAAGCAAATTACATATGAATACACAGTTGATACTAACAATAGTTTGGGAAAAGTCGCAGAAAAGATGAATTATGCGGAAAAATAACAAGTAATTTTTGCCTTATGGAAATGGCTGTAAGGGAATACTGTTTGTAATGTCAAGAACGTTCTTGACATTCATTAGACAGATGTAATAAATAATGTATATCATTACGTTGTTCATTTCATCACCTCCTGTTATCAACGATTTTAAGTAGTTGATAATAATATTATATAATATATTGTTATTGGAGGATGGTAGAGTTCTTTACAAAATGTAAAGTCCAATCGATTTTAAGGCTCGATAATAGTAAGATATCTACCGGTCGTTTATTATCGGGCTTTTAGGAGAAAAAAATGAGAAATAATATTTACAAAGATAAGTTTTATACACATTTTGATATGAAGAAAAGCTATAAACAATTTAAAAGTAAGGTTGAAAACATTCATTGGGTGGGGAAACATGGTTTTTATCCGTTTATTCATTTTGACATTGATTTTAGCAAGTATATCAGTGATTCGGAAGGTGTTAAGCATAAGAAGACAAAGGTAAGAAATATTTATTATGCTGCACATATTGACCGATTTATTTATGAATACTATGGAAATAGATTAAATAATCAATACAATTGCTATGTCAAGGAACATGGAATAAATCGGGCAGTAATTGCGTATAGAAACTGTACACCTGGCAAATGTAATATTCATTTTGCACGAGAAGTTTTTGAATTTATTGTTAAGTGTAAGGATGCTTATGTATTTGTAGGGGATTTTTCGCAGTTTTTTGATAGATTAAATCATAAATATTTAAAGAAAATGATAAGACATATATTAGAGGATAAATCCCTGGATGATGCTGATTATGCTATATTCAAAAATATAACGCGATTTTCATATATAAACGCAAGTGATATTGAGAATGAAAAGGGGAGCTTGCGCCGTGATATGCGTTATCTTAATAAATATTTTGAAACAAAGGAGTTTCAAGATGTCAAAAAAAGATATTTAAAGAAAAACACAAAAGATTATCAGATTCCACAAGGCTCTTCGATAAGTGCTGTGTATGCAAATATATACATGATTGAATTTGATAAAAAAATAAATGATTTTATTACGTCACATAATGGTATGTATAGACGCTATTGCGATGATATTATAATGGTCGTTCCTATGATGACAGATAAAGAAATTCAAAAAGATTATGATAAGGAAATAGATGGTTTTATATACGGAGTTAGAGATCAGATTCCAAATTTAATTTTAAATGAAGATAAGACGGAACACTATTTTTATCATGAGGGACATATTGAAACAAAAAATAGGAAAAGATGCTCTTTGAGTTATCTTGGCTTTACTTTTGATGGTAGAAAAGTTCGTATTCGTGAGAAAAGCGTATTTAAGTATTATTGTAGAGCATATAAAAAAATAAAATCAGTAAAAATGTCAAAAGATGAAAAAGCATATAATGCAGGGCGAAAAGCGGTGTATAAATTATATACGCATTTAGGTGCAAAAAGAAAAAAAGGATATGGCAATTTCCTTACATATGCATATAAATCGCATGACATTTTTGATGAAAGTTCTTTGCTAGAGAGCGAAATTCGTAATCAGGTCAAAAGACATTGGTGGAAGATAGAGCAGAAATTAAAGACAAGCAATTGTGCAGAGTATAATATCTCAGAAGGGGAAAGTAGTCAGATATAACATAGGGGGGAGACACAGAGTCTCCCCTTGCCACCCTCCCCAACCCATGTTACACTAAGACCAAACATTCCAACTGAAAGAAGGTGGCTGCTATGGGATTTTTCAAGAAAAGAGAAAAGGCTGCGCCAAGTGGAGATTTTGACAGAGAAAACGAAAAGCCCATTATTAAAGCGAGCATTTGCAATGGGGAGCAGATTGCTGGATTTAAAAATATTCATACAGGCAAAATGAGAGAAATTATGCTGATAAAAACGTCGGCTGATTTGGAATATTTCAAGACTATGTATGGAATTGAAACGGAAATCGAAAAAGAGTATTAATAGAGCCTTTGCGAAAAACTAATTTTGCTTGCCATCTGTCAAAAATATGCAACATAAAAGGAGGTTACGAAAAATGCCATTTGATGAGATTAATGTAAAAAACGAAATTGAGAAACAAAAACAGAATGATCCGGAATTTAGAAAGGCATGGGATGATTCGCGTGCCGAGTATAGACTCATAGGGGAAATGATTTCTTTACGTAAACAAGAAAATATAACACAAAAAAATAGCCTTATTAACAGGAAATAAACAGCACGTAATTTTATGGATTGAGAGAAAGGAGCGCCTATGCCTACTTACCAAACCCTAACCGAAGGACTATACAACACAGCCGTTGGCAAATCATTTCTCGTGAAAGGAATTGAATACATAAAAATGAACGAAGCACTTCTTATGAGAAAAGACACGGGAACGTATTACACATATGGCATTGATTTTGGAAAAATGCCGGGTTTCTAAAGAAGTCTCCAAAATCCGCTCCGGTCGTTTTATCTGGTGATTGGGGGCGGTGCCTGCGTATATGTTTATGGTGGACAGACACGATGAATGCGATTTTGGATTTGTTACGTCTGGAAAGTAGCAATATGCAGGTGAGCAATAGTGTATTGAAATTGGAGGAATTTCATGGATACAAGAAAAAGTGACGCAATTTACGAAATACTATTACAAAAAGGCTTCGCCGAAAGTCTGTGCCGGGAGATTGCATACAAATATATGAATACCGATTATACAGCCACACGAATGCTTGGCTATTTGTACCGCATGACCGAGCTAAAAGAAGAACAGCTTGTCGACGAAATGATAGCAATCTTAGAAGACAGAGACCGAATCATAAAAAAACATGAGATGGAACAGGCACAGGCAGCCATCAATCGGATTTATAATGAAGGGTTGGAATAAATTAGTTTCACTGTATGCTTAGCCAGAAAATGAGAATGTTGTTTCACATTCGGAAGAGAACACACGTAGTGGTGCCTGAGGGCAAAATACGCCCTCTAGGCACCGACGGTGTTCAATGTTCCTCATAGTGAAAGAAACATTCTCATTTTTTGCTAAGCATACAGCGAAATATTAAAAGCGTTGCCATACAGGGCTTCAGGTGGATGTCAGAAAAAGTATGCCCTGCCCCCCAAAAATGCATTACAAGAACTAGTTTATATACAGTGCTAGATATCAATTTTTCAGAATTCCAGTAAATCATCAAGAAAACGGTTGCGATAAGTGGGTACAAACACGTGGGTATCGAGCATGTGTATTTAACATGCTGATACCCTTACGCGTTTGTTTAACGGGAGTGCCCACTTAACGTAACCGTTTTCTTGATGATTTACGGAACATGAAAAAATGCCACCTTGCAAAACTTATATAAACCCCATATAATATAAATACAAAATTATAAAGGAGGTCAATTATGGGTTGCGCAAAAATGAAGAAGTTACTTTGCCACGGACTGGCTGTGGCGATGGTTGTGTCATTAACGGCCACAGCATCGGACAGCAGTGCGGCAGCAAAGAAAGCAAAACCTGCGAAGAAAACAATTACGATTGAGCAGGGAAAATCAAAAAAGATTGTGGTAAAGAATAAGAAGAAAAAAGCAAAATACAAATTTACCGCATCAAACAAAAGAATTAAAGTTTCGGCTTCCGGCAAGGTCAAAGCAGTAAAAGTCGGAACTGCCAAAGTTACGGTGAAGGAAAAGTATAAGAAAAAGACAAAGAAAATTGGAACCGTAAAGATTATTGTAACAAAGAAAAAGACAGTTAAGGGAACGAAGGCACCGGTGCAGACGAGTAAACCAACAAATCAGCCGACAAGCACACCATCGGAGAAACCACAGGTGACCAAAGTGCCGATTAAGACGCCGGAACCGGTTGCGTCGGAAGTATACAGTAACTATTTTGAAGACGGGGACCTCAAAGGATTTGCGCCGATTGGTGGCAAACTGGAAGTTTCCAATTCACAGAACTACACAGAAGGCGGTATGAACAGTCTTCTTGTGAAAGACAGAACGAGTGAAACAGATGGTGCAAAACTTCCAATTCCCGAGTATGTGATTGCGGGTGAACATTATCAGTTCAGCGTTGTTGTAAAGCAGGATACCGGAAAAAGCCAGAAGATTGCACTTCGTATGACTTATACTGACCAGAATGGAATGGCAAGAGACGTTACGCTGATTACAAACGCAGATGCAGGAAAAGCATGCGCAAGCGGTAAATGGACTACGCTCAAAGGCGAGATTACGATTCCGAAAAATCAGGGTGATGCAGCGATGACACTCACCATGACTACCGCGACAGATTCATTCCTTGTGGATGATGTTATCATTAGCGGAAAAGCACAGAATAATGTCTATAAAGTCAGTGACGAAGAGTATGAGAAAATGCTTGAAGACAGTGTGTACTCAACCGGAAACAATGCAAGAATCAAGCAGGTAATCCAAAATGCGAGAGACGGAAAAGATGTCACACTTGCTTACATTGGTGGTTCCATTACAGAGGGCGCATTGGCAAAACCAAACAGCATGTGTTATGCGGAAGTTTCGGCAAAAACATTTGGTGTGAAATATGGAAAGAACAATGGAGAAAATGTTCACTTTATTAATGCCGGAATGAGCGGAACGCCATCCGATATTGGTGTGGTCCGTTACAATCGTGATGTGATTGACCGTTTACCGGAAGGAAACGATCATCCGGATGTGCTGTTCATTGAATTTGCCGTAAATGATTATGGTACGGCAACTGCAGGAAAAGGTTATGAAGGACTGATTCGTCAGGCGTTGAAATCCGGATCTGCTGTTGTGCTTGTATTCTCAGTATTTCAGAAGGCGAGTGGCGGTGTTGTCTGTGAAAACGATTATCGCCCATTTGGTACGCATTATGATTTACCGATGATTAGTATGGGAAATGCGATTTCGTCTTATTTTGATGGAAATGACCAGAAAGCGTTTTATAAATGGTACTTTGGTGATTCCCTGCATCCAAACAACACCGGTTATCAGTTGATGGCAGACTGCATTACACGCATGTTTGATAAGATGGACAAAGAAACGGCAGAAGAAGATAATATCACCGATATGGATGCGATGGCACCGGTTAAGTCATCTGCTTACCAGGGAATGAAGATGTTGGATTCCAAGACTGATGTTACAAAGGACAATGCAATTACATCATTTACTTCCGGCGGATTTAATCAGAATGATAATGCAACGGGCTCTTTCCAGTACGAGTATAAGGGACAAAAAGGTGCGGCATGGTTCCCGGATAACTGGATGCATACGTCAACAAGCGGCACGGACGCTTTGAAATTAAAAGTAAAATGTAAAGCACTTACGTTAATTTACAAATTGAGCAATTCAGTGGAATATGGTTCTGCCGATTTGTATGTAGATGGCAAACTTCAAGCAACTCTGAGTGGTTATGATACCAGCGGATGGAACAACGGTAAAGTATATGTAGCCATCGAAGAGGATGCCGAGGCAGAGCATACAATTGAACTTCGCATGAATGATGAAAGTGAATCAAAGAAGTTCACCCTGATGGCAATCGGATATAACTAGATAGTTGAAAGGAAGAAAAACCTGTGGTACACTATGGTTGAAAATGAAGCAAGGATATGAGAATTATGATGTACACAGGAAAACAGCTAAGGGCACTTGTGATGCCTCTTATGTTTGAGCAGTTTTTAAATGTAATGGTCGGCATGGTGGATACGCTGATGGTTTCCAAGGCGGGAGAAGCAGCGGTATCCGGCGTGGCACTTACGACTAATATTAATCTATTGATTATTCAGGTAATGGCGGCACTTGCGACAGGAGGTGCCGTCGTTTGCAGTCAGTACAACGGACGGCGTGATACAAAAGATGCTGCTTATGCGGCAGGACAGTTGGAAACGGTGTTGTTTATTTTCTCCATGGCAGCAGCGTTTATTTGTGCTGTTTTTGGAAAACAGATGTTACCGGCAATCTTTGGAAGTGTAGAAGATTCGGTTATGCACAGTGCATGGATTTATATGTTTGTAACGGCACTTTCTTATCCATTTCTTGGAATTTATAATGCGGGAGCCGCCATTTTCAGAAGTGTGGGAAACAGCAAGGTCAGCATGGGACTCAGTGTGTTAATGAATGCGATTAATATTGCGCTGAATGCGGTTTTGGTGGCACTCGGCTATGGGGTGCTTGGTGTGGCTCTTGCAACGCTTGTGAGCCGCGTTGTCTGTGGAATCTGTATGACCGTTTTGGTTGCCCACCCGTATAATCCTTTGCAGATAAAGAAATTTTCTTCACTGCTTCCGAATAAAAAAATGATTCTTCGGATTCTCCGTATCGGAATTCCAAGCGGTATTGAAAATAGCATGTTTCAGGTCGGAAAATTAATGGTAGTAAGTATGATCACATCATTTGGAACGGCGGCAATCGCGGCCAATTCAGTCAGTTATTCCATTATTGAATTTCCCAATATTCCGGGGATGTCGATGGGGCTTGCCCTGATTACCGTGGTGGGAACCTGCCTTGGAGCCGGTGAGGTGGCACAGGCAAAAAAATACACGAAAAAACTGATGTTGTTTGCTTATTTGGGAGATTGGATCATGAATCTAGTTTTGTTTGTATTTGCCGTTCCGATTGTATCGGTATTTTCTCTTTCGCCGGAAGCAACCCGGATGGCGGCGGAGGTGCTTCGCTGGTTTAGTACAATTGCTGTTTTTATCTGGCCACTCAGTTTTACCCTGCCAAATGCATTGCGGGCAGCAGGCGATGTGAAATTTACGATGCTGACAGGAATTATTTCCATGTGGCTGTTCCGCGTGCTTTGCAGTTATTTACTTGCGGTGGTATGTAACATGGGTATTTTAGGCGTGTGGTTTGGTATGTTTATTGACTGGGCGGTCCGCTCGCTGTTATTTGCTGTGAGATATTTGTCCGGGCGCTGGCAGATGAAAAAAGTGATTTAAGATATTTACTGATTTTAAGGAGAACTGGTTATGATACAAGAAATTGCACCAAAAAAGTTTGATAATGCTTATCATGCAAAAAGTCCAAAACCGGATGATTTTGTGCTTGTTTTTCGTGGACGTGGGAAACCGGATGACAAAATTTTGTGCCGTATTGAAGATGGAAAAATTGTGCTTCCCACCTGCAGTGAATTGGGGTGTGAAAAGCATTTATTACAATATTTATTTTCGATTGATGAAACCTGTTATTTTCTTTATATGCCGGGGGATTTATCAGCGGGTTTGTTTATATCAGACATTTTTTCTTTTTCCTATGAACCAATTCGGAGCCTTCGTAGAAATGACCCGGTATACACCTGCTTTGCCGGGATGACAGGGTATCATTTGTATGTTTGGTACCGCGATAATGTTTTCTGTGGCCGCTGTGGAACAAAAACCGTGCATGATAAAAAGGAGCGGATGAAGAGGTGCCCGCATTGTGGAAATTTGATTTTTCCAAAGATTGCCCCGGCGGTGATTATCGGGTTAATTTATGAGGATTCTATTTTGATTTCCACGTATGCAGACCGTCCCTACAAAGGGCGTGCGCTGCTTGCCGGTTTCTGCGAAATTGGTGAGACACCAGAGCAGACGGTCGTTCGTGAGGTGCAGGAAGAAGTGGGGCTTCGTGTGAAAAATATTCGTTATTTTGACAGCCAGCCGTGGGGATTTGACTCGAATCTTTTACTTGGCTATTACTGTGAAGTAGATGGCGGTACTTCGATTACAATGGACGAAACGGAACTTGCAACGGCACGCTTTGTTAAGCGGGATAAAATTGAAGAAGATAAAAATCTTTTAAGCCTTACGGCAACGATGATTGACCGGTTTCGCAAAGGCCTGGAATAGCTTTTTTATGGCGATTCATTGACCCGGTGGCTGCGTTGCGTCAGGTTTCCTATCTTTTGTGGGTGATTTTTGCAGCGGTCTTAAATGCATCGGTGTGGTGGGTGAAAAAACAGAAAACGAACAAATGTTCATTTTCTCATTGCAATACAATTTTCAATGTGCTATACTTGTATCACGAGTAGTGAACGACCTATCGATAGGGAATGAATCATATGATTTGTTCCCTATGTTGTTATATCAATTCATCCAAACGGAGGTGGACAAATAAACGATGGACCATTTCGTATTACATTCCGAATACCAGCCGACCGGTGACCAGCCGCAGGCGATTGATGCTCTTGTAAAAGGCTTTCAGGAAGGAAATCAGTTTCAGACACTTCTTGGTGTTACCGGTTCCGGTAAAACTTTTACGATGGCAAATGTGATTGAAAAATTGAATAAGCCGACGCTTGTGATTGCACATAATAAGACACTGGCGGCACAGCTGTATGGGGAATTTAAAGAATTTTTCCCAGAGAATGCGGTAGAATATTTTGTGTCATACTATGATTATTACCAGCCGGAAGCCTATGTGCCTTCGACGGATACCTATATAGAAAAGGACTCGGCAATCAATGACGAAATTGATAAACTCCGCCATTCGGCGACAGCGGCACTGACTGAGCGCAGTGACGTGGTTATTATTGCGAGTGTTTCCTGCATTTATGGACTGGGTAGTCCAATCGATTATCAAAATATGACGGTCTCTCTGCGTCCGGGCATGGAAAAGGATAGGGATGAGGTGATTCGGCGTCTGATTGATATACAGTACACGCGTAATGATATGGATTTTCATCGTGGCACATTTCGTGTGCGTGGTGATGTAGTTGAGATTTTTCCGGCATCGGCAAGTGACCGTGCGATTCGGGTTGAGTTTTTTGGGGATGAAGTGGACAGGATACAGGAAATTGATGTTGTGACCGGAGAGGCGACGGCGGACTTAGAGCATATGGTTGTTTTTCCGGCATCTCATTATGTAGTGGCACCGGATAAGATGGAGCGTGCGATTGCGGGAATTGAAAAAGAACTGGATGAGCGCGTGAAGTATTTTAAGAGTGAGGATAAATTGATTGAGGCGCAGCGGATTTCCGAGAGGACACATTTTGATGTTGAGATGTTACGAGAGACCGGTTTTTGCTCCGGTATTGAGAATTATTCCATGCATTTGAACGGGCTGCAGCCGATGGAAACGCCGATGACTTTGATGGATTATTTTCCGGATGATTTTTTGATTATTGTGGACGAGTCGCATATTACGATTCCACAGATTGGCGGGATGTTTGCCGGGGACCAGTCAAGGAAATCTACACTTGTAGAATACGGATTCCGCTTGCCTTCTGCCAAAAGTAACCGCCCTCTGAACTTTGAAGAATTTGAGGGGCATATTAATCAGATGATGTTTGTTTCGGCAACGCCTTCGACGTATGAAACAGAGCATGAGCTGCTTCGTACCGAGCAGATTATTCGTCCGACGGGGCTGTTGGATCCGGAACTTGATGTAAGACCGGTTAAAGGACAGGTGGATGATTTGCTCGGAGAGATTCGAAAGGTTACCGAGAAGAAGGGAAAGGTTCTCGTTACGACACTGACAAAACGAATGGCAGAGGATTTAACAAAGTATCTGAAGGAAGTCGGGGTGCGCGTGCGGTATCTGCATTCGGATATTGATACGCTGGAGCGTTCAGAAATTATCCGCGATATGCGTCTGGATGTGTTTGATGTCTTAGTCGGAATTAACCTATTGCGAGAGGGGCTTGATATTCCGGAGATTCAGTTGGTAGCGATTCTGGATGCGGACAAAGAAGGTTTCTTACGTTCGGAGACTTCTTTGATTCAGACGATTGGACGTGCGGCACGAAACTCGGAAGGACATGTTATTATGTATGCGGATAAGATTACCGATTCCATGCGTAAGGCAATTGATGAAACCGAGCGGCGCCGCAAGATACAAAAAGAATATAATGAAGAACACGGCATTGTGCCAAAGACAATTCAGAAGGCGGTGCGCGATCGAATCCGTATTTCAAAGAAAGCAGGTACGGATATTACGGAAGAAGAGAAAGATCCGGAATCCATGAGTTTTGAGGAATTGCAGCGTCATATTGCTAAGATGATGAAACAGATGAATCAGGCAGCGGCTGAGTTGAATTTTGAAAAGGCTGCCAAACTGCGTGACCGGATGATTGAATATAAAAAGCATTTAGAGGAAATCCGCAGTGAACTTTAGAAGCAAAAAAGCGATGGAGGTTAGTATGGATACAAAGCGAGAAATACGGATACGAGGTGCCAAAGAGCATAATCTTCAAAATATTGATTTGGATATTCCAAGAGATAAATTTGTGGTGTTGACCGGTTTAAGCGGTTCCGGAAAGTCATCGTTAGCGTTTGACACCATTTACGCCGAAGGACAGAGAAGATATATGGAGTCATTATCTTCTTATGCCAGACAGTTTTTAGGTCAGATGGAGAAGCCGGATGTTGAGAGTTTAGAAGGGCTTCCACCGGCAATTTCGATTGACCAGAAATCGACGAATCGTAATCCACGTTCTACGGTTGGTACGGTTACGGAAATTTATGATTATTTCCGTCTTTTATATGCCAGAATTGGAATTCCTCATTGCCCGAAGTGTGGCAAGGAAATCCAAAAACAGTCGGTAGACCAGATGGTGGATGAAATTATGAAGTTGCCGGAGCGTACGAAAATTATGCTGCTTGCCCCGGTTGTGCGTGGCCGCAAAGGAGAGCATGTAAAAGTATTAGACAAGGCAAAGCGCAGCGGTTATGTGCGCGTTGTCGTGGATGGTAATTTGTATTCGCTGGATGAAGAAATCAAGTTAGAGAAAAATAAAAAACACAACATTGAAATTGTAGTGGACCGACTTTCTATTCGCGAAGGAATTGAAAAACGAATGACCGATTCTATTGAAACGGTGCTTAAGTTAGCTGATGGTTTATTGGTTGTCGATGTGATTGGAGGAGAAAAAATTTCTTTCAGTCAGAGTTTTTCCTGTCCGGACTGTGGAATTAGTGTAGATGAAATTGAGCCACGCAGTTTTTCGTTTAACAATCCATTTGGTGCGTGCCCTGAATGTCATGGAATCGGTTACCGGATGGAGTTTGATGAGGATTTGATTATTCCGGATAAGATGCTTAGTATTGCACAGGGAGCGATTGCAGCACCGGGATGGCAGTCTGTGGTAAATCCGGATAGCTACAGTCGTGCAATTTTGGATGCGATGGCAGAGTTTTATGGATTTGATTTAGATACACCATATGGGGAATATCCGGAGGATGTTCATGACTTAATCTGGTATGGTACCGGCGGTCAGCGTGTGGAAGTTCATTATACCGGCAGACATGGACACGGTGTTTATAATATTGCGTTTGAGGGACTGCTTGGTAATTTACAGAAGCGGTATCGTGAGACTGGTTCGGAGACTACGAAGCAGGAATATGAGTCATTTATGCAGATTACGCCCTGCCACGTCTGCGGCGGCAAGCGGTTGAAAAAAGAATCCCTTGCGGTTACGGTTGGGGATAAAAACATTGCAGAAATTAGTGAATATTCCATTATTGATTTGAAGAAATTTATGGATGAATTGACATTGACCGACAGACAAAAGCAGATTGGGCGTCTTGTGTTAAAGGAAATTCGTTCGCGTCTGGGATTTTTGGTGGATGTTGGTCTTGATTATTTATCACTGGCGCGTGCGACGGCTACACTTTCCGGCGGAGAGGCACAGCGAATCCGCCTGGCGACACAGATTGGTTCGGGACTTGTCGGTGTGGCTTATATTTTGGATGAGCCGAGTATTGGTCTGCATCAGCGTGATAATGACCGCTTGATTGCTACGTTAAAGAAACTTCGTGACCTTGGTAATACGCTGATTGTCGTGGAACATGATGAGGATACCATGCGTGAGGCGGATTATATTGTGGACATCGGACCGGGAGCAGGAAAAAATGGCGGACACGTGGTTGCATGCGGTACGGCAGAAGATTTGATGAAAGTGCCGGAGTCGATTACAGGTGCTTATTTAAGTGGGAAAAAGCAGATTCCTGTGCCGGCAAAGAGACGCAAACCGACAGGTTATCTGAAAGTAAAAGGTGCCAGCGAAAATAATTTGAAAAATATTAATGTCAAGATTCCTCTGGGGGTAATGACCTGCGTGACCGGTGTCTCCGGTTCCGGAAAGAGTTCTCTTGTGAATGAAATTTTGTGTAAGAGTCTGACCCGCACATTAAACCGGGCTCGCTGTATCCCGGGAAAGCATAAAGGAATTGAAGGCGTGGAGCAGTTAGATAAGGTAATTAATATTGACCAGTCTCCGATTGGACGAACCCCTCGTTCAAACCCGGCAACTTATACCGGTGTATTTGATATGATACGAGATTTATTTGCTTCGACACCGGATGCGAAAGCAAAAGGATACAAGAAGGGGCGTTTCAGTTTTAATGTGAAAGGCGGCCGTTGTGAAGCGTGCAGTGGTGACGGTATATTGAAAATTGAGATGAACTTCCTTCCGGATATTTATGTCCCTTGCGAAGTTTGTGGTGGAAAGCGGTATAATCGTGAGACACTGGATGTTAAGTATAAGGGAAAAAGTATTTACGATGTGTTAGATATGACGGTAGAAGATGCCCTTGAATTTTTCCGAAATATTCCGACGATTCACCGCAAGATTCAGACGTTGTATGATGTGGGATTGTCATATGTCAAATTAGGGCAGCCATCGACTACGTTGTCCGGTGGTGAGGCTCAGCGCATTAAACTTGCGACAGAATTGAGTAAGAGAAGTACCGGACGGACTATTTATATTTTGGATGAGCCGACGACAGGACTGCATTTTGCGGATGTCCATAAGCTGATTGAAATCTTGCAGCGGCTGACTGAAGGCGGTAACTCTGTGGTTGTTATTGAACACAATCTGGATGTGATTAAGACGGCAGATTATATCATTGATATGGGACCGGAAGGCGGTGACCGTGGCGGCACGGTTGTTACGCAGGGAACGCCGGAACAGGTGGCAAACTGCGAAGAATCCTATACGGGTTACTATATGAAAAAGATGTTGAAGGAGAAATAGGATGTATTCATTTTTTGCGATGATGGCGCGCATGAAAAATATTGAGCGGTGGGCACTTATGCGAAATTCTATTCAGGAAAATATTAGTGAACACTCGCTGGAAGTTGCGATGTTAGCGCACGGACTTTCACTCATAGCTAATGAGAAATGCGGAAAACACGTGGATTCCAATGAAATTGCTCTCATGGGAATGTATCACGATGCGAATGAAATCATTACCGGAGACATGCCTACGCCTGTTAAGTATTATGATGATGATATCAAAGAAGCTTATAAACGGGTGGAGTATGTTGCGAGTAAAAAGATGGTGGATAAACTGCCGGATTATATGAAAAAGCATTATGAGAAATTGTTTTTCCCGCAGGAGGACAAAGCATATGAGTGGCGTCTTGTGAAAGCGGCAGATAAGTTATCTGCACTGATTAAATGTAAGCAGGAATTAAATTCCGGCAATCAGGAATTTAAGACGGCATACGAAACAACGAAAAAAGCACTGCATGATATGAATATGGAAGAAGTTGAAGTGTTTATGCAGGATTTTCTGCCTGCCTATGATTTGACACTGGACGAATTGCAAGCAAAATAATCGGTCACACATTTTACACAGACTAAACACAGAGTGACCATTTCCTTTCGATACAATGTGACCATAACAATAAATCATTTGTATATGAAGTGGAGGTTACCTATGGAAGGAAAGAAGATTCGAGCAATTGGTACCAGTCTGATTTTATGTTTGGCAGCTATGAACATTTCCGGATGTGGTTCAAAGGATAGTGAGAGTTCAACAAATGCAGTAATGGGGCGTGTGACAAGTGTTTCAGACACGCAGATAGTGATGGAAGTTATGGATAAGCAGGATGACAAAAAGCCGGAAACAGCAAGTGGAGGAGCTGCCGGAATCGAGGGGAATAAACCGCAGGGAACCCCACCGGCTGGTATGCAGCAGGATAATGATGGCAAGAAACCGGAGGGAACCCCACCGGCAGATGCGAAGGATGGTGGCAAAAAGAAAGGTGAGTTAAAGACTTACCAGATTGACAGCGATACCAAGATATATAAGAAATCCGGTGAGGAAAGTACGGAAATATCGGTAAGTGAAATTAATCCGGGAGAGATGGTCAGTGTGGAGACAGATGGTGAGAAGGCAACAAGTATTACCGTTTCCAATATGTCTGCCATGGGGCAGCCCGGACAAAATTCGCAGGACACTTCTTCCGGCAAATAGCCATGTCAGACCTTTTGTGTAGCATGATTTGACTCGGGATGATTTTGGTCTGAAAGATTTTGGCTTGGAAGATGAATAAGCCGAATGGATTTGCTGCCGTCTGCTTCTTTGATAACGAGGTAGAGAGAATCGGCAGAACCGGAAAACATGGTTAAAATGTTGCTTTGCGGTGGTAATTGTAATTCGCAGAATGCAAGCAGTTTTTGCAGGGAACTGCTTTTGCATTCTCCGCGAAATAAGCCACGAGGTGTCAGAACATAAAGAGTATTTCCAAGATTTGTGATGTGGAAATCCTCTTTTTTTTGTGCAAAACTGCCCAGTGGAAATGTGTGTGTGACCTCACCGGAGCGGATATCATAGTCGCGCAGATAAATTTCTTCGGTCGTTTTTTTTGTTTCAATTGTTAAATAATGCAAATCATAAAAAATATTTTCCCCCGGCATACCGCTTATGGAACTGCCGCCAAATGCCAGTCGTTCTAATAAATTGTATATTGTTACATTTCCGTATTGATAGGTGATGGCGATGGAAGTGCCATTACACCGGATATCTTTGATTTCATCCGTATTTTGTTTGTTGTTTAAGTGGATGAGATTTATATTTTTTATGTTGCCGTTATTTCGCAGACAGACAATGGATTGCTTTGCTAATTTGCCTTTTGACCATTTCTTTTTGCAGGCATAGAGAGCCCCATTCGTATTATACGAAAAATGCTCTAGTGTTTCGGATTTCTTTATTTTCCATGATTCTACGTTAGTCGTCCAACCGGATTTTTCATCCCAGATATTTCGGATATATTGATTTTTTTTGCGAATAAACTGAGACAAAACACGTTCCGTCGGATGATAAATCAATGTCGATTCTTCTTCATCAGAAAGAGAAGTCACACAATAAGAAATGGATGTTGGTTTGTCCGCAGTTGTTTTTGCTGCCGTTTGCTTTTTCTTTGTTATGGGCTTGTCCGATTCTATGTAAAAAATAAGAAGAAAAGCAGTGCAGCATAAAAAAAACAGTAACAAAAATAGTTTTGTGATTTTCTTGTTTCTTTTGAAAATTTGTATCATAATATTCCTCCTTGCTGAATTGCAAACAATGATACGGATTGCTCCGTTGTTTCACAACTTTCACAATCCTGCAAACATTCGAAATCCGCGGATTTATTGCATAAATCGCTACTTTCTCATGTTTGGCGGGTACCAAGGTCCAACCTCTTATCATGCAAGCATGAACGAGTTTGGACTTTGGTACCCTTGTATCATTGTATGCGCAGCGAGGGGAAACTATGACAGGCTATGCCATATTGTTTGCCGTTTTGTATTTATAAATCATCTCTGCGTGATTTTGTTCTTCTGTCTGGATGTGATTTAAGAGTCTTCGGATATTGCTGGCAGAAAAACGGAAAACATCATCATTATAGGTGGATGAAACGAGTTTTTCTGTTGCAATACAGTCGGTACATAAAAATTGGTCATGTTTTTTCTCTTCGGAGTTGTTACCTGCTGCGTAACTTTCGGAAGGCGTGTATCCCTCCATACCGCTGCGGGCGGCACTTACATTTGGTACATCACCTTTGAGCACCATGCCTAAGGAGTCAAAATGTTCCTGCTCCTCATCACCAATGCGGTGAAATAAGTTTTTTAGTTCTTCGTCATGGGCAGACTGCTCATAAAAGCGGTATTTGTCAACACATGCTTTCTCCTGTGTCTGTAAATCTTTGATTACGTTGGTTTCCTGTTCTGTTAATTGCATCGTAATTACCTCCATTTCCTCTGTTAGTATGCACAAAGGATGGAAAAATATTCAGCGACCACCAATTCAGCGACCACTCTGCGAAAAATATTGAGGAAATAATGGTTATATGGTATAATGAAAAGATAATTTACTTGTTATAAAGGAGTATTGGTATGGGGATTTTTGATGGGCTTTCAGAAAAGCAAAAAGAAGCAGTTGAGACAATTGATGAAGATTTGGAAATAATAGCATGTGCGGGAGCTGGTAAAACGGGTGTTGTAACAAGAAGGATTGTTAATATTTTGAAGCAAACGAAGGATATTACACCAGCTAATATTGTGGCTTTTACATTTACAGAAAAGGCTGCTGAAGAGTTGAAAAGTCGAATATACAAGTATGCAAAAAAGGAACTGGGAAGTACTGTGGGGTTTGCAGAAATGTATATTGGGACCATACATGGTTTTTGCCTGAAGATGTTACAGGAATATATACCGCAGTTTCAAAGTTTTTTTGTATTAGATGAGATAAAAACCAAGTTGTTTATTGATAAAAACTATTTTGAGTGTGGAATGAAAGACCTTGATCTGAAAATGTATAGAGAAACTGGCTTGTTCCTTTCGACAATGAGCATGTTAAATGAGAGCTGGGAATCAAGAGATAGTTGGGATAAAACAACTTTTGATGCAGTAGAAAAATATAAAGAATTGCTGTATTCACAACATTATTTTGATTATTCTCTTATTTTACGTGAAATGTTGGAGCAAATGCAGAAAAACGATGAGTTTAGAAAGCGAATAACATCAAGAGTAAAATTCTTGACGGTAGATGAGTACCAGGATACAAATTCTATTCAAGAAAAACTTATACAACTAATCAAGAATGGTGGAAGTAATTTGTGCATCGTGGGTGATGATGATCAAACCATTTATCAGTTTCGAGGCAGTGATTCAGAGAATATACTTACATTTAAGGAACGTTATGGAGTCGAAAAGTATATTGTGCTTGATACGGATTATCGAAGTTCTGAAGCGATAGTTGATATTGCGCAAAGAGTAATTATTAATAATAATCGTCGTTTAAGCAAGAACATGGTATCAGGTGCGAAATTTAAATATGAAGAAGGCGACACAATATATCGTGAATTTGAAGATATTGAACAGGAATGTGATTTTATAGCTGGTAGAATAAAAGCACTCCATGAAAGTGGAGTTAAATATTCTGAAATGGCAGTATTGCTTAGAAAGAAAAAATTTGGAGAGTACTTTTCAGAAACGTTTGACAAGTACGGTATTCCATATATTGTGGAAGGCGTTAATGCGCTGTTTTCTACTGCAGAATGCCAAGCTTCAAGGGGAATATTTAGATATCTTAATGGTGAGATTAGCATGACAGATCTTTTTAATTTATGGAAAGAGGTTAATTATGAGCTGGATTTGAAAGATTTGTCAGATGCACTGACTTACTTAAGTGGTATAGATGTTAAGAAAATGAAGTATTACGGAGAGTTTGTTTTGCAGGAAATATATCATAATTTTCTTCGCTTGATTTATATAACCGAGCAGGAAGAAAATGCTATTACAGAGGTGATTCTTTATAACCTGGGTAAATTTAGTCAGGTTATAAATGATTTTGAATCAATCAATTTTGCGACACTTCCTAAAAATAAACTTGCGCGATTTTGCAAATTTATGGAATATACGGCAAGCGATTATTATCCGGAAGGGCATTTGGATAATACATACATCCGTCCGGACGCTGTAAATATTATGACAGTCCATCAGTCGAAAGGACTAGAGTATACAGCGGTTTTTGTCCCGGAGTTGAGTAAAAACAATTTTCCGGCGGCTGGTGTTGGTGGAAAAAATGTGTGGCATATTATAAACAGAGACTGGATTCAAAACTCAGAACGATTTAATTCAGGGATTGAGGAAGAGCGCAGGCTATTTTATGTGGCTGTGACAAGAGCAAAAAAATATTTGTGTCTGACGAGATGCCCATATAGAAGAGATAAAAAGATTTCAACATTTTTGGTTGAAGCGAAGGAATCCCCATATATGTTATCTTATGATGATAAAATGGAATATTCCGGAAAGCAATTACCGCCTATGGTAGAAGAAAAGTCTGCGATCAACTTGAATTTTTCGATCTTACAGGATTTTTTTGATTGTGCGTACAGATTTAAGTTGTCAATGTTTTATGGATTTGTGCAACCTATTGCAGCCGCTATGGGATATGGAAATGCAGTACATAATATTGTGCGTAATATTCATAAGAAGTATCTTGACGGAGAAAATCTTACTCGTGAAGATGTTCAGGCAATAGTGGAAGATACTTTTTATCTGCCATATGCAAATAGTAAAATGGAACAAAATATGTTGGAGAGTGCAAAGAAATCTGTTGATATGTATTTTGAGAAAAATAAAGCAGATTTTAAAAATATTGAAATGGCTGAGGCTGATATTGAGTTGGACATGGGCGATGGTGTTAAGGTTAATGGGCGTATTGATCTTGTAAAGCATCGTGAAATATCTGGAGAAGAGAAAATAACAATAGTTGATTTTAAAACAGCAGACAGAGATGTTACGCAATGTTTAGAGGCAGAGCAACTTAAAATCTATGCACTCGGATACCAAGAGCTGACAGGGAAGAGTGCAGATTATTTGGAAATACTTAACCTCGACAAGGTGGAAAGTGAAAGAGTTCGTGTGACAGAGGGACTCACAGAGACAGTTGCAAAAGACATTCGTAATGCTGCCCAAAATATTAGAGAAAATAAACTGGATAGAAAGTGCTCAAAAGAAAAGTGTAGTGCTTGCTATTTGAATTATCTTTGCTTGAGCAAGGAAGAAAAGAAAACATATGTTGAGTAGATAAACAGGAGGACTTATGGCAAATTTATCACAGATTCGAAGAAAAAAAATGCTGGAATTTCTTGAAACTTTGAAAGAACAGCATACTGATGATGCATCGTTGATTGCGATTAATCAGATTGAAAGAGAACTTACAGCAAAAAAATATGGACTTGTGTGGGAAGAACACGAGGAAGAAGTGGATGTGAAGATGCAGACACATATTCCTGTCTTTACGGAAGTGGAGGACAAGGAGATTGTAGGTGATTCTGAAAACAAACAGTACAATTTTCTCTTAGAGGGAGATAATCTGCATTCGCTTAAGTTGTTGGAAAAGACATATAAGGGAAAGATTGATGTGATATATATTGATCCACCGTATAATACTGGACATAAAGATTTTGTATATGATGATGCATTTGTTGATCGGCAAGATGGATATTCACATAGTAAATGGATTTCTTTTATGGAAAAAAGATTGAGAATTGCCCATGCCCTTTTGAAACCGGCAGGGACAATTTTTATAAGTATTGATGATAATGAGTATGCTAATTTGAAACTTTTATGTGATGAGATATTCGGGGAGGAGAGCATGATATCTGATATTATTTGGAATTCAAGAAAATCGGTGTCAAATGATGCAGTAGTCTCTCTAAATCATAACTATACATTGGTGTATACAAGGAATATTAATGAGTTTATTAAAATCAAAAAAAACTTTAAGTTGGCAGATACTGGTGATGGATTTAATAATCCAGATAATGATCCTAGGGGATCATGGAAGGCTGATCCGTTTGATAGTCCCGGGATAAGACCAAACCTTACATATGGCATAATAAACCCCAATACGGGACAGGAATTTTGGCCGCCTAAAGGAAGATGCTGGCGAACAGGAAAAGAAGAATATTTAAAATATTTAGCAGATAATCGCATTTTATTTGGTAAAACAGGAAAAGGGAAACCTCAATTAAAAAGATTTTTAGTTGAAGCTCAGAGTAAGGGAGTAACACCAAAATCATTATGGGATGATTGTGGTACCGCGACAGACGGGACGAAGGAACTGCAGAACATATTTGGAACTAAATTATTTGATACGCCAAAGCCAATTGGGCTAATTAAGAAAGTAATTAATTTGGCTGGTGACAAAAATTCGTTAGTTCTTGATTTTTTTGCAGGATCTGGAACTACTGGACAAGCCGTTTTGGACATGAATTATGAAGACGATGGAAATAGGAAATTTATTCTGTGTACAAATAACGATGGAAATATATGTGAAAATGTTACTTATCCGAGAATAAAAACGGTTATCACAGGAAAAAGACTAGATGGGAGTGATTACTCAGAAGGTCGAAAAGCCAATCTGAAATATTACAAAACAGATTTTGTAGATAAGGAGAGTGAAAATATCTACGATGACCTCCTTGAACATATCAAGGAAATGATTCAACTTCAGTATGGGGTGAAGGTAGATAATAAGAAATACATCATGATTATGGATGATGAGGAAATGGATGAATTTGAAAATCATTTCAATGAGTATGAGTGCATTGAAGTGGTATTTATTAATCAAGATGTATTGCTAACAACTTCGCAAGAAAAATTACTGCAAAATATTGATGTAAGAATTATTCCAGATTACTATTTTGATTTTGAATTACGAGAGGTAGGAGAATTATGGTGAGTAAAATAAAAGATTATGAGTTTCAGACGCAATGTGTGGAGTTTTTAATTGAAAAAACTGTTGAAACGACAAGTAAACAAGTTATTACAGTAAAGGCTCCAACGGGTGCTGGAAAAACGATAATATTGATAAAATATGTTGATGAATTCTTGAAAAATACGGCTGGAAATACTGCTTTTGTATGGTTGTGTCCAGGAAAGGGCAACTTGGAAGAGCAGAGTAAAGCGAGAATGGAAGAAGTAACACCACATATAGATACGAGAAATCTTATGTATTCTATGATGGCGGGCTTTGAACCCGGTAGTGTTACATTTATTAACTGGGAGCTTGTCACCAAAAGAGGAAATACAGCATTAAAGGACAGTGAAAGATCCAATCTTTTTGAAAAGATTGCAGAAGCTCACAAAGATGGAACAGAGTTTGTTGTCATTATTGATGAAGAGCATTTGAATAATACCAAAAAGGCGGATGATGTAATAAATGCATTTGTAGCCAAGAATATTATTCGTGTTTCGGCAACAGCAAACAAAGTACCTCATCAGGAGTACTATGAGATCAGTGAAGAGGATGTGATCGATGCTGGTTTGATTACGAAAGCAATTTATGTCAATGAAGGTGTTGACGATAGTAAAGAGATACAAGATGATTATGAATATTTGCTCGACTTGGCTGATGAAAAAAGAAAAGCGATTGCAAAAGCATATGAAAAAGAAGATGTTAATGTAAGACCACTTGTTTTGATTCAATTTCCAATGGGGCAACCAGAGACGATAAAGGCAGTGGAGAAAAAACTCGCCGGGATGGGATATACTTATGATAACGGTATGGTTAATATCTGGATGAGTGATGAAAAAATTGTAAGTGATGATTTGACTGACTTGGATGGTTCGCCATCATTTTTGCTAATGAAGCAGGCGATATCTACTGGGTGGGACTGTCCGAGGGCGAAAATACTAGTAAAATTGCGCGAAGGGGGAAGTGAAGATTTTCAGATTCAGACAATCGGACGAATTCGTCGAATGCCAGAAGGCAAGCATTATGGGATGAACATACTTGATTATTGCTATATTTATACATTGGACACACAGTATAAGATAGGGCTATTGTCATCTCTAGATAAAGCATATCAAGTGCGGCGATTGTTCCTGCGTGATGAGGCAAAAGGATTTACGCTTACGAAAGAAATGCGTGATTTAGATTTTGATGGTCTTGGAGAACGTGAGACTTTGGAAAAAGTATATGATTATTTCAAAAAAAGCTACAAGCTTGGTTCGGATAAAAATATTAACCGAGAAAATCTTGAGGCTGGTGGATATGATTTTAGTCATGAAATAGATAGTAAGATCCTCCAGGGAGTATTTAGAACTACTGAATCGCTTGCACAGGGTAGTACGGACAATAGAATAAAAGTAAAAACAACAGTAAATACGCATACCCATGGTATATATTTATTGCATTCCGTCGATGAAATCAAAAAAGTTACCGGTATGCAGTCTCAAAAGGTAAAGAACATTTTGAGAAGAATGTTTAGTAAGGGGAAAAAGAAAAAATACAAACTTATTGAGTTGGAAAATTCGGATTTCTATGCGTTTGTCATTAACAATGTAAAACAGTTGAAGATAGATTTTAAGAAGGTAACTTCTCAGATGGGTGGTACTCAGTTATCCTTAAAATTAGAACCGAAGGTAACTCAATTTTGTATTCCGGAAATGGAGGTATATAAGTTCAGTGAAGTAAAACATCGTACATTAATGCGAATGAATGCGTATCGAGAATATACGAATGAGTTTGTTACTGACAAAACAAGAAGTTTACCGGAGAGATTATTCGAGAGATATTGTGAAAACAATGATAAAGTTGAGTGGGTATATAAAAATGGGGATACAGGACAGCAGTATTTGTCTATTGTGTATATGGATGGGATATCGAAACAGTGGTTGTTTTATCCGGATTATATCGTTCACTTAAAAGATGGAACGGATTGGATTATAGAAACAAAAGGTGGCGAAAGTTCAGGGCATAGTAAAAACATCGATATGCAGATAGAGAATAAGTTTATTGCGTTTAAGCAGTATGCTAAGAAATATAATTTGCATTGGGGCTTTGTAAGAGATATAGATGAAGAATTATTCATCAATAACACAGAGTATGTGGAAGATATGTCTGATGATAGCTGGAAACCATTAGAAGAGGAGCTGTAGGAGCAGCACCTAACCAAATTAGCTTAAGGCAGAAAGGAAATAGCATGATATATACAGATCAACAATTGGTAAAGAAAATTCGAAAAATGATAGTTGACTTTGAAGATGAGGTTGTTGAATTCAAGGAAGCACGTACAAATTATTCGTTTAAAGATATTGGAAAGTATTTTTCGGCGTTAGGTAATGAAGCAAATATACGTGGTTTGAAAGAAGCCTGGCTGATTTTTGGGGTGACAAATAATAAAGAAATAGTTGGTTCTGCTTATCGTCAGGATGGAAATCTTCAGCATCTAAAAAAAGAGATTGTTGGTGGGACAAACGAAAGAGCTACTTTTATGGAAATATATGAATTAAATATGGATGGACATCGTATAGTAGCTTTTCAGATACCTCCTGCAACAAGAGGAATTCCGACTACTTGGAATGGGGCTGCGTATGCAAGAGAGGATGAGAGTACATGTCCTCTTCCAATGGATAAAGTTGATTTAATAAGAAGTCAGATAGGAATAGATTGGTCGAAAGAAATAGTGGAGGGGGCTACATTTGAAGATTTAGATCCGGAAGCTGTTTCTTACGCGAGAGAACTTTTTATAAAAAAACAGAATTCATCTAAAAAGTCAACAGATATGCTGTTAAAGATGAGTGATATTGAGATGCTGAATAAGGCAGGAATTCTGATTAAGGGAAAGATAACTAATACGGCTTTAATTTTGTTGGGCAAGGAAGAATCGTCATATCTTTTTGATGGATTTATACCTAGAATCACATGGACTTTATATAATGGAAATGGAACAGTGAAAGCATATGAGCATTTTGATATGCCATTACTACTAGCTGTTGATAAGGTCTATTCGAAGATTCGAAACGAAAAGTATAGATATATTGCTGGACAGCAAACATTGTTTCCAGATGAAACTTATCAATATGAAGCGGATGTTGTAAAAGAGGTTTTGAATAATTGTATTGCTCATTCCAATTATCAGTTACGTGGAAAAATTAATTTAGAAGAATTCGAGGATCGACTAGTTTTTATTAATGAAGGAAATTTTATTCCAGAAACTGTAGAAAAAACTTTGGAAGAGGGGTATAAACCACCATATTATCGAAATACTTTTTTATGCAAGGCGATGGTAAACTTATATATGATTGATACAAATTCGATGGGAATACCAATGATGTATCAGATTCAAAAAGAAAAATGTTTTCCATTACCAACCTATGATTTGAGTGATCCTAACCGGGTAAAGGTTTCGTTGTATGGAAAAATATTAGATAAAAATTATACTCAACTGTTACATGAAAATTCAGATCTCGATTTATCAACTGTATTTTTGCTTGACAAAGTGCAGAAAAAAGAGGTTATTTCGAAAGAAAGCTTTGCACAGTTAAAGAAACAGAAATTGGTAGAAGGAAGATATCCCAATATTTATGTTTCTTACAAGGTTGCAAATATTGTAGGACAACAGACGGAGTATGTTAAAAACAAAGGATTAAAAAATGATGTGTGTAAACAAATAATAATTAATGCATTAGATACAATGGGGGAAGCTAGTGCTGGTGAGCTAAAAGAGGTTCTGTCAGGCTCCTTGTCAGCTGTTTTAAATGATAAGCAACAGTCAAGGAAAGTATCTAATATTCTTCAGGCTATGAAGCGAGAAGGTATTGCTGATGTTGATGGAGTTGGGCATGCTGCAAGATGGTATTTGAAAAAATAAACATTTGAACTAATTTAGCTAAAGAAAAAGGATTTAGTCTAAGTGATTAGCACAAAACACCGAAAAATATGGACTTTTACTTGGACTAATAAACACAATTAGTTCAAGATTAGTCCAAGATAGTTCAAAATTAGTCTAAGATGGATGTGACGAGATTTCAATTTATCAGGTGCTTTTGGAGACAAATGAATTGGAAAGTGAAGTGATAACTTGTTGCAAAATGCAACGGAATTTGAAACAAGTTTTGCAACCAAAGGATTTTGAAAAATTAGCTGATTTCGTAAGGAGATTGGAGATAAAAATTAGCACAGGTTTTATGAAGGAAGGGGAAGAGATGGCTCAGACAATAAAGCTTACAAAAAGATTAATAGTATATGCAGGATTGTCATTAATTGCAATGATTTTGGTTAATGTGAATATGGAAGAATCTATATTATTTGTGGATCAAGCATGGATTTCTAATGATATGATTATGAATATAGTAGGGGGATTGCTAGTGGGATTTGTTGCTGTTATTTTAGAAAAAGTATACAAATTCAAGCTAGATAAAGCACAGGCTCTCTGTAATTTGTCAGTATATTTAATGCTGTTGTACGGAGAATTATATTATTGGATTTGCGATATTGAAGAACTGGAAAAAGATAGAAAATTAGAAATTCCTAAAAACTTGTTTTCTAGCAAAAAGCAAATAGTAGACTCTTATCTTTGGAATATATCGAGAGTTGATTATTGTGATTTTTGGCGCAAAGGGGATATGCAGGAGAAGTTTGAAACGTTTGCAAAAGATGGAATTGATGAAATTCGTGCATTACAATCTAAAATGTTTTATTTAGAGATTGCTTTAAATGAAAAAGAAATTAACATATGTAAGAATATACCATATACAGGGGACGAGTATAAGGTCTTGCTCATAATTTCAAATCGGATTCAACAGGCTTGTGATGACATTGAGTCAGTATTACAGCAAATAGAAAAAGAAGAAAAAAATTTCGATTGGAAATGTCAGAAGGAAATAATTGTAGAAAACTATATAGGTCTGTTTGCAGAGGATTTGAAAGAGTTTATAAAAAATGAACAAAATAAAGCAACGCAGGTGGACAAAGATGACACTCAAGGTGATTGCCAACATGAGAACAAGGAGGATTAAATCATGAACATAAGTAAAAAAGACTGGAAACTATTTCGGGAAAAACTATTGGACTGGCAGGAAAAATATATGGAGAACTGTCAGCAAAATGGTAACATTTTTTTGTTATTCATTGAGTAATTATTTTATAGCATATAAAAACCTTACTGATTTTCAGTTGTGAGAACTGAAGTCGGTAAGGTTTTTCTTTTTTATGACAAACTAAGTTGACAATAAAGTTTCCCTAGAGTATTTACTTGAATGAAACGTTGAGTTTGACTTCCGGTAGGATTACTACCTATAGTCAAAGATTTTGTGGCAGAATCTAGTAAACCTAAAGCAATAAGACGATCAGCTTTGTAAACAGGGCATTGAGATGTGTCAGACACATGCGAATGATAAATGTCATATAGAAGCCGTAAATCAGACACAAATAAGCGAGAGGTTATATCAGATAATTCGCAGAAAGTATCCCAGTTTATAGTTTCGTCCACATATGCTCGGTAGAATTTTCCTAAAAGTTCTGATTTTTTTAATTCAACATTCGAATTTAACAGGATAATAACTCTCCCCAGTTCTTCTTCGGCATATTTAGGATGAGCTTGCAATTTTTGACGATATTTCTTGATCTTTTCTTGAGAAATAGATTTATCGTTAAAAGTATTGATAAACTTTATAGTTTGTTTTAGTAGATTGCGATCGTGTATGTTTTGAGCTGTTTTACCAACACCCACGAGAAGACTAACAACAGGAATACTTTTAAAGATGCCATCATCAAGTAAAGAATCAATTCCTAATTCAGCCATGTCTGAGCAGGCATCGCTTAGTGTTGGATCGAAAAGTGTTGTTTCAAATGCAGGTACAAGTTTGTCCATGTTTTTTCTCCTTCTATTGATCATTTAGATGCTTAACAATGTAGTTGCTCAATTACTGAGAGGGTACTTTGGTTTGTCTCTGATAGGTTTCCAATGCCGGGTATTTATATCTCCACTCATCATACTGCTCTTTAGTAATCTCACCTTGCGCCAGCTTCTTTTTCTGACGCAACCAGGATTTCAGACAGTCATCAAGAGCTGAATGAGGTTCCGTTACCGCTGGATTAAGGGAGAGACAGGTGTTACCGTCGTTCTTGCCGATAGTCAGCCCGTACATATCTTCCAATGCAAAGAAGGTATGCATGAGTCCGAAGTAGTTATCGATGTTCGGTACGGTCAGTGCTTTTGTATCTATCTCCAGCAGATCAGCCATTTCCTTTATCAGTTCCTGCTTTGGTATGCGGGCTTCTGATTCGTACTGTGCCATGCGTACATCCGATGATTTGCCGTGAAATCCGAGCATTTCACCGAGCTGTTTTTGCGTAAACCCTTTCCGGTTGCGAAAAAATTTGATCCTTTGTCCGATTGCCATGGTATGTGTCCTCCAATTTATTGCTGTTGCCATTTTGTTTCTGCAAATAAAATAATAAACATTTTTGTTTAAGTAGAGTATATCATGAGCAAATCAGGATAGCAAGAATAACTAAACAAAAAAGTTAATATTTTTCTGAAAACCACTTGACTTAAATTAAAATATTTAGTATTATGTCGAACAACTTAAACAAATTGAGTTAGTGCATTGGCGCTGGTCACTACCGGAGAGAAGGTGAGGCTTATGGAAAAGAGTTTTATGACGGTGGATGAAGTAGCTGAAGAATTGAAAGTGTCTAAATCCTATGCGTATAAGGTGGTCAGAGAGTTGAATGCAGAAATGCAGGAGCTTGGCTATCTGACGGTATCTGGGAGAGTGAACACGAATTTCTTTCGCAAAAAACTTTGTTATGGCAGCGAAGGATGACTGTCATATGCAGAGAGTGCAGCCGGAAAGGAGATGATGCTATGGTTGTATATAAAGATGGCGATAAGTGGCGTGTCCTATACCGTTATACCGATTGAACCGGGAAACGGAAGCAGACACAGAAAAGAGGTTTCAAGACAAAACGGGAAGCGAAACAGTGGGAACAGGAAGAAATACTGAAAAGTGAGTCGAAGTTAGATATGACCTTTGCCAGTTTCTTTGAGGTCTATGAGGTAGATAAGAAGAACCGGGTGAGGGAAAATACCTGGGAGTCGAAGGCGCATATCATTCGGACGAGGATCCTGCCGTATTTTGGCGACCGAAGGATTTTGGAGATTGAGCCGAAAGACATCCTTGCATGGCAGGGGAAACTGTTGGACTATCGGGGAGAACATGGGGAAAGATATTCTCAGACATATCTGAAAACGATTCACAGTCAGTTGAGCGCAATATTCAATCATGCAGTGCGCTTCTATCATCTGCCAAGCAATCCGGCACAGAAAGCCGGAACTATGGGGAGAGAGGAACATAAGGAAATGCTCTTTTGGACGAAAGAAGAATATCTGAAATTTGCGGATATCATGATGGATAAGCCTAGATCGTACTATGCGTTTGAAATGCTGTATTGGTGTGGTATTCGGGTGGGGGAATTACTGGCATTGACGCCGGCGGATTTTGATTTCCAGAGACAGACGGTGACGATCAATAAATCATACCAGCGTTTAAAGGGGCGGGATGTGATCACATCGCCCAAGACCATAAAGAGTAACCGGGTTATTAAAATGCCGGAATTTCTCTGTGAAGAAATGCAGGATTATATCCGGATGTTGTATGAGGTTGGTGCGAATGAGAGGATATTCCAGATTACAAAGTCGTATCTTCATCATGAGATGGATCGTGGTGCAAAAGAAGCAGGAGTGAAACGGATCCGGATTCATGAACGAGGTGATAGAAACATTAAGTGCGGCAAAAACACCCCAAAAAGAATCCGTATGTAGACATAATTAGAGGTCATGTATCGTTATTAGATGCAGCAACAAGCGCATCCGGGAAAATATTCCGAGACGTGTTTATAAGATGATAAAGAAAAACTGAGTTTGGCTGGCTCTGTTTGTATTAAGTAACTGTTGCAATCCTTTCAGTCTTCGTGAATTACGGAACCTAAAAAAAGTGCCAACGAACACTTGACACAAACCCTTGTGTAAATCTAGTTGAAAGCATGGAAATAAACAGATATAATAAGATCATACAGTTTCGTTTTGGAATTATACATAGGAAGAGGTGTTCAAATGAAAAAAATCTTGAGACGGTGGGAAGCAGTGTTAATTTGTATGGCATTATTATTTTCCTTGTTTTCACTTCGTACAGCAGAAGCGAAAGATGAGGAAACACTGAAAACTATTTTTCCGGTCCATGTGATTCATAAGACAGGTGATGATAAAGAAAATTTTGTCATTGTAATTATGGGAGATGGCTACACGGCAGACGAACAGGACAAATTTTTACAGGATGCGAAGCAGAAAGCACAGGGAATGTTAAGATGGTCTCCGTATAAAGAGTATTCTGACCACATAAATATATATGCAGTGCAGGCTGTATCTAACGAGTCCGGAATTAGTGTGTATGGGGGCAAGAATGCAGATACTTATTTTCACGTTAAAGTCTATGGAAAAGCAGCTGGCTTTTCAAATGGTGGGGATGAGAAGGCAAAAGAACTAAGACAAGATTTGGAGCAAAATTATCTGGACAGGGGGGCTAATGTTGCAACTATTCATGTGCTGTGTAATTCAGAGGGCAGTTATGGTGCTTCAGTAAATTCCTTGTTTTCATTTTCCACTAATTCAGAGGACAATGAAGATGGGATGGTTATGGCACATGAAACAGCTCATAGTATTGGTGGATTGGGGGATGAGTACGAGAGATACACGAATAAACCAAATACTTCGGATACCTCGAATCCGGATACGATTAAATGGAGTAAAATGCTTGGATTTCGAGGAATTGGTGTCATAATGGCAGGAACGGAAACGGCATTTGCACCGAGCCGCGAATGTATGATGAGATGGCTGGGACAGCCTTTTTGTGAAGTGTGTAAAATGGAATTGGCAAGGAAGTTAAATAATACGGATTATGTCAGTAAGCCGGCAGAAATTTATGTCAGTAATCCTGAAATTTCAATTCCGCACAGTAAAACGGGAACATTAGACCGGGATAGTGAAAAATATAGAATCAGCGAGAAAAATATAACAAAGGCAAACAATACGGATTTGGAATTTCGCACCGTGGTACAAAATCTGGTAAACAGAGAGCAGCATTTGAAAATGAGCTTTCAGATTATTGGAGCCGATGGTAAAACAGTTAAGTATCAGGAAGAAAAGACTTACACGATTCCGGCACTCAGTAATTCATACAATCCGGATGAGGCAAGAGAATCACTTTCTATTGTGTTTTCGGATGTGTATGGCTTGTCAAATGGTGATAGACTGGATGGAAAAGTTATCAATGTGGATACGGGAGAAGTGTTGGCAACGGATAAAACGGCGGAGCAGGAATGGAGCAGAGTTAACATTCATTATCAGGTAAAGAATGCAGACGGGACAAGTACCTTGCTTCCTTGTGTAGATACGGCAACTGTGTATGTACCGAAAAATTCTACCTATATACTGCGAAATCCGGAATTGTCTGGATATATTTTGGCTGGAAACAGCCTGAATCAAGATGAATTGAAAGTGACAGAGGCGGATACCGATATTACATATTACTATCAGGTAAAGTCCGATCAGCCGGAGGAAACGCCAACGATGACACCAACAGTTACGCCTAGTGCGGTGCCAACAGCGACACCAACAGTTACGCCTAGTGCGGTGCCAACGGCGACTCCGACAATAACGCCTACTGAAGCACCGACGGTGACGCCAACAGTTACGCCTAGTGTGGTGCCAACAGTGACACCAACAGCGACACCAACAGTTACGCCTAGCGCGGTGCCAACGGCGACCCCGACAATAACGCCCAGTGAAGCGCCGACGGTGACGCCAACAATGGCACCTAGTGCAACTTCAATGCAGCAGAAGAAGGGCTTGAAAAAAAACACAAACATTGTAGTCGAGGTAAAAGTAACAGGCAGCAAAAATACTTCAAATGTCAGCCGTTCTGTCAAAAAAGCAGTTAAAAAGGCATTGAAAAAGGCAGGCAGACAAAGAAAGAATATTACGGTCAGGCTGAAAAGCAAATCAAAGAAAAACATTACTTTGAAGCTTGATAAGTCAACCATCAGGTTTTTGGCTGCAAAAAAAGTAAAAAGTGTGCAATGGGATAGAGGAAAAACAAGAGTTACCATGAGTTTGAAAAAAATAAAAAAAGTAAACAAACGGATGAAGAAAAATGTTTATCTGCAAGTAAAAAAAGGTGTTTTGGTTACTTATTATACTCGTAAATAAAATTAATTGTTTTTTTATAATGTAAATTAGTGTATAATAATTGTTAAGGTGTTTTCGAAAGAATATTACGCATAGGAGATTGTTAAAATGATGCAATTATCTGAGAAGACAGGTATCAAACAAAACGTTTTACAGGAAATAATTAGGCTGGCGAAGGAAAATGATGTAAAAAAGTTAATTCTTTTTGGTTCGCGTGCCAGGGGAGATTATAAAGAACGAAGTGATATAGATTTGGCGTTTTATGGAGGCAATAGCAGTCAGTTTATTTTAGCGGTGGACGAAGAAACTCCAACTTTGTTACAGTTTGACGTGCTGGATTTGGATAAACCGATTCAGGCAGAATTGCTGGACTCCATAAAACGGGAGGGAATGGTGATATATGAAAAAGTTTGATAATTTGCAGGCTGCCATTCATAATTTAAAGGACATTTATTCTTATCAGGCACCATATGGAAATGTGGAAATGACAGGGATGGTTGGCTTGTATGAGATATGTTTTGAACAAGCATGGAAAGCAATGAAAGAGATTTTAACATATCACGGTTACGCAGAGGGAGCGACAGGTTCTCCGCGTACAGTACTGAAAACGGCATATAAAGCGGGAATGATAGCAGACGAAGAATTATGGTTAAGTGCACTTACATCAAGAAATAATGTTGCACATGCATATAATCAGGCGATTGCATTAGATATTATACGTCAGGCTAAAACAAAATACTACGATATGTTTGTAGAACTAGTTAATGAGATACAGAAAAACTGGTTATAAAATTAAAAATATATTTATGCAGGAGGGATTTAGATGAACGAAAACCACACAATTACATTGCAGGATAAAAAATGGGGAATGCCGGTGCGTGTATTGACGCTGATTACTTTTTTCCTGGGAGCGTTTACGTTGGTGCAGGCAATTCTTTTGTTAAGTGAATACTATAGCAATTATGATGTATCGATGCCGGTTGTCATTTTGTTTTTGCTGATTACGCCATTTGCCTTTGTGGCGGCACTGATGTTTGCTTTTGGTGTGCACAAAATTGCGCAGGGAAATGGAGCAGATAAAAATATTATCCTTGGATTTGCGATGATGCTTTTGTTAGCAGTGGATAATTTAATTTACATACCGATTCATTACCGCGGAGACAATGGGGATCCGTTAAGTTTTATGATATTGGGTGCAATTGAGTTAATCTGTTTGATTATCTTTTTCCTGTATTATCAGAACTGGGGTAATAAGGCGCTGACATTTTGTGCCGGTGTTCTCTTAGTGCTTAGTTTTGGCTTTGAAATGGTTGAAGCTATAAGACTTTTGTGTGCGTCAGATATTACACTTACATTAGATACTTTTTATAATCTAATGAAAAAAGTGCTGAACACGCTGTTAGCAGTTCAGGCACTTCTGTTTGTCTTTGCATTGAACCCATCGGTTCGCGTTAAAGATTGATTTTTTTCATTGCGAGTGCATACTCGGCGATTTCTTTCATACGTTTTTCGTCCATGCGGTGAATGGGAGCTGAAATACTAAATGCGTATTGCGGCTTCTGTTCACCGTGTTTTATACTTGCAGCGATGCATCGCACGCCCAATTCATTTTCTTCATTATCCATAGCATAGCCGCGTTTTCTGGTTTCTTCAATTTCTTGCATAAATTTTGAAAAATCCGTGATAGTATGCTCTGTCAGTGGCGTTTTGTCACTCTTGTCCCAGATACTTTTGATTTCGTCATTTGACATATCGGCAAGCAGGGCTTTTCCGACACCGGAGCAGTAGAGTGGAATTCGTTTGCCGACCATAGACACCAGCCGCACGGAATTTTCGGATTCTTCCTTGGCGATATAAATCGCATGAATCCCATCAATCTGCACGAGATGGACGGTTTCGCCGGTTTTCGCTGCGAGTTCCCGAAGGCTTGGGCGAGCCTCTTCCACAATATCAATTTTTGAGACAAATTGGTTTGCAATATCCCATATTTTAAAACTTAAGCTGTAGCGGGATGTTTGCGTGTCCTGCCGCACATATCCCATGTAAAGAAGTGAATTTAACAGGCGGTGTACGGTTGTTTTGTTTAGGGAAACTTCCCGGCATAAATCCGACAGTCCAATCGGACCGGTCTTTGCAAGTGTTTCCAGAACAAGAAATAATTTATCAGCAACCTGAATTGGATTTTTGGATTCCATAAAAATTCTCCCTTTGTTTCTTTATATTTTACTGCTTTTTTGTTGACAATAAGAAGAAATGCAGTATAATAAAATCATGGTTCACGATGTGAAATACCGTTTCACAATGTGGAACAATAGTAGAATATCATATGATACAAAAAAAGTAAAGATAAAAATGGAGGCTATTATGAACAAGGTTTTAGAAGAAATCAAAAAAATTGGTATTGTTCCGGTTGTTGTACTTGATGACGCAAAGGATGCAGAGCCATTGGCAAAAGCATTGTGCGAGGGCGGACTTCCTTGTGCAGAGGTTACATTCCGTACCGAAGCAGCAGAAGAGTCGATTCACATCATTTCTGAAAAATATCCGGAAATGCTTGTTGGTGCAGGAACAGTTTTGACAACTGAGCAGGTAGACCGTGCAGTTGCTGCCGGTGCTAAATTTATTGTAAGTCCTGGATTTAATCCGAAAGTTGTAAAGTATTGTATCGACCGTGACATTCCGGTTACACCTGGTACACAGACACCAAGTGAGATGGAGCAGGCGATTGAGATGGGACTTGACGTCGTAAAATTCTTCCCTGCTGAGCCGGCAGGCGGTTTGAAGATGATTAAGGCAGTTGCAGCTCCTTATACAATGCTTCAGTTTATGCCAACCGGTGGTATTAATTTGAACAATGTAGAAGAGTACCTTGAGTATGACCGTATTTTAGCATGCGGCGGAAGCTGGATGGTAAAAGGTGATTTGGTAAAAGCCGGTAAATTTGATGAGATTCAGAAAATGACCGCTGATGCAGCCGCATTGGTAAAGAAAATCCGCGGTTAATTATTAAAAAGAATTTTGGAGGATGAATGAAAATGGCAAAGAAAGTAGTTACATTTGGTGAATTGATGTTGAGACTGGCACCGGAAGGATATTATCGTTTTGTACAGGCAGATACACTTGGTGCAACTTTTGGCGGTGGTGAGGCAAACGTTGCAGTTTCCCTTGCAAATTATGGTTTGGATGCAAAGTTTGTTTCAAAACTTCCTACACATGAGATTGGTCAGGCTGCTGTAAATTCTTTGAGAAAATATGGTGTTGACACAACAGATATTGTGCGCGGTGGTGACCGTGTCGGTATTTACTATTTGGAAAAAGGTGCTTCCCAGAGACCATCCAAAGTTATTTATGACCGTGCTGGTTCTTCCATTGCAACAGCTTCCAAATCAGATTTTGACTGGAAGAAAATTTTTGAAGGTGTTTCGTGGTTCCATTTTACCGGAATTACTCCTGCACTGAATGATGAAGTTGCTGAGATTTGTTTAGAGGCTTGTAAAGCTGCAAAAGAAGCAGGTGTTACGATTTCCTGTGATTTGAACTACCGCAATAAATTGTGGAGTAAAGAAAAAGCAGGTAAGGTGATGGCTGAACTTTGCCAGTATGTTGATGTATGTATCGCTAATGAAGAGGATGCCGCAGATGTATTTGGTATTACTTCCAAAGGTACAGATGTTACAACAGGTACAGTAAACCGTGAGGGTTACAAAGATGTTGCCAAACAGTTGGCAGACCGTTTTGGATTTGAGAAAGTTGCAATTACTCTCCGTGAGTCCATTTCTGCAAATGATAATAATTGGTCCGCTATGTTGTATGATGGAAAAGATTATTACTTCAGCAAGAAATATAAAATGCATATCGTTGACCGTGTAGGCGGTGGCGACAGCTTTGGCGGCGGTTTGATTTGTGCCTGCCTGAACGAGTATGGTCCACAGGAAACAATCGAGTTTGCTGTAGCTGCTTCTTGTTTGAAACACTCCATCGAAGGAGATTACAACATGGTTTCCATGGATGAAGTTTTGAAACTGGCTGGTGGCGATGGCTCCGGTCGTGTACAGAGATAATAATTACTTTTTGATTTTCCTATATAATAATGTATAAAGATAAAGGGAGCAGATTTGCTGCTCCCTTTGTCATGTCTATTTTCCTTTTGTATAATATCCAATTTTGTAATCGGTTGTTTTTCCTTCCTCTGTCGGACTGAGCAGGACATAAAAGGAATTTTCTCCGGTGACCCACATGGATGTCCACTGTTTGGCAATCTGATAGCGGTCCAAGCTTAAATAGTAGATATTATCTGTTTTAAAGTCAGTAACTTTTGTAAAGGATTTGTCGCCATATTCGGCACGAAATACTCCATTTTTGGAAACGAGAAGAATTTCGTCTTCCCATACACCAAGTGCAAAATGGCAATTTGCATAGGATGCAGTGCCATTATCGCAGGCTGCGGAACAATCCAGAGAGTATTTATTCTTTCCGTTGTAATCCTGCACTTCCACGGTGACAAGATCCTCATTTCCCTGATAGGCAACATAACAGAGAAAATCATTTCCAGTCTGAATCGAAGAAATTGTATTGCCCCGGATACGACTTGTCATTTTTTCAACAACAGTATCCGTAGATTCTGCAAATACCAATCCTTTTTCCGGGGTGTCGTCGGATAATGAATTTACTAAATAGCGGCCGTCCGAAAGAGGAATAAAGGCTACTGCCAGGTCTTTATTTTTTTCTCCGTTTGGTGAGGCGAGAGCGGATAAATCGATTTCTCTTGCTGTCTTCCCATCTTTTGAAATGTGGAATAACAGTGGATTCAGCTCTTCATACTGCTTTTTATATTTTTTCTGGTTCGCATTATAAATAAGAGGATTCATGCTTGTTTCCATGATTACGACATAAAGGGACTCGTCGGAGGCGTACCAGGAATCATATATGTAGCCGCTTCTGTTTTTCATTGTTTTGTTTAATGTGTCACTCCAGTTTGTTTCGACCTCTTCAAATGAATTTTCCTTTTTCTCAAACATCATATAAGAGACAAATTCATAAGAGTTTTTGTTGTATTTGGAGCCAAGCCACACGAGGTTTTTCTTTGGATTCAACATAAGTCTGCTGTAATAATAAACATAATTGCTGTCATCCATCTGTGGGCAGTTGATGGCATTTTCTACAAATACATCGGGTGATTTGTGAGAAGGCGCATTGGTAGAGCTCTCTTCTTTTGTAACCGGTGTTGAGCCGACACCGCAGGCACACAGAAAAAATGCGATTACGGTAAGGCATGCGATAAGTTTTGTTGGTTTTTTGAATTTCATAATATGCAAAATCCTTTCTTCAATAATATCAGCGCCAAACGCTGCATAAAACTCCTCCCATCTTATTCTTCACAGTGGTCAATAAAATCCTGTAACGCCTGAATCTGTTCTTTGTCTAATTTTGTTTTTGTGGCAAAAGCGGTGACAAAATGTGAAATAGAGCCGCCGAAACGTTCATTTACAATCTGCTCGCTTTCCCTTGCTAAATAATCTTCTTCGGAAACAAGTACAGACACCACAGCCTGTTTGTTTTCAAAGATACCTGCCTGACAGAGATTCCTCAAGACGGTGTAGGTGGTTGGTTTTTTCCAACCGAGTTCTTCCTTGCAGCGAGTTACCAGTTCACCGGAAGGAAGTGGTGCATTTTCCCATACAATGCGGGCAAATGCCAATTCGCTCTCCGACATAACGTTTCCTTTCATAAAAATGTATCCCCCTTTATTATTTTATTGGTTTATAAACCATAAACTAAGTTGAGTTTATAACATATAAACCAACTTGTCAAGTGAGAAAAAATTGGGTATACTAAGAGCCAGGATAATAAATGGAGGAAAGCAATATGAAGTTTCGATGTGTAGATGAATTTGAGCAGTTATCTTTTGATGACTCGCCGATTGTTTCTTTTCAGATGAGTACGGATGAGGTAACATTTACTTTTGGCGGTGCGACCATAAAAGCCGGAAATTCGCAGAATGGCAGATTTCAGGATATGTATTGTGGGGAAATAACGCTTACACTTTTGCAGGCGCAGATGAAGCGTCTTGTAAAAGAGGGCATGAAATATTATGATGCGGATGGAAATCTGCAAAGAGAAATTCCGGATGAAGATGTGCCGGAGCCGGCGGTGGAATCGGTGGTATCCCGTTTTGAAAAAGGAACAGTATTTACGGTTGTTCTCGGTGAAATTGATGGCAGAAAAAGTGCTGAGTTTGGAATTGATGTGCCACAGGAAGAAGACGAAGAGGAAGTTGACACATACTGGTTCTGTGTTGTGTTTGAAAAATCGGAAGCATCTTGGGATCGTTACTGCAGTCCGACTGAAGGAGCAGATTCTTAGACGGTAATTCGATAAAGGCAAAATCGATCTCTACGGTCTTTGTAAACGGCATCGGAGGCAGCAATTTCGTCCATCCGCTCAAATGTTGTATGACGCTCCAAGTAAAAGATGGTGTCGTCTTCCGGATAGTAGAGAATGAGTGTGATGGTTCTTGGATATTTTTCAAACGAATCCAAGATACGGTTGATAACAGCGTGAAAAATTTCCGGTGAAAACGGATTAAAAAAGTAAAAAACATTTTCTTCTTTTGAGACAAGATAATCTTCGGCTTTACAATTTACGAAGTGTATCTTGTCTTTGTTTCCATTATATGTTTTTTTGTTTTCCAGAGCTTTTTCATAATAAACAGGCGAATACTCTACGCCTGTAGAACATAGAGAATACCGCTTTTCTATATAAAAGTTCAAACGTCCCATGCCGCATCCGTAGTCAACGAATACATCTGTTTTTTCCGGTGTGTAAAAGGTGAATAACTCATCTAAAACTTCATAAGGTGTCGGCTCGTAACGATGGCAGTAATAGGTATCTTTGCCGTCGGTCTGTATTTCTTCGGTTTCTATGCATAAATCTTTATCTGTCATTGTATATCCTCATTTCTTATAATCGGTGACGCCGTTAAAACAAATTTTTCTTTTTGAGTATAGCGGATTTTTTTCAATATCACAACATTTCTTTTAAAATGCCAAAAAAGTGACATTGTTTTTTCATTTGCCTGACAAATTCTTGCGCTATAGTGATGTTATCAAATTTAAGGGAGGCTACATACATGAAGAAGAAAACATGGATGAAATGCATTGCCGGCTGTCTTACATTGGCACTTTTCGTTACGATGGTGCCTGTGCAGGCAGCGGCTAACATAGAAAAACAGGGAGGAACCGGTACCCCGGGGGCAGCTAGCGGAGGTGCTGCTTCGATTGCGACGCCGACTCCAACTGCAACAGTAAGTGCAACGCCGACCCCAACTGCAACAGCAAGTGCGACGCCGGCTGCAACAGCCACAGTGAATCCGGCATTATATGAATTGGATGCGCCGACAGTGACGGCAAGAGGTGGTTCAAACCGGGTTATGCTTTCGTGGAACAAGGTGACAGGAGCGAGTGGTTATTATATTTATTCTCGTAAATCCTCCGAATCCGTATATCAGCAGACGGCAGTTGTGAAAGGGGCAGATACAGTTAGTTATTTGATTAAATCACTGCCACAGAACACGACTTATTATTATCGTGTGGCTGCATACTGTGAAGTATCAGGAACACAAATTGAAGGTAAATTATCCACAGCGGTTTCTGCTAAGACGGCCGCAGTATCAGCGACATCAAAGGGTGCCAAGAAATACAGCACGAAGGCTGCTTTTACGAAATCACCGGCTTATAAGACATACAAAAAAATGAGAAGTGCCATGAATTATAACAAAAGTTTTGCAATACCGGGCATGAAGACGACAAATGTTGCCGGATTTTCCTGTACAACGATGGTACCTCAGGGATTATGTTTGGCAGGCAGTTATTTTCTCATTACGGCATATGATTACAAAAAAGAGCTGAATTCAGTGGTTTATGTTGTAAGCCGCTCATCAAAATCATATATTACAACTATTGTTTTACCGAGTAAAGCAAAAGTGGGTGGAATTGCCTATGATGGAACGAATGTATGGATTTCTAAAGGAAAGGCGGTTGCCAGCTTCCCATATTCTGTTGTGACAAATGCAGTAAATGCGGGAACTTCTTATACAGAATTGGCAGCGTACAAAAGTGTTTCAACACTGGATTCAACAGCATCCTTTATGGGATATTACAACAATGTGTTGTGGATTGGAACATTCCGTCAGGCAACATCGACGATGAAAGGTTACCAGATTAATAATAAGGCAACACTGCCTTCTCTTTCACCGGCTTATACCATGGATGTACCAAGCAAAACTCAGGGAATCACGTTTGACTCAGCAGGTACGATGATTTTGACGAGAAGTTATCGTACGAAAAAGGCGAAAAGCGGTTATATTTCACAACTTCGCACTTATAAACCATCTTTTGCGTCGCCAAAGAGTAACGGAAAGGTTCTCAAAAATACGGCGCTGAAAGTGACGACGATGCCACCGATGGTTAAGGGGGCAGCAGTATATGGAACTTACACATATGCCCTATTTTCATCCAGTTATTACAAGAGTTGTAAATACCCGGTTGACCGAGTAATTGCCATGAAAGAAAGTAAACTGGTTGAGTAATGTGTTCTCTTTAAAAAATTAAGAAAGGAACAATCTGTGACAGCAAAGCGAGCACAAGAGCAAGAATCAGCAGCGGGAGGGCTTTGCGTGCGGTGCTGATTTGAATGTTTCTTTTTTGGAAAAATGCATGGCGTCTTGCTAAAAAAAGTACAAAATGAATGAAAAAAGCAATAGCAAACAGACACATAGCAGACGTCTGCTCCTTTTTCAAAAAGAAGCAGATAAGAATCCACTCAAAGGCAAGAATGGCTCCTTGAAAAGGAAACGTCAGCGCATAAGGAATTCCGGCGGTTTTTGAAACAATATTTTTTGGCGCACGTTCTTTTGCCTCTTTGAGGTCTTCTTTCAGCTCGGAAATGCTTTGGTAGCGCTGCTCAGGATTTTTCTCTAAGCACTTACGGATGACGGATTCGTATCGTCCTTCGTAAGTGCATTTTTTGTTTGCCGGTGCGTTGCCTGTAAGCATTCGGTGAAAAATCATGCCAAGCAGAGAAATAAGTTTCTTTTCGTGTTTTCTTTTTGGTGTTTTATCATTGACAAAATCAAGCAGTTTTACAGCGCCTGCTGAGGTGATAAAAATGTTACTTGGTTTGATATCGGAATGAATAATTGGCGGATCCGGGCGCAGTAATCCTGCAATACATTCGCAGAGTTTACTCATAATCCGGTAGGCTTCTTCTTCGGAAAAAACAGTGTTATTTTCTTTGTTCTGTTTCAGAAGTTCTTCTAAAGTATTTCCTTCTAAGTATTTTTCTACGACTAAAGTATTTCCATCAAAATATTTCACATTATAAATGTGCGGCCACTCGCTGTAATCAAGCTGATACAAACGTTTGTAAAGTGCTTCGCGGTTCTGCTGGCGGTACATTTTCAAAATGCCGTCCGGTTTGCCCGGCTCACAAAGACATTTCACATGGTAAATAATCGTGTGATCATTCTGCACGATTGGCTCGCCCATAGGGACATATTGTTTGGTTACAAATTTTTCTTTTTCCGATGGCATGATAAAACCCCCTTTGAGAATATTATAGCAGAAATGTTTGGTACAAGCCATTTTTATTTCATATGTGTTTGTGTCAAGTGTTCGTTGGCACTTTTTTGTTTTCCGTAATTCCGTAGAAAAATTTTGTGTCTCGTGGGCGCTCTCGCTCATTGAGTGCGTAACGGTATGGGCACTGAAACTACTAGCGCCACATACCGACGTACTCAAACCCACAAGTCACAAAGTTTTCCTACGGAATTACTGGAATCCAAAGGAATTGGCAATGAACATTTGGCATAATCTTTTCCTTTACCAAAAACTAATAAGTAAGTTCTCTGAAAATTATGGGATTGTTTGTACAACTTTTGTGTCTTCATAATTTATCGAGAAAAAACTTTGCGGCTCGTGGGTACAAATGCGTGGGTATCAAGCATGCGTATTTGGCATGCCGATACCCCTATGCATTTGTCTAGTGGAAACGCCCACGAGCCGCAAAGTTTTTTCTCGACAAATTACAGAAGCACAAAATGTCAAACATCTCTTGACATATTCATCCATCCGCTGTATTATTGTATTACGCACTTAATACAGTGGTACAATTATTAAGTTAATATATGGAAAGGAGGTTTTCTATGTCCTGGAATTTATCAAAGGAACGTCCCATATATATACAATTGGTAGAACAGATTAAGTTACAGATTCTGTCCGGGCACTACCGCCCCGGCGAACGATTCCCTTCGGTGAGGGAACTTGCCACTGAGGCTGCGGTAAATCCAAATACGATGCAGAAAGCACTCGCAGCTCTTGAACAGGAGGGGCTTTTGATTGGTAGCCGGACAAATGGACGAACCGTAACAAGTGATGCATCACTGATTGGGTCCATGCGTGATGAATTAGCGGACGGCATTGTAGAAAACTGTTATCAGGCTCTTGCAAAATTAGGATTTTCAAAAGAAGAATGCATTGCCTGCCTGCGCAAGCAAAGGAAGGAGGATTTATGATTTTATTAGAATCAAAACACATCTGCAAAAATTTCGGTCCTAAACCGGCATTACGCGATGTAAATGTAACAATTGAATGCGGAAAAATAGTTGGGCTTTTAGGTCCAAACGGAAGCGGAAAAACCACTTTTTTGAAATTGATAAACGGTTTGCTCACACCAAGTTCCGGCGAACTTTTTATTGGAGGGGAACGTCCCGGCGTTATTACTAAGCAGCACATTTCCTATCTGCCGGACCAGACAATTTTTCCTAAATGGATGAAAATATCAGACTTATTTTCCTATTATGATGATTTTTTTGTAGATTTTGACAAAAACAAAGCCGAGGAAATGTTAAAACGATTAGACATCGTTGAAAATATGCGTTTGAAACACATGTCGAAAGGAACACAGGAAAAAGTCCAGTTGATTCTGACTATGAGCCGGAATGCAAATCTGTACTGTCTGGATGAACCTATCGGGGGTGTCGATCCGGCAACCAGAGATTACATATTACAGACGATTATTTCGAACTACAGTGAAAATGCCTCTGTGCTTCTTTCCACACATCTGATTTCTGATGTTGAGAGCGTTTTAGATGATGTCATTTTCCTGCAGGACGGCCAGATTCGCCTGCAGTCATCCGTAGATGATATCCGCGAACAGCAGGGCAAGTCGGTCGATACATTATTCCGGGAGGTGTTCCGATGCTAAAAAAATTAATTAAACACGAATTTAAAGATACGATGCGTTTATTTATTCCAATGTTTGGATTCATCGTTGTTTTAACACCTATTTTCAGCTTGATGATGTCTTTGGGCTCACAACCGTATAATGAAAATACAGCCGATGCTCTTTCTCTTGTATTTGGAAGCGGCATCATAGGTTACTGTCTGCTGCTATTTGGCCTGCTCATTGTAACTCAGGTGTTAATTGCCATACGCTTTTATAAGACCATGACTTCCCAAGAAGCATACTTAACATTTACCCTTCCCGCCAAAACAGGCCATCTTTTATTTGCCAAATGGCTGGTTTCCTTTGTGTGGTATATCCTCGCCTGTGGAATTGCATTGATTTCTATGCTTATCGTTGTGTTAATTGCTACACCAATCACGCTGTCAGAAATCATTCATGGCATTGGATTCGTTTTGCAGACAATTAACTTGAGTAATTTTAGTGCACTGATTTTACTGGGGATTTTTATGTTAATCAGCCTCTCGTTCTCAATTTTAATGATGTATCTTTCCATCATGATTGGACAATTAGTACAGACACACCGTATCGCATTAAGCATTGGCGCTTATCTTGGACTTTCTCAGGGATTACAGATTGTTATTTCGTTATTAGCAATCCCATTTGTCCTGATATTCCCTGATGTGATTGACTCCGTCCATGTTGTCCTTTTGCTGTTCTGCCTCCTATATGGAGCTTTGGGAGTCATCTTCTATTTGCTGACTTACTTAATTACAGCAAAAAAATTAAACATTAAATAATACGGATATATTTGCATAAAATGGCATAAATATTGAATATATTGGTATCTTGTTCTCTGAGCCGTTGACATTCTTTATTGGTATTGTACAATGAAGAAAAAAAATGGAGGTATCGCACTTATGAAGCGAAAAATTTACACCCCTCTGTTGTTGACGGCTCTTTTTATGAGCACTCTGTCACAAACAGTTCCGGGTACTACCGCTAATGCAGCAAAAAAGCCAACACTTAGCAAAACAAAAGTTTCGGTTTATACCGGAAAGAAAGCAAAGGTTTCAATCAAAAAAAATGCAAAGAAAACAAAAGCTACATGGAAATTAGGGAACAAAAAAGTTGCAAAAATTGTAAAGCAAAAGAAAACCGGAAAACCATATGCTGTTATTCAAGGAGTAAAAAAGGGAAAGACAACACTTCTTGCACGTTACAAACAGGGAAAAAAAATCCGTAAACTTACCTGCCGCATCACAGTTCTTGCTGCAAAAAAAGCTACACCACAAAAAAATGCGGCTGTCCCATCCAGTACGGCTTCGCCTTCGCAGGCGCCTAATAGTTCTCCCGCTATAACACCGACTCCAGAGCCAACCGCCACTCCTACTCCGACATGGGTTACTACCTGGGGTACAGCAGAAGAAAAATGCGATGTTACATCCAACGCAATGCCTCAAATTGCTTTAGAAGATTCTACAGTAAGACAGGTTATTAAAGTAACTACAACCGGAAGTAAAATCCGTTTTCGCTTAAGCAACCAATATGGCGGAAGGGATGTCACGATTAAATCAATGCACATAGCGAAGCAGGTGAAGGCATCGAATCCTGAAATCAACACCGATACAGATGCCACCGTAACATTCGAAGGAAAAGAAAATTTTATTATTCCAAAAGGAAAAGTAATTCAAACTGACGCTATTGATTTTCCCGTAGAAGCATTGGAAAATGTAGCCATTTCCACTTTTTTTGGTGAAACGCCGACCACAAACATTACCGGACACCGTGGCGCCCGTGCTACAACCTACCAGGTCTCTGGCAATCAAGTTTCAGCCAATACGTTTAGTAATTATAAGAAAACAACCAGCTGGTTCTTTTTAGCAGACGCATCTCTTCTCTCTGCAAATGGAAGTAAAGCGGTTGTCTGTTTTGGTGATTCCATTACCGATGGCTATGGCACCGATGCCACCTACTTGGGCAAAAAACCAGATTCCTACACTCGCTGGGGAGATTACTTTGCCAAACGGTTAAAAGCAAATAAAGGAACCGAAAATGTATCTGTTATAAACGAGGGAATTGGTTCAAATTCCATCCTCGGCTCATACCCAACTGATGCAGGAAAAGACCGATTCAACCGTGATTTATTAGAACACGACGGTGTTGCTTACTGTATAATTTTATTTGGCGTCAATGATTTGGATAAGCTTCAAAATACGGACAAATACAATTTGCTTTTGCCGGAATATCAAAAGATGATTGAAACTTGTCATAAAAACAACATCAAAGTTTATGGTGCACCAATCCTTCCTTTTGGCACAAGCAGTTATTATAGTGAAAATTCAGAAAAAGTAAGACAACTGATTAATCAGTGGATGCGTTCATCCGAGTCTGGCGTAGATGGCATCATTGATTTTGAAAATGCTGTTGCCGATCCGGCAAATCCGCAAAATTTATTAGCCAAATATACAAACAAAGACGATGGCATCCATCCTTATAACGGCTATCAGGTGATGGCAAATGCCATTGACTTAAATCTTTTCCAATAAATACAATTGATAAGTAATATAGAAAAAGGCGTTCGAGATCAACTATGATTCCAACGCCTTTTTTATTCTATTCTTCTGTCGCACCAAATTCACTTAACTGTAACCCTTCATTTCGGTCAAGCGCCGTCTGAACACTCCACGGATGGGTAAACAAAAGAAGTGGTCTGTCATGCAGATCTTTTACCTTCTTTGTATCGGACGTAACCGAAAGTGCCGCTACATCGATATCCTTATTTTCAATCCAGCGTACATGCTCATACGGAAGCTGTTCCATACGGATTTCTACATTATACTCATTTTCCAAACGGTACTGAAGCACCTCAAACTGCAGGACGCCTACAACACCCACAATAATCTCTTCCATGCCGGTATTAAATTCCTGAAAAATCTGAATCGCACCTTCCTGTGCAATCTGTGAAATTCCTTTCATAAACTGTTTACGCTTCATCGTATCCACCTGACGGACTCTTGCAAAATGCTCCGGTGCAAATGTTGGGATTCCTTCAAAGCGAACCGGCGTTTTTCCTTTATACAATGTATCTCCAATCGAGAAAATACCCGGGTCAAAAACGCCGATAATATCACCGGCATATGCCTCCTCGACATGTTTTCTCTCTTGTGCCATCATCTGCTGTGGCTGTGCAAGACGAATCTTTTTGCCACCCTGCACATGCATAACTTCCATGCCTGCCTCAAACTTACCGGAGCAGATACGCATAAAAGCAATTCGGTCACGATGGGCCTTATTCATATTTGCCTGAATCTTAAATACAAATGCCGAAAATTCATCCGAGAATGGGTCTACCACCTCGCCATCGGATGTACGAGGCAGCGGAGATGTTGTCATATCCAGGAAATGCTGCAAAAAGGTTTCTACACCAAAGTTTGTCAGTGCCGAACCAAAAAATACCGGCGAAAGCTGTCCGGCACGAACCTTTTCCAAATCAAAGGCATCGCTTGCTCCATCCAGCAATTCAATTTCGTCAACTAAAATATCGTGGTATTCTTTCGTAATCAAATCATCCAAACCGGCATCCCCAAGACTTGCCTCTACCATCTCTACTTTATGTCCATTGTCCCCCGCAATAAATCGGGAAATGGTCTTTGTGTTACGGTCATACACACCTTTAAAGTTCTTTCCGGAACCAATCGGCCAGTTCACCGGACAAGTGCGGATACCAAGCACATTCTCAATCTGGTCAATCAATTCAAACGGATCCATCGCCTCACGGTCCATCTTGTTAATAAACGTAAAAATTGGAATCCCGCGCATGACACAAACCTTAAATAACTTAATCGTCTGTGCCTCAACACCTTTAGAGCCGTCAATTACCATCACGGCTGAATCTGCTGCCATCAACGTACGGTAAGTATCTTCCGAGAAATCCTGATGTCCCGGTGTATCCAGAATATTGATGCAAAAACCATCATAATTAAACTGCAGAACCGAACTTGTTACCGAAATACCTCTTTCCTTTTCAATTTCCATCCAGTCAGAAACCGCATGTTTCGCCGCTTTTCTTCCTTTTACCGAACCAGCTAGATTAATTGCTCCTCCATATAAAAGAAATTTCTCCGTCAATGTCGTCTTTCCGGCATCCGGGTGGGAAATAATCGCAAAAGTACGTCTTTTCTCGATTTCCTGTCTCTGTGAATCACTCATAAAATCCTCCATTCTGCAGTGAAAAAATACAGCGTCAGCCGTATTTTTCCTGTGCATCTCTTGTAATCTGATGTTACTATATAAGATTTTATAAAACCCGGAGTTTACAAAATCGTGAAAATGTTAGAAAAATAGCAATACATCATTTTATAACATGAATTTTAGTACATAACAACGAATTTGTAAACACAGAAAGGAAAAAGACCGGCTAGAATAAAGCCATAGAAAACAGAGGCCGCAGATATAGCAGACATACGGAAGCGGCAAAATACGGAAAAGTCTGGAGGGTATAAAAATGTTTGGAAAGAAAAAAGAACAGTCTTTGGAGACAAACGGCATTGTCTACCGCCGTGCAAAGACATGGAGGGTAGCGCTTGCAGGATGCAGTTCTGGGATTGGAATGTGTTTTTATGTGCTGCTTGGACTGGCAAGCTATGTGGCAAACGAAGGGTATGGCATTGCAACAGCGGTGGTAGGCATTATCCTGACTGCAACAAGAATCTTAGACGGCGTCACAGATCCGATCATTGCGATCATCATCGATAAGATGAACACGCGGTTCGGAAAGATCAGGATTCTGATGGTGGCAGGATGGCTGATCGAGTCATTGGCAGTCCTGATCATGTACTGCTGGGCGAGTGGAAAGGGACATGGAATCGTGCTGTTCGTGCTGCTCTACTGCCTGTATGTGATCGGCTATACGATGTGCAACGTCACAGCGCAGATCGTTCCGGCGATGCTTACGAACGACCCGAAGCAGCGCCCGATGGTAGGCGTCTGGAGTACAGCTTATAACTATCTGGTGCCGATGATTCTTAACATCGTGATTATGGTGATATTGCTTC
>OLNX01000253.1_pt1 | contig 56503 bp, 56 predicted proteins | sample 1672611 | NCBI WGS metagenome assembly OLNX01 (sample SAMEA3136705, study PRJEB25190) | human gut metagenome | reverse complement strand
AGGTGCTCAAAAAATTTTTTCTCTGATTTTGTTGCACTTGACTTGACAATCTATCACTTTCAATTGCTTGATTTAGTTGTTTGAGTTTACTTTTATTAAATGCAGCTACTGTACTTTCATTTTTGGTGATAAACTGAGAGAAAAGTAAAAGAATAATTACTTTCCATATAGAATTGAAATCAGACAGTTCAAGGTGATTATTCTTTTTTAATGTATAAAATTTTTCATAATCTGTAGCATTAATATACGATAAAACACCTCTTGTGTCCTTGTAATTATTGTTGGATAAGAAAGTTGCATATGCAGTTTTACCCGTTCCTTTTTCCCCTATGAGAAAATACACATTTTCATTTAACAGTTTGTCCAAAAAAGAATTTCTAACAAAAATTTCATTAAAAAACACTTTATCTTTTCGCTTTGAATAATTCTGAGCATCAGAATAACCTAATTTTAATTGTTCAATAGTTTTCATAATTGTAGCCTCCTTTTTGTCTAACAACAATCCTATATACGCTTCCTGTCATCATCGCATTCTGCATACAAAAGCGCCTCATCTTTTTTTATTGATCGTTTATAAGTCCCTCAAAAATATCCTGAATCATTTTGGCAGCAGTATCCTTATCACTGCTTATTTCGTGTGAATATACACCATATGTGTCCATATCCTTACTATGCCCTACGAGTTGTTTGAGGTACCCTTCAGGAAGAGATTTGGTTATCGACACAAAAGTGTGACGTAACTCATATAGTGTGGTTTTAGCAGATAGTTTATTATAATCACGATACTTACGCCATCTTTGATAATATGTTTTTTCAGCAACATTGTCACCATATTCATTTGGAAACACAAAATTAGAAGTTATTCCATTTCGTTTAAGCATTTCCTTTTGGTCGTTAAGGACTTGCTGTGAAAAATCGGTTAATTGAAAACTTCGGCGAGCATTATCATTTTTGCCTTTAGTCACTTCACCATAAACATTAATTGAACGCTTTAAGTTAACATCTTTTCCTTTTATATCTGACCATTTCAAGCCGATAATTTCGCCCGGTCGCATTCCTGTCAATACTTGGAATCGATATGCGTTAATATAAATATCATATTGCTCTGAACCTTTTCTTAGTGTAACATCAGAAAGAAAAAGCTTTTTTACATCCTCAGGCTGTAAAATGGCTTTTTCTTTTGTTGCTGCTCCCTTGGGTATGCTCAGATTTTCAGGAAAAAGAGTAGTGTACTTATTCATACGGCAAAATTTAAGCCACGATGTCATACACCCTTTTATATTCTGCAATGTTTTCTTGGACAAACCCTTGTTATATGCAAAGTTAATTATACTTTGAAGATGCTGCTCGTTGAGTGCTTCGATTTTGAGCCTGCCGATCTTTGGGTTTATCCAATTATTGATATAGTATTCATATTGAATATAATGCGATTTGGAAGTAGTCAATTTAAGCTGCTCGATATACTCAGCCGTTGTTTTTTCAACATTCAGACGAGTATTTATGACATTTTCATCAAGCCAGGCATCAGCTTTGGCATTAGCTTCACTCTGCCCTGTTCTTCCGTGAGTGCTGCTGTAAAATGTTTTTCTCAGTCCGTCTTTTTGAACTTTTATCTGCCATCTGTTGTACTTTTCCATCCACACAGCTGTGTTAGTACGTTTCATATATATCACTTTCTATCATTCCCCAGTGGGGAATTTTTTTATCATCGAAGCTGCAACGGAGGGTTAGTCAGTATACTGTTGAATAATTGCTGATATGGGATTTTATCTGATAATAACGATATGGTATTGATTCTTTTGTCGGCATCTTTGGAGGAGGCTCCGCAATGATATATTTGTTCTGTTGGTAAACCGAGGTCAATGGCAATATATCTGTCGTGAAATGCTCCCATTGTTTTTTGAAATCAACGTTAATACCATATTCCCTTTTAAAATCATTATACTCTTGTTGTGATAAACCGGGGCCAAGATTGTCGCTGAATATAGATATTTTTATGGAATTATTTACATCTATCAGAAGATGTAAGGTTTTTAAACCTATGTAGTTATCAATAATGAATATAGTGGATTTTGCTTGAGCATATATCGCCTTATACGCAATACCTGCTTCTACCATTTCACCTTTACAAATAAGATATTGACCTTGGTTTTCTGAGAAACCAAAGCTCCTAATTATTTCAGGCAAATCGCTTTTAGAAATCATATTATCTCGTAATTCAGCAATAGCCAAAGTATTCTGATTAGTTTGTACCAAGAGATTATCTATTATATGGCTTCCAAGCATATTTTGATTCGAATATAAGTAGTCCTTCATTGATTTGAAAATACGAATCAATTCTATACTTTGTTTGACAGCCAATTCGCCTTTTAAAACACTCATTAGCATATAAATGCCTTGTTCTGTAAAGGCATGGGGATTATATTTTAGGTTATGACCTCTTGACGTTGTAGTGTTCAAGGTCACATTTTGTGACCTTGAACATTGAAGAGCTTTTTCATCGGTAAGTTCAAACATAAAATCACTTGGAAAACGCTCTATGTTTCTTTTTACCTGTTGATTAAAAGCTTTGGTTTCATACCCATAGATTCGTGCTAAATCATAGTCTATCATAACCTGTTATTCTCGGATTATGTAAATCTTATCTTTTATTGTATCTTCACTAATTATAGAAAGATCCGTATTTGTTTCCAATTCAGTCGATACACTCATATAATCAGTCCTTTTTTTCCTTTTCCAAGGAATTTAGTTTCTCTTCGGAGAAATTTGGCTTTTTTCGTCTATTATAATTTAGTTTAAAAGCTAATATATCATCTGAAAGTTCAATATCTTTAGGCTCTATAGAAATATAGTCAATATGATTTAATTTATATAGCCTTTCCTTTTCATTTCTATTATCTTCATACCCTTTATCGTTAATTCCCCAATACTCAATATATAATCGCCTGCTTGGCACATAAAAATCAGGAATTTTATATACTAATCCTTCGTCCTCTGTGTAAAGCGTGAGTAAAGGCTCATAAGCGTGTAAATATGAATTGTGGTATAACCAATTATCTATTTTTTGTTCTCTTTCTGACCTAACATAATGACCATCGTCGCAGCGAAATTTCAAAGGGGTTTTCATATTTTTACGATACTCATTAGTATATGCAATAGGTTCTAAATGACAAGAACATCCTTTGGTGACATAATAGAATTTTCCACAATGTTCGCATAGTTGAATTTTGCCATTTTTCTTTAACTCATTACAGTTTGAGCACAATTGGAATGTATCGCCACAGGGGTTACCGCAAAGTTGACATTTTTTGGTTAGTTCCATTTTTTTATCCTTTAAATTTTCGTGATAATAAAATCACTTTCAGCGTTTTACATCTGAAAAAAATCATTTATCTGTTGTATTGTAATTTTCATTCAATAAATCAATTATATCTGCAATAGCTCGATGCCTTTCGGCTGGGGATAACTTAGAAAGGAGAGTAATAATTTCCTGTTCAGCACTGTCGCCAATAATAACTGTTCCATTCCTTACAGCTTGTACACCATGGTTATCACCGCCGATATATGCCTCTGTATTCCCAATATTTGGATTATCAGTTCTGCCTAAAAGAAAGTCAACAAAGCAATTTAAATAATCAGCAATTTTGGCTATGTTATCACTTTTGGGTAAAGATCCACCTGATAACATTGATGATAAGGCGTTTTTACTTAAACCACATTCCAATAACATTTGTTTTATGACCACGTTTTGCTCTTTAGAACGATCTTTTATTCGATTAGCAATATCCTTGGAACTATACACAAAAATCACCCCCAATAAAAAGCAGTTTGTACAAAATTCCAAAACTTTGGGATATAATATTGATAATAAATTATTTAATAACATTATTTGTTATTATTAAAATACAGATATATTTATTATAAACCTTTATGTTACAAAAGTCAACATTTTTTTGAGGCAAGTAAGTTGAATAAATATTCGGTATGGGATTACCAAAATAATCAAATTCGTATTTTAAAAATAAATAATGAACCTTGGTGGATACTTACATACGTATGCAAGGTATTAGAGTTATCAAATCCCTCACGGGTTGCAGAAAGACTTGATGATGATGAACGGTCTAACTTTGAGTTAGGTCGTCAGGGAAAGGGAATCATTATTAACGAAAGCGGTTTATACAGCGTAATACTGCGTTCAGACAAACCACAGGCAAAGTCATTTAAACGCTGGGTAACTCACGAAGCTTTGCCATCAATAAGGCAAACAGGCTCATACAGCACACTACAAGCACCTGTGAGCGATTTTGACAGCTTGTCAAGGAGAATGAAGCGTTGGAGAAAGAAGCTCTCCTGCGGCGTGTAGATGCCTTAGAGACTGCATACCAAAATGAAGATGATTATGGCAGCAAATGCTATAGATCAGTAGGGCAGGTTCCGGCACATATCATCGCAGCTCTTAATGTTATGATAGACAGCGGACAAACTATTGGTTTTATGCTTGATTTCCTTGAAGATAACCATATATGGCTGTCTAATAAAACGCTTAAAGAATACATCAGAAAAAGAAAGGCGGATAAATGTGGATATTAACACAGGAAGAACAATAAAATCAAGGCTTGCTGCACTGGGAAAAACACAAAAGGATCTGTTTATGGAACTTAACAGCAGGGGAGCTAAGCTCAGTACCATTCAGCAGCTGTATCAGTACACCAATGGTTACAACGTAACATATAAATCTCAAGTTATTTTGGCTGCTTCGCTGAAAATAATTTCCGAATGGGAAGAAAAACAGAGATAATAGACAAGTTATGTGTCATATTCTTATCAGAAGAGGTGATTTAATGAGTTATGAGTTATCTGTTGAGTCTGTTGACTATAAATTTGATGAAAACGGCAGAAAAATCAAGGTTACGGTTGGCTATACGTCATCAGGAACGAAAGTGATCATTGAAGAACCGGAGCATTCTGAAGAAGAAATGATGAAAATATTTGAAAATATGATGCTTAATGGGGGATTTGAGATTCTCGGATACGATCCGAAATCCATTAAATCATATGTTATTACATAATCGGGATTACTCCTCACCTTTAAGGGTAATCGCTCCTCACCTTTTTCGGCATTAGTCCTCACCTTTGAAAGCAATTACTCCTCACCTTTTCGGGCATTGCTCCTCACCTTTGGGTAATTGCTCCTCACCTTTAAGTCTGCAAAGCCGCTTGGCAAAAGGGTTTGTGGATTCCGTAAACAAGCTTAATAACAAGTATATAAACAAGATTGTTATAAACAAGCTAACTAACAACAGCCAGATTGACTGTTGGTTATCAGAAAAGAAGTGAAAAAATGGCTGAAAAAAAAGAACACATTATTGAGATGTCTCATAGGCTCAATCTTATGCGTTCGGAAAAGTTTTGCACCAATGAGCTTAAAGTGCTTGATAAATATATGTCACGAATCAATCCGAGAGATAAATCTACACGAAAGGTTGTTTTCACTCTTAAAGAATTTCAGAAGGATCTCGGAATAAACGATTTGCGGTACAAAACATTGAGAACGAATGTTGAAGCTTTACTCGGAAGATGTGTTTTTTTACCGAATGCAGAAACCGGTGAGTTTATTGCTTTTCAGCTTTTCAAAGAGGTCGAGCTGAAAAAAGATGATGTAAAAGGTTGGATAGTTACTCTTGACTGTCATGACAGAGCTGTGGATTTGTTCTTTGACCTTGCCAAAGACGGATATTTCTGTAGAAAACTTAAATATAGTATGCGGCTTAATTCTGCAAATCAGATAAAGTTCTATATGCTGATGAAGGAATACGAGGGCGTGGGTAAAAAGAAAATAAGACTGGCAGAGCTTATCGACTGGCTAAAGGTAAATCCTAATATGCCGTGGAAATATTTCAAGCGTGATGTAGTCGATATATGTCAAAAGGCGCTGACGGAGCTTACCGATATTACATTTACATATGAATGTAAGAGAAAAGGGCATTCTTATGAATACATAACTTTTTTTATAAAACCGAATAATCAGGAACAGATGATGTTAGATGATTATGAAAATGATGAAGCTGACATTGCCTCACAGGAAATGGAAAATATGACAGAGAAAGAATTTAGATACAGCAATGAAAACATCGAGTTTTTGGCAGAGGCGTGCGACAATTCTTTCTCGGAAGATGAAATGCAGATCATTTACAGCATTATTGTTAAGAAAATACCAAACCATAAAGATCAGTTGGCAAGGTTTGACTATCTGCTTCTTAAATACAAGGAACTTAAATACAGAATTTCACGTACAGATCTTCCGCCGCTTAAATCAAAATTCAAATACTTTAAGTTTATGCTTGAAAGTGACATTCAGGAGGAATAGTAAAATGACTAATTATTTTGGAAAGGCAAGATTGATAAAAATTTTTTATCAATATATCTCGGATCGCTCTGAATATTTAAAGGCTTTTATGAAAGCGGTAAAAGAATACGGCAAGGATATTATGTTTGAATACAGAAAACATAACGGCTCTGAGTGGCTTAATTGTCATAATGATGGAAGTCAGTTTGAATTATATGCGACCGGAGGAAAAAATAAAATCCTTACTATGGAAGAAAAGAAGTATGATGAAAAGCAGGAGAATTATATTAAGGTAAAGCGAATATTAAGCTATTATGATAGTAAATTTTCTCCTTATCCCGAAAATAAAGATAAATCATTGGACTGTTATTCAATTTCAAAAAAGAAAGGTAATTTAAAGTCTGATGCGGTTGGACTTAATGAAAAAGATTGTGATGTAATATTTCTTGATACTGAAACAACAGGTCTCGATGCCGATACCGATGAAATTTTGCAGATATCAATCGTGAACAATAATGGTGATATCATTCTTGATAGTTATATTCGTCCTGAGCATAAAACGGAATGGACGGCAGCTGAAGCTATAAATCATATTTCCCCACAAATGGTAAAAAATGCTCCATTGATGTCTGATATAGCACCGCTGATATCAAAAATAATGTCCGGAGCTAAAGTAGCTGTTGCATACAACATTGACTTTGACTGGCATTTTATTTCCAAGGCACTTGAAGAAAATGGCTTTGATTTTGAAAATGATATGCCTGAGCTTAGATGCTGCATGAAAAAATTTTCAGAAATATACGGCGAATGGGATAGCGAAAGGTTGAGATATCGGTGGCAAAAGTTATCAACAGCGGCTTCCTATTATAATATTCCGTGGAGAGGTCAGGCTCATGGTTCACTTGCCGATACTTTCATGTGCAGAGATGTTTGGAACAAAATGAATGATGACTGAAATATCCATAATACTCATAGGACTGCTGCTTTGCGATTTTCTTACAAATGATAGGCTTAATTAAAAGGAGAAGCAAGCTACGATGAAAAAGGCAATAAATTTCTCAGATCTGACGCAATGCCCGTTTTGCGGATGTAATGGTTTTTATGTTCGACAGCACGCAGAGGGAACCGTAATATATCATCATTCCTTTGATGGTTCTGAATCTGATAATAATGATATGTATAATGATCTCAATATTACAGGCGGCAAAAGAGCTTATTGTTCTCAGTGCAATAAATTTCTTGGAAATTGTGAAACCAATAAAATCAGTTTGCCGGCTTTGAAAGCTCTTTTAAAAAATGAGGAGGAAGAAGAAATTGGCAAGTAAATGTACTTTAGAGGATTTAAAGGAAAGCGAGCTTGAACTGCTTGTTCCGCAAATGGTTGCAGATGTACTTGGAACATCTGCAAAGACCCTTATACAAACAGCAAGAAATGCTCCTGATAGTTTAGGTTTTCCAGTCATTAAAATAGGAAAACGTGTAAGGATCCCGAGGCGTGCATTTATTGATTTTATGTTGGGAAGTTCAAAGAAGGAGTAACGAAATATGGAAAAAGTAATTTTAATAATTATTTTGCAGTGCAGCTTGGCAGGTCTTAAATACTACTTTCAGCTGTTTTATAAAGCATACAAAAAAATTGAAGAAGAAAACAAGTACAGCGAACCTGACGAAACAACATCATCTGTAAAAACGCATCATTTTAATAAAAAGCAAAAATAATATTTTTCTGCCAGACTGCTGTTGAAAAAGGTAGATACTTTTCTCCGTAAACGGTTGTTTGCAAGGCTTTTGGTGGACGGAAGCGGGTGGTGGCTTAATAAATAGCAAGCATAGAAAAGTAGGCCTACTTTTCGGGTTTCGGATCAGTTGACCCGAAAATAGGGATATCTCCCTAAAACCCGAGATATTTGTAAAAGGATAAATGCAATATGCCAATGAAAAAAGGAAACAAAGAGAAAAAAGTGTATTTTTCTCCAAGAGAATGGGAAATTGTTTGCAGACATTCTGAGAAATTGGGAATGAGAACAGGAACCTATATTCGCACCATTTCTGTTCAAGGCAGCATAAAGGTTTTTAATCTCAAAGAGCTTTCTGATGTATATAAGGCCATGAACAGGATCGGCGTGAATATCAATCAGATATCGACTGTCGCAAACAGCACAAAATCAATTTATCAGAAAGATATTGAGGATTTGCAAGAAGAAATAAAGCAGCTTAGGCTTGTTGTTGAGGACTGGCTTTCGCCGCTTCAGTCGGAGGAGCTGTTGTAATGTGCCTATAGTAAAATACGTTGCGGTTCATACTACTCCATTGTCTAACATTGAGTATATTCTGAATGGTGACAAAAATGACGAAATGAAATTTGCAACAGGAATAAATTGTACTGCCAATCCTCAGGAGGCGTATGACGAGTTTCGCAGAACATTCGAGATATGTGCAAAGGAAAGATTTTTCAAATCTGAGATTGTCGCAGACAAGGACAAGTCCGAAAAACCAAAGCAGAAAGAAAAGGTGCGTATTCATCATTACATACAATCCTTTTCCCCGGATGAAAATGTCACTCCTGAGGAAGCTCATCAGATCGGTATTGAATGGGCGAAAAAGGTTTTCGGAAATAATCATCAGGTCATCGTGAGTACACACGTTGATAAGGATCACATACATAATCATTTTGCGGTGTGCCCATATAATCTGAACGGAAAACAATGGTATGCAAATTACAAGTCGCTTATGAAAGTGCGGAAGATTTCAGATGCTATTGCACTTGAACACGGTCTGCATATTATTGAAAGCCCCAAGCACAAAAATACGATGAAGTATAATGAATGGCTTACACGAAAAAACGGCACATCATGGAAACAGATGCTTTGCAATGATATTGACAAAATTATTCTGGATAAAAACGTAAAAAATCTTCAAGACATTGAGATGAAGCTTTCAGAGGAAGGATATGTTGTGCATCAAGGTAAGTATCTTTCGATAAAAGCGCCAAAGCAGAAATATGCGATTAGAAGTTTTCGTCTGGGAGATGGGTATTCCATACCTGACTTGGAATATCGTATTTTGCATAAGGATAAAGAAATCAGTCCTGCTGCTATTGAACGCCTATCCGGTATCCAGAGAGAATATGCAATATGTATGCGCCAGATGCAGATAAGCATTTTTATAAAAAAAGAAAAGAAAACTACATATTCAGATTTGAGGAAAAGTGCAGATCTGCTTAATTATCTAAGCTTAAATAATATAACATCTGTATCAGAGTTTGAAAACAAGCTTAACTGTGCAGCTGAAAAATATCAATCATTATCAGATAAGCATGATGCGCTTGCAAAGCAAATAAATGCTATGGAAAAAATAATAACAGACGGCGAAAGCTATCTTGCACTGTCATCCGCTGACTTTCTTACTTCAGAAGAAAAAGTAATGTATAATAAGGTTTCTTATGTTGAGGCAAGCGGAATAACCGACAGGGATGATTTGAATGCGAGAAAATCCAAATTAGCAATAATCAAAAACGAGTTAAGCGATACTGCAAACCAATTAGAGCTGTTTAAGTCAGAAAGAGATACTATCGCCGCTAATTATGAGACGTATTTAAAAAACATGTCAAATCCTTCATATGCACCCCACCAGGATTATCAGCTTGAGCCGCAGCCCGAAGAGAAACTTTATATAAGAAATAATGAACAGGAGGTAGAACGATAATGTCAAGCGATTATAAGAAAACACAAAACATATTTCCGCATCCGAAGCGTGATGATTTGAAAAAGTTAACTGCTAAAGGCTGCATTTGCATAGCAGATCAGGTGAAAACTAACACAGCATCCAACGATGACTTTGGCAACTACACTCGGGAAGTTGTGATCGTAATACTGAAGGAACTTGCAAACAGCATGAGTCCTGACGAAAGCCTCGACGAATGTTTCAGGAGGATAAAACAATGGAATTTAATGCAATAAACGGAGTTATTTTAATTGAGGAAGTTTGTAAATTTCCTATAGCATTACTAATTGTTATTCTGGTAATTTATATTACAGGCTTTTTAGTCACTAAAAATATCGGCACAAAGAAAGAGACATCGTGGTTAGATATAATTATACTGATTAGTGTATTATTTATTATGGGATCTACACTCTATGAGCTGCTCTATGATCCTCTGCATTTAAAAGCTCCAACCGGCGAGTATAAGGTAATTACAACTCAGGATGTGGATATGACTGAGTTTGAAGATACGTATGAGATTACGAATTATAAGGATGGAGTTTATACGGTACGAATGAAAGGAGAACAATAATCATGGCAAAATCAAATTTTGAACCATACGCATATCTTTACGATAATGGATTCTTTGATCCGATAGAAGTGATAGTTGATGATAATGAAATACGTGTTCCGGAAACGATTGTGCCGGAAAATATTTATTATACTCCTTCCAAATCGACATCAAAAAATAGTAAACCAGACAAATATGAAAACTTTTTAAAAAGGCTATACGAAATATGGAGGTATGGTTGTGATGGGTTGGAATTTGTCCAAAAAATATGGTTGCCTACTCTTCTGATATGTCTAATGGCCGGTGCAGCAGATGCAAAATACTTAAAAAGCAATCCGAAATACTTAATAATCCTGATTATAATATTTTCAATTATTTCACTTATTACAATAATATATGCGATATGGGATATGAATGGCGGTAAAATGCTAAAATCACTTTTGCTGAAGAATCAGGGGCTTTGTAAAAACCAAACATTATATACTTTAAATTTCAATTATGACGTTATACCTGTTAAACTTTACGATATTTATTTGGAAGATAAGAACGATATCCTGTTTACCTGTACAACGTTAATTGGCTTAGAGGATAATTGCCTGCAAAAATATATTACCTTAAATAATGACGAACTGTTTTTAACAACGGAACAGGCGTTAGAGCAGCTAACTGTCATTCAGTCACGCCAGATCAGCACATTGACTGATATTTTGCAGGATAAATCAACTACTTTCTTGAATGGAAAATCTTTCAGAAAATATGCTGCGCTGTATTATAAGAAACAAAACGTAAGTTCATCAATATTTGATACAAGGCATGACCATATTGCTATTTATGATTTTCTGACAACCAAAGATAGCCTCATTAAATTCTGCAAATTTATAAAAGAAGCAAAATTTGAAAAAGCAGTAGCGGAGCAGAAAAAAAATGCACAGGCTGAAAAGGAACGAGCTATCTTAAATGATGCGCTAAGTTCATTAAATGTGAGAGGAGGTGTTTAAAATGGACGCAGACGAGATAATAGCTAAAATTTTGTTTGGACTGATAAAAGTTGCAATAATATTTGCAATATGTGTAAGAATAGATCTTCATTCTCAGGAAATTGATATGCGCAGCGGAGTGGTTTGCGATAAGCAGATCGTTCATCATACTTTTAATGATTCTAATGAGTATGTTATCACCATATCTAAACCTGCAACCGGGATTATGTACAAGTACTTACCGAAAGATGTAAAAACTGATTTTTCCGTCAGCCCCGAAATTTACTGTAAATATCAGGTCGGAGATGAGTTCGATTCTACCACAGAAATATGGTGATAATTCCCCAGTGGGGAATGGAAAGGAGAAGTAAATGAATGACGTAAATTTTTGTCATAAGCTTTACGATGACATAATGAAAATATATAATGATACATCTGCATATCGAGTAACAACATATGAAGATAATCCCTTCAAGGCTCAAATTGAATATATTCCTGTTGGTTTTAATGACCTCATAAACCACATCACAGCATTAGACAGTATTTCTTCATGTGTCCAATTCGATTTAAAAGAATCTGTATTCCTGTTAAATATAGAAGTTTGTACTAAAGAAACAGGAGATTGTTATCTTATAATACACGTTTACAGTAAATTGAAAACTGTCTGCTATGATTTATCCTCCAAAGACTGGAATCTTAAAACTGGAAATATTCAAAAGAAAATATTCATTTTTTCCGAAAAAGATGTGTATTCTATGAGTAATACAAATCACAGGTATTACCCGACAAACCTCAAGGATTTAAGCATATTCCCGAAAGAACTTATTTCAATATTAGTTTCTCGGTTTAATGATACAGATACATATATATTGAAAGATTTTATTACAGACAATTTTTTCCCTCCCGTCAGACTTAACGAGATTTGCTTGTATCACAACAAAAAAGATTATCTTGAAAAAACATTCAAGTTAAGTTTACCTAAATCGGTAAACAAATTACCGTTGAATCAATCATATGCCGTTTGCTGTGCTTTAAAATATATAAAGCCCGAACAACAGCAGCTTATATTTACATTAAAATATGATTTTGATGCAAAATATAAGAAATATAACATTACCAAACGCAAACGTGAATCCATTGCTGCAAACTATTTGAAATCGCTTCTGTCTGCAAGATTGGTTGATATTAACCAATCTGTTTTAAATGATTATATTGATTTTTCATTACAGCTATGCAAACCTGTTGATATACTTGCAGGAAAAAAAAGGATCGTAAAGTTGCATAACGAAATAACAGATGAAATCATAGAAAAATCCAACAAGCTTTCAAAAATAACAATTCCCGAAACGCCATTAAAATATCTGAAACTTCCAAAAGAATTTGTGTTGCTTAAATCACAAAAGGCGTTAATCAATGAAGGAAGAATCAATCATAATTGTGTAGGCGCATACGGTCAAGATATCATATCGGGGAAATGTGTGATTTATTCCGCAAATATTCAGAATGAACATCTAACGATAGAAATTAAATTCATAAAAATAAAGAACGAATATAAATTCTATGTAGCTCAATGCTATAAAGCGTGTAATATACCCTGTTCTCCTGATATACTGGCATATGTAAGAGAATGTTTGGCTAAATGTTCTGATAAAGCTATTAAAAAATATATAAAAGCAGTAAAGAAAATGAAGCATTCCCCAGTGAGGAATGGAAAGGAGGCAAAATGAGCAGTAAGTATTTATCTGGAACATTAACCTCCGGTTGTTTTGCAACAAATCAGTATGGAGAAGATGTAAGGTTGGTTGCAATATGCAGTGATTGTAATGATGGTCCTATTTGAAGGTAACTAAAAATGAAGTATAACGAGAAAATATTATCAAGAGAAAAAATGAGGGCTTTTCTGCAGCTTCCACCGGGGATTTGGAAGCGCAATTATACGATAAGCTTCTGCATCTATGAAAATAAGCCTCATGTAGTGATAGCTTTTTTTAAGGATTGGAATATGGTTGCTTTTAGAATGGAACCTGCGGAGCATTTTGTAGCTGATGAGCTTGTGGAACTTTTCAAGATTCATACCTATGAAGGAGGCACTATAGATGATAATTGGTACGAAACTTTCAGCAAATGGGTAAAGCAGATACCGTGAACTTTAATCAGAAAATTATAAATAGAAAGGAATTGATCATATGAAAAAAGCATTGATTGAGGCTATCCTGGAGAATAGAACAGCGGACAAAACGGTTATTGATGTTCTGAACGGACTCCCTGATGAGGCGTATAATGAGCTTAAATACATAAATGAACACATCTTGGAAAATGGTGCTGATTGGGCAACAAGGCAGCTTCAGAATGTGATCCGCAAATATTTAAGTGATGATGAGAAGCTTATGCAGCTCATAGATGAAGACGAGCGCCGGAATACATGATGATATAAAAAAGCTGCACTTATATAAAAGGTGCAGCTTACTTTGAATATGTTGGCTATAAGTCTTATTTATCCTTGCTTTTAGGAATAATATCTGATAAATCTGAAAGAAAATCTACAGTTTTTGATGCTATAGACTTTTTATGCTTGATTTCTTTCTCAGAATACCCTATGCAAACAAAATCTATGACTTTATTTATTAGGCTTTTTATAAATAAAAGGATCAGGGCAGAAAGTAAAAATTGAATAATATATGGTTCAAAAATATCAAAACAATTCTTTATTGAAGTCTGTATAGATTCTGATATAGCTTGTGTAATGACATCGTTGTCAATCATAATAATTTAAAGTACACCTCCTTCGATTAAATGTAGTCATAGGTTATGGTATTGTAATCTTGTGAAAAATATGTGGTAAAATAGTGCTTATGAGATGAAAAAGCTACTTTTTTGCTGCTTTTTCCTTTTCCATCTCAATCATAAATCCATCACGCTCCAGAAGAGCAATCACGTAAGAATTTAGGCTGAATCCCCGGTGTGCAGCCTGAGCCTTATATTTGTCCTTGGCCCCCTTTTCGCAGCGCACTTTGAATTCGTCAAGCGTGGAAAGATATTTTTTGTTAGCCTTTAATTGAGCGGTTGTTTGCTTCACGGCGAATCACTTCCTTATCAATTTCCTATATTATAGCACACAAAGCATATGTGTGTACACATATATTTCCCACAAAAAAAGAAAAATAAATTTGTGTATTTTTGCCCTTGATATGTGGGGACACATATGATATAATATAGACAATAAAGAACTTCCCCAATGGGGAAATGCCAAGATCAGGACATGAAAGGATACGATATTATGACAACACTGTTACTTATACCCGTCAAGCTCATCGCAAAGGCTCTGCTTTATATTCTGTCCGCATTTATTTGCGTAATAGCGTGGGTCATAGGACTTCCGGCAATGATTTTTAGAAATCTCTGTGCTATTATTGGCGGTATATCAATAATAGCATTAACCATCATGCTCGTGATTGGGGCAGCACCTAATACAGTAAATTTCTTCCTTTGCTATGGAGCTTCCATAGGCGTTATACTCATTCCTATGATTCTTATTGAAATTATGAAAGCTTGCTTTTGTATCCGAGGTCGTCTGCTTGGCGCTGCGGATAATATACAACTGATTGGATAACAGGAGGATGGCAGCATGAATATTGAAGATAACATAAAGATTCAGCAGGCTTTTGTACAAGCACGAATTGAATATGCAGCCGCTGAGGAAGAAAGGCAGAAAAAGATTAAGGAAAAGGCTCACGCCGCATTGATTATACGTCAACAGCAGGCAGCAGAGCGAAAGGCTTTAATCGACAGAATAAAGAGCGATCCTGACCGTATGAAAAAAATGGAAGGGTATGCTTTTGAAGTATCAAAGCCAAAATACAACTTATAATTTGGAGGTCGTTACTATGGAAGAAATGAATATCAAGACATTGGCAAGCGGCAAATATGCAATGCAGAGAAGAAGTGCGCTTGAAAGCAACTCACCCGAAGAAATTGAGCGTATGCAGGAAGATGGCACACTGGAAGAACATCTTGCGTATGTTCAGGAATGCGTCAGCAACTATGTTGATATCTGCGTTGACAGGTATAAGCAGACCGAAGAATACAAGCAGGCGGAAGCTGCTGATCCGATGGAAGCAATGAGATTGCTTAATATGACCGTTCTTGAAGCGGAGGAAGCTGCTTACAGATCATGGATAGCAATAGACGCATATGAAGAGGAGGACGATGAATAATGAAGATCATAGCTATCGCCAATCAGAAAGGCGGAGTAGGCAAAACCACAACAGCGGTGAATCTTGGCACTGCTCTTGAGCTTTCGGGAAAAAGGGTGCTTCTCATTGACCTTGATCCGCAGGCTAATATGTCTGCATATCTCGGATTTGAGGACGATGACAAAGCGACTATGAGTGACCTCGTAATGACAACGGCGAATAACTTTACGATGGGCGCTCAGAAGCGTGAAATGCCCTCTATGGACGAATGCGTTCGATACAGTGAGATCAATAAGGTACATTTCATTCCTTCTGATATAGGTTTGGCATATGCCGATGCGTGTATGATGCAGGCGGCTCAGAGGGAAAGCGTACTGAAATTCATTCTTTCAGACAAGGCAATACAGGAATATGACTATGTTATAATCGACTGTCTCCCCTCTCTCGGAATACTGCTCATCAATGCCCTTACTGCTTCAGACGGTGTGATAATTCCTGTTCAGACACAGAAATTTGCACTTGACGGACTGGATATGCTCAGTGAGATATATAATCAGGTAAAGGAAACTATCAATCCAAAGCTTGATATAACCGGAGTTCTTGCCACAATGGCTGATAACACAAATATAAGCCGCTCGGTTGTTGAGAAGCTTACAGAACGGTACGGCAATAAGATGTTTTGCACACAGATACATAAGTCGGTCGAAGCAGCCAACAGCTCAGAACGTATGAAGTCTCTTTGCCTGAACAAGACAAAGCTTGGAGAGGAATACAAAGCGCTTGCTACCGAAATAATGAGCCGAACATAAATATTCCCCACTGGGGAATAACAGGAGGCGATAAAATGCAGACATACATCTGTAAATGCGGAAAAACCTTTGAAAAGCCAACAAACGCTGATACCACAGGATATGTGCTTCAAAACTTTTCACCACAGCATGAGTGTTACGGTTGTCCGTATATTGTTACGGTGAGAGACTGGGTTACACAGAAAATTATCAAACAGGAATGCAGGGCTACACCTAAAATACGATACCGCTCATTTACGGATATAGGAACTGATGATAAAGATTTTAGGACTTGCTATCTTTATTCTCTTGACCTTGTATTTGTTAAAAGAGTCCTTAACTTTGTAAACAGCCTTGAAGGAGCGGAGAACCATACTCACACCATTCCTGATACATGGCGTGCAGCTGATTTTGAAAACAGCGGCCTGGCAAAATTCTTTATCAGCTTTCAGAAAAACAAGAAAGGAACTGCCGCACGGAGAGAAGTGATGCAGACGTTCTTCAATGCAGACGGTTTTCGTAAGAATACTTCAGAAGAAGGCGAAAAAGATATCATTTTACAGCGTATCGAAATCGCCAAAGAAAATGCACTGGGCAGATGTGAGCCAGAAAAAACGGAGGAAAAGATTATGAAATTTGATGTTACGAGTATGCTTTCAAGCATACCTGCTACAGTGAAAACACTGTCTGTACAGGAAATCCCCATTGATTTGCTTGTCCCCTACGGCAAACATCCATTTACACTTTATACGGGCGAAAGACTTGACGATATGGTGCAGTCCGTTAAAAACAATGGCATACTTACTCCTATTATAGTGCGTGATGCGGCAGGAAAGTATGAGATTTTGGCAGGACATAACCGCACCAATGCCGCAAAGATCGCAGGGCTTACAACTGTTCCTGCCGTTGTAAAAACCAATCTCAGCGATGAAGATGCCGAGATGTATGTTATCGAAACCAATCTCATGCAGCGTGGATTTAAGGATCTGTGTACATCAGAGCAGGCGGCTGTAGTAGCACTCAGACACTCAAAAATGTTTGATGAAGATAAGCTTAAAGCTATTCATGATGAGCTTGGAGCTATGGAAGCAGGAGCAGAAAAGTCAAAGGCAGACAGCAAGCTTGCTATGGTAGGTGAAGAATACGGTTTGTCGAAAAACACTATCGCTCGTCTTATCAGAGTTAATAAGCTGATCTCCGCCTGCGACAAATATAAAATCGCTATTGATACTAACAGGCTATCTGTCAGAGCAGCTTGTGAGCTGTCTTATATCAGATCCGTAACAGCCCTTAATGCCATATTTGAAAAGTATAAAGAGTTTGTTGTGATTGACAACATCTGGAATGATGGTGTCAAAATTGACATAAAGCTTGCGGCACAACTCAGAGATATGTTCGAAGGCTTTGACGGCACACAGGAAGCTGCCGAGCTTGCAATAAGAGCGATACAGAAAGTCGAAAAGCCCTCAAGGCCTAAATCATATAAGCTTTCGGCAGACACTTATAGCAAATATTTCAATGACAATGACACCGAGGAGCACATAAATTCGGTTATCCAAGCAGCACTGGAACAGTATTTCCGTGAGAAATAAGTTGACAGTGAAATAATGATATGATATAATGTTTAAGATATAATCAATATCTTAGCTGACCATGCTACAAGATTTCAGAGTAAGGAGAACATCTATGACTAAAACAAAATTTATTGCAGTAGCAGCTGCTGTGTTACTGACCACCATGGCAACTGCCTGCGGAGACCAAAAAGCCAATACAGATACATCTTCATCTGCTGTAACTACTTCATCAGTATCAGAGTTGGAGAACACGGAAGCAACTCCCAAAGACATTACAGCAATAGATCCGTTTGACGGGTTAAATGTTGTCTTTAATGGTGATAATGGCAGCGGAACGGTGGAAATGGAATATACCGGTAATAATGCTTTTATTCGGGATAATGTAAGATTCCATTGCGATTCTCCGAACTCGACAAAACTTTCTAACGGAGATGTAATTTCTGTTTCAGCACGCTGTACTCCAAAAGATCTGCAGGAAAACAACCTGGAATTATCTTCCACAGAAAAGGAATATACAGTAACTGAACTTGGCGGATTCGTTGAAGTACCGGATGGATATGATTTCTCAGAAATAGATGCCATTATGGAAGACGGCTTCTTAAGAGGCAAATGGGAAAATATGTGCGGCATAGGTAAGATCATCAATGACGTATCTGAATCAGATGCAATAGAATGGCAGATAAATGACCGGTCATACACCTTATATGAGAAAAAATTATATCTGAAAAATAATAACCCCGTTCCAAATTACTATTATATATTTTATAAATTGGACTTTGAGTGTGAAAAGATAGATGGTGTCTATGTAGATAACCCTGATTCAGAATATGATTATGGAGATATCGTGCATTGGAAGGGCCTTGCAGTTGTACAGCTTGCATCTTTATATGCGGATAATCATTCATTGACCGTTAAATCCAATTTTGAAAATGATATCAACTCTTTAGACAGCCAGATAATTTATTTTTGTAAAGATGAAACTGCATTAGAAGACAAAATAAACGAAGAGATGAGCAATTATCAAAAAAAATTCGATGCTGTTTATGATGTAAAGTAATATGTTTTATCATTGGACTGCTGCATTTCAATATGAAGTGCAGCATTTTTTATTGTTTTTTTCTAATTCAAAAAATCGCAATAGCAATAGAATGTTTACACAACTTTTACAATTATAAAAAAGGCAACTTTTTTATCTCTTTTTGTCCGTTTTGGAATGATTTTGACTTATATTGGCATATTTTATCCGATTTGTCTTTTTTTTAAATGTGTTATAATATAAATACACAAATTTGGAGGAAAAAAGCCATGGAAATAAAATTAGTTGCTTGCATATGTTGTGCTGCATTGTCGCTTACTGCTTGCATTGGCAGTAACGAAAATGTGTCCGAACAATCCGATTTATCATCGGAAGCAATTCAATCTACACTTGCAGAAACGGAAACACCCGTATATGAATTTACCGAAAGCGACAAACTGGTGGCAAAATGGTTTTCGGAATATATCACTGATCCGGAAAGCTTTGCTGATATAACCGACTATCAATATTATGCACGCACTCTTAACCTGGAGAAAGATTACTTTCTTTCTTCTGATTTATGGCAGGTGTATTATAATCCTGAGATAAATCTTAACCGTGATATCGACTGCAAAGATGTTTATCTTATACGCATAGACCCTAATAAGCTAATGGATATCTATTCTGCCAGAATGGGAATGTCAGTAGATGAACTCTGCAAGGGGTTATCGGTAACTAAAGAGCAATTATATTATAATTGGGGATTTATGCCTTCCTCTATTGATTACGAAACCAAGCATAATAACGGCGAAGTTACGTACTCTGAAAAAGAATCAGAAATATTCGGGGCATTTAATGGCGAAAACCGTGTTAATGTGATGAAAACACATCTTCTCGAAGTGAGCTATGATGGGGATATATCTTATAGCAGTAATGTTTCAGATCGGCTGAAAATAAAGCGAAGAGATATGCTTCACGCATATTCAGATGATAATTATTTATACAGTTCTTACAGTGATAATGAAAAGTCAGCACAAATCACAGTAAACGGCATCGGAATACGTGCAGTTATTCCGCTTACCATTCCAAATGCCTGGAACAACGCAGAAACGGATCAGGCAATTACTCCTATGATAAATGTTTCGCCTTATGCTTACGGTTGTACAGATGCAGATATTATCCCTATTACTGATTATTTGAATATGGAGGATTGACTTAAATGATAGGTGAAGATGCAGTAAACAGCACTACGGCTATGCTTGAAAAACTTATGCAGATTATCCTTGAGATAATCAGAATGCAAAGAGACAGCCAGAGATATAATTCCCGTGAAGCAGCTAAATCATCTAAAGAGAATGCCAAACAGCCAAAAATAAAATTTGGCGAGATGAAAAAAACAGAATATAAAAAAATGCTCAATGCAGGAGATAAAATGCACCGAATTGAGGTTGATAAAAATCAGCTTGAAGGGCTGAATAAAATAGCCAAGGAGATAGGTGCCAAATACTGGGTTATGAGTACAGAAGGTAATACAGCTTCGGTAATTGTTCCAGAAAAGTTTTTTGTTCAAATGCAGGGAGCATTGGAGGAAGCTACCAAGTTACAGCTTACTAAATCGCCTCAGTCACTTGCTGTACATAATGGTGCAGAAATCATATCAGCTGAGGATATTGATATGGCTAAGGCAGTGCTTAGTTATCATGACATTCCGGCGGCAACCTTTAAAACCGATGGCGGCTACATGAATATTGTATCATCTGATTTTGACGGACAATATAAGGCGGCCATGCAGGAGTTTTCAAGGCTGAAAGATGAGCTGAAAAATATTGATATTACAGTATTTGAGCAGACAATGCCATTTGAATATATAAATAAGCTTGACACAAAAATTATTGAAGCCACTCAGGAAATGGCACAATATATTAAATTAAATGTCCCTGAGGCAGAGCTGCTCAGGACAGAAAGCGGAGAAATTGCCGTTAAATATCCTGCTGCATCAGAAGCACAAATACAGAATTGCATAACAAACTATTCTAACGACATAGCAGCTGCACAGGACTATCAGGCTGTGATAATTGATAATACCATCAATATAAATCGTGATAAGCTGCTCATCAGCGAAAATACATCTGAATATTTTACAAGAGTGCCAAATACAGCAGGACAGGACTACATAAAAATAGCTAAAGACGATTCCACTCTGACCGATGGCAAAACCATATCTGCCAAGATAGATTATGATAAAACATATCAGATATTTGATAAAGACGGCAATCTTAAATCCGAATTGCCCGGTAGAGATCTTGCCGCAAAATATAATACAAAAAGTCGGTCTGCCAACAAGAAAACTGATATCAGGCGCTATAACAATGATTCGCTTGATCGAATTGAAGTATATAACGCCAAAGAAAATAAGCTTGTCAGAATCGGAATAGAAAATGCCGATGTGGTACGCAAAAATTTGCTTGATTGCGGGATAAGTCCATTTGCGGCCGAAAAACTTCTGGCAGATATAGATAATTCACTTTCAGATGATTATAAAGCCGTATTCAAATATAATCCGCCTTCTATACAGAACAGTTTCAGTGAAATAAAAAGCGATATGCTTGAACAGTATAAGGTGGCTGAAAAAATCAGCTCTGCTCAGCTGGTTGATGGCTTCAATGATACATTAGGTAAAAAATGCTGCGTTTTTGATAAAAGAACAAATGAATATGTTCTCGTCCCCGCACAGGAAAATCGTTTAAAAACAGCGCTGGCACAGATGGGCTACGATGTTTTACAGACAAATGTAATAGTCTCGGAAGCCCAAAAATCTTACTCTCCAAGCGGAGCTACTCTTGAACGTGAAGATATTCACGCACAGAGTTTTGAGACTGGAAATGCGGAAGTCAGTGCATATAAGTTCTGTAACGATGAGCATGGAATTATACTCATTAAGCAAGAGATTACTGATACTGACGTATCTATAAAATATGCCGATATAAATAAGGATACTACACGTCCTGAAATTGAAAAAGCATTAAAGTCCGAATTTCATATGCAGGATGCGGCATCTATCGCAGAATTGCTGAACTGTATGGAAAAGGAACAGCTTATTTCCAAGGCAGTTTCCACCATTACTAAAGACGGCTTTGAGATCTCCCAGGTATCATCAGATTATTTGAAAATATCAAAGGATAGCTCCACTTTAATGCTGGATAAAAACAAGGTCGATATTAAGCAGCTTTCCAATGCGTTTGGAATAACAGAAAAACAGGCTGAGAAGCTTAGTAACAGTCTCAGTAAATCATTGAAAGCTGCCGATAGGAAAGAGAAAAGCCAGACCCTTAATGAGCTCAAAAAAGCTGCTAAAACGGCTTATGAGAATATCAATGCAGAGAAAAAAAACAATTCAGCAGAAAAAAATGTTTCAGTCGAAATTGACAGGAGATAAGCTATGTCAGAAAGTAAAAAAGGTTTTCCTCAAAAGAAAAAAGCATCTGATTTTATAATTTATGCTGTTATTGCAATAGTTCTTGCGGCTGTCGGTGTATGGGGCGGCTATGTTTTGCAGGAAACAGCCAATATGAAGGGCGAGGTAAATTTTCAAAAAGCATTAGACCGATCCGGAGACTATATGAATTTGAATAGCTTTCTTTTTGCTATTATATCAGCTTTGACAGATAACGGCATAGCAAAAAAAGGCGGAATGTATGGAGGAATGGCAGGACTTCTCGTTTTTACTTATCAGTTATCCAAAACCCCGAAGCGTTTTCACCGAAAAGGTGAGGAACACGGTTCGGCACGATGGGGAACTGATAAAGAAAAACTTATAGGCGGAGATGCAAATGATTTTTATAATAATGTCATTCTTGCTGATGATGTTTTCATTGTAGTAGATAGAAAAAAACGAGATATGAATGCACTGTCCCCTAAAAAGCGAAAAGCAGCAGAGCAAAAAAAAGAGCAGGAAAAAAAGCAGAATGAAATCAGACTTGCTAAACTGAAAGAAAATATAGAAGCTTATCGGCTTGAAAATTCCCCAGTGGGGAATGACAAGGAGTGATTGAAATGAGTGCTGCATATGAGATAAAAAATGGCAGACTGATACGTTGCAATATTTCTTCGGAAACTGTTGAAATTCCTGAAAATGTTAAAGCAATAGGCAAATTTGTTTTTGCTTTGAACGAAACCGTTAAAAATGTGATTTTACCTTCCAAATGTACTCACATCGACAAGGCTGCATTCTTCGGCTGCAAAAACCTTGAAAATGTGTCAGCTGAATACGTAGAATCTATTGGAGAATCAGCATTTGAGGAATGCAGCAAGTTGGAAAACATTTCCGTAGGCAGATGTCTTAAAAATATCGGCAAGTATGCTTTTGAAAAATGTTTTTTAATGAATATGATAGGTGCAAATGACAGCTATGCCGCAGAGTATGCCTATAAAAATGATATATTTTTTTATATATCAGGCAATGATGTAAGAGAAAATGAAGTAATGTCAATTGCCGATGTGGCAAAGATGAAAAAAGCAACTGAAAAGATAAAGCCGATGCTTAGTCTAAATACGCTTATTTTAGGCGGAACAGGAACAGGAAAGTCACGATTTTTCGTAAAGCCGAATCTGTTGCAATGCAATACTTCATATGTTGTTACTGATCCTTCCGCTGAACTGGTCGAATCCTGCGGTAAAATGCTAAAAAAAATGGGCTATGAAGTCAAAGTGTTTAATATAGACCATATGGAAAACAGCTGTAATTATAACCCTTTTCATTATATCAGGGACTATAACGGCAATATTGATGACAATGCTGTTATCAAAATGATAAAGACTTTTATGATGAATACCAAGGGCGATGGGGGCGGCGAGCAATTTTGGGAAGATTGTACGCAGATGCTTCTTTCTGCTATATGTTTTCTTCTCGTAGAAACAGCCACGGAAGAACAGCAGAATTTTTCCAATGTTCTTGATCTCATTCATAAGGCAAAGGTAATTGAAGGTAAGGAAGAGGAAAAGTCGGAGCTTGATCTGATGTTTGACAAGCGAAAAGAAGATGCACCAAATGCCTTATCTGTTCAGTATTATGATGAGTTTAAGCAGGCAGCAGGAAAAACAATGCAGTCTATCCTTATTTCAACTACAACAAGGCTTCAGTGCTTTAAGCTTGAAAAAGTCCGTAACCTGACGTGCATGGACAACATAGAGCTTGATACGGTCGGTGACAGAAAAACTGCGCTGTTTATTATTATACCTTCAACAGATAATACATATACGTTTCTTGCGGCGATGATGTATAGACAGCTTTTTGATAGTCTTTACAGGCGTGCAATATCAAAATATCACGGACGTTTGCCGTATCACGTCAGGTTCCTTCTTGATGAATTCGCAAACTGCGGTAAAATACCCGATTTTGAAATGATTATTGCGACCTGTCGAAAGTTTGAGATATCTGTACAGATCATTTTGCAGAATCTCTCGCAGCTGAAAAGACTTTACGAGAAGTCCTGGGAAGAAATACCGGGTAACTGCGATACAACCATATTTCTTGGCGGTAAAGATCAGGCTAATAACGAATACATTATGAAAGAGCTTGGCAAGGAAACAATAGATACAATGAATATAAACAAAACTAAGTCCAAACAGGGATCTACATCGTATAACGATGGCATTATGGGTAGAGACCTAATGACACTTGATGAGTTAGCCACTATGCCCAATAACGAATGCCTTGTCCTTATCCGAGGATTCAGACCATTCAGGACAAACAAATATGATATCGTAAATCATCCTCGATATTATATGCTTAAAGATGCTAACCCTGAAAGAAATTCCTTTTATCTCGAACAGGAAATCCATACAGCTGAAGAACCTGAAATAATCGACCTGTCAGAATATATTGACGATAACTCTACTATTGAGAATGAAAGTTATAATGTTACAATAAATCTTATTTCATCAGATAGTGATATAATCGTACCTATATCTGAGATCAACAAGGATGTAAGTCCTGAAATCAATTCTTTGTTTAAAGATGTTTCGGGAATATATTCAAAGACAGCCTAATTCACCAAAGGGGAATTGGTCAGAAAGGAAACTCTATCATGAAACTTGAACTTGATGACAGGGAAAAACTAAAGATATGTGATAATATTTTTGATATCTTAAATCACGGCGGAGAAGTAATTATCAGAAAACGCAGCAAAAACGGCGAGAAATATCTCGAAATCGCAGAGCAAAAAATTACATTAAAAAGCAAGATGATAACAGCTAATAAAATTTAATAGGCATATCCGAATGGGGATATGGAACAGCTGATGGAGCTAAACGGTATAGTGATATATCGTTTAGCTCCATTTTTAATTTAGCATATCATCGGGAAACCGATCGATATAAAAAATCTAGGAGGGTGTTCAAAATGAACAGAATTGAAATGCTTGAAGATGCTGCAACAACAGCAGGAGCAAAGGCAATGGTAAAGGCCACTAACTGTGTGGGAAAGCTTATGACCAAGAGGGCTGGCAAAATTCTTGTAACTTTGCCTCTTGCGTTATCTCTCATGGCTGTAACCGTATTTGCAGACGGCGGAGGAGCAGAAGGAACCATCAATACGATCATCGGCTTGCTCAAAACATGGATCCCCCGTCTTGGTGCGCTGTTAGTCGTTGTCGGCGGCATTCAGCTTGGAATCGGCTTTAAGGACGACGATCAAACCGGTAAAACACGTGGTATGCAGTGCATGATTGGCGGTGCTATCGTAGCAGCTATTGGCGCATCGGTATCGTTCTGATGAATCCCTACTCTCGGCGCAGGCAAAATATCTTGCCTGCGCTATAAGTTGGTTGCGAGGTGAATTTATGGAAATATTTAAAGATAATGCCTTAGCATATGCTGATTTGATAAGTTCTATCATTAACAGTTTCAAGGCAATTATTCTCAACATACTTGGTATCAATATATATGAAGCCAATATTGTTACAACCGGAATAGAATCTGCTGCTCTTTCTCTTGCAGGACTTTTTCTTGCAATGGAAATGATCTCAATGATATCTGAATTCAGATTTGAACGCATTGAAGATGCTATACGATTATGGATAAAATTGCTATTCGCCAAAATTATAATAGAAAACTCTTCAAATATTATAGGCAGCATTTATGACCTTTTCAAAGGACTTGGTGTGGTAAGTATTGATGATGGCTTTTCCAAAATAAGCGGAAGTATAGGAAACATCACAGAAGCAGCTATTGCACCGAACAAAGGGTTATTGGGTGAAGGATATATCTTTTCGTGTATCGTCTTATTGATAGTGACTCTTGTAGTCTCCGCTCTGCTTATAATGCTTACCATAGAAATAATGGGAATAGTATTTGAAATTGGAATACATCAGGCAATAGGCCCTATTGCAATATCTACTTTATGCAACTCAACGGCCCGATCCACAGGAATTGCGTTTATAAAATCCTATGCAGCTGTCTGCTTACAGACAACTGTCATTGGAGCGATCTTTACCGTATATGTTAAATTTGCAGACAAATTTATTGTAAGTGATTTATCAGAAAAAATAGCAGGCGTAGGCGCATTTGGAATTATGTTTAGGTTCTTATCTCCTGTTCTGAGCCTTGCTGTACTATGTATAACTGTAAAAAAATCCGGCGATTTGACCAAACGAATGTTTGGAGCTTAATGGAGGGACACATATGGGTGTAATGAAACGAAAAATTCCTGCGGAAATAACCTCATTTAAAGAAAAATTTTTCTTCGGATTAACAGTAAGGCAGCTTATATGCGGCGCAGGAATATTGGCTCTGGCCATACCCACAGGAATATTCGGAAGTAAATTTTTCACACAGGATACTGTTGGATGGATCATTTTAATTGAAGTTGTTCCTCTTGCCGCCATCGGTTGGTTTAATTATAACGATATGCCCATCGAAGTTATCGGCAAAAAGGCTATAAGATACTATGTAGAATCTCAAAAGAGAAAACTAAAATTTAAGCCTTTCGAAGTCAAACTGCATGAAACTCTCATAGATATTGAATATTCTGAGTTATCCAATGAACGTTCGGAAGAGCTGAAAAGATTAAAAGGAAAGAGGTCAAAATAATGGATAGTCCTGAAATTATTGCAACTACCCCTACTTCCGAATTTATAACTTCATTTTCTGATGTGTCAAGCAGCGTATCTGCATTATCAGAAGAAAATAATGAAGTTACTGTTAGCACACAAGAATTTACAAGCGAAACCTCAGCAGAAACCCTTGCTGCTGAAACGTTAATTTCCGAAGTAATATCCGAATCTGAAACGACCAATACAGTCATTGAAACACTTCCGGCTGAAACAACAGTAATCGGCACAACTTCCGTGACCGCTTCCGAAAGATATTCCACATCTGTTTCCAATGACAAGGTCAGCGCTGGATTTTTTGATAATACGAACATTATAACTGCTTTTGCACTTGCGATAGCAGGTACAGCTGCAATAGCATTATTACATAAATCAAATAGGAAAAGACATTCTCCGGAATACGAACCCCAAAACGCCAAAGAACGAGACAAGGCTCGTATCAATGAACGCAACGCTATAAAAAAGGCTAAAGCAAAAAAAGAAAAAGAGCAGTCAGGCGGTAAGAAAAAGCTTAAAATTTCTCGTACCGTGGCAGAGACTATACCTTACAAGAAAATACTTGATAATGATATATGGCTTCTCTCCGAGCACATATATTCAAAGGTGTACACCATCGATGACATAAACTACAATATGGGCGATGAGGTGCAGCAGAATGATATGCTTGAAAACTACTGCACTTTCCTCAACACCTTAGATGATACGGTTGATTGTCAGATTTCAGTATGGAACAGCACCATCAACATTAAGGATTATGAAAGTAAGATACTTGTTAAGAGAGCCAATGATGGATATGATGATGTCCGCCAGGAATACAACGATAAGGTCTTGCATGAAAATCTTTCCAAAGGTCAAAATGCCATCAGAAAACAAATATTCATTACTATGACAATAAAAGCTCCGGACAATGAGGTGGCACAGCGCAAATTCAACACTATTGATCTTGAAACGAAAAACAGCTTTGAACGTATTGGAAATACCAATCTTCGTTCTCTTTCAAACCAGGAACGTATTGAACTTCTTAAAGATGTTTTCGTTGGAGCAGATGTAGCTATTCCAAAGCTTACTAAGGAGGACATCGACAAGGGACTTGATAAGGTATATTGTGCGCCTGACTATTTTGAATTCAAATCCGATTATTTTATGTTCGGAGAATTTTATGCCAAATGCGTATTTATAAAGGAGTATCCCTCAACTGCCAATGATAATATTCTCAACGATTTGATTGCATCAAATATTCAGATGCTTGTTACTACAAATGTTTTTGCACATGACACGGCGGAAGCACGTAAACTTGTACAGCGACAGATAACGGCGATTGAAACCAATATGGCACAGCGAGAAAGCGCAGCAGCTAAGGCAGGCAATTTCTCGGCACAAATGCCAGTTAAATTCCGTAATCAGATAGAGAGCTATAAAGGCCTGTATGATATGCTTACCGTCAATGATCAGAAGCTCTTTAGCGTTGCGACTATTATTATGGTTATGGCTAAGGATTATGACAAGCTGAAAACAAATATGGAAGTTGTTGATTCAGCACTGAAAAGAAACGGCTGTATGTATGGCGAAATGAAATGGCAGCAGGAGGACGGAATGTGTGATGTTCTGCCCATCGGAACACGGCGTAAGTTTGAATGGAACAGATCGCTGCCTACAGAAAGCATCGGAATCTTTGTTCCTTTCAATGTCAAGGAAGTACAGCAGGAAGGCGGCATTTATTACGGATTAAATAAGCTTTCCAATAACCTTATTTCTTTCAAGCGTATAGAATCCTTAATAAACCCTGCCGGATTTATTTTAGGTTGTCCCGGTTCAGGAAAATCCTTTGCTGCCAAGCGTGAAATGCTTGCCGTGTTTCTAACCGACCCAAGAGCCAATATCATAATAATTGACCCTGAGCGAGAATACCCCTCAATAGTAAATATGTTTGGCGGCACTTCAATAAAAATATCTACCGGCTCAACCAATTATGTAAATCCATTTGATTTTGATATAGCCCTGCTTGAAGATGATGACATAGATGTTATTTGTGATAAATGTCAGCTCATAACATCGTTTATATCCATTATGAACCCCAACCGAAGTCTTACGCCGCAGGAAGTGTCCTTCATCGACCGCTGTGTCCGACTTGCTTATGTTAAGTCGGGATACTTAAAAACATTGGACAAAGCGGATATGCCTACATTAGGAACATTTCGTGATGTAATGCGGAATGAGACGGAAGACGTTGACGAAAAGATGAAGCAGGACCTCCTTATCACGCTTGAGATGTATGTTGATGGTTCAGCCAAATATTTCAATAATCAGACAAATATCGAAGCGGACAACCGTCTTATTTCGTATGATATCAAGGATCTTTCCGGTGTACTGAAAACACAGGCTATGCTTTTGGTACTGGATAATGTATGGAATCGGCTTTCAGCCAACAGGGATAAGGGCGTACCGACATGGATTTATATAGACGAAATTCATGTATTGTTCCGAGATCCTTACTGCTTGCAGTTTATCAGAGACTTGTACAAACGTGCAAGAAAATACGGCGGCGTGCTTACCGGTATTACTCAGAACGTTGAAGATCTGCTGAGAGATGATGACTGCCGCACAATGTTGTCAAACTCGGAATACCTTATGCTTCTCAAGCAGTCTCCTGCTGACAGTATAAAATTGCAGGATACTTTACAGTTCACAGACAGTGAACTGTTTTATGTAAATAATATCGGCGCCGGCGAGGGCCTTATGGTTCTTGGCTCAAAAGATAAGATTCCTTTTTGGGATAAATTTCCTAAAGATACTAAGCTTTATAAATCAATGTCCACATCGTTCTCGGAGACGCAGGCTCTTATGGATCAAAAGGAATTATAAAGGAAGGAACTTGTATATATGGATAAAAATGTCCACCTTACTGATAAAAATGAACGTGCAAGGAAAATATACAGGGTAAAAATGATGACTGGAAAGCAGCGGCATTTGAAGGCTAAAAAAGAACAATCCTCTTTTTCTGCTTCTCAGCCTTTACCATCTAAATTGCCCGAAGACAAGAAACATAATACGCAAATGCAGTTCAGTACATATCAGAAAAAGGCCGCTGAAATCAACGAAAAAATCAAAACCGATATACAAGTTAATATCGAAACCTCTAAACGGCAGGCTGCTGTATCTAATCAAAGCAAAAATACAGCAGCACAGGCCAATAGTATGGCGAAAGAAGCAGCATCAAGGCTTGAAAACAAGCTAAAAGCCGATGTTGCCATAAACAGAAAATCCCCAGGTGATAATTCAAATTCCCCAGTGGGGAATAAAAATAAAGGCGTATCCAAATCACAAAAATCAAGATTTTATCTGAACGCTCATCAGAAAGAAAGAGCTTATCGTATTAAGCCTGATAATGAAGCAAGGAAGCGCTTCCAAAAGGCTGCTCAGAATACGGACAAAGAATATATAAGGCTCAACACAGCCATTGGTAAGCAATATTATAAAATTTACAAATACCAGGAAACTCAAAAAAGACTTGACAATAACTCATCTGTTTTGCCTTCTGACATCATCAATGTAGCAGAAAATATTGTCGATGTTTCTTCCAAGGTAACTAATGCCGTAAATAAAAACAGTACCGGAGAAGCTGTCGCTTCTCTTGCAGCTGTACCCACAGAAATTGCTGCAAAGAAGATAATTGAAAAGGCTGCGCAAAAGCATAAATCTATTGAAAAATTAGAACATATTGCCGGTGCCGCAGCCAGTGTTGCATCCAGCGTTGATTCTCAAGACAGTGTTGGGGCTGCCACATCTGCCGCAATTACTTCTGTCCCCAAATATTACGTGTCCCAAAAGGTTACTAAAACTATAAAAAAGGGACTTGATGATCATTACAAAAATAGCCAGGAAATTAAACGTGATAAGCTTAGAGCCAAACAAAGGCAGGCTGCTCAAAGAGCAGAACAGCTGAAAAGAGAACAGGCTCAGCGTCAAATAAAAATAAATATATACAAGACAGAACATGGTATCACATCAAGCGGAAATAGCGCCGCTCAAAATATACGAGCAATTATAAACTCAGGGAAAAATGCAGCCAAAAAGGCGGCAATCGCAAAATCATCATCAGTTATTGTCGCAGCGGCAGGCAGCTTATTGGTCCCGATAATTTGCGTTATTGTTGTAGTGATAATACTTGTTGCCCTATTTGCATGGATGTCACCGCATACAACAGAATTGTACAACGATACTACCGGCGAGTATGAATTGGTGGAACTGAAAGAACAGAAAGAAATACTTCAGGGATATATAAAGTACATACAGCAATATTTCGATAAAAAGCAGCTGGAGATACTGGAGATTGTTGATTTTCAATTCGGCGGATTTGAACCTGACGAATATGATTATGACAACCCCAAAATAACAATGTCGCATCTGTATCAGGATAAAATTTATGTAATATCCTCTAAAAAGGTGATAGTGGGTATTGGAGGAGCCTCCGATCCGGTAGAGGTTACTACTCCCCTATATACAGAAAGCTATTACAAAAAATATCCTGATGGTGTATATAAAACCACGCCGGAAAATGCTGAAATGACATATACCATTATGGACACTACATTTCCGCTTGAAGAAATGCTGAATAAATGGTCATTGGGATATGATGGCAAAGCAACAGAGCGCACGCCATACTTTCAATCGCACTATACGCTTGATACTCCTACATTATATAGTGGAATGGATATAACTAACCTGGTTATACATCAATATGATGGTGCACGATTAGTACGGCAAGCACCTGCCACAGAGTGGGTAGCAGAATACGCCGAACTGTATGCCAGAGCATTCAAAGAAATGAATAATGGAGATGGAGCAAATCCCAACACAACCACCGAATTCAGAGACTTTGTTGTCATTTCCAATGGGTGTACTCCAAACCCACCTGCTGAGGATCCTACTACACTCAGCCGTATGGATAATCATATATGGGCACTTAATCAGGTGACTGAAAAATATATAAAGCTGTCCGACTATTGCGATATGGAATCCATTATCGCAATGGCGGCTGTAAAAAAATGGGGAGACATTACAGCAGCAGATTTTGACTCTTCAACCTATGATTTTAACATAAATACGTCTGATCTTGATACTGTCCTACAGCAGATATATACGTTTGATTACAGTTATCAATATGGCAAATGCCCTGAACGGGACTGCCATCGTGACACTACTCCGAGTGGATTTACATACAGTTGTAACAAAACGCACCAGATCCTAAGAGGACAGGTCAACAACTGGGAATATATTTATGATAACGATCATGGCGATATATCATTCGTAAAAAATAAGCTTGGAATTTCAGGCGATAAAGCGGACATTTATAATGCCTACAAGGAATTTATCTCGAATGTCTTAGGAGATACAAGCACAAAGCTTGATGATTACGAGACCTCTTTAGTTGCACAACGCAGGCTGGAAGCATTGTACGAAGCTGAACACGGCCCCAGACCTGCGATGCCGAAAAACATACATCACACTATCTACAAGGACTATTACGTTAATAATGATGGCTCTACTGACCCTAATCAGCACTATTTCATACGATTGGCATGGGATAAAGTCAAGGAAGCAAATTCGTACATAGTTTATGAATATGATGTACGAAACGATAAGTATATACGCTGTGCAGGCACTACGACAGATATGGGATTATCTATTGATGTCGGAACGCTGATGACATATACCACGTATTTTGAAAATGGCGTGCAAAAGTCAAAGTACGAATATAGAGCAGCCACTAAGAATTACCTGATACTTGCAGTCAACGATAATGGCTACAGCAAATACGATGCCGCAGATGTTTATACTGTCACAATCGTCCCGGATGGTATGACACCATAAGAAAGCGAGGTAGAAAACAAAATGGGAAAATTTACGGATTGGCTGAAAGTACAAATAAAAAGTCCAAGGTTTTATATAAAGCTTTTTGCTGTTATCTTAACATTTGGGATACTGCTAATGCCTAAAAATACGACATTTCAAAGTGCTGAAAGCGATTCTTCGGAAACAACCTCTTCATCCGAAACCGAACAGCAATCAGATACACCCGAAGATCCTGAAAACAAGGAAAATACCGAAAAAAAGCATGAATTTCATATAGGAACAACTAATATCATAGGCCTTGCAGGCGGAATTATTGCTCTTGCAGCAGTTAAGTATAAGGAACATAATTTCATTAACAATCGTAAATAATAGGAGGAGAAAAATGGCTGTACATAAACTGATAATCGCCGAAAAGCCCAGCGTTGCAGAAGCGATAGCACATACGGTGGGTGCAAGGGATAAAGTATATGCAAAGGAAAGCAAAAATTTTTGCTATGAAGGAAACGGATACTACGTTGCCAATGCGGCAGGTCATCTTTATTGTGTCGGTAAGCCCGAAGATTATGGATATAAGGAATGGAATATAGACACCCTGCCTTTCTTTCCTGAACTTTCTGTACACGAGACCGAAGATAAACAGGGCCTGCGAAATATGCTTACACTGCTTATGGCAAGGGAGGACGTTTCAGAAATAATCTGTGCAACAGATGCCGGACGTGAAGGCGAGCTTATCTTCCGCCATATCTATGAGGCTAATCACTGCACCAAGCCCGTCAAGCGCTTGTGGTGCAATTCAGTGACAGATGAAGCCATAAGGTCGGGGCTTAATTCGCTCAAACCAATGTCGGATTATGACAATATGTACACGGCTGCACTTACACGGGAAAAGCTTGACTGGTATATCGGAATAAATTTGTCTCGCCTTTATGGCATTATGGATAAATACAGCCACAAAATAGGCAGAGTCAAAACCCCTTTGCTCAGTATCATTGTACAGAGAGATGAAGAGATAGAAAATTTCATTTCCAAAACAAGTTACAGGCTTGTGCTTTCAAACGGTGCTGTATCACGGGAGGTGTTTGACGATAAGTCTGCGGCGGAGGAAATGCTTCATAACAGCTCAGGAAAGCTTGTGAATGTCATATCCGCAGAAACAAAAGAAAAGACTGAAAATCGTCCTGAACTTTACAACCTGGCTGCATTGCAGATGGATGCAAATGATATGATCGGGCTTACAGCCGCCGAAACGCTTGAAATAGCACAGAAGCTTTATGAAAAGAAGCTTATCACATATCCGAGAACAGACAGCAGATATATTTCGGATGATCTTATACCTGATGTGAAAAAATTTATAAAACTTATCAGCGAATACGGCAAGTCAGAAACCAATGTCAGAGCAAAAACTCTTTTGGATAAGGGACTTAATCTTGACAGCAGGATTGTTGATAACACAAAAATCAGCGATCATCACGCTTTACTTCCTACACTTAACGCTGCGCAGGATATATCTCTTTCAGAGAATGAGAGCAAGGTGCTCGATATTATAATCAATCGTCTGCTTATGGGTGTAGATTCAAAATACAGATATACAGAAACATCATATGAATTCTGGTGTGAGGATATTACATATGACCTTGTATTCCGAAAAGCTGTTGATATGGGATGGAAAGCATATTGCCCCAATGCTGAAAATGATAATGCTCAAAGCCTTCGATATGAAGAGGGCAGCAGCTTTGAAGCGGAGTTGTCATTGAAAGAATGTGTTTCTCAGCCAAAGAAACATTTTACTGATACCACACTCATATCAGTTATGGAAAATATTGATAACCGAATTGACGATAAAAGCCTTAAGGCTGCGGTAAGCGGTAAGGGTATCGGAACGTCTGCAACCCGTGCGGCGATCATAGAAGACCTTATTGCGGCGGATTATATATCAAGAAAAGGCAAACAGGTAATTTCAACCCAGTTCGGGCGTGAATTTATCGCATCAATTCCTGACAATCTTAAGTCTGTTGAACGCACTGCTGAATGGGAACAGTATTTTGACGATATCCAGTCTAAGGGAAAATCTCCTGAACAGCTCGAAGCAGATGTGAAAGCCTTTATCAAAACCACAGTTATTTACGAAAAGAGCAGCGGAAGAAAGCCATTATCACACACCAATCCCAATGCACCTGAACGCAAAGCTCTTGGCATTTGCCCCCGATGCGGAAAAAATATTTATGAGGGTAAACTCAATTTTTACTGTGAAGGCGGCAGGGACTGCGGCTTCTCTCTTTGGAAAAGAAATAACAATGTCACAACTGAGATAACAGCTGAAAAAGCCAGAAAGCTTTTATCCGGCGAAGCAGTTCCGCTAAAGGCAGTAAGCAAGGAGGGCGAAGAATACACTGCATCGTACAAGTTAGAAGATAAAGGAAAATATATAGATCTTGTCCGTCAAAAAGCAGAAAAGCTTCCAATAGGAAAATGCCCCAGATGCGGAAAAAACATTTATGAGGGAAAACTCAATTTTTACTGTGAAAGTGGTAAAGACGGCTGCGGATTTACTCTTTGGAAAGAAGATAAATTCAATGGCATTACAATATCAGCTAAAAATGCTGGAGAACTTCTTACAAAAGGTAGTTCTAAAATAAAAAAGAAAACTCTTGACGGAACCGAAACAGCTGAGTATAAGCTAAAGGATACAGGCAAATACATCAATCTTGTCAAGGGTTAATAAAAGCTGAACAGCGATAAACTGTTCAGCAATTATCTGCATAAAAAAGCAACAAAATGTTAACACACATTTAAAGATAGGAGGAATCCGCTTTGGGAGTATATCGTGATTATATATCTGATGACACTGATATGCAGACCATGCTTTTTCGGTATTCCATAATGGTTGATGTCTTTAATGCACATCTGCCAGCGGAACTCAAGTGTCAGTATCATTTATCAGATGTTCTGAAAAAGAAAATACTTCGGCAGCCGTATTCCGAACAGAATGACAGGTTGATTTTGCTGTTCGGAATGGGCATCATCGGAGAAGCAACCCTTAAAGAGCTTGTACTTCACAATAAAACTGATTTTCTTTCAGATGTTATAAAGCTTGAAGACAGGGTACGAACTGATGAAGATAAGAACGAATCCGAAAGACTCTCATATGAAACCCTGGAGCAAATCATTTTACTTTGTGCCAACTCTCAAAAATTTGATGAGTTTTCTCCTTTGCCCTTTGAGCAGGCAGAAAAGCTTATATCAAACAGTCATATCTTCATTGAAAATGGCTTTGTAAAGTGTGATAAAGATATGGCTATGCTCGTAAATGAATCCGGAGGGCAAATGGGATATTATGACGAGAACAGTGACAGTATTTTTATCGAAAAGCCTGAATATGTTGCCGCTGCCCTCGCTGATAATTATGATGTTTCTTCGGAAACTGCTCCTATTGTAACCGACTATAAAGCCCTTTTATGTTATTCATATGTTTATGATCTGCTCTATGGCAGGGAGTTTATAAAGTATGCCTGCGATAACCATATTCCCTACGATGAAAATTACGCTGCTGCATATGAGAAATATCTGAAAAAGATAAAACTCACATTCAATATTAAGGCATATACGAAAAAGCGCAATATTTGTGGTAACAAGGTCAATTATTTCGATTATGCCTTTAATACAGTGGAAAACAATGAGCTTGTGCAGACCGCTTTAAATGCCGATGAGGCATATTCCGCAGAAATTGTGCTTGATGTCAATGAAAACTACACTGATGCAGAATTAACAGTCAAGGCACTGAACAAATATAAAAATTCCAGGCAGCTTCTTGATAAAACTGTTATCGAGATAATGCACGGAAACAATATACTTCTCTATATTTACGACAATGGTAATTTCACAGCTATTGACAGTACATCATTCAGGAACCAGTTATTTGACTTCGATAAAATTTGGAGCGTCATACAACTGTGCTCACGTGATGGAAGTCTCAAACGTGTTAATAACACAATTACCATTCCTCAGAAATATCTCAATGAAATTGAACCAAATCAGAGGGAATATGCTGAACGTATGATATCCGAGCAATATTCACGAATGCTCAGAAATAGAAGGGTTAACCCACTTGTACAATCGTTGAATGATCTTAAAGTGGCTGCCGAACAGAATATGGAGGCTATTCAAAAGGAAAAGGCGGAAAAAGCAGCACTTAAGGCGGCTGCCCTTCAGGCAAGAGCAGGAAGAAAGCCCGGCATATCATTAAATGAAAATTCAGAATCAGAAAATAATGGAGGTTAAAAGAACTATGAAAGTATTTATTTATGGATTTAACAGGAATGCAGAAATATGTATTTACGGAATATCCGGCGAGGAAGAAACTGAAAAGTTTCTTACAAAGTTTTTTGCTGACAAAGGGTTATATCTGTTGTCAGAGGAAGAAAAGAAAAAATATAACACCGATGCCGAATATGCGGTCAGCAAAGAAAGCTATGAAGCTCTGGCTCAGAACATTGAGCGCATACAGGCAGCGCTTGATGCAATCGCTGATGATGTTATCAAAACAGAATGCGACCCGAATGAGGTTTACCAGATAGATGGGAAATGCTATGTAGTATAAAAAAATTCCCCATTGGGGAATTTGGAAAGGTTAGATATGCCATTAACTCATTCTGAAAATGAGAAAATCATTCAAAATAATATTGATGATCTATCATTTCAAAAAAGAATTGATTTATATATCAATGGACAATTGAAAGTTTTTGAAACCATATCATTAGGAAAATTTAATCTTCTTAAAGCGGTTGGAGCGAAAACTGACGAACTTACTGTGAATCAAAATGTAATACGAAATAGTATTTTACCAGAGCATTCAAGAACTGCTCATCATACATCGGGTCATAACATCACAATAGACGTAATTAAAAATTTGCCTGAATTTATAAGGAATCCCATATTAGTTATGAGGGGTAATCATCCAAATACTATTACATTAATCACAGAAATAAAAAATCAAGACAATCAGAACATTATTGTTCCAATTGCCTTAGATTTAAGAAGTACCGATAGCATAGTAAACAAAATATCAAGTATTTACGGAAAAAATAACATAGAAAACTATTTGAATAAGAAACTTGACAAAATTATTGCTTATGACAAAGAAAAAACAGATAAACTGTTCACGACTATAGGATACCAATTATCCAAAACGACTTCAGTTATCTGCTTTGATAATAGTATAGCATACTCAATGAAAAATGTCAAGTATCCGATTAAAAAAAAGGAGGAAATAACTTTGAACGAACAGGAAATGATGGCTCAGATCGAAGCCAAACTTCGTAGGGAATTTGAAGCAAAGTTCCAGAAAATGGAGCAGAAGTTTGCAAGCCTTGAAGGCCAGGTGCAGACGATAAACAAGTTTATGGCTGCTATGACTGAGGCTCAGGATCTAAGCAAAACTATGGCTGAAATTGAAAGCGTCACGAAGCAGATTACCGAATGCGACAAAGCAGCGTTTTACTGTTATGACAGATTCACAGACAAATTCTTTGCTCAGGGCAACGATTATCGTGAATGGCAGGAAGGTCAGGCGGCAGAGACACTTAAAACTGCATTTGATGACAAGCGGATAATGTCCGAAGACGATAAAACCATTATTCCTATAGTATCATCTGACGGCGGTGCTCTTGGTGTAATTACCGCTGAAAAGGAAAATGGGCTTTCGGAAAAGGAAATTGAGTTCTTCAAGCCTAACAGTCAGATAGTCAATACCATAGAGCTTGCATTGAAAAAGGAGTTCGAGCATCAGGGCAGGATCACCGATGAGCTTACTCATCTCAAAAACAGACAGGGGCTCAATGAATATGCGGCTGATACCATTTGCGGCAGAATAAACGATAATCTTCCCGTGAACATTGTAATGTGCGATATTGACCATTTCAAAAGCGTTAATGATACATACGGACATGATGCAGGAGACACTGTATTGCGAGATGTGGCAGCAATACTTCAGGAAGGCACACGCACCGGCTCCGATTGTGCTTTCAGATTTGGCGGCGAAGAAATGATACTTATTCTTAACTGCGAACCTGAAAAGGCTTACGAAATAGCAGAACGTCTGCGAATTTCCGTAGAAAATTCCGAACACACTGTAACAGCTGCTGATGGGCAGGAAAAGAATATAAGTGTAACTATTTCTATGGGAGTATATCAGATGGCTCCTGAAATAGAAATGACACCTGACAATGCAAGAGCTGTTTTTGATGCAGAATTTAAATGCGCTGACGAATTGGTCTATAACGCAAAGGAAACGGGCAGAAACAAGGTCGTTACCACTGCCGACATTATGGACAAGGTCATCGCACAGAGAGAAAAATCAGCTGAACAGGGTGAAAAATCAGTACATACCCCTCACAAGGATTATAAGATATTCGGCACTATTTCATATAAAGATATTGTCGATAAAAAGCGGATAAACGGAATAACTGCCGAACATATTGATTCTCTTACTGACAGCCTGAAAAAATCAGGCATAGACTTTTCCGGTATAAAAGATGAGACTACCGGGAAATATTCTGTTTCGGTTGACGGCTGGGACAACCTTAAAGCAGCGAGAAACATATACAACAGTATAAAATCACAATCTACTGCCAAGGAAGCGCTCACCAGTAATATAGAATATCAGCTTAATTTGCGAAAGGACTTTGGATATCTTACTCAAAACCAGTATGATACTCTTATGTCCGAAAAAAATGACATAAGAGATACTTATATCAACAAATTTGGAGAAGAATTTGACAGTACTAAGCTGGATAAATTGATTAACGAAATAGTCAGTGAACGTTGCCCGCTGGCTAAAGAGGTATCAGAAAAATTACAGTCACTTTCTGAAACAGAAAAAGATGAGATATTAAAAGCTCATGCTGATTTTGAAGCTACTGCTGACGAGTTTGATGATGAAGAACTTCTTTCATACTCATTAAGCCAGGCAATTACCGATGAACGTAAAAGCACTAAGGAATTTTGTGCCGAATTAAAAGAAATAAATAATTGGGCTACTAAGGTAGAGCAAACAGCTGCTGAAAGAAGCCGCAATGATAACGAGCATGAGCAAATTAAGTAAAACAACTCTTCAGATAGCTTATATAACAGAATTCCCCATTGGGGAATAAAGAAAGAAGGTTGAAAAATGGGCGAATACAAGCGCTATACGGACGAGCAAATTGAACAGGCAAAAAACGCCGACCTGGTCGAGTTTGTGCGTTCACATGGATTTGATTGTGAAACAGTGGGAAAGGAAATTCACGTTAAGGGTTACGGCGGATTGTACATAAATCCCCAGAAAAACTTGTTTACAATTTTTTCTCAGAGTAAGGCAGATGGTTCACCTGAAGGCGGAAAAGGGCCGTTGGCATTTTGCCAGAAAGTAATGGGAATGTCGTTTAAAGATGCTATGCAGTCGCTTGTTGGTGATGCTGCGGAAGTAAAGCAATTCGTCCCCAAGAATACTGTCCCTCAGAAAGAACATCGGGAATTTATTATGCCCGAAAAATCGGATAACTGCAAGAAGGTATTCGCATATCTAATCAATCAACGCCGACTGGACCCGAAAATAATAAGCGATTTTGTAAATCAGGGAGTATTGTATCAGGGATATGCCCAATTCGGTCAGAACGACGATGCTCCAAAGCACGAAAATGCTATCTTTCTGCATCTGAATGAAAATGGCGAGCCTTGCGGCGCCGATGTTCAGGGTATATATTCAGGCACAAGATTTAAAGGAATAGTCCCTCATGATGATACAGATAAGGGATTTGTATATATCAAAGGAAATGCCAATACGGTTGATACTGTTTATCTTTTCGAAGCCCCTATTGACTTGATGTCATTTGTGGAGCTGCACCCTGAAATAGAAAATGCAAAGTTCGTTTCAATGGGTGGGGTGAAACCCACAATCGCTATGCACTACATTGAAAGCAATATGACTGTTATATCGTGCGTTGATAATGATTGTGCCGGTCAGAAATTCAATGATAAGATCCTGAAAGAAAAAATGCAGGATTCGCTTTCTATGGCAGGCGGTTCAGATATAGACAAACGAACATTCACCGACCGGGAACCTCCGATAGAATACATAATTGCTGATATAAACGGTAAGCAGTGCAGCTTTTTCCTTTCGGCAGATGATTTCAAAGATGCAAAAAATTCAAAAGCGGAGATTGCGCAATCCTCTTTTATTTGGGCAAACCGCAGCAATTTCCGGGTGAATCGTGAATGTGCCGAAGCCGGAGTAAAGGACTTTAACGACCTTTTAAAGCTTACCAAAAGCGGAAATTTTGCGCAAGAGGTGCAAAAAGTAACTGTATGGTCAGAAAAAGCACAGGAGAAAGCACAAATGCGCTCACAGGAACGAAGTGCGGTTATAAGTAAATAGATGTGGAGGTAATTCAATGTCACAGTCCAAAAAAGAAAATCTGCATAAAAAGATATATTACCCAGACTGCCGGGCATATCCATCAAAAGATGCTGTGCTTGCTGATATGAAAAAGCGCAGAGATCGGCTCAGACAGCTTGTCGGATACGCTGAAAAGGAACTTGATACACTTAAATCCGCAGAATCGTTTATTTCTGCAAGAATATGCGATATCGAAAATGATATAAGGAAAGGGAAAATATAATTATGGAACAGAAGAAGTCATCAGAAAAGGTCAACAAGCTTGCAGCGCTTAAGGCAGAACAGACAAAAAGGCTTGCGGCAGTTGCGGCAGCGGAAGCAAAGGCAAAGGCTATTGCCGAAAAGATTGAAGCAGAAGAGCGTAAGCAGCACGAAAAGGAAGTCAAAGATCTTGATACGCTCTGCAAAAAGAATAAGATATCCTATAAGCAGATAATATCTTTTTGCAAGTGCATTTCTGAAAAAGGCTTTACTGTTGATGACATCATATCACTTATCAGTGATGATAACAAACCCAAGGAGGAAAAATCAGAATGAGAAATGTTGTAATACTTACAGGCAGACTTACGGCGGACCCCGAACTCCGGCAAACTCCTGCTGGAAAATTTGTATGCAGCTTCAATATTGCCGTTCAGCGTGACAAATCGCCCGAAGAAACCGATTTTATCAAGGTTGAAGCTTGGAATAATACAGCTCAGTTTTGCTCGAAATATTTCCACAAGGGCCAGCTTGTAGATATTTTTGGCACACTTCGCAGCAGTAAGTGGGAAGATGCCAATAAGTCCGTACACAATGAAAGGACTGTATTGATAAAAGAAATATCATTTGCCCCTACAAATAATCGTAAGCCACAGGAAAGCGAGCAAAAGAGTGATTTTAACAATCCATTTGCTTCACATGAAATGGAAGATTTTACTGAGGTCGATACTGACGATCTTCCGTACTGATTCCCCAAAACGTTGACAGGAGGCATAAGATATGAATAATATCATAGGAAATACCCCTTACCGTAATATTCAGAACAAAAAATATATTGACAGCACAGCCGAATATATCGGAAAACTTGCGGATTTTCTTGATAAGGAGCAAATCCCCTATTCGGGACGGATAAGCGAGTATAAATCCACTATTACAGTAAGCGGCGATGAAAATTTCAAAAGAGCAAGCGAAATCCTCGATAAGATAAAGGCGGAAAATCCCCGCCGATTTATCGGAAACACTCAGTACAAGTATATAAGAGACAAACGCATAATTTCAATGGACGCTGATGTCGTTGATAAAATAGCTGCACGTCTCGATTCTGAGCATATAATGTACTCAGGCATTGTTGAAGGTAAAAAGGGCAGAATTACGGTCGGCGGCTCAGAGCTCGAAGCGTTGGTAAAGGGATATATTGAGCTGGAGCGAAACGGAAGTGCCGAAATCGCTTATGAAATAGCCCTTACATCTGATGCGTATGATGATATTTATTACATATGCGACCAAAACGGCAACGCATATTATGATGAGGACGGCTTTGCACCGACATTTAATCATGTTGACGATGCAGAGCGTTATGCCCAAATACACCATATTCCTATTACTGTTGACGAAACATTGATGAATCATTGGCGTGAAATAGAACATACAGACAAGATACGGCATGATAATTCAGAACTTGTTGCAGCCTTTCCAAAATCAGGCGAAGAATATCCGGATCATTTTCTATACAATGCCGAAGGAAAAAGCTTTCAATGGATATATTATAATCCCGACGGAAACTTTGGCGAGGGTGAGTTTGTACAGAAAAATATATATGAACAGGATATCATTGCTGCATATAATGCCAGGATCACTTCTCCTGATGAAGCAACAGGAAGAAATGAATTTATATATTCTCTTTTCAGCTCTTGTGAAGAAACGGTAATAAGCTCAGATACAGAAGCATTCACAGCTATAGCAAAAGAATATATAAATAAACCTACAGGCACGATTGAGTTATATGGAATTGTTGAGAACGGCACTAATATCTCTTCAATAGATATGCTAATCTCTGCTCTGGAAGAAAATTGTCCTGCTGTCCTTTCTGAAAAAGAAAAGACTGAGGATATTGTTATAACAGAGAACAGCGATGAAATCATAATTGACGGTTACGAAGGTACATGGTATGTTGTCGATACGGAAACCGTTGACGGCAAGGAGCTTTTTCTGCTTGAAAATGAGGAGTACGGCGATGAAACCTTTGGCATCATAATCGACAAGGACAGAAATGTTCTTGTTGGTGAAGCGTGGAATGGCTTTTCAGACTATCATGAAAAATACGATAACATCACTCTCGAAGAAAAGCTTGCAAACAAGGTCGGCGATGAATGGAAAGCTTTTCTTGATGATATGAAAAAGGAGTCTCCTGCTGTGCTTATTGAGTCGGCGTATGAGATAAGCACAAAAGATAATATCCAGACATACATAACCGAAGAAAATCTTGAACTGACCGAAAAACAGATAAATGCACTGTTATCATCAAAGAATACTCTGGCGGATCTTTATGATGACTGGTCAAGTGATGAATATCTTAACAGCTATTCCGATGTTGCGGAGCTTCTGAAAATTACTGCGGATAAGCTCAGTGAAGCTATTGACAGAGAAAATCTTATGCTTTTCAGAAAAGAAAACCGTGAATGCGCCAATATGATAGATGCTATGGCAGCAAAGCATTATGAAAACAACTCTTTCAAAGCCGAAGCGGCACTTGATGAACTTCTTGAAAAATATTCATTTGAGCGTATTCAGACGATAGCCGCTGCAAATGTTGTTGAGCTTTACGACAGACTTCAGGACCGCAGAATTTCGGAGGAAAATTACAACTGGGGCAAGTCTGTTCTTAATGCACTTCCCGATAATTACAGAGTGGAAATGCAGCCTGTGGGTTCAAATCGTCTTACCATGCACACGGGACTTATCGATCTTTTGGCAAACAGGGTTCGTGAATATGAAGCACGAAGCATAGAAAAGGAGCAGCCTGCACCCGAAAGGACAGCCGAAGATATTTCGATCGGCGATAGATATAGATACAAGGGTGCAGATGTTGAAGTTGTTTCCTTGAATGGTATTTACCCTAATGATGTGGGTATTTCCAAAACCGAGCGTATGGGAAACAGCGAGTATGCCGTAACATCAAACGTGGATAAATACGAGCTGCACAGGAACGGAAAGTATCTTGGCAATGGTGAAAAAGCAGTTGTATCCGAGCTTGATATGGCTAAGAAATATATCGGGGATTATCTTGATTCGGAGTTTTCAAGCGAAGCGGATTTTTCGGATATGAAGCATATTTCTATCGGATATACTGAGATAGGTTCGGAAGAACAGGGCGATCACAGCTTGCAGATGGAAGCAGACCTTGAAAACTATTCCGTATCATACTTTATTGACGATGAACTTGCAAAAACGGAGCATTATGATTCTCTTGAGCAGATGAACCGGGACCATTTATCCGTACTGAATTTTGAGGATATGCTTCATGTCGGCACTACCGAGCTTGACCGTATTCTTGAAGAAAAAGAGAAAAAAGTGCCTGTAACGGCTGTTCTGGCGGTATCTCAATATGATACAAGCAGATATTACATTGCAAACGATATTACCGAAGAAGCGGTAAGAAATGCTATTGCAAATTCGGACAAGCTCTTTATGGACTTATGTGCTCTTGGCGGAACTCAGATAACCGAAATTGAGTTTGCAAAGTATTCGCAGACCGAAGGCATTGCTGCTATTGATGTAAATATCGACGAGCAGACTATGCACGTTTATGGTTCGGAAAATCCCATTGTTTCTTTTAAGGAAATAAGGGGCATTGATGAGATATCTGATGCACTTGACCTTGAAAATAATTTTGTTGGCAGCATAACCGATCCTACTCCCGAACAGCGTGAAGAAATTACACGAAAAAACAATACACTGAACAGCTTTTTCAATAATAATCCTTTGGCTGTTTTCCGTGAGATTGTCAAGTCGGCGGGACTTGAACCCACAGAGGATATTACTATCGGAGATACAAAGGAGATATTCAATTCCCTGAAAAATACGGATATTTCCCTTATGGGTTATACCTATGGTCTTGAATTTGAGCCGCACGATGACAGACTTTCCGTAACGGACACGGCATCGGGCAGAACATCGGAATTTATATGGGGACACGCAAAGGAGCTTATGTACCTCATTGCAAACGAGAACAACATTTCTCGTGAAAATCTTATATATAATGAAGTCATGCGTGGCACAGGCTTTGAGGGCGGCAAATTCAGAGTGGCGGATTTCTATCAGGCAAACCCATCAAAGAAAGATTTTGCCGATTTCCTTAAAAATGAATATGGCATAGGCGGTCACAGTGGCGACGGCCCTGTCAAATTTGCAGACCATGATTCCAAGGGTATCGAGATAACTCTCACCACAGGCAAAGAGAATTTCACATGGAATGAAGTCGCAAAGGTCATATCTGAACTCATCGAAAAGGGAGAATATATCACTCAAGAGGATATTGATAACCGTATTCGCAGGGCAAAGCTGACTATCGACAATGCGAATGAACATACTGATTTTACAAGCCTTGTTCATGCTCATGAAGTCTTGCAGAAATACGGCATTGAAAATCCTCCACAGGATAATGAGTACAAAATATATCAGCTGAAAAACAGTCCCGAAAATCACGCTATACGTTTTGAGGAATATGCCCTTGCCGAAAAGTATGGAGAGCCTGCAAAGCCCGAAAATTATGACCTTGTGTATTCAGGAAGTCTTGATGAATTTGAGGACGAAAACAAGCTTGAAGCTATCTATACAAAATTCAACCTTAACCGTCCCGAAGATTTCAAGGGGCACTCTCTTTCTGTAAGTGACATTATCGTTATGAACGATGAAGCGCATTATGTTGATTCTTTCGGCTTTGTAGATGTATCGGATAAATTTCTGGGCAAGGAAAAAGAGCAGATAAATCTCAATGATTATGAAAAGATAAGTCTTGTCCGCAGAACAGAATGGAATGATCGAGATCTCAGCGATGCTGAAAATCCCGCATTTGAGGAGATAACCGCAAGCTACACTCCCGACGATGACGGTTCTTTCACAAAATACGCATTCAACAGAACAAACAGCATTTCAGTTGATGTGTGGGAAGATGAAAACAGTGTATCTGGCGAAGATATGCTTGCAGAAATTGAAGCTCATCTGAAAAATATGCGCAGCGGTGTTTCAAGCTCTGAATATTATATTGAGCTTATCGATCATGACGGAAATACACGCAGGCTTGAAAATAACTATTTCACTTTCATTCATGGGGAAATGGCAGGTATAGTTGAAAAATCTGATTCCCCAGAGGGGAAGTCGGCAATAAAGTCCAAATATACCATTACCAATGAAAAAAACAGCTATATGATCGTTGACGATGTACGTCATGCTATTGATGAACTGAGCAACGGCTCAGATGATGAATATGACTGGACGGCGTTTTTAACGGCATATAAATCTGTGATGGAAGCTAATGTGCAAAGTGACATAGCCCTGCCGTTGTATAAATCGGGAGCAGATAAAATATTGAGTAAAGCCAATAGCAATGATACTGAAACTATCAGCAAAAGTGACTATCAGAATGCTTTGGCTTGTCTCGATATGGTTTTAAAAAATGGTCACTTACTGAAAAATCCTGAAGAAAAAGAAATTGAACAGTTCTCTTTTTTCAGCCCACGTTCCAATTATATTTCAACAGACGAAATTAAGCCAATAAATGTCAGTCATAAGAATACTGAAAAAGAGAACCCCATTACCACCAAACAAGATAGCATCACATTTTCTCAGCCTGGTTCAGTCAACTATACAATCACCGAAAGCACTTTTTCAAATCTGGGAGGAGATAAGACACGTTGTCAAAATAATATAGCAGCCATACGCCTTTTGAAACAGATTGAAAGAGAAAAGCGCAGTGCTACTCCCGATGAGCAGCAGATACTTGCAAAATATATTGGTTGGGGTGGCTTGGCAAATGCTTTTGACAGCAGCAAGACTGATTGGAGTAAGGAATATGCGGAACTTAAAACGCTTCTTACGCCTGAAGAGTACAGTTCTGCAAGATCTTCCACTCTCAATGCGCATTATACAAGCTATACCATCATAAGCTCTATTTATTCTGCTCTTGACAATATGGGATTTAAGGGCGGAAAAATTCTTGAGCCTGCTCTTGGAACAGGAAACTTTTTCGGATCTATGCCCGAAGAAATGCGAAATAACTCCCAGCTTTCCGGAGTTGAGCTTGACAGCATAACCGGTCGTATTGCAAAGCTTCTTTATCCTTCTGCAAATATTCAAATTAAGGGCTATGAGGACACAAATTTTGAAAATAACAGCTTTGATGTTGCAGTCAGCAATGTACCGTTTGGCAGTTATAAAGTCAATGACAAGGAATATAATAAGCAAAATATGCTTATTCATGATTATTTCTTTTCCAAAACGCTTGATAAAGTTCGTCCCGGCGGAATAATTGCCTTTGTTACATCAAAGGGAACGCTTGACAAGGAAAATTCTGAGGTGAGAAAATATCTTGCCGAACGTGCAGAGCTGCTCGGTGCGATACGCCTGCCGAATACTGCCTTTAAAAATAATGCAGGAACAGAAGTAACATCTGATATTATATTCCTGCAAAAGCGTGAAAAGCCTATAAGCGTTGAACAGAATACGCCTGATTGGGTTTTCAAGGATATCCTTGATAATGGCATTGCCGTAAATAAATATTTTGCTGACCATCCTGAAATGATTCTGGGTCAAATGGCAGAAGGTAATAAAATGTTTGGCAATGGAACGACTTGTATTCCGTTCGATGGCGCAGATCTTAAAGAACAGCTTGCTGCTGCAATTCATAACATTAAGGGCAAGTACAATAAAACTGTAAAATCAGCTGAGCGAGAAAATGCTTCTCACGCCGACACAGTATCCTGCCCTCCCGATGCACCAAAGTATAGCTATGTGATCTCTGATGATAAGCTGTACTATCACAAAGCAGGAGACACTATGGAGCTTGTTGATACAAAGGATACCGACCGTATCAAAGCTATGACACAGCTTAGAGATGGTGTTCACGAGCTTCTTGACCTACAGATAAACAACTACAATGGCGAAAATGAGGTCAAAATATCTGATGCACAAAATAAACTCAGCAAAGATTATGATGATTTCGTTGATCGTTTTGGTCGGATCGGACAGGCTGAAAACAAAAAAGCATTTGCAAATGATAACAGCTATCATCTTATAAAAAGTCTCGAAAAAACTGATAACAGCGGCAATTTCATTGGAAAAGCTGATATATTCAGTAAAAAGACCATAAATCCGCAAATCGTAATAGATCATTGCAATAATGCACAGGACGCACTTATTCTTTCGCTTTCAGAAAAAATGCGTGTTGATATGGATTATATGTCGATGCTTACCGACAAATCCGAAAGCGAACTTGTAGCAGAACTTGGAGACAAGATTTATCAGAATCCTCAGAAAAATATGCGCTGGGAAAGTGCTGATGAATATCTTACAGGCAATATCAGAGCTAAGCTTGCAGCCGCTGAAGAAGCAGGACTTGAACGCAATATTGAAGCCCTCAGAGCTGTTATGCCGCAGCGCATAGAAGCTGCTGATATATCTGTCAAGCTTGGTTCAGCATGGATAGATCCTGAATATATACGGCAGTTTATACTTGAAACACTTAAACCTGATTTTCAGACACGCAACAGCATTGAGGTGATATATTCCGAGGCCACTGACAAGTGGAAAGTCGAAGGTTATCAGCATAGTTATGGCAATACTCTTGCCACTGAGACTTACGGTACTTCCGATATGAATGCGTATGAAATAATCGAAGTGTCACTAAATATGAAAAAGGCAGAAATCAGAGAACGTGTAAAAGATGAAAATGGCATTGAAATCAAAGATGAAAAGGGCCGATATGTTTTAGCTGTAAATCAGGATAAAACAATGGTAGTTCAGTCTAAACAGGACGAGCTGAAAAAGAAATTTAAGGATTGGATTTTTGCAACCCCTGAACGTAGAGAAAAACTTACCAACCTCTATAATGAGAAATTCAATTCCGTAAGGCTCAGAGAATATGATGGTTCACACCTGCACTTTGTTGGAATGAACTCAAATATAGCTCTTAAACCCCATCAGAAAAATGCAGTTGCACGCAGCCTTTACAGCAATGGAAATACTCTCATTGCCCATGAGGTCGGTGCCGGCAAAACATTTGAAATGGTTGCTATAGCAATGGAGGGCAAGCGGCTCGGACTTCACAGCAAACCACTTATAACTGCTCCAAATGCACTTACAGAACAGTGGGGCGATGCTTTCCGCACTCTTTACCCAAATTCAAACGTACTTGTGGCAACAGAGAAAGACTTCAAGCCAGAAAATCGAAGAGATCTTTTTGCAAAAATTGCAACAGGGGACTGGGATGCTGTGATAATCGGGCATTCTCAGTTTGATATGATACATCTATCCCGTGAACGAGAGCTTGAGACACTTTACAGCGAAGTAGATAAGCTTGAAGCGGCACTTGATGAAATCAGTGCAACATCAAATAAAGGATCATATTCCGTAAAGCAAGTAGAACGTGCTATAAAATCTTATACAGATAAAATCCAAAAGCTCCTTGAAAAAACGCCTAAAGAGGATATGCTTTGCTTTGAGCAGCTTGGTATCGACAAAATCTTTGTCGATGAATCCCAGGCATACAAGAACCTCGCCACAGCAACAAAAATGCACAATGTATCGGGGCTTGGCAGCGGCGGTTCGGCACGTTCCTTCAATCTGCTTATGAAATCAAAATATATGGACGAATTGACAGGCGGAAAGGGTATGACTTTTGCCAGCGGCATGCCTGTTGAAACAGGGTATCTACGGTCACAAATGCCGATTTTACGTTGTTTTTATTATTTATTTCTTAAACTCCCTTGGGCTGCACCCGTAAACCTCTTTAAAAGCCTTGGAGAAATAGCTGTGGTCGTCAAAGCCGCAAAGGCCGCAGATGGTGTTTATGGGGTCGGAGGTGTTCTGTATCATGTAAGCCGCATTTCGCAGGCGGTAATTTTTCAGATACTCAAACGGGGACTGACCCGTTATGTTCCTGAAGCACCTGAGCACCTCGCTTTTACTGATGAATGCGGCGGCTGCCATGTCATCAAGAGTGATCTTTTCGGCGTAATGGTCGTGGATAAAAAGCAGTATGTCACGGAGCCTTGTCTCCTGGGCAATGCTGGCGGCAGGGTGCGCCGACATATTCTTTTCCGACAGATGGATAAGTATCCGGAAAAGCTCGGAAAGCTCGTTGCGGACGATAAGCTCGTGATTGGGCACTCTGATATTTTCCGTGTTCCAGATGTTTGTGAGCAGCCCCAGTATCTTTGAATAGCTGCCGTCCTTGGGGGTGAATATCAGCTCACGCAGTCCGCTGTTGCCCGTTATGGGCGCAACATATTTCCGATGGTAGATGCTGTCCTCTTTTCCGCCCACTATGGAACCATGCACCACAACAGAGCGGAACACGCTTTTTTGACCCGTCCCCGCTTTGAACATGGCGTGAAGAGTGTTGCTGTTGATAAAATAAATATCGCCTTTGTTCAGTATGTGCTTGTTTTTGCCGCATTCCATAAGCACGCTGCCCTCCACCGCAAAACCGAATTCAAGCTCCTCATGCCAGTGCCAGCTCACAAAATTGTCCGTAACATCGGCATGATATACGGCTATGGGGAACTCCGCATCTCCGTGAAGTCCCGATTCATCTGATTTGAATGGGGGATCCTGACCGCTGTCCCCGCTTTTCAGCACGCTGTAATCAACTATAGACATTTTTTTCACCGCCTGACGATATTTTCATAGTTTCAGACAATATATTTATATCATTTCATGTCACTTGATGTTATAATTATACTATAGATCAGGCGAACAGTCAACACAGGAATTTTATAGGAGGTACCGCAATGATACGATTTACTGAAGAAAACGGCGCACTTATTGCACGGTCGAGAAATGAAACTATCCGCATTGAGGGCTGGGGCAATAATGCTCTTCGTGTGAGGACCACTCTTCTGAAAAAGCTCCCACAGGACGCTCATGCTCTTACCGAGAACGTGGCTCACAGCGCAAAAGTGACCATTGACGAGGGCAGCGAAACGGCTGAGATAGTGAACGGAAAGATCAAAGCCACTGTAAACGGCGTGGGCATTATTTGCTTTTACAAGGACAATGAGCTTATCCTGCAGGAATATTACAGCTATTATTACGGCTCTGTACGCAAGGAGGCTATCTGCTACAAGATAAGATCCCGTGAGTACAAGGGACTTGCCTCCGATGACTTTAAGATAACCGTCCGCTTCGAGTCCGACCCCAAGGAAAAGCTGTTCGGTATGGGTCAGTACCAGATGCCCATACTTGACCTTAAAGGCTCTGTTCTTCCCCTTGAGCAGAGAAATTCCCAGGTAAGTGTACCCTTTGTGGTATCAAACAAGGGCTACGGCATGCTCTGGAACAATCCCTCAACAGGCGAGGCGGCTTTCGGAACCAACATCACCAAGTGGATATCCGATGAGAGCGATATGGTGGATTACTGGATAACCGCCGACGATACTCCCGCTCAGATCGTGACCAACTACACCGAATGTGTGGGCAGAGCGCCTGTTATGAGCAAGGATTATCTTGGCCTCTGGCAGTGCAAGCTCCGTTACCGCACTCCCGATGAGGTGCTTGAGGTCGCAAGAAAATACAAGGAGCTGGGCATCAGGCTTGACGTTATCGTTATCGACTTTTTCCACTGGCCGCATCAGGGTGACTGGAGATTTGACGAGAAATACTGGAGCAGGGACGCTGTAAAGGCAATGACCGATGAGCTTCATGCCATGGGAACAAAGGTCATGGTATCCGTATGGCCGTCTGTGGATAAGCGCAGCGAGAACTATTATGAAATGGAGCAGAAGGCGCTCATAAGCACCACCGATGTTGGTTCGGTGCAGACCTATGATTATGAGGGCGACTGCGGCACGGTTGACTTCTTCAATCCCGAAGCTCAGGAATTTGTATGGAGCAAGTGCAAGCAGAATTACCGTGACTGGGGCATCGACCTTTTCTGGCTGGACAACTCCGAGCCTGACAGCACCAAGTACGATTTTGAAAATTACCGCTACTATACCGGACGTGGCTCAAAGGTTGGCTGCGAATATCCCAAGAAGTATGTTGAGACATTCTATAACGGACAGGAAGCCGAGGGCGACCATGAGGCAGTCAACCTCTGCCGTTCCGCATGGGTAGGAAGCCAGAAGTACAGGACACTTGTTTGGACAGGCGATGTTCAGTCAAACTTTGAGTCCTTTAAGGATCAGGTCATTGCAGGTCAGAACATGGGCCTTGCGGGCATTCCCTGGTGGACCACCGACATCGGCGGCTTTATGACAGACAACTGGGATGACCCAGATTTCAGGGAGCTTCTCATACGCTGGTATCAGTACGGCGTGTTCTGCCCTATCCTGCGTATGCACGGAAACCGTGGCCCCGACTGGGATATCCCCAAGCTTGATGACCGTGATTTCGGCGGTGGATATCTTTACACAGGCCACCCCAACGAGCTTTGGAGCTACGGTGAGGAAGCCTATGAGATAATGAAGAAGTGGCTGGATATACGTCTTTCCATGAAGGACTACATTGCAGGGCTTATGGAGGAGACCGCAAGAACAGGTGCGCCCGTTATCCGCACAATGTTCTTTGAGTTCCCCGACGATGAAAAGTGCTGGGAGCTTCCCGAGCAGTATATGTTCGGCAGCGATTATCTTGTTGCTCCCGTGCTTGAGCCGGGCGCAAGAGAGCGCAGTGTATATCTGCCAAAGGGTCAGTGGGAGAGCATCTCCGACAAGAAGATCTACAGCGGCGGTCAGACCGTCACCGTTCCCGCACCTCTTGATGTTATGCCTGTATTTAAGAAAATTGGATGATTTATTGATTGGTTATTATATAAAAATATCACCTAATTAAGGGACAGAACTTTCTCCGTCGAAATATCGGCGGAGAAGCTGTTTACATAATATATAAACTATAGGTCGCATTTAAAAACCATAGTGCCTCAGATGCGAAGTCAGATTTTTTGTCAGATTGTATAGAAATTTCGCAATTATTGCAAAGCAAGAATTTGCATACATGTCGTGTGTCAAGAAATTTACGTGCAAGATGACGGAAAATCTGCAGGCAGATGAGGTGCTAAGGCTTTTAGCCGGTGGTTTTTAGAGGTTACCTATAATACTGCAATAAAGTAAAAAGTCTGTGCGAAAACAATAGAATTACCTTATACTGCTATTATTGAAAGGAACGTAAATATGAATTACAAAAAAACGCTGATAGCCTGTTACTTGGGATTTGTTACACAGGCAATAGCTGCAAATTTTGCACCGCTGCTGTTTCTTACTTTTCATAATAATTACAATATTTCTTTAGGAAAAATAGCGCTTATCTCATCTGTGTTTTTTACTACACAGCTTATTGTTGATATTTTGTGTGCACGTTTTGCAGATACTATAGGCTACAGAAATTGTGTTGTTGGTTCGCAGCTGCTTTCGGCGGTCGGACTTATCGGACTTGCTTTTCTTCCGCAGGTCACACCCGATCCGTTTGCAGGAATAATAATCAGTACAGTACTTTATGCCATAGGCAGCGGTCTTACGGAAGTGCTTGTAAGCCCTATCGTTGAGGCGTGCCCTTTTGAGCATAAGGAGGCAGCGATGAGCCTGCTCCACTCGTTTTACTGCTGGGGCTGCACGGGTGCAGTTCTGCTTTTTAGTTATAAAAACCGTGCGGATTAAAATTACCGCACGGTTTTTTTGAGCAAATATTAATTTGTATATCGTTCATATGATTTACAGCTTAAATTGTTTCATATCTGCAGAAAGTTTTTCAATATCATCTGCTAAAGCAGATACCAGATCCGAAGATTTACGGACAACGGCATCGAGTTCCGTTGCCATAGCAGAAGTCTCTTCTGTGGAAGATGCATTGTCGGTTGCAAGCTGTGTCAGGGTATCGATACTCTCTGTGACAAGCTCACGCTGAGAATTGACATTCTTGATCTTTCCTGTAATGGTCTGGATGGACGCCATACAGGAATCGAGAGCACCTTTTAAGTCTTCAAACATCTGCTGTGTGCTTTCAAGTGCTGCAACCTGCTCGTCAGATGCCTCGCTCATTTTCTTCATAAGCTCCATAGATTTTTCAGAGTTCTGGCTTAATTCACTGATGATATTGTTGATCTCACTGACCGTCTGCGCAGACTGGGTGGCAAGTCCACCGATTTCTTCTGCAACAACCGCGAATCCACGTCCGGCTTCACCGGCTCTTGCTGCCTCAATGGAAGCATTTAAGGAAAGCAGGTTGGTCTGGGATGCAATTTCGCTGATCAGGGTAGCTGCCTGACTGATCTTGTTGACGGAATCATTTGTCTGGGCAGTCTGGTTATACATAGAATCAATATCAGTCTTGGTTGTAGAATTGACATCAATCAGTCTGTGTAAAGTTTCCATGGACTTATTGGAACGATCCTGCATCAGCTGTGCATTCTGATCAAGAGATTCCATTTCTGAGGAAGTATCTGCGATGCCATCGGCAATCTCAGCAATATTTTCAGAGGCACTTGAAGTTGATGCTGCCTGAGAGTTACTGTTTTGGGCAATTTCATTGATTGCAGTCGAAACGTTCTGGATAGATTCGTTCATGCTGTCAAAATTCTTTTTGAAATCCGAAACGGCGGACTGTAAATGAGAGGAAACTCCATCAATGTTGGAGATAAGTCCGACAACCTCCTGCTGTGCAAGATCAAGTGCACCGGCTGTTTTTCCAAGTTCATTTTTACTTGAAACATTGACTCCGGTAGTCAGGTCTCCGGTCGACATCCTGTTTGCAAAATTCTGAATCTCGATCAAAGGTTTGCAGATCGTATTACCGAATACGGGAAGCAATGAATACGATAACTGTAAAAATCAGATCAATTATGATTATGACTGTGATCATAGTATGGTATTTCGCCTGAACTTCGTTTTTGGAACTATTCATTTCCGCTTCCATATCATCTACATAGTTACCGGTGGAAACAACCCAGTTCCATGGGGTAAAGATTTGAGAGTACGCGATCTTTGGTGCTACGGTAACACCGTCGGCTTTCGTAAAATAAAATTCATTGAAGCCGCCGCCGTCAGAACCGGTCGAGACCTTCATGATCTCCTGAATGATCTTGACGCCATTCTGATCAGTCAGATCGTAACGGTTATTGCCTTCCTGATCGGTTAAGATCGGATGCATAATGAGGTTGTAGTCGGTATCATCAATCCAGAAATAGCCGCTTTCATCATCCCTGTAACGCATGTTGCGGACGATCTCTGCTGCTTCTTTTTTTGCTTCGTCTTCAGTCAGATCACCGTTTTGGGATTTGTCGTATTCTGCCTGTAAAATAGCGATGACAGACTGTACCTGACTTTTGATCTCAGTATTGTATCCATCTAACCTGGCATTTTCATAATTCTTGTTTGCCGTGGAAGTCATAGTGCTGATATTTGAAATTGAAATACCGCCAATGACTATGACAGATACAAGAACGGTCATAAGACACATTAGTGTCAGTGAATTTTTTACGCTTTTGCTTTTCATGGATATCAAGCTCCCTTTCCTATAGGTTAATTACACTTATTTTACTATTTTTTGACAAAAAATGGTAGACATAAATTAAAAAAAATATGGTACTTTAGCTATGAAATTGTGGGTAATCACGAAAAAGTGTGAAAAGAAAAAGGAAACACGAATATAAAGCAAATTGTGTTTCCTTTTGGAAGAGCGGAGACGGAGGGATTCGAACCCTCGTGCCCCGGAGGGCTAACGCATTTCGAGTGCGCCCCGTTATGACCACTTCGATA